>WBZL01001079.1_pt1 | contig 29417 bp, 22 predicted proteins | sample 5204291 | NCBI WGS metagenome assembly WBZL01 (sample SAMN12344345, study PRJNA552823) | activated sludge metagenome | biome: Activated sludge suspended growth; feature: Nitrification reactor; material: Wastewater; isolation source: activated sludge from nitrification reactor of wastewater...
AACCGTTTCCTATTTTTACACCCCACCATCAGCGCACGGGTGCGCGAGGAGTTGACCAGTTTTATCAACGAGCACCGGAAAGTGACCGTGCTGTTTGTGCGGTTTGAAAATCTGGACTACGAACACGATCCGGAAGTGGGCGAGACCCTGCAAAGTTATTTTTCCAAAGTGGTGGAAATTATTCACTCCTACGATGGCTATTTGAACAAGATCGACATGGGCGACAAAGGGAGTAAGTACATCGTCGTCTTTGGCACCCCCATCGCTCACGAAGATGATGTCGAACGTGCGCTCCAATGTGCGTTGGACTTGCAAGACATCCCCGAATTTCCGGTGAGAATCGGGATCAACAGCGGGTTTGTATACTGTGGGTTGGTGGGGTCCCCGATGCGGCAGGAATATACCGTCATGGGCGATGTCGTCAATCTTTCGGCCCGGTTGATGCAGGCTTCCAAACCTGGGCAAATCCTGATCGGCGAAGAGACATATATCGGGGGCGATGGATTTACGTGGATCAGCCTCCCCGCGATCCAGGTAAAAGGCAAATCGGAGCCGATTTTTATTCATGAATTGAAAGGGAAAAAGACCCGGCAAACCGTCCGGCTTCAAGAACCTTTGTATGCGCTCCCGATGGTGGGGCGAGCGGAAGAAGTTAAAACGGCGCAACGGATCGTGCGCCGTACCCTCGAAGGGCGGGGGCAAATTCTGGGGATCACCGCCGAGGCGGGGATGGGAAAATCCCGGCTGTCCGCGGAAATTATTCGTATCGCCCTCGCCAGTGGGATGAACGGCTTCGGCGGGGAGTGTGTCTCGCACGGAACCAAAACAAGTTATCTGGTCTGGCAAAATCTTCTCCGGAGCTTCTTTGGCTTGAATGTGTTGGAGACCACGGAGACACAAATTCTTCGTCTGGAAGAGAGCTTGCGGGCGGTGGACCCCGGGTTTGTCCTTCGTACCCCACTTCTGCGCGAGGCGGTCAACCTGCCCATTCCTCAAAATGATCTGACGCAGGCGATGGATGCGCGCATTCGCAAAGGGTCCCTCGAAAATTTGGTGGTAGATTGTGTACGGTTTCAGGCCAGTCAGGAGCCGTTGTTTCTTGTGTTGGAAGATTGCCATTGGATTGATCCCCTGTCGAATGATTTGCTGGAAGTGTTGGCTCGTAACATCGCCGATGTCCCCATTTTGATTCTGGTCATTTACCGCCCCCCGGAAGGGGAAACGATCCAACCCCGTGTGCAACAATTCGGGCATTTTACGGAAATCCGCCTTGAGGAGTTTACCCCGGAAGAAGCCACCCAGTTGATCGAAATGAAACTCAACCGGCTTTTCCAAACGGCGGAAATTCCCCCCACGTTCGTGCAACGGATCATCGAACAGGCGGGGGGGAATCCGTTCTTCGTGGACGAAATGATCAACCTGATTCATGATCGTGGCATTGATCCCGCGGACGCCCACACCCTCGAAACCTTTATCCTGCCCGATAGCTTAAACAGTTTGATCATCAGCCGCATGGATCAACTGGCGGAAGGTCCCAAAACGACGTTGAAGATTGCGAGTGTGATCGGGCGTTTGTTTCGGGCGTCGTGGTTATGGGGTATCTACCCGCAACTCGGCGCGCCTGAACTGATCAAAGAGCAGTTGGAGCAGTTGAATCGGCTCGAAATCACCCCGATTGACAAACCAGAGCCGGAACTTGAATATTTGTTCAAACATATTTTGACCCGCGAGGTGGCCTATGAAAGTCTGGCCGTTGCGACGCGCCAAATGCTCCATGAACAAATCGGAAAATTTATCGAAAATCAGTATCCCGACACGTTGGATCAGTATGTGAGTGTGTTGGCTTATCATTATGGGGCCAGCCAAAACACCGAAAAACAACGCGAGTATTTTTACAAAGCAGGCCTTGCGGCCCACCTGTCGTTTGCGAACGAGGCGGCGATAGATTTTTACAGGCGTCTCCTCCCCCTGCTCCCGGATGACGAAAAAATCGGCATTTTACTGCGCCTGGGTGATGTGCTTCAACTGGTAGGGAATTGGGAAGAAACCGAAAAGTTGTTTTTGGAAGCCCTGACTCTGGCCGAAGCAAGCCAAGTCCCGCGCGATATCGCCCGTGGTCAACGCGCCTACGGTGACATTTTGAGCCGGAAAGGAGCGTATGCGGAAGCGCTCAAATATTTAGAACAGGCCAGAACATCATTTGAACAATTGCAAGAACTCGCCGGGTTAGATTATACGATCCGCTTGATCGGGGTGATTTACTGGCGGCAAGGCGATTACGACGGGGCCTTACGCTGTTTTGAAGAGTGTTATCAAATTTCCAATCAGATTGGCAATATGAAAGGGGCATACCGAGCCATCGGCAATATCGGGTTGATTTCGAAAATTCGTGGAGAATATGAAAAGGCCCTCGCCAGTTACGAAGAAGCGCAACGGATCGCCACCCAAATCGGCGATCAGTTGGGCGCGGGGATCATCATTGGAAATATGGGGAACATCTATCTTGAACAACGGAACCACGCCCTCGCCCTGTCCAATTATTTTCAGTATTTTCAATATGCCAGCAAGTTGGGCTACCGCCAAGGCGTCAGCATCGCCATCGGAAATATCGGGAATATTTACTGGTATGCCGGGGATAACGAAGCGACGCTGGCCTGCCAATATCTAAAACTCCAGATCAGCCTTGAGATTGGGGATCGCCTGGAAATGGCAAAATCATGCGAAATGATCGCCCTCGCCGACATGAATCAAGGCGGGTTTACTCAGGCAGGTGAATTCCTGTCTCGCGCGATTACACTAGCTCGAATTTTAGATGCTCCTTTTGAGTTGTCTGCGATGCTGTTTGGTCAGGGGAATCTGCTCAATGCACAAGGTCAGTACGAAGATGCGCTAGAGGCTTTGGGCGAAGCCATCCAACTCGCCGCCGACTCGGAAAATACCACGGTACAATTTGAAGCGCAAATCACCCGTCTCCGCACACAAGTTCAACTCGGCCACAAAGACCCCCAAACCGCCATCGAACAACTGCATCATCTCCGCGATGCCTGGGTCGAACACTTCCACGGCGACGAAGAACAAGAAGCCGCTATTCATTACGAAATCTGGAAACTAGACCATACGCAGGAACACCATCGTGAACAAGCCGCCAACCTGTTCGCCCAACTGTACGAACACACCCCCAGCAGTGAATTTCGCGGAAACTACGAAGAATTGACCGGGAACCGTCTCCCCGATCCCCCCCCTCTCCCCCAACTCCCCGAAATCGTCACCCGAAAACCGTTCAACCTGGATAATCTGCTTCTTCAAATTGACGCCTTGATACAGGAAGTGAAGGCTGATCCTCACGAGGCTCACAACCACCAACATTAGGAGTGAACTTATGCACATGCTCATGTTTGTCCTCGACAACCCCGATTACCTGGATGAAGTCCTTGATGCTTGGGAAGAAATTGGCGTGACTGGCGTAACGATTGTTGAAAGCACTGGCATCTCCCGCTACCGCAAGGCCAAATTGATCGGAACTCCACTTATGGCTGGCATTAACCGCTTGATACATAGCAATGAAGAAGGCCATCTGACGCTTTTAACGATTGTCAAAGGCGAACCCGTAATTCGTCAGTGTATTGCCGCGGTTGAAAACATCGTCGGGAATCTTCTTGATCCAGATACGGGTGTTCTGGCCGCCTGGCCCTTGACGATCGTCAAAGGGGTACCTGATCCATCCTTAAATACTGAGGGCAAATAAATGGCCTGGATACAATTTATTCTGAGTGCGGTCATTCTTGTGTATACAGCCATCAAACTTGCGGAATATGGTGACGTTATCGCCGTCCGAACTCGTTTGAGCGGCATGTTTATCGGCACACTCCTCATTGCAGGTGCGACATCCTTGCCAGAACTACTATCCGCCATCAACGCAATCGGGCAAGGCGTTCCCAATCTTGCGGCGGGAAGCATGTTTGGAAGTGCCATGTTCAATATGTTTGTTCTTGCAATCCTCGATCTGCTCCATCAAAACGCCCGTATTCTTCGCCGGGTTGCCATGAATCATGCCCTCACCGCAAGCCTCGCCAATTTGATGATGGGTCTCGCAGTTTTTTTTATCCTGGCAAATGTAGACTTGAAAATCGGATGGGTCGGCGCGGACAGCTTGATCATTATCGTCACGTACATTGGCGGCGTGAGGCTATTACAAGGAGGAAGGTCTGCGCTTCCTCCCGAAAAAATAGACGATACGAAAGTTCCGAGTCTTCGCCGGGCTGGGATCGGGTTTGGCCTGGCCACCTTGGTCCTCGTCATAACGACCCCCTTTCTGGTCAGTAGCACAACTACCATCGCCCAACAAACTGGAATTAGTGCTGGGTTTATTGGCGCAACCCTTCTTGCCGCTACGACCTCCCTACCAGAATTGGTGACTACGATTGCCGCGGCCCGTATAGGGGCATATGACCTCGCTGTTGGAAATCTATTCGGCAGTAATATCTTCAACATGTTTGCCTTAGGCCTGACAGATTTTTTCTATACGGAAGGCCGATTTTTAGGTGCCATTGATCCAGCTTTTGCAATGGTTGGATTACTTGGCTTGTTATTGACCGGCATGGGACTAATCGGCAATCTGGCTCGTGTCGAACGTCGATTGTTTTTTGTAGAATTGGATGCTCTTCTCATTTTCCTCGGGTACTTTGCAGGCATGTATTTTTTATACATCAAAGGTATAGGAGTTTAATTAAGATGCGCCTTGCCGTTTTCTCCGACATTCACGGTAACATTTATGCCCTCAATGCTGTCCTCAACGCGATCCGCAAAGATGGACATTTTGACACCCTCGTCGCGGCGGGGGATATTTCCCTCGGCGGATCGGACCCCGCAGGATGCATTGATCGCCTGCGCGAGGTCGGTGCCCTCGCAGTATTTGGCAACACCGACAAATACCTCACCGAACCGGAAAATCCCCCCCCGGACGAACTCCACCGCAAAAAGTGGGACCACCTCCGCGCACAAGTGGACTGGGCGCTTCCCCGGCTCGGATGGGATCGCGTAGCCTGGCTTCGTACGCTCCCGTTCGATTTACGGTTTTCCCCACCTCCCAACTTTGAAGAAGACCTCCTGATTTTTCACGCCAATCCCGTAGACATCCTCGACTTCATCTTCCCCCCGCCCGAAGAGCAAACCCAATACTTCGGCAAAATCTACCAACCCCACGATAGTCCCGATCTGGAACGCCTCATGGACGGCGTGACCGCCCGAACCTGCGCTTTCGGGCACATGCACATCACCTCCACCCGGTACTGGCGCGGGTACACGCTCGTCAACGTCGCCCCGTGCAGTCTGCCCTCTCTCGAAAAAGACCCCCGCGCGCGCTACACCATCTTCGATTGGGATGGCAAACACTGGCAGATTACGCGGCGCTTCGTCGAATACGATTACCATCAGGAAGTCCGCGCCCTGCAAGCCAGCGGGATGCCCTTTGTCGAAGATTTTTCGCTGACTTTCCCACAATAAAATTCTTAAAGTGACTGCTCAGGTTTAGAGAAGAATCTTCCCGAAAAAAGGGAGGAAGCGGGATGGACATCCCGCTTCCTCCCTTTTTTGGGCTAATATCTCTATCCTGGCGGGACCTTTTGGGCTTACCTAAAAATGAACGGCAAAAACCACATGTTTTTACAGGGGGAAAGGCACACCATCCCATTTCCTGTCTCTGCCAGAATGGGTGCCCCGCCCGGTTGTAAAAACTGAATCAGCACCACCTCCAGCCAACTGAACGCGGACGGCGCCCCGGTCGCCTGAAACGTCAAATAGGCCAACGGGGGATTTCCGGGCACGCCCCCCGCGGAATTTAGCGTCACCCGCGCGGTATCCGGGAAAACGCCGTCCGCCTCAAAATCGGGGAGGCAGGTTTCCGTGTCGAAGACCCCGCCCGGATCGGGTAAACATCCGACGGCATCCACCACCGCCGGATCGAATTGCACATCCACAATCGCCTGCCCCACCCCCGGAATTTGCAAATTCCCCGCGCGGAGGGGGATGTCCACATTCGTCGAAGGGGCTACGACTCTTGCCTCGGCAAACACGTGGGGATCAGGAAGCGGCGTGGGAGTGGGTGTTGGCGTAGGCGTCGGGGTGGGAGATGGAGTCGGCAGGGGCACAACTTGCTGAAATTGCATCGCGCTGAACGCGACCGTGTGCGAAAGATTTTCCTCGTCGTTCAAATCCGCCAGCACTACGCGCCCGTTCTCGCCCGCTTCAAACTCATACGTTCCCAAATCGAGATATTGATTCGCCATCGGGCCTTGATTTTTGGAGACGGTCGTTTCTCCGTTGGCGTGGTAGATGGTGTATTCGGCATCGCTGGTGTCAAAATTGACCGTCTTGTCCGGGCACAGCCAGTCGATGGGGCCATGATTGGGGATGAAAGCGCGTATGAGGTATTCACCATCCACCGGGAGGTCGGGAATCCATTCGGCGGAGTTGGTGGATTGGCTGGGGTCATCCACATTGAGGGTGAGGTAGGCGTCTTTTCCGCCTTCCACCAGGTCTGGGAAGAGACGATGCCAGGCGGTGACGCACATGTCGCCGGTGTAGGGCGGTTCGAGGGTGGTGGGTTTGAGCAGGGTCACCACTTCGGCAGGCCATGCGTCCCAGCCCTCGGTCCAGAGGAAGGTGACATCGATCCAGTCGTTCGAGCCGGGATTCAGACCGATGTCATTCCCCACGCCCTCCCCCAGATCGATGGCAAACGGGGCAGTGATCAAACGTCCGTATTGATCGAGGCCGTTGTTGTAGTCATCGAAATAAGCCGCCTGTGCTTCAGGCATTCCGAGGGCTAAATCGGTGTATAACCGGCGCGGGTGGGGGTCTTCGAGCGTGGCCCAGAAATTGTCATCCACATTCCACGGGCCGGAGTCGAAGGTTTGGACGGTGGTGGTATCGTCGTAAGAAAGGTGAACGGAATAGTTGCCGGTTTCATAGCCAGACCCCGCGCATGTGGAATTTCCGGCGTCCGAAAATTTTACGCATTTGTCCGGCAGGGCGACGGAATAGGAACCGTTTGAATCGAAGTGGGTAGCGAAAATCGAATAGGTGCGGGCGGCGGTGGGGGAGGCGACCCGGGAAGGGGAGGAGCCGTGCAGGGCGCGTTCTCTGGCCCAGCGGATTTCGATCCACTCGATCATCCGCGCTAACGTGGGCGCATCGAGGGCGGTTTCAAGTTGTTGGTGGGTGGTGACGAGGGTCTGAAGGATGGCTTCGTTGTAGCCACTTTTCGCGATTTTGACTTGTTTTTCCGCCGGAGTGAGCGCTTCGTCCTCGAGAATCGTTTGGGTGGTTTGTTCAAGTTGGCGGAGTTGGGTTGCTTCCTGTTGTGCCAGGATTTGTACGGTTTCAAATTCTGCTGGCGTCAGGTCTGCGCCTGCTTTGAATGCCTCGGCGAGGCTGGGCGTGAGGACGAGGTAGGCCAGGACAGGTTTCCGGCCCCACACAGGATCGCCTTCGCGAAACGTTTGGGCGGCGCCCTCCCCGCGTAAGGGGGACATCAGAAGGAAGAGGGTGAAAATCAACAAACTCCAACGCCCCCATTGGGAAAAGGAATGTTTTGTTTTCATGGATTTCTTTATAACATACCCCCTGGTTTCACTGGTAGGAAAAAACACGAACCTTAAGGTTCTTTTATTTCCAGTTCGCGATAGCCATAGGCGTTGATCACTTGGGTTTGGACGTACAAGGTTTCTGTCGTCATATAGGCGTGATAGACATGGATGTGCCCATGGAAGTGGTAGGTTGGCTTAAAGGTGCGGAGTAACCAGTTGAAGGCTTTGATGCCCTGGTGGGGGCGGTCTGCCTGATCGTGGATGCCCCAGGGGGAGGCGTGGGTGATGAGTATGTCCAGATAGCGACCGTATCGCATCCGATTGAGCAGAAGTTTGGGGACGAGACTGAAGGCGTTTTGCCACATTTCCCCTTGTGTGTACTGAAATGGCCCTTGGTTGTAGCGCACACTGCCCTCAAGGCCGGCGAGCAGTATCCCCCCTTCGTTGATCGTCCGGCGATGGATGTCAATTGCGCCGTGGGGATGGGTTTTTTCCCCCGCGGAGGAGTATTCTACGACGTTAGCGTGGTTGCCGCGCACGTAAAACAACGGGACATCTAACGCGGTCAAAATATATTCAAGGTAATAATACGGGAGATCGCCGCAACCCAATACCAGGTCTACATCGGGAAAACGTTCCCGAATGAGAGGACTGTAAAGGGTGTCGAGGACAACGTCGCTAACGGCAAGTATTTTCATGGTGAGGGTTTATCCGGTGCGGCATCCATAGGGTGCGCTTCAGAGGGTTATCTTGATTTTACATGGGACTCCCTTTCTCTGTCCACTTGTCTCTTGTGTAGCTTTTCTCATTCCCTTACAATGGACCTGTACAACATGGCACCAGGCCTTAAAAACGCTGTATCGCCAAATCGCTGAATCCTTGAATCGCCGAATCGTAAACTATGAAAATTAAAGCATTCCTCATTTCTACCCTCGTCAGTACCCTCCTGCAAAGTCTCTACTTTGCGGTAATCACCGGGATCACGCTGTTTCTTCTGCCGAACATGCTTGAAACGGTTGTGCAGGATATGCCTGCCAATGGTGGCCCACCGCCGGGATTTTTCAATTTTATAGGCATTTCGATGTTGACGGGAGGGATTGGTTTGGTGTTGGCCCCTCTCGTTCATGCAGGGACGGGGGTACTGTATGCCTGGCTTCACCGACGGGAGGATGACTCCTCTTTGACCGTGGAACTTGGGGCATTCGGGGGTGCCGCCGCCGCGTTCACGGCCCGGTTCGCGGCGGGGCTTTTGATGGCGTTAGGGTCCCTGTTGGTGAGCAGTCTCGTGTTACAGACGATGGGGGATGCCTTGGGGGCTGTGCCGAACACGGGCGCGCAACCGTTTACCCCACCGATGGCCTCGGTCTTTAGTGGGGTTTCCAGTGTCATTGGTGGGTTGTTTAGTGCGTGTTTTGGGTCTGTGATCGCCGCGGCATTGGGGGCTTTGGGTGGAGCGTTGACCGGGGCGATGTTGAAGTAGAGGTTCCATTGGATCACGGATCAGGCGATCACAGATAGGTTTTAAAGAACTATCCGTGATTGCCTGATCTGTGATCCACAAAAACGCAATTTATGACCGAGTTGAGTATAAGGAAAATGCCCACCGTCGGTGGGCATTTTTTGTTTTTGCAACTTCACATAGATGCTTAGGAATTACACGCCTTCAACGGTCTCGGCGACAACATGGTCAACCACCGCTTTGAGCGCGTCCTCTTGGGAAGCCCCACTATTGATCGCTTTGTCGAAGATGCGAATTTGGCGGTCGGCGCTGGTGCCATCGCGTAAAATGGTTTCGATGTATTGGACTTCGTCCCAACATCCCAGTTCTTTGGCGGTTTCTTCCAGCATTTCCATCAGTTCAATGGCTAAAAATTCCATCGGAATTTCTTCCATTTTGCCAAAATCGATCAATTTGCCATCGATGCCGTAGCGCATCGCGCGCCACTTGTTTTCGATGATGTGATACCGGCGGAACACACGCCAGCTTTGATTCTTCATCCGTAATTTGATCAACAACCCAACGATGGACTGGAGCACCGCGGCCAGACATACCGCTTCCTCGATCCGGGTGCAGAGGTCCATGATGCGGATTTCCAGGGTGTCGTATTTGGGATTCGGGCGCACATCCCACCAGATTTTGGTGGCATCGGCTTTGCCTGTATCGGGATTGCGGATGGCTCCCACTTTTCCTAACAGGTTCACGAGTTGTTCGTATTCGCTGAACGAACTCATGGTGGGGGCAATGCCTGTACGGGGCATCATCTCAAAGACGACACTCCGGTAAGATTTTAGCCCGGTTTTGCGCCCCTGCCAAAAAGGGGAACTCGTACTAAGTGCCAGCAAGTGAGGCAGAAAATATCGGAGTTGGTTCATGATCTCCATCTGGAAATCTTTGTTGATTGTTTCCCCGAAACCGATGTGGATGTGATAGCCAAAGATGAGCAGTTGGGCCGCGACATCTTTCATCTGGTCGATCAGTTGTTTGTAGCGAATGCCTGCCGTTAAATCTTGATTCAGCCACATGGCAAAAGGATGGGTACTGGCCGCCCCGATCCGCATTCCGTTGTCCCGCGCAATCTGATCGACCATCCGGCGCAGGCGTTTGAGTTCATGGCGGACTTCGTTGGCGTTCCGGCAAACCCGGCTTCCGACCTCGATCTGGCTCTGCATAAACTCCGGTTTAATGTCTTCTTCTGGATAAATTAGCCGGCCACGATCTAAAAATTCTTGCACATAGGAGTGTAGATCACGGGTTTCTGGATTGATAATCTGGTACTCTTCTTCTACGCCGAGGGTGAGGGGGATACCGTAAATGGACATGACAACGCCTCCGAAAAAATAATTGGGATAAAAGATGAAATTGGCACTTACTCAGAGCGGAGTGGTACCAATTGTCGAATCAGGTTAACGATTGTGGGTTCCGATGCCGAATTTCATCGGGGAGGGCAGAATATGCCCGGAAATCGCTAGATACCAAAGCGCCATGTACGCCGCTTCTTGTAGGGCGTCATTTTCCTGGAGAAACGAACTGTATAAAACGGAAATGGCCGCTTCGCCTGCGTTGGCCGAAGCATGTTTGAGTTGATACATGGCCGCAATCCGTTCCGCTTCTTCCCCACCGATCAGAACCCGTTGGAGCATATCTTCTGCATCTTTTCCAGGGCCGACGCCCTCGCCTGTTTTGGCGGCGAATAAGAGAATCCAGGGGCTTTCGTGTAACGGGATAGTGGGGGCGGGGATGTAGGGCGACCCTTTATCCAGTTGAATGGATACTTCTTCCGCGGCATTCCGCACAATCCATTCTTTGTCTTGCGTCCGCAGGGCATCAATGGCCTCACGTGCCCAGCTTTCCCGCACCCGTGCCAGACCATAAATGGAGGCGCGGCGTGCCAGTAATTCCTCGAAGGTGCTGGCTTCTTTCAATACAGGATGACCTTCGATGGGGTGGTTTGCCAGGGCCTCGGCGGCCGCGCGCTGTTGATTTTCATCGCCGTGCAGTAAAGCGGTCACGACGGCTTCCAATGCGGCCTGGGTGCCAATGTTTACCAGGGCTAAATTGGCGGCGCGTTGGACGTTGAAATCCGATTCGTAGAGGAGTTCCCCTAGTTCGTTGATGGATTTGGTGTCTTTGAGGTAGCCCAACCCAAGCGCGGCCACCTGACGAACGTCCGGGTCTTCATGTTGAAGGAGCCGCTTGCACATTTGGGGAATACCAGAATCCCGCGAGAGCAGTAATGCGGTCAATGCACGGGCGCGAAGGCCGATGGAGACACCACTACTGCCGATCAGGTTGAACAATTCTCGCATAATGTTGATGCGCCAGGAGGCTTTGGGATGGGTGATCGATTCGCGTAACCAACGGGAGGGAAACAGCAGGCGTTGGCGGATGATGTCTTCGTTGGGGTTTGCGAAGGAGCTGGTGGTCCCCAACGGGGTGCCGAAGTAGGCAAGAAATTGAAGGGCTTGTTGTTTCCCTGTCCAATCGGGTTGACTCTGTACCCAACTGCTTCCCCCAGACGCGGCGAGGGCTTTTCCGGCAAAATACCCACCGATCGTGGGGTGGACAAAACTGATCCGCGCATCGGCCCGGTTGACGAGGATGCCGTTGTTGATCAAATTGGGAATGGCCTGGCGGCTCACTGCACCCACTTTGACCGTGCTGTCTTCGATACTTTCGCTGTCTGATTCCGCGATTGGAATCGCGCTTTCTTCTACGTCATCGAGGGTAATGCCACGCGACCACCGACTGATCGATTTTTGGGTTGGATGGGGGTCCTTTCTGAGGGACATTTGCAGGGCCACGCGTTCCAAAGCCGTATCTGCCTGGTTGATGTTGACGGACATGCGGCGTGCATAGGCCTCGATGGTATTGGCGAGGTTGGGGCCGCGTCCGTCTCCGGCATAGGCGGCCCAAACTTTGAGGGTTAATTCGAGGGGCGTACTGGCGAGATTGTCAATCTGGATCCAGTTGTTGAGAATCTCCATTTCCATATGCAGAACGGGATCGGTTTTGGCGGCGGGGGCCTCCCAAAGAGTGCGCTGAATATGTTGCGTCCATTTTATGCCCCAATTTTGAATAAAGTCGTTTCGCTGTTGATCATTCCAGGCCGCCATGGCGACTGGAACCAACCCGAGTTGCGCCAGACCGTCGAAGTAAAACGGGGCGGCGGTCGCGATGACTTGGGTTCCGGGAAAGAGGTTGAGAACGGACTCCAAAAACCCTGCCGCCCGTAGAAATTCGTCCCGTTCTAGTTCGTCCAAGCCGTCTAGCATCAGTAAAACCCGCCCTTGGGGGAAGGCGTTTTCGAGCAAAGGTTTGAGTTTAGGGGCTGTACGAGGGGAAATGTAGGGGGTGAGGGCGGTGAAAATGGCGTTGATGGGTTGATTTGTCGCCAGTTCTGCCGGAGAAAAGTCGCCGAACCGGAGCAGGATGGGGAGACGGTCGCCTAACAAGCCGAGGGCGGGGTCACCTTTCGCGACCAGGGCTGTGAGATGGGCGAGGGCGATGGTTTTCCCGCTCCCCGCGTGGCCGACGAGGACCATGTTGGTCCCTTTCATGGCCGCTTCGGCCAGGGAATAGGTAGGGGCGTGATATGCGGCGGAGAGTTCGGGCCATTCGGGCATGTAGGGAATGGCCTCCATGGTGATGTCGTGGAGGATTTTTCCTACCGCCTCGTTTTCTAAGGGTGGGAGGGTGGGGGTGGCCATTAAACGGGGAGGAATGAGGATTTCGTTTAATGAAAAGAGCGGGGCGGCCAAATGCATCCCCTGGGTGCGGGCGATCATGTCGTTGCGGAAGTGATATTCCACCCCAGCTTTGGCGTTCTCCCGCACGGATTTGGTTTGGTCCAGAATAGTTTTGAAAAACTCCTTCAGGAAGGGGGCAAATCGGCCTAACATCCACCAGAACAGGCTGGCGACCAAAAACCCGAGCCAAAAGGAGAACGCGTGAAAATTTCTAAAAAAATTCGCCATCGTGTTTATCCAGCGTATAAAATGCGCCCACAATTATCACAGTGGGTCATGTCCGGGGAAGATAAGGCGGATTGATAATAGGACGTACTCAATTCTGTGCCACAGGCCGAGCAAGATTTCTCGGTGACTTTTGCGACGGCAATGCCCGCACGGCGTTTCCGTAGGTTTTCGTAATGGGCTAACCCGTCCTGCGTAATTGGTTTTGCGACCACTTGCCTTTCCGAAAGCCATTGTTTTGCCTGGTGGGTTAACTGCCGCCTTTCCCCGTTGAGGGCCGCGTGGTGTTCAATTTGGCGGGCGCGGACATCGTTTAGGGCACCCTCTGCGGTTTGAGAGGTTTGGGTCAAATCATCCACAACCATCATGGCCTCTAATTGCCGCTCCTCCAAAACTTCCAGATAGCGCGATAAGGCCTCACTTTCTTTCTGTAAATCCTGAAGTTCTTTGGGATTTCGCACTTTCCCCCCGTATAACTGATCCTCGGTGTTCTTGATTTTTTGGCGCTGATTTTTTGTGTTTTCTTCGGCTTTGCGAAGTTCTTTCTTTGCCCCTTCTAAATCTTTTGTGGCAAGCGCAAGCTGTTCTTCTGCCTTTCGAACCGCCTCGTCGTTTTTCAAAATGGCATCAATTTCGCGCAATCGAGCATGTGCCTGGTCTAATTGTGAGTCAACTTGTTGAAGGCGATATAATTGAAAAGCTTGGTTCATAGTCAGGATTATAGAGGCGGTTGTGTGAGAAGGCAAGGGAGACAGTTCACCAAATTGCTCAACTCCAAAATCCCTCCCGCCCCATTCCCCAAAGCTGAGTACAATAATCCCATGCCGCGCAAAGACCGCTCATTTTTCCTTGGAATAACCTGTCTCGCCTTGCTGTTAAATACGCTTCCCTTTCTTCTGGCCATGCAAGCCGGAGGTGCGGAGTTAATTTTTGATGGCATCCTCCTCAATCCCCTCGACGGCCACACCTACCTCGCCAAAATGTTCCAAGGCTTCCGGGGCGATTGGCGGTTCACCCTGCCGTACTCCGTCAACCCTGGGGCGGGGGCATACATCAACCTGTACTACCTCTTTCTCGGACATGTCGCGCGCCTCACGCACCTATCCTTGCCCTTCATTTACTCCCTCTTTCGGCTTTTAGGCGGACTTCTCCTTCTCCTGTCACTGGCGCGCTTTTTTGAAGTGACCATCGCCGAAACCCGTCCGCGTCGCGTCGCCTTTGCCCTCGCCGCGTTGGGTAGTGGCCTGGGCTGGATGTTGATCCCGACAGGCGCTTTCACCGCCGATTTTTGGGTCGCAGAAACCTACCCGTTTCTTTCCACTTATAACAACCCCCACTTCCCGCTTGGATTAGCCCTCCTCCTCTGGCTCCTGACATTTCCCCCTCCCACAGCAGATGTGCCCCCGATCCGCGCGGGGTGGCCGTTTGCCCTCGTGGCGCTCGCCCTCGGCGTGATCAGCCCCTTCGGCGTCATCATCGCCGTCATTGTCCTCACCGGGTGGCTGATCGTCCCCAGTCTCCACGCCCTTCGCCAGCGAACCTGGTGGACAATTTTTCAGCCCCCTCAGTTTTCACGTCTCTTGTGGACTTGCCTCGGTGGCCTGCCCATGCTTGCCTATCAGTTTTGGGTCGTTCGCACGGACCCTATCTTCGCCGGGTGGGATGCTCAAAACCTGACCCTCACCCCTCCCTGGTGGGATGTGCTGGTCGCGCTGTCTCCAGCCCTACTCTTGGCCCTGTTCGGGTGGCGCAAACTCAAAACGGACACCCCCGCATACCTGCTCGCCGTGTGGGCGGTGTTCGGCCTGCTCCTGATCCTGTTCCCCTTCGGTCTACAACGGAGATTCATGATGGGGTTATATATTCCTTTCGCGGGCCTGGCCGCTCTGGGCATCGAAACCATTACGCGTGGCAAACGCTCCCAAACGCAGATGTGGATCGTGACGCTATTTTTACTTGCGCTTCCGACGAATCTGATTGTCCTCCTCGCCGGGCAATCGGGCGCACAAACCCACGATCCACTCCTCTACCACACCCGGGACGAATCCCGCGCCTTTCAATGGTTAACCGCCGAGACGCCCCCCCACGCGATCATTCTCTCCGCACCGGACACGGGCTTGATCATTCCCGCTTTTTCAGGGCGACAGGTTCTCTACGGACATCCGTTTGAGACGGTCAACGCTGAGGCGGAAAAACAGGCCGTGTTAGCCTTTTTTGAGATGACGGAAACGGAAGCCCAAGCGTTTCTCCTCGAACGGGGCATAGATTTTGTGTTTTTTGGCCCACGCGAACGTAAATTAGGGGCTTTGCCAATTCTTCAAAACCTGGAATTGGTGTTTGAATCGGGCGCTGTACAGATTTATGCGGTGGAAAAATAACGTGCGCCAACGGATACATTTTTCTTACGGGTTGTTGACCCTGCCGTTGATCGTATTGCTGGCCTACGGCAACCAGTTTTTATTCCTCGCAGGCAATGAATTTTCTGATTTACTCATCTCCCACTTGCCCAATGCGCTCTTTTTGCGGCGGGCTTTGTTGGAGTGGGGACAGGTTCCACTTTGGTCGTCCGGTATTTTGAGCGGGTTCCCGTTTGCTGCAAATCCTCTTTCTGGTTTGTTTTACCCACCCGGATGGTTGGCTGTTCTCCTGCCGGAAGCCTGGATGTTCAACCTGTTGGCGGGGTTGCACCTGGGGTGGGGGGGGCTTGGCGTGGTGACGCTCTTGCGGCGGCAGGGATTAGGCCAGGTTGCGGCCCTTTTTGGGGGTCTGGCTTTTGCCCTGATGCCCAAACTGTTCGCGCATTACGGAGCCGGACATATCACGCTGATTTACGCCGTAGCCTGGACGCCGTGGCTTCTTTATAGTTCGTCGAGTATGTGGGACGAACGCCGCTCCGTTCGCCTGTGGCCGGCCCTCATACTTGCCGTTATTTTTTTTGCGGATGTCCGTTGGGCGGCGTTTGCGGGCCTGCTGTGGGCGGGGTGGTGGCTGACGGTGAAATGGCAAGGTAATGCGTGTAGCCAGATAAACTTAAGGGGTGTTTGGCACAATAAAGCCGGTGGAGATGTGCTAATCGATGCGGGCGCGCTGACCGATGCAGATGTGCCGCCCAGTAGAGATACCCCGCCCGCGGGCGAACCCGGCTCCTCAACGACGCCTCGTTTGGGCTGGGGAGGGTGGGTGCGCGTTTCAAACCTGGGTTTTCAACTTCTCCTGGCGGTGGGTCTATGCGCGCCGCTGGCGTTTCCGCTGATCGAGTTTATCGGGTTGAGCACTCGGGCGGCATTGGGGGCCACGGATGTTTTGGCTTTTTCCCTGCCACCCGCGCGGTTATTGGGCTTTTTGTTTCCGGAAATGGGGGGGATGCAGGAGTGGGTGGTGTATTCGGGGTTATTGAATCTGGCTCTGGCGTTGATGGGAGGGGCGGAGGTGCGGCGCAAGACGCGTTTTTGGTGGGGCGTGTGGTTGATCGCCGTGGTGTTTTCTCTTGGCGAATATCTTCCGGGGTTGAGTCTGTTGGCGAATGTTCCCGGGGTTAATTTATTGCGGGTGCCTTCGCGGGCGCTGTTTTTGGCGGGGTTGGCGTTGGCGATGTTGGCGGCGTTTTCGTTGGATGATTTGCTCATCGGGTTGAAAGCGGCGGATCGGCGGCGCGCGATGCGGGTGTTGGTGGTCTTGTGCGGGGGAACGGTCGCCCTGGCGGGGTGCGTTTGGGCGTTGACGGGGGCACTTTCGCGCAATTTTGTATGGGGGGCGGGGATGGCGGGGCTTACGCTGGTGGTGCTGGGGTGGGTGATTGGGGCGCGTCGCCCTCTGCCGGGGTGGGTGGGGCTTTTGCTGATCGGGATCAGTGTGTTGGATTTGGGCGGGGTGAATGTTCGCAGTCTTTCCCCCCGTCCGGCGCAGGAAATTGTTTCAGAACAGGCGGAAGTGGTGACATTTTTGGCCGCGCAGGATGGGCTATTTCGTGTCTATTCCCCATCGTACAGTCTCCCGCAGCACGTCGCCGCGCAGAATAAATTTGAACTTGCCGATGGAGTGGACCCCATGCAAATCGCTGAGTATGTGGCGTTTATGGCGCGGGCGAGTGGGGTGCCCCAAACAGGGTATAGCGTGACGGTGCCGCCTTTTGTGGGGGAGGTGGCGACGACGAATCAAGAATATGTGCCGGATGCGGTGTTGCTGGGGCGGCTTAATGTGCGGTTTGTGGTGGCGGAGTTTGAGGTGGAAGCGGTCGGGTTGACACTGGTGCAACAATTTGGCCGGACGCGGGTGTATGAAAATACGCTGGCCCGGACGCGGGCGTGGGTGGAAGATGCGTTAGGCGCGCGGCCCGTGTCGGTGACTTGGACGCCCAATCGCCTGGAAGCGGAGGCATCTGGCCCAGGACGGTTGGTGCTCTCAGAATTGGCGTATCCGGGGTGGCAGGTGTGGGTGGATGGGCAGCGAGCACCTCTGCTGAACGTGGATGGATTGTTCCGCGGGGTGGACTTATCCACAGGGTCTCATCGAGTCATTTTTGCCTTTCGTCCCATGAGTTTGTATGGTGGGGGAGGGTTGTTTGGAATTGCGGTTGGTTTTCTTGTTATTCGTCGATTCCGCAAACGGGATGATGGATGAACCCTCTGAATGAGACTAAATAAATACTTCCTACACCTCATGGAGCATTTCCTCATAAGTCTGGCCGTTGCCCTAATTTTTCTCTTGACACATAGATAAACGTCTATTAGAATTTCTTGTATAGAAGTTCATCAATATGAATGAGTCAACCCCGCCGGTCAATCCGGTTGAATTCGCCAAAGCCCTGGCCGATAGCACTCGACAGAAGATCATGGAATTGTGCTGTTGCCAATGGTGCAGTGTGACGGAGATCGTGGATGCGGTCAACGTCAGTCAGCCAACGGTTTCCCACCATTTGGCTATCCTGCGCCGCGCCGGGTTGGTGAATGTGCGGGAAGAAGGCAAAAATACTTTTTATTCGCTGAACCAACAAACCGTTTCGGCTTGCTGTGGGCAGTTGATGCAGGTTTTTGCGCCGGAAATGATCGAAGAAATGTAGGCGAAAAATTTTTAAGCTCACTCATAGACAAGCTTCGATTTGACATTGATAAATGCCTACCGAATTTTGAAGGTGTTGGGGGATGCACATCCCCCAACACCTTCAAAATTCGGGCCTTATCCTTTTATCCGATTTGAATGTATCTCGCTGGCCAGCGGAAAATCTTCCCCAAAAGGAGGTGAGCGTGATGTTTTTTTATGATCCTGAATGCGATTGTGACGAGACTTGCTGTGGCGGTGGTCGTTAATCGTTCAACTGAATAAATCAACAGGCCGGAGGGTGCTCTCCGGCCTGAAACAACTTTTTTTGGAGACACTTATGAAAACGCTTGAAAAAACATTGGATAAATCTGTTGATGTTCATTCCGCAGTGCGGGAACATTATGCCGCGCGGGCGGTCTCATCCACTTCTTGTTGCAGTCCCACGGATAGTGGTTCGGATTGTTGTGGCCCAGAATCGAAATTTCACACGTCTGATCTGATTGCGGATTTGCCGTTGGATGTGGCGGATTTTAGTTTGGGGTGTGGGGATGCGGTCTCGTTGGCGGCACTCCAACCGGGGGAGGTCGTAGTGGATTTGGGGTCCGGCGGGGGGCTGGAATGTTTTATCGCCGCGAAACAAGTGGGGGAGTCTGGGCACGTCATCGGCGTGGATATGACCCCGGAGATGCTCGCCCGTGCCCGACAGGCGGGGGAACGCATGGGGTTGACGAATGTCGAATTCCGCGAGGGGTATATCGAAGAAGTGCCTGTGGAAAGCGAGAGTGTGGATGCGATCATTTCGAATTGTGTGATCAATCTCTCCCCGGACAAATCCCTGGTTTTGGGCGAGATGCACCGGGTGCTTAAACCCGGGGGCCGAATTGCGATTTCGGATATTGTCACAAAAGGCAAAATCCCCGAAGTTTTGCAATTAGACATGGAACTGTGGAGTGCTTGCGCTTCCGGGGCGATGCCCGTAGCGGAGTGGGAAGACGGGTTGCGTGAATTAGGCTTTGTGGATGTTCAGGTCGTGCCCAACGGGCGGACGCATGAATGGCTCAGTAAACTGCCTGTTGGAATGCCCTTTTCGGCGGCGATCACCGCACGGAAGGCGTAAAATGACTCAACATTTTCGGAATTTGTGGCGAAAATCTGTTTAAGTCAAGGAAAGGTCGAACAAAGAGTTTCCCGAAAAAAAGGGAGCAGGGGGGATGTACATCCCCCCTGCTCCCTTTTTTCGGGTGTTTATCCTATTCTTGACTATTCCAATTCGCGTCGAAAATCACTTTAGTCATACAAGAAACCCGGATGAAAATTCCGGGTTCTTTTTTTGCCCAAATCCGATTCCATAGTAAACTTACCCGCGTGACCAACGATACCGAAACCACCCTATCTGATTTACGTGCACGGGTTGCTGAGTTCGTCAACGCACGAAATTGGCAACCCTTTCATAACCCCAAAAATCTCGCGATGAGCATCGCCATTGAAGCGGCGGAGATTCAGGAACACTTCCAATGGCTGACGATTGAGGAGAGCCGAGACTATGCCCGTTCTTTGGAAAATCGCCTGGAAGTGGCGGATGAACTTGCCGATGTCCTCATTTACTGTTTGAGCTTTGCCAATGCCACCGAGATTGATGTCACCAACGCGGTGTTGAAAAAACTAGCGCGCAACGAACATCGATTTCCCCGCCCGGAGAGTCCATGATCACCCATCTTGTATCTTTCAAACTTCTCGATTCCGCCCCCGAAAATCTCGCCGCGACCCGCGAAAAACTCTTGAGTATGCAGGGGGAAATTCAACAATTGCGTTATCTGGAAGTGGGTGTGGATAAACTGCGAACGGCCCGTTCTTTTGACCTGGCTTTGATCACCCGGTTTGATTCGTGGGAAGATTATGACGGGTATCAAAATCACCCCTACCACCAAACCGTCGTCCTGCCGTATATGCGTGCGGTGCTCGAAAAATCCATCGTTGTGGATTACGAAGCTTAAATGCACTCAGCCAGGCTAGAGATATTCGCTCCCCCAAAAAAGGCTCCAAGATTATGAATTGCTGTTCTAACGCACAATGCAAAGGCATCGAACAAACTTTTGACGATTCCGTCGCTATTCAAGACCTGAAAACTTACAAGAAAATAGGCCCGAGCCAAACCACCCGCCTCCTGCTCACGGCGATCCAAACATTGGGGGTGAAAGATGCCAGTTTGCTCGACATCGGCGGGGGGATTGGGGCGATCCAGTTAGAAATGCTGAAGGCAGGGGTGGCGCAAGTGACGAACGTGGATGCCTCGCCCGCGTACAGTCAAACCGCACGGAAAGAAGCGGCCCGGCTCGGTTGGGGAGATCGGGTGACGTACCACGTTGGGAATTTTGTGGATATCGCCCCCACGTTAGCCCCCGTAGACATTGTGACGTTGGATCGGGTGATCTGCTGTTACAACGACATGCCCGCACTTGTGCAGGCCTCGGTCGGGCGGGCGCAGAGGGTGTATGGGGTGGTGTTTCCCAAAGATGTCTGGTGGGTCAAGCTAGGGATTGGGATATTCAACAGGATTCAGGAACTTTTGCGGAATCCCTTCCATATTTTCGCACACCCCACCCAGGAAATTGAGGCATTCGTGCGCGAGAAGGGTTTTGAGCGGGTGTACACCCACCAGGGTGTGTTTTGGCAGGTGATCGTGTTTGCGAAGGGATAACGCGCTACGCCTTTTTCCCTTTCAACGCATAAATCGGGGTGGTTGCGGCTTTTCCTTTGAGTGAAACATCCCCCAAAAATTCCCAATCAAATGCGGTCTGCACGGTTTCATAAATCCGCCCGGAAGCGAGCACCTGATTGGGTTCTGCCCGGTTCATCAGGCGGGCGGCGGTGTTGATCGTGTCCCCCAACACGTTGAACTCGCGGCGCCCGCGCGGTTCGCCGATTTCCGCCGAAAAGGCCGGCCCCTGATTGATTCCCACCTGACAATACAACTTGAGCGGGACGCCGTTCACCTGGATCGGGGGTAAGTGCGCGATGATGTCGCGCACCGCGAGGGCGGTTTCCGCCGCGCGGAGGGCCGCGTCCGGGCGCTTTTTGGGGGTACCGAAATAGATCGCCATGTCGGACCCGTTCAGGTGGCAGGTAACTTTTTTCAACACCCCTTCATTTTTTTCCACCGCCGCATTGATTTGTGAGAAGACATCCGAAAAACTTTGTACCAACGCACTTTCTTCTTCGGGGAGGGTTTTGTCGATGGATTCGGTGAGGCCGCGCAGGTTGACGAAGACGGCGGTCGGGTTCGGGAATTCCGGGGGAATCCGGCGGGTGTCGGTGCTTTCGACCTGGATTTCCAGAACCTGACGGGGCATGTGGGCGGCCAACGGGGCGGCGCGTTCGACCCCCTGGCGGATCGCGTGCAGAACCCCCTCGCGACTGGAGTCGAGCAACAGCACGGGAATCGAGCGCCTTCGGGCCGAGGAAAACAGTTCGTATTCGCCCAGATTTCCGGTGGACAGGTTATCGACGACGAACATGTACCCCGGATGGCCCGGTTCAAACTGAAAATCATCCCGCACAAGTTCGTAGGTTTCGTTGGTCAGGCACACTCGTCCACGTTGGCTGGCGCTTTCGGCGAGTTTGGCCTGGAGCACGGTGTTGCCCAGCAGGACGTATTCCATCCGCTCCGCGGTGCCGATGTTGGCGGTGAGAAAACGTCCGGCGTGCAGACCCACGCGCATCCCCAGGGAAAAAGTGCCGAGGGGGGTTTCAATCTTTTCGAAATGGGCCATCGCTCGTTGCATCCGTAACCCCGCGCGGACAGCGCGTTCCACATCCTTCCGTTGAGAATCGCCCGCGCTCCCCTTTTCCTTCGGGAAAAGAATCAGCAAAGCATCCCCGGTAAATTCCAACAGGTCGCCGGAAGATTTACTGGCGATTTCGATCATCTCGCGGAAATAGTTGTTGAGGATGCCGAGTAGGGTTTCCGCACCTTTTTGCCCAAATTTGTTGTTGGCTTCCATCAAAGTGGTGAAGCCAATCATGTCGGTGAAGATCAGCGTCCCTTCCTGCCAGGTGAACCCTAACTGTCCCGGTTGCGGGGGGCGGGTGGCGATGCGCCGGGGCAAATAATCGTCCAAAATATGGTACAGTGTGCGGAGATGATGGAAGATTTGCTCTAGCATTTCGTCGGAAGGTTCGATTTCCAACGTTTCCGCAAGGTAGGCTGGGAGGAGCGGACGAAGATGGGGGAGTTGCATGAGGGGGGAGGGGGATTCCTGAAACATCCCCTAGATTATACAACGACCCGTTGAATTCCCCACGAATTTGACAGAACTAATATAATTTGGTCATGGAAATTCTCCCAAACATACATCTCATTACTGGCCCTATGGTCAATTGTTACCTGATTGTCGAACCCGCGGGGCTGACGCTCATTGATACGGGCGTTGCCTCTTACGAAAAGAAAATTATCGACTATATCGGTTCCATAGGCCGCTCCATTCACGACCTGAAAACGATTCTCCTCACCCATTCCGATGCCGATCATGTGGGCAGTCTGGCCGCCCTCAAAGCGGCGAGCGGGGCGAAGACCTGTACCAGTGCCATCGAAGCGGAAGCAATTGAAGTCGGCGTTCCCTCCCGCGAACCCCGGTTCAACGCCTTCGGGAAATTGATCGCCAGTTTCTTTCCCAGCGCCTTTAGGTTCACCCCGTGTAAAATCGATCAGCACCTCACCCCTGGCATGGACTTGCCCATCCTCGAACGGTTGTGGGTGGTCCCCTCGCCGGGGCACACGCCCGGACATATTTCTTTTTACTCTGCCGCGGCCAAAACCCTCTTCGCCGGGGATTCGATGCGCTCCCGAAAAGACGAGTTGTTTACGTCCACCGGCCCCGTCACCTGGGATGAAGTTGAAGCCGCCGCTTCCGTGCGTTTGCAGGCCGCCATGCGTCCTCGCAACGTCTGCGTCGGCCACGGGAAAGTGGTCAAAAACGCCACAGGCAAATTCCCGGAATAGATTGAACGTAGAGCGCAGAACGTAGAACGTAGAGCGCAGAACGCAGAACGGATTTGATCGCTGAATCTCCCCCCATGTCATTCCTCATCATTGGTGGTGTTACCATTGACGTCTTGCACCTGCCGGGGCGGGCGGAACCGATCATCGCACCCGGCGGCGCGGGGATGTACACCGCGCTCGCGGTGCGACAAGCTCTCGCGGGGCAGGACGTCCTTTCTGCTTCCTCACGCGGGCGTACGACCCCTTCGCCAGTGACGCTTTTTGCACAACGTCCCCATCCGCTTCCTGATATGCTCCTGCCCATTGCCCAAACCCTGCATTGGATCGGCCCGGAAATCTCCCCGACCGATCTCCCCCGGCTCGAAATCGCGCATTATGGTGGGGGGAAAGCGGCGTTGCTCAACGCCCACTGGGGGGCACAAGCCCACCTGACCCCGGACATCTTGCCCGCTGATTTATCCGAATTTGCGATGATCCATCTCGCGGTGATGGTTACGCCGCACCGTCAATTATCGTTCCTCCAAACTTGTCGGGCACGAAGTCATGCTCTCATTTCCGCGGGCACGAATGGCAAGACCGCGCACGGGGAAACGGAAACGGTTCGGGAGTTGATGCGGCAGACGGATTTGTTTTTTATGAATGAGAATGAAGCCCACGCGTTGTTTGGCGCGGTAGAAAACGCCTGTGCCGAACCCGGTAAACGGTTGTTCATCACTCTGGCGGAGCGGGGGGTGATGGTGATCGAGGGGGAGACCCGGATCGAGGTTCCTGCGCTCCCGGTCGAGGAGCGGGACCCGACCGGGGCGGGCGATACGTTCTGTGGCGCGACCCTGGCGGGGTTGGGCCACGGGCTGGATGCCGTTTCCGCCGCGCGGGTAGGGGTTCGTTTAGCGTCAGAGATGATTCAGGGGATAGGGCCGGAGAGGTTGTTGGGAAACCTTTGAAAACGGTGCTTTTTGACGCAAAGCCGCCAAGTCGCTAAGTTTTTTCAATTCTCTTTGCGGCTCTGCATCTTTGCGTCAAAGTGCCTGTGTGTAGTTTTTCCCCGTAAAGGAATTATCCTTTTCTCCCCAAGACGACCAAATTCTGCCGCAACTTAATGATGCTATCCGCGGGATGGTAGCCTTTCCGCACGCTGGCGTTGGCGTACACCAGGGTCCGCGGGCCGATGAGGCACCCGGGATTGAGCACGGAGTTGCATCCGGTTTGTACATCGTCGCCGAGAATTGCGCCCAATTTAGCGAGGCCGGTGTCCACTTCTTGATTGTCCGCCCAAATTTTGATGGTGGGACGTTTGCCGGTGATGGGGTCTTTTTCGCTGTTGATGGTCAGGTTGCTGAGTTTTGTCCCCGCGCCGAGGTTGGAACGCTGACCGAGGATGCTATCCCCGACGTAGGCGAAGTGCGGGGCGTGTGCGCCGGGGAGGAGGATACTGTTTTTCGCTTCGCTGGCGTGTCCGAGAATGGTGTCTGCGAGCAGGATCACGTTTTCCCGAATATAGGCCCCATGCCGGACGACCGCCCCCTCGCCGATGTACGCCGGACCGATGATGTACGCGCCCGGTTCGATGACCGCGGTTTTGGCGATGTAGATAGGCGCATCACTCAAGTACGCGCCGGGGTGAACGTTTCCGAGGATGGTCTGGCTATCGCCCACCAGGCGGGCGACGTGCTTTTTGAGGGTTTTGAGTGGGTCCCAGACAAATTCGCAGTCGTCGAAGAGGCTGAGGGAGAGGGGGTCGGTGAGGGTGAAGAAGTTAGTTGGGTGAAGCATGGGCGGGATTGTAATCTTTTCAGGCAGAGCCTGCAAGACGCGTTTATGCTTATTCCACCCCCACCCTAAGGGTCTTTTTTGACCTACCATTTTCCTTCGAGGGGGTGATAGATGACGAGAAAAAAACCAACCGGAATTTCCCCCACCCCAGCCTTTATTTGCCACCTGAACCTCATCAGGCTCCCATACAAGCCGTCCGGGCGTGGAGCCTGTCTTCGTCCCCTTGCAGGCGCTTAAATCCACTAGATATGTGCGCTTTTCGTCCAGCGATGAGCACTTTATCCGGTAAATGGACGCTTTTTGTCCAACAAGGACTACTTTATCCGATAAACAGATGCTTTTTGTCCAACAAGGACTACTTTATCCGATAAACAGATATTTTTTATCCGACAAGGACTACTTTACCCGATAAACAGATGCTTTTTGTCCGACAAGGACTACTTTATCCGACAAACAGATGCTTTTTGTCCAACAAGGACTGCTTTACCCGATAAACAGATGCTTTTTGTCCAACAAGGACTACTTTATCCGATAAACAGATGCTTTTTGTCCAGCAAGGACTACTTTATCCGGTAAACAGACGCATTTTGTCCAGCAAGGACTACTTTATCCGATAAGCAGACGCTTTTCGTCCAGTAAGGAGCACTTTATCCGATAAATAGATATTTTTTGTCTGGCAAGGATAAATACCTTCCCTGCAAAAGTTCTTTTTTTTACAAAAAGCCGCCAAGGCACAAAGAGACAAAGATTTTTAAAGGGTATCTTCTCAAAAAGGTGGTAACTACTCACGCAGAGTAGAAAGTTTCGAAGAAAAAGGATGGAAGGAGGGATGTGGGTTGGCCTGTGAAGGGATGAGTTATTTTCCCTTCGCCTCCCGATAATCACTATAATTCCCCGCATAATCGGTCAGCTCCCCCTCTTCCAACTCCACAATCCGCGTCGCCACCCGGTCGAGAAAATACCGGTCGTGCGAAATCACAAACACCGTACCCTCAAAATCCTGCAACGCATTCTCCAACACCTCCGCCGAAGGGATGTCCAGATTATTCGTCGGCTCATCGAGAAGCAGGAAGTTCGCCCCGGAAATCATCAGCAACGCCAACTGCAAGCGGCTCCGCTCCCCGCCGGACAGGGTGGAAATTTTGCTCCGCGTTTGCAGATAACTGAACACAAACCGCCCCAGAATCGCCACCGCATCACTCTCCGAACAATTCGCCGCGAACCGCACCGTATCGAGCAGGGTTTTGTTCGGGTCCAACGTCTCGTGCTCCTGCGCGTAATGCCCGACGCGGATACTCGGCCCGAGATTGATCTCGCCCCCGGTCGGGGTGTCGTCCCCCAAAATCATCCGCATCAAGACCGATTTCCCCGCCCCGTTCGGCCCCACGATTCCCACCCGCTCCCCGTGCCAGATCACCAACTCCAGCCCGGCGAAGATCAGCCGTTCGGCGCGTGGGTTTTCGGGATCGGGGAACGCTTTGTCCAGGTTCGTGATGTTCAGCACCTTGTTACTGCCGCGCCACCCGGCCAGTTCCAGCCCCATCTTTTTGCGTTCCATAATGGGCTTGTCAATCCGCTCGATTTTTTCGATGCGCTTCACCATGCTTGCGCCGCGTTTCGAGAACTTTTCGTTATCGTACATCTTCCCCCACATCAACAACCGTTTCGCCGCCTGTTCCAGCCGCGTAATTTCCTTTTGTTGCGCCTGGAACAACTGCTGTTGCCGGAGCAGACGCACCTGTTTCTCAAACGCAAACTCCGAATACGTCCCGGGGAACACATTCAGCTTGCCGTCTTCCAACTCCGCGATTTCATCCACCACCAGATCGAGCAAATACCGGTCATGCGAAATAATCACCACCGCCCCCTTGTACCCCCGAATGAACCGCGCCAGAAAATCCTTCCCGGCGATGTCGAGATGGTTGTCCGGCTCATCGAGCAGTAGCAAATCCGGTTGCGTCACCATCAACTTCGCCAGCCCGACCAGTTTTTTCTGCCCCCCGCTCAACACCGTCACTGGCAAGGCGAACTGCCCCTCATCAAACCCCAGACTGATCAACGTCGAACGCACCCGGCTCTCGTAATTGTGCCCGCCCAACGTGGCAAACTCCTCCAGCAAATGCGCCTGCCGATCCAGTGCCCGCGCCAACTTCTTCTCATCCCCGTACACATCCGGGTCCCCCAAAGACGCTTCCACCTTTGCCAGGGCGGCGTTGACCTCCGCCAGTTTTACCGACGCGCTCACCGCCTCCTCCCACAGCGTGTGCGCGGGATTCAACTTCGGCTCCTGCCGCAGAACTCCAACGGTCAGCCCGGTTTTCCGATTCAGGAACCCGCTCTCGCTCGACAAATCCCCCGCGATCAGCTTCATCAACGTACTTTTCCCGGTTCCATTCGCCCCGATCAGCCCCACTACCCGATCATCGTGAATTTCCCACGACAACCCGGCAAAAATCGGGTCATTGATGTAGGTTACAGTAACTTGATCTAAATGAACAGCAATCATGCGTGAATTATAATCGGGGAATTGCAGAAATCTTTCAACTACGAAACGCCACAACCCTCAAAAAAAATTCCGCATCTTCTTTATTTCCGCGACAAAATTTTTTGTCGCGGAAATAAAGAAGATGCGGAAAGGATTTAGGATTATCTATGCCCTTCACAACCACCGACGCCGAACAAATCGCCCTCACCCACTACGCTCTCCCCGCCACCGCCACCCCCCTCCCCGGCGAACTGGACGCCAATTTCCTCCTCACCACCCCGGACGGAGCGCGGTACATCCTCAAAATCGCCCACCCCTCCCGCAGTCTCGAATTACTGGATTTTGAAAACCAGATCATGGCCCAATTAGACGGAACACGAACCCCGCGCGTGATCCAATCCCAAACCGGGGAATTCACCACCACCCTCGCGGAGGGCGCCTTCGTCCGTCTGCTGACCTACCTCCCCGGCGAAGTGCTGGCCCGCGTCCCGCATACGCCAGAACTGCTCCGAAATTTTGGTGCGTTCCTGGGGGAATTGGATCGTGCGCTCCAAGATTTCACCCATCCGGCGATGAAGCGGAAGTTGATATGGGATTTGACGAAGGCGAGTGGACCACTTCGAACCTACTATTATTTTAATGACCCTCACGATTTTGTTCCTCCAAGTGCTGAGTGGAAGGCGAGACTTGAGGAAACCTTACCATTAATCACACACTTTCTCAATCGCTATGAATATGACTGGCTGGGTCGCTTTCAGTCCCTGCCTCAACAAGTCATCCACAACGATGCCAACGACTACAACGTCCTCGTCCAAAACGGCCAAATCTCCGGCATCTTTGACTTTGGCGACGCCATCTACAACCCGCGCATCTGCGAACTCGCCATCGGCATTGCCTACGCCATCCTCGACAAAGACGACCCCCTCACCACCGCCGCCCTCATCACCGAAGGCTATCACGCCGCCAACCCCCTCTCCGAAGGCGAAATTGCCGTACTGTGGGACTTGATCGGGGCACGGCTTGCCGTCAGTGTCACCCTGTCCACGCACCGTGCCCTCACCGAGCCGGACAACGAATACCACCAGATCAGCGCCGCCCCCGCGTGGCGCACCCTCGCCCAACTCGCCGAGATTGACCCGGATTTCGCCCATTTCACCCTCCGCCGGGCGTGTGGACTGGCTCCGATCCCACAGACCGCCCTCAGCCAATGGTTCCGTACCCACCCCGAAGACTTCGCCGCCCTCGCGCAAACGCTGGCCCCCCAACCATCCCTCTCGCTCGCCGAAACCGAATCCATCCGTCACGAACAGATCGGGTTCAACCTCAGCCTGTCGTACAAAAAGCCTCTGCACATCGTCCGGGGGTGGAAACAGTATCTTTACGACCCGGACGGGCGGGAATACCTCGACTGTGTGAACAACGTTTGCCACGTTGGGCACAGTCACCCGCGCGTGGTCGCCGCCCTCGCCTCGCAAGCGGCGATTCTGAACACCAACACCCGCTACTACCACCCTAACATCGTCCTCCTCGCCGAACGCCTGACCGACACCATGCCGGGCGAGCTGAAAGTTTGCTTTTTCGTCAACTCCGGCAGTGAAGCAAACGACCTCGCCCTCCGCCTCGCGCGGGCGTACACCGGGCGGAAGGATATGCTCGTGCTGGAAGGGGCGTACCACGGGAACGTGATTTCGGCAGTGGATATTTCCCCGTACAAGTTTAACGGCCCGGGCGGGGCGGGCGCGCCGGATTGGGTGCATCCCCTCCCGTTGCCGTGCGCGTACCGGGGGCGGTTGCGGGTGGGGAGGAGAAGTATGGGGGAGGTGTTCATTCAGGAAGCAAAACAAATTATTTCTCCGTTCGTAGTGGGGGCTTCAGCCCCAGGCGCGGGAGCTAAAGCTCCTACTACGAACCCAGGAATAGGAGGGTTTATCTCGGAGGCTATCATCGGCACCGGTGGACAAGTTGTGTTTCCAGAGGGGTATCTTTCCCAGGTTTACCAACTTGTCCGCGGGGCGGGCGGGGTGTGTATTGCGGACGAGGTGCAACACGGGTTTGGGCGGGT
>WBZL01001080.1_pt1 | contig 29412 bp, 32 predicted proteins | sample 5204291 | NCBI WGS metagenome assembly WBZL01 (sample SAMN12344345, study PRJNA552823) | activated sludge metagenome | biome: Activated sludge suspended growth; feature: Nitrification reactor; material: Wastewater; isolation source: activated sludge from nitrification reactor of wastewater...
GGCCGAGACGGTTGACGAGGTTCGCCAGAAGCTGGTCGCAAAGAAGCTCTATGTTGTCAGCATTGATGAAGGCGCGGCACGTGCTGCCGCCGGTGCCCCGCTTCTCTCAATTGGACCGGCCCGGCTGAGTGCAAAGGAACTGACACTCTTTACCCGCCAGCTTGCGACACTGGTTCGGGTCAGCCCCATGGAGGAATCCCTAAGGACGATTGCCCGCCAAACCGAAAGCCAGAAGGCCCGGACTGTAATCGAGACCGTGCATGGCGGCGTTCTCGAAGGACGAAGCCTGGGTGAGGCTATGCAGCGGGAGGCAAAGAGCTTCCCTCACCTCTACCGCGCGATGGTTGCCGCTGGAGAGAGCGCAGGGTCTCTTCCAGTCATTCTTGATCGGCTCGCAGACCTGCAGGAACGGCAGGCACAAGTGCGGTCGAAGATCTTTGCTGCCTTGGCGTATCCGCTTGTCCTCGCGATCGTGGCCATGTTCGTTGTCGGGGCCCTGATGGTTTATGTTGTCCCCAAGGTGGTCGAACAGTTTGATACCGTCGGGCAGCAGCTTCCCCTCCTCACGCGGATTGTGATTGGCATATCCGGCCTGCTCGCCACATGGTGGTGGGCAATGCTGTTGGTGGCCGCAGGCGTGGGATTCCTGGGATGGCGGCTGTTGCAGGATCCCGCGCGGCGGCTGGCATTCGATCTCTGGCTGTTGCGGCTCCCGCTGCTTGGCCGGCTCATTCGCGATCTTCATGCGGCACGCCTTGCGCGGACCCTATCCACAATGGTCGCGAGCCGTCTGCCACTCATCGAAGGACTCGCGCTGACATCTCGGACCGTGCGCAACCATGCCCTGCGACAGGCCAGCGAACAGATGGTCGAGGCGATCCGCGGAGGCGGCAGCCTTTCCGCTGCTCTTCGCCGGACCGGTCTTTTTCCGCCTTTGCTCGTCTATCTGACGGCCTCAGGAGAATCGTCGGGACAGCTTGACGCCATGCTCGAGCGTGCCGCCGATTATCTCGAGCGCGAATTCGATGGCTTTACGGCAGCCGCACTTGCCATGCTGGAACCAGCAATCATTGTCATCATGGGAGCTATCGTTGCGGCTATCGTTCTTTCGATTCTGCTCCCCATCTTGCAACTCGAATCCCTGGCCGGAGTTTAGGAATGACTGAGAACGACGAAACTTTCTTGCCGCAGGACCACGCCACGGAAAATGGCTTCACGCTTGTTGAACTCATGGTTGTGCTGGTCATTCTCGGGCTCCTGGCAACGGTCGTCGCGTTCAACGTGCTGCCTGCCCTCTCGAAAGGGACGACCGAAAAGGCCAAGATCGACATTTCCACCCTCGATCAGGGTCTTGAGATGTACAAGCTCCAGAACCTCAGATACCCCGATCCCGGAGAAGGTTTGCAGGCGCTGGTGGACAAGGGCGTGATCAAGAAGCTGCCCAAGGACCCTTGGGGGCGGCCGTATCGCTATGCCATGCCTGGCCAGCATGGAGATGCAGACATCTATTCGCTTGGGGCTGACGGAGCCGAAGGCGGCGAGGGAGAGAATGCCGATATCGGCAACTGGCAATAACGCGCCAGCTTGGCGCCCCTGCCGTGCAGGACATGCTTCTGGCAACGGATTCACGTTGATCGAGCTGCTGGTCGCGCTCACGATCCTTGGCCTTATGTCGGCCGTTGTCGTGTTTGCCTTGCCAGATCCTCAAGGCCGCCTTCTGGATGAAGCGGAACGGTTTGCGTCCCGAGCTGCGGCGGCCCGGGATACCGCAATCGTGTCTGCCCGGACAACAAGGATGGCTGTCGATTCCAATGGATATGCATTTGCCCAAAGACGCGATGGTCGCTGGCAGGGCATTGCCAGCAAACCGCTTGCACCCGCGCGCTGGGCGACAGGAACAAGCGCGACAAAGGCCGAGGTCGAATTTGATCCGACCGGGCTTGCTGCACCGGAAGCACGAATCCTTGTCCGGCGTGGTGATGAAAGCATTGCCGTTGACATTGGCGCGGATGGAGCCGTCCATGTCGCGAAATAGATCGATCGATACGGCCTCCGAAGCGGGCTTCACGCTGGTCGAGATGATGGTTGCGCTCGCGATATTTAGTCTGGTCGCCTTGACGCTGCTGAAGCTCGAAGGGACGATCATCCGGAACTCGGGGGAGATTTCCACTCAGGCACTGGCGCAGGTCGTAGCGCACAATATGGCTGTTGAGGCGCTGACCAACCCGAGAACGCCATCGCTTGGGCAGGAAGAGGGCGTTGTCGACAATGGCGGGCAACTCTGGAACTGGAGAAGGACAACGGCACTGACGGCAGACCCCCGCCTCGTCAGGATAGATATTGCGATTGGCGATGCCAAAGGACGGCCTGCAGCTGCCCTGTCACTGGCAAGGGCAGCGCGATGAACGCCAGATCCAGCGGATTCACACTGGTCGAGGTGGTCGTCGCGCTCTTCATCTTTGCCATGCTTGCAGCAGCAGGGGTCGGCCTCCTGTCATCAACAGTCAGATCTCAGGCTGCGTCTGCAGCCAGACTTGCCGACGTTTCAAGCGAACGTCGGTTGTCTGCCCTCCTGATCAGCGACCTCGGCCAGGCCGTTCCGCGCGTTTCAAGGGACGAGACTGGCAGGCCGCGTCCCGCCTTCGCGGCCAATCAGGGCAATCTTCTGTTTGCCTTTGTGCGGGGCGGGCCCAAGCCACAGCATGTCGAGATCCGTCTGGAAAGGGATGCGCTTGTTCGCGTTGCCGCCCCATTTGTCGATGGTGCGTTGCCCGGGTCACCGGTGGTGCTTGCCAAAGGCGTGGAGCGTGCCAGGGTCCGTTTTCGGTACAAGTCTGACTGGCAGGACGATTGGGCTTCCGAAAGGACCGATGCGATTCCGAAAGCCCTGGAATTGACCCTCACGCGTCAGGGGGGCGTGTCTGTTGTTCGCATGTTCCTTGTGGGAACAGGTGAATGATGCGCCGTCCGCAAGAAAGGGGCGCAGCCCTGTTGACCGTCCTGATGCTGGTCTCGGTCATCGGCGTGATTGCTGCGGCGTCTCTGGAACGGTTGAAACTTCAGACGCATTTGTCAGGAAACATGGCTGCCATTGATCAGGCACGCCACTATGCCCTTGCCGGAGAGGCCATCGCGCGGACCCGGATCAGTGATCTGAGCAGCAGGGACAAAACGATCACGCTGACGGGAGATTGGCTGGATCGTCCGCACCCGTTTCCGATCGACAATGGCATGGCGACGGCCAAGCTCAGTGACTCCGGCAACTGCTTCAATCTCAATTCGCTGGTTTCCCAGTCCGAAGAGGGGGAACGGATTGTGCGCCCCATCGCGGTGCGCCAGTTCGAGGCGCTCATGACGCTGATCGGTGTCCAGCCGCGCCTTGCCGGGCAGATTGCCCAGTCCGCAGCCGACTGGATAGACAGCGATACGACGCCACGACCGGGCGGAGCGGAAGACGAAACCTACGTGCGCGCGTCAACACCCTATCGCGCTGCCAATGCCATGATGGCCGATACGAGCGAGCTCAGGGCCGTTGCCGGAATGGACGACGCCATTTACGCGCGCCTCAGGCCTTGGGTTTGCGCATTGCCGTCTGACGAGCTTTCCCCTTTGAACATCAACACATTGCGCCGGGATCAGGCGCCGTTGGTCGTCATGCTGTTGCCGGACAGCCTGAACCTTGCCTTTGCACAAAGGATGATCGACGAACGACCGGTCACAGGTTATTCGGCAGTAGAGAATTTCTGGTCCAAGCCAGCCCTGCGCGGCATTTCGCCGCCGGTGGAGGTCATGGCTCAGACCAAAATCAAGACGCGCTGGTTTGCGCTTGAAATGCAGATTGAGACAGGTGGGGCAGAATTGACGGAATTGGCGTTGATTGATGGTGCTGTTGATCCGGCAAAGGTAGTCCGCCGCAGCTGGGGCGATGGCGCATGAGTGACGTCGTCGTCTTTCTGGGTCAGGAAACACTGCCCTGGCTTGAACTGGATGAAGGCCGCGTCATTCGCCGTGGAGACGATCCGCTGGAGCCGGGCACGGTGGCAACAGCCGTCGCGCCTGCGTCTTGCCTGACCTATCGAACGGCGTCTTTCGGCGGGCTGAGTCCGGCTCAGGCACTGGCTGCAGCGAAGCTGGATGCCGCAGACGCAAGTCTGAGCACGGATCGGCACGTTGCGGTCGCCGTCACTGGGGATCGCTATGTGATCACGGACAGGTCGACAATGGAGCATTGGCTGGCGCAGCTTGCCGAGCATGAAATTGTGCCAAGCGCGATTGTCCCGGCCCCTGACCTTTTGCCAGTTCCTGAAGACGGTTTTGTAAAGGGCGTGGTGTTTGGAGAACAGATCCTTCGGTCCGCTCACACCGGGCTTGAGGATGATGGAGTGATTTCTGCGCTGGTTGTCGGCGATGCCCCGGTTCAGACACTTGAACAGGACCAGCTGGAAGCCGCGCTTGCAGAGGCAATCGCTGCGCCGCAGCTAAACCTGCTCCAGGGCGATTTTGCACCGCGTGCCGACTGGCGGGCGCCTGCGGGCTATTGGCGCAGGATTGTTGTCTTCCTGATTGCCATCGTGGGGATCACGCTTGCGATCCCAATTGCACAATGGGTGCGCCTTTCGCTGGCGACATCTTCCATGAACGAGCAAAGCGCCACGATTTCTGCGCTTGTGCTTGGGGAACGGTCGGGGTCTGAAGATGCCGTTGACCGGCTGCAGGACAAGGTTGCAGAGTTGAGGGGTGGAGGGGCTGGCTTCCTTCCCACATTGGCAGCGCTGATGTCTGCTGTAGAAACCATGCCAAATGTGGAGCTGGCCCAGTTGTCCTTCGATCCAGATGGAACGATGCGAGCGACTGTGCGGGCGTCGAGCCAGCCTGAAATCGACATGCTCGTTCGGGCGATGGAAGGCCGTTCCTTTACCGTGACAAAGGATGCTTCGCGGAGCGAACAGGGCCGCATGTCCGTCGAAGTGCAAGTGAGGCCCAAATGATGGAACGGTGGACAAGCTGGTGGCAGGGGAGAAGCCAGCGCGAACAGGTTCTGGTCAGCATCATGGTGGCGCTGTTTCTCGCTGTTTTCTGCTGGTTGGCGATACTTCAACCGATCGAAAAGGGTCTGGCAACCGCACGGCAGGACAATGGCCTTGCAATGGAACGCCTTGAAAGGGTTCGTCGGGATGCCTCGGCCCTGAAGGCCAAGATGGTCTTTGCCACGGATGCCGCCCAAGCCATCGTCAGTCGGTCAGCCAACGAAGCCGGATTCACGCCGACCCGGCTTGACCCCCAGTCCGGCAACCGCGTGATCATCGCGCTTCCAGCCGCAAAGCCTGTGGCGCTGATCAGATGGCTCAAATCCCTGGATGCCCAGGGCGTATTCGTCGAGCAGATCAGCTTGCGCCCGAACAGTGACATGACGCTCGCTGTCGATGCGACTTTGCGGGCACGCGTAAAGTGATGCGCCTGCGATGGCTGTTTGCGGTCATCCTGTTGTTCGCGATTGTCATTTCCGTGCCGCTTCGCTTGGCCTTGTCGCCAGCCGCGACGGTAATCTCTGCCCAGTCTGTTGAGGGCACGATCTGGAACGGGCGCCTGATAGGGGCCTCTCTTGGGGGGCAGCCACTGGGGGACCTGGATGCGCGCCTTTCGCCGGGTGCCCTGTTTCTGGGCAAAGCCAGGGTCCGGCTGGACGGCGCCCGCCTGCACGGCGCGGTCGTGACGTCGTTCGGCACGCGTTCTGGCGAAATCTCTTTGCTCAGTCTTCCAATCGGGCGAACCATGGGCCCTGTTGAACTCTCAGTTCTTGAGATCACGGATGCGCAAGTCGTCTTTCATGATGACGAGTGTGTGCGAGCAGAAGGCCACATGATGATGCAGATCAAAAGCGGCTTTGGCGGGCAGCGGCTCTCCGGCTCCTTGCGGTGCAGCGGCGCCATGCTCGCTGCCGATCTGGTGAGTCAGTCAGCGATGCAAAGGCTCTCGCTTCGATTTCCGACCCCGGTTCGCTATCAGGCCCTGCTGACTGTAAAGGCCAGTGACAACCTTCAGGCCGTCGCCCTGACGGCGGCAGGCTTTCGCGAGACGCCCGTCGGCCATGTCATGAAACTTGCCGGCACACTTTAATTTTCAAGTGAGAAGACAAGTCCGGCGTGTGCCTGCAATCGGTCGATCAATGGTGCTGCCATGATTGCTCCCGGCGTCACAACCCCTCCGGCTGTATCCGTGTCGAGCAGCGTCATCGCACTTTCCGCAATCATCTTGCTGGTTGATCCATAGCCGGGATCCTTGTCTCCCTTGACCGAGGCCCGAATGCTTCGTCCGTCCGGGTATTCGCCGATGAAGAGAATGTCATAGAATCCCGCCGCTCTTTCCTCAGCACTTGGGCCTTCGCCCGGTTTCGGTTGGGGGCCATCGCCAAACGGGTTCGCGCTCTTGAGGGCGGTGGCAATCCCTTCGGCAATCGCCTTTCCTGCATCGCCAATGGTTGTCATCATCATTTCGTCATACGTGAAGTCCTTGCCATAGGGATGGCCGAGCAGGAAGTTGCTGCGATGGACATTCTTGGTGTTGATTGGCGCCATGACAAATGGCGCCGCCCAAGCTCCAGCGGCGCTGTCATACTCTGGAATCATGCCACTTGGCTGGGATGGGCCCTCGAAGCCGGGCGTCAGTGCAAACGGGCTGCGGAGCAGGCCGACAATGCTCAAGTCTTTGGCGGCAGCCTTCATGGTTTCGGTGAGGCTGGCAATTGTACCGCCAGAAGCGCCGCCCTGCATCTTGCGAACGCGGCCTTTGACTCGGGGTGCCGGCGCCCCATTCTGTCGAATGGCTTCTTGCTGGAGGAACCAGACGCCCAAATCGAAGGGAATGGAATCGAAGCCGCAGGAAAACACAATGCGTGCGCCTGACTTCTTGGCGGTTGCATCATGGGCGTCAATCATTTGCCGCATCCACGCCGGCTCGCCGCACAGATCAACATAGTCGGTGCCGGTTTCAGCGCAGGCCCTGACGAGTTCAGGACCATAGAGCTGATATGGCCCGACCGTCGTGATAATGACGCGGGCGCGGTTGCACATGGCGGTGAGTGACTCGGGCTGGCTCGCGTCTGCTTCCACCAGCGGCGTATCCTTTGGCGCGCCAATCAGGTCGCGGACCTCGGCAAGCTTGACCGCGCTCCGGCCAGCCATCGCCCATCGCTTGATGCCGCGGCTCGCCAGATATTCCGCCACAAGGCGGCCAGTGAAACCGCTCGCACCATAGACGATGATGTCAAACTCTGCCTTTGCCTTGGCCATCCTGCTTCTCCTTGATTCAATTCCTGGGGGACTTCAGCCCTGTTCGAAAGGACGGGGTTCCCATAACTCGAACTTGCGTCCTTCGGGATCCATGATGTGTGCAAATCGGCCATTTGCCTCATCTGGGAAGGTCTTGACCGGGTGTACGCCATGTTCCGCGCATCTGGCCAGCATTCCGTCCAGATCATCGACCATAAAATTGAACATGAAAGTCTCGCTCGAGGGCGCAAAATAGTCCGTATCCAGCTTGAATGGCGAAAAGACCGTACCGGCTCCCGGCTGCGTCATGGCCACCTCCGGGTCAAAAACGGTTCCGCCCCAGCTGTCGAATTCCAGACCGAGAACACGGGCATACCAGTCTTGCAATGTGGCTGGATTCCCCGACTTGAAGAAAAGTCCGCCCAACCCCAGGACGCGCGCCATCACACCCTCCCTACCGCTGCTTCAGGCCAAGGCTATCCACCCGGGGACTTGCGCACAAGGCTTCGGGCCGGATTTTCCCAGGATAGGCGCGAGGCGCTATTTCACCGTTCCATAGAACATCACCCGACCGCCAGAGCCGGGCGCAATCGCCTGTGCAAACTTCCAGCGGACATGTGTCACGTCTCCGGCCAATGCAGGCCGGATCGTTCCGTCCTTTCGCACAACTTTCAAGGTTCCAAGCGCACCGTAGGTCTTCCCGCCATCGACCGACACAACGGCCCAGGACTGTTCAACGCCGGTGAAAGAAACAGCACCGGGGATGGGGTTGTTGATGACGAAATCGGCAGCAGGCTTCGGGCCGTTGTTCTTGTATTCGAGCATCACCACCAGTGCCTCGCCGGGCAAAACGCGTTCCGGCGCAAAGAGTTGGTTCTTCCTGTTGTCTTGTGAATCGGTCACGGCGCGTACGACATAGACCATGCTCTTGAGTTCAACCGCCTGCTGTGACTGCGCCATTGCCTGCTGCGGGGCAATGAATAGGAGCGCAAGCGAAAGAAACATCCTGGTCACAGCCATCCTCCGTCTCGGTCCGGGGCTCACAGTCGGGGCAGCGTTACGCCGCGCTGTCCCATATATTTGCCGGCCCGGTCGGCATAACTCGTTTCGCAGGGCTCATTGCCTTTGAGAAACAGGAACTGACAGGCGCCTTCATTGGCATAGATTCTGGCTGGGAGCGGCGTCGTGTTCGAGAACTCCAAAGTGACATGGCCCTCCCAGCCGGGCTCCAGCGGCGTTACGTTCACAATGATCCCGCAGCGCGCATAGGTGGATTTGCCGAGGCAGATCACGAGGACATCTCTGGGCACACGGAAATATTCGACCGTTCGCGCGAGGGCAAAGCTGTTGGGAGGAATCACGCAAACGTCTGTCTTGCGATCAACGAAACTGTTCTGATCGAAATTCTTTGGATCGACGATGGCACTGTCGACGTTTGTGAAAATCTTGAACTCGTCGGCGACGCGCGCGTCATAACCATAGGATGAAAGTCCGTAGCTGATGCAGTCATCCCGCCTCTGGCTCTCGACGAACGGTTCGATCATGCCGTTCTCCATGGCCTGCTGGCGAATCCATTTGTCCGAAAGTATCGACATCAGTCATCCTGTACCGCGCCCAGATCGCTTGGGCCAAAAGGAAGGGGCAAAAGGTCGGAAAGGAGATACTTTTCGACCACCGAAAGGTCGGCCGATGCGCAATGAACGATGATGTCGCAGAGCGCAAGCTGGGCGGCCTCAGTCATGAGCTGACGGCAACGTCCGCAGGGCCTGACGGGCGCCGAGCCTTGGAGTTCCTGTTGGTCTAAGCGGCCGCCAATGATCGCAATTTCGCGGATCTGCAGCAATTTGCCCTGTGCGTTGACGGCCGCCAGCGCCCCCGCCTCTGCGCACAACGACAGGCCATAACTTGCGTTCTCGAAATTGCAGCCAGTCACGATCGAGCCATCGGCCAACAGGACGGCCGCACCAACGGCAAATCGCGAATAGGGGGCGTAGGCGTTGCCCGCTGCGCGTCTGGCTGCGTGGATCAGGGCTTGCGTCATTATGGCCTCAGGACATCCCAATCGACAGAACCCTCTATTCCATCAACATGGCGTCGTGGGTTGGCCTGCCACATGACCCAGGGTCGGCCCCCATAGGCAGGCTCCAGTCCTGCGCGTCTGAGCCAGAGAGGCCGGTCAATGGCCTCGCTGATGCGATACTGGTCTTCGAATTCTCGGGTCATGTAGAGAATCATTGGCCGTTCGCTATGGGCTTCTGCCATGCGAATGAACGTCGCCAGTTCGGTGATCAGATCTTGCCTGGGCGGACGGGCGGGGCAGGCCTCATCGAATTCCAGGTCAAGGGCATGCGGCAACGCTTCTGCTTCTCGCGGGACGAGTGCGATAAAGTTGGTCGCTTGATCCTTCCCGCTCTTGCACAGGCTGTAGACATGATAGGCCCCGCGCTTGATGTCGGCAGCTGCACTTTCTGTCCAGTTCATGGCAAATCGCTCATCGCGCTTGTCGGCGCCTTGACTGGCACGGATATAGGCAAAATCGACGCCGGCTGATCGTGCTGCCTTCCAGTCGATCAGCCCCTGTTCTTGTGAAACGTCTATGCCCTGTGTCGGGAAGTCCGAACGTCCTGGGGCCCACTGCGTTGCGATACGCCACGCAAGGCCGGCGACAAAGGCAGCGCCAAGCACAATCAAGAGGAGCTTGCGGGCCATCCTATCCCTTGATGTGGAGAACGCATATGAGCGTGAAGAGTCGGCGTGCAGTATCAAAGTCCACGTCGATCTTTCCGGCCAGCCGTTCCTTGAGCATCTCGGAGGCTTCGTTGTGGATCGCGCGGCGCGCCATGTCGACCGTTTCAATCTGCTGCGGGGTCGATTGCTTGACGGCCTGGAAATAGCTGTCGCAGATGGCGAAATATTCCCGAATGGGCCTCTGGAACCTGCCAAGTGCGAGAATGACGGATTCAAGATGGGACTGGTCTTCGCGAAAAATGTCGAAAACTAGTCGCCCTTCCTCCACGCGCAACGTGACCCGGTACGGGCCCGCATAGCTGTCTGCATGCGGGCGCTGGGGCGCAAAATAATTGCCTTCGAGTATGTCAAAGATTGCAATGCGCCGTTCCTGCTCGATATCGGCGTTGCGCCAGATGATCGTGCGCTGATCGAGTTCGATGTGCGAGATACGGGGATCAGACATGCTGCAGCGCATATAAGACTGAATTGAACTTGGGAAGTTTTGAAGCATGTCTGCCTGATTTTGCGTGCCGCGGAAACGCTGCGCGACCTTTGATCAGGATCCCAGAAAGCGGCGAAATTCGGAAACAAATGCTGGCCAGGCGGGTTCATCCCCAAGGAGTACATGATTGGCGCTGTCCAGCTCGACGAACCGGGCTCCGCCGATGGCATCAGCGACATGGCGTCCATCCCGGATCAGAGCCTGCCCATCCTGACGGGAATGACAGACGAGCGTTTCCGCTTGCACCCTTCCCAGATGGTGGCGAACATCCAGAGAGGACCCAATGTCAAGCATCTTCCCAATGTTCTCATCGTTTGCAAGCAGCTGGACGTTGTCATTGTGCCACTCAATCAATTCCCGGCCTGCCGAAGGGAAATAGAGCGTGATGAACATTTCGCCCAGAACCGACCTGCGGCGAGCATGTTCCTGCTGGTTCAGGGCAAGCAGCGAATTCCGCCATGCAATCTCATCCGGATCGGCACGGACCTTCCACCCTTCCGGCACACTGTTGACGAGAACAAGCTTGCGCACCCGCTTCGGGTTCATTGCAGCAAAGGCGACCGCTATGGCTGCGCCATGCGAAATTCCAAGAAGGTCGAACCGATCCAAGCCGGCATCATCAACGACCGCTTCAATATCTGTAACCAGTGTTTCAAAGGACATGTGCGATGGCATCCAGTCTGATAGGCCAAAGCCTCGCATGTCGGATCGAACAAATCGGTTGTTGCGCGCACATTCGCGGATCCAATGACCGTAGACTGGCGAATCCCAGTCATGTTCGAGGTGAGTGACCCAGTTTGGCGCTTTGACCAAGGGGAACCCCTCTCCAATTGAGGCATAGGCCAGGCGCGTGCCGTCAGCCGCTGTGCAATAGGCAATGGTCTCTTCGAATGCTGCACGAACATCGGCCGGTTTCAACGGCTCTATGATGTCCTTTAGCCGCCGCCAGGTCGCTGGCGGTTCGCCATATTCCCGTTTGAAGGCCCGGTTGAATGCCGCTTCGCTGTTGAAGCCTACGGAATAGGCAATGTTGGCCGTATTTTCCCGGCCTTCACGCAGCAAATTGGCGGCAATTCTCATTCGCCAGCGTGCAGCATAGCGCATGGGCGATTCCCCAACCATGGCGCTGAATTTTTCGCCAAGAACCGTTCGCGAGACGCCGGCCTCCTTCGACAATGTCTCGACGTCGAGATCCTCGGCATATCTTGAGTGAATGATGTTCAGGGCCCGTGCAACCGCAGGGTCGCGCAGGGCAGAAAGCCAGCCCCGCTGTTCCTCGGGAGTTTCTTCGAGATAGGCCCGAATGGTTTCCGCCAGGAAGAGTTCGGCAAGCCGACTTACTGATTGTGGCGATTGGCCTTCTTCATTGAGCAAGCGAAGTCCACTCTGGATCCATTCGCTGCGCGCGTCTTCTCCTCCTGCCAGTTTGAGCAGCGGCGGCAGTGCGTCAAGGAGCGGATGTTGTTCCGCCGTCGTGCCCAGGAAACCGCAATACAGGGACGTTAGGCCTCCTTTGCCATCCACGCGGATCTTTGCCGGGCCATGGCCGTCAGCCTGGATGAGGCTGCTCGAACTCAAGGGAGGAATGCCCGCGCTGCTGTAGAGCAGATGCAGATCGTTGCGCGGCATCAGGAGAATATCACCCCTGTGAGCTTCAATGACTGGAAAGCCGTCGACTTCAGCGAACAGGTGACCATCGCGGACATAGTGATAGGCAATCAGGTTGCTTTCTGAACTGGTGAGGTAGGGCGCACATTCCTCGGGCGTAAACCGGGACGCGAGGCACCAGTCGCCTGCCAGTTCGGCGTCAATCACAACGCCTCCAGTCAATTTCAGCGAAGCAAGAATGTCGCTCAGAACGTCCATGGAGCTCCCAATCCGGCGTTTCGATCAAGTTATCCGGCAGCACGATCATTTTTTCAAGTGCAACACTCCAGTATTAGGATGTCAGGAAAAACGAACAATCCAGTTTCATGAACTCGATAACTCGTTTGAAAAACGTCTTAGAATTGAGGTTAGTATGAACAAAAATAGCACTGAAAAACTGGTGCAGAGCTTTACAAGAAATGCATTAGTTTTGTTTGTTTCCGTATATATTACAGCAATGTCTGGAATATTTCCATTTTTGTATTGAAATAAATTGCTGACTTGAAAGGAAAACAATGTATCACAATTTCGACTATGAAACGACCTTGGCATCGTCGGCAAAGGCTGCATGGCAGCTAGATGACGTTCTCAAGGTTGATGAGCGACTTGATTTCAATCGGCAGTTCATGCCTGAGAAGCTGGCAAGGACGGCAGAACTGGACGAGCTGTCGGCCCAGGAGCAAAAGCTGCTCAACCAGATCAGTGCGCATCAGTATCTCTGCGTTTTCGGCCTGGTTGAAGAGTTCATCCTTCCGTTCCTGCTGGACCATGTCCGGCCGATGCTGCGCGACGATGATTACCGTGTGCGCGCCTTGCTGAACTTTGCGGGAGAAGAGGCCAAGCACATCCACCTGTTCAAACGCTTTCACACGGCATTTGTTCGGGACTTCCCCGTTGATTGCCAGATGATTGGACCTTCCGAGGCGATTGGTGCGGAAGTGCTGCGGCATGACCCTCTGGCAGTGGCTTTGATCATCCTGATGATCGAATGGATGACGCAAGCTCACTACAGCGAAAGCGTCCGCGACAATGCCGCGCTCGATCCGTTGTTCGTGAGCCTGCTAAAGCACCATTGGATGGAAGAAGCGCAGCACGCCAAGCTCGACACGCTCATTGTCGAAGCTTTGGCAGAAGTTCGAAGTGAGGCTGAGCTGGACCGTGCGATTGACGAGTTCTTCGAAATCGGCGGCTTCCTCGACAACGGCTTTGCGTCCCAGGCAAGGTTCAATGTGGAGGCGCTAGAGCGGGCAATCGGGCGAACATTGAGCCAGCGGGAGGCAATCATTGCGCAGCAACACCAGGCTGCGCGCTGGACCTATATCGGATCTGGCATGCAGCATCCGCGCTTCCGGGACACCCTTGAAGCAATCTGCCCGAAGGGCGCCAGACGCATTGCGGATGCGGCGCCCATCTTTTCCTGAAATTTTGAACGATCACCCACGCAAAGGAGACTATGAAATGTTGGACACACCAAGAAGCGCCCCGGTCAACGGCATCGATATCGAAGCCCTTGGCAGGATGGTCGAAGGCATCAATGAGGACACAAGCAAGGCAAGCGCATGCTTCAACGTCACGACACGTTGGGCCGGCCAAACCCGAATGGAGTCATTCGTTTCGGGCTTTACTCTGGGCGGTCAGGTCGTTCCCCGCAGGCATGTAATTGTGGCCGATGAACCGTGCGAGCTGCTTGGGCAAAATCAGGCGCCCAATCCTCAGGAACTGCTCATGGCAGCCGTCAATTCCTGCATGATGGTTGGTTATGTCGCAGGGGCCAGCCTGAAGGGCATCAAGCTCGACTCGCTGGAAATCGAGATGGACGGTGAGCTCGATCTTCGCGGCTTTCTTGGCCTCGATGATGGCGTGCCGCCCGGCTATCAGGTAGTGAATTACGTCGTGCGCATCAGCGGTGACGGATCCCCGGCTGAGTTCGAGGACATCCATCGCACGGTGATGGCAACCTCTCCGAACTACTTCAACCTGAACCGTCCGGTTCGGATGAACGGCAAGCTCGACGTCCGTTAGGACGCGGCGAGGCTGCGGCGGTCGACCGGGCTCCCCCCCAATCCCAACCGGTCGACCGCTTGTTGGCTGACTTATCCCCGTCTTTCTCTTTCTCCCGCTCTTGCGCTATGGTCGGGCACCGCAGAAGGGTGCGCCATGGCCGATCCGATCAGACTGATTCATTCCGCTGCCGAAGCGGGTCCGCAACTCCCTCATAATGTAGAGGCAGAAGCTGCGCTCCTTGGTGCGATCATGATTGACAATCGCATTGCGGAAGATGTGCAGCTCAAACTTCGGGCCGACCACTTCTATGAGGCGGTCCATGGCCGAATCTATGATGCGATCCTGCTGCTGCTGGACAGGAACATGGTGGCCAATCCGGTCACGCTCAAGCCGATGTTCGAGGCGGATGAGGCGATCAAGTCTCTTGGAGGCCCGGCCTATCTCGCGCAGCTGACCGGAAGCGGTGCCGGTCTGATTGGTGCGCGGGATTTCGCCAACCAGATTTATGATCTCGCCCTCTTGCGCGAGCTTGTGGCTGTAGGCCGAAACATGGCTGAACGCGCCTTGGACACCAGCGAGGCGGAAACGCCAAAGGAGCAGATCGAGGCTGCGGAAGTTGCTCTCTACAAGGTTGCGGAAGAAGGGGGCGAGGCCGGCAGCGTCAAGACATTCGGCCAGGCTACCCGCATGGCCGTCGAACTGGCGGAAAAAGCCCTGAACGCAGGCGGCGGTCTTTCTGGGGTGACGACAGGCCTCGATACGGTCAACGCGAAGACCGGCGGCCTTCATCATTCGGACCTCATCATCCTTGCTGGGCGGCCTGGCATGGGCAAGACTGCACTCGCGACGAACATCGCCTTCAATGCCGCGCGGCGCTGGGTCCGCGATGAAGAGGATGGCATCCCGCCCGAGAAATCAGTTGGTGCCAAGGTCGCGTTTTTCAGCCTCGAAATGTCGGCAGACCAGCTTGCGACCCGCATCCTTTCGGAACAATCGACGATCAGTTCGGAAAGCTTGCGCATGGGCAAGATTGGCCAGCAGGACTTTCGCAATCTGGCTCGGGCCGCAGCAGAGCTTGAAACCCTGCCTTTGTATATCGACGACACGCCGGGCCTCACCATTGCAGCGCTTCGGACCCGCGCCAGACGCCTGAAGCGCCGCCATGGCATCGGGCTAGTGGTGGTGGATTATCTGCAGCTTCTGCAAGGATCGGGACGCCACAGCGATGGCAACCGCGTGCAGGAAATTTCCGAGATATCGCGTGGTCTCAAGACCTTGGCCAAGGAATTGAATGTTCCCGTCATAGCCCTGTCTCAGCTGAGCCGCGCAGTCGAACAGCGCGAAGACAAACGCCCGCAGCTTTCCGACCTTCGCGAATCCGGGTCAATCGAGCAGGACGCGGACATCGTCCTTTTTGTCTATCGCGAGGAATATTATGTTGCCTCGCACGAGCCCAAGCGGCCAGGACCCGAAGATGATGCAAAGACTCATGAAGACCATCAGAAATGGATGGCCGACATGGAAAAGGTTTTCGGGCTGGCCGAACTGATTGTTGCCAAGCAGCGCCACGGCGCGACGGGCAAGGTCAAGCTGAAGTTCGAATCCCAGATCACGCGCTTCAGCGACTATGTTGACGAGTCCTACCTGCCGACCCGGATCGGGTGACAGTTATCAGGCTTGCGCGCCATACCGTTGGGCAAAGCGGTCCAGGGCCGCAGCAATCTCATCGGACTGCGCTGCATGCACTTCGGCAATGTCGGCCCCATGCGTCAGCACAAAGAATTCATTCGCAGCGATTCCATCGAGTATCCGCGCGGCGGCCGTCGATGTGTCGAGCCCGATCTGCCCATTGGGGCGTTCAGCCACCAGGCGGGGGCCGCCAAATCGCTCGTGGCGGTTACGCAGAGGATTCCAGATATCGGTTGAAACGACGGCCGGGCATATGATCGAAACGCCGACATTTGTTCCGTCAAGGTCACGGCGCAATGTCTCGGCAAAGCCAAGAACAGCATGTTTCGATATCGTGTAGATCGAGGCCTGGCCACCGCGGTGGGGCAGGCCGAGCGAATGTTCAGACCCGGTCAGGACAAACCGTGAAGGCGTGTCCTGGGTAATCATGCGGGGCACGAATGATCGTGCCAGCCAGAGCGGGCCGAGCAGATTGACGCTCAACACCCAGTCAATATTGCGTTGCGGCGTTGTGAAGATCGGGCCTCCCGCGCCAACGCCCGCATTGGCGAAAACAGCGCCAATTTCTCCCAGCTCGGCAAAGGCCGCCTCGGCAAGGGCAGTGATGCTGGCTTCATCCGCATGGTCCACCGCCATAGCGATTGCGTTTGGCCCAAGCTCATGTGCGGCGGTGCGTGCGCGATCGATCTCGATGTCCGCAAGGACGACGCGTGCCCCTTGGGCCACCAGGGCCTGCGCCAGGCCAAGCCCGATTCCCGAGGCTGCGCCAGTAATGACGGCTGTTTCAATCATGCAAAGTCCTTTCGCCGCGTACCTTCGCAAGGCGCGCGGTCGAAAGGAAGGTCAAAATGCAGGCAGGTTTGCCGGATCGTCCGGATCCGTGACGGGCGTATGAATTCCGCATTCAACCTTGTCCCAGCCACGCCAGCGGCCGGCGCGCGGATCTTCACCCGGCTTGACCCTGCTGGTGCAGGGTGCGCAACCAATCGAAGGATAACCCTGAGCGACCAGCGGATGCGGGGGTAAGTCATGTTCCTTGAAATAGGCGTCGATCCTGGCCTTGTCCCAGTCGGCAAGCGGATTGACCTTGAGGCGGCCATTTTCCACTTCAAATCGCGGAAGTGCGGCTCGCGTGGCTGACTGGAATGCTTTTCGTCCCGTGAATTGCGCATCATAGGGTGCGAGTGCGGCTTTCAGGGGCAGGACCTTCCGAATCTCGCAGCAACCGTCCGGATCATAGGACCATCGCAACCCGGTTTCATCCCGCTCAGCCAGCATTTGAGGGTCAGGCGTAATCACCTTCACATTGGTGAGGCCGATTTTTTCAACAAGGACATCCTTGTAAGCGATGGTTTCCGGGAAATGCTTGCCGGTTTCCAGAAACAGCACCGGAATATCGGGGGAAATCGTCCCGATGAGATGGAGCAGAACAGCCGATTCCGCCCCGAAGGACGAAACAATCGCCGCTTCGCCCAGCATGTTCTCGCGAAGCAGCAGCGTCAGCATTTCTACGGTGTCGCGGCCGCGGAAAAGATTGTTGAGGCGGATCGCATGCGTCTCGTCATAGCGCGGCGACGTATCAATTCGGTCGATCAGGCGGGTTGCGCTATTGCCCATGGCGAAGCTTCCAGACGGGCACGGCGTTGTCCGCGGCGGCCTGATAGACATTGTCATACCGCGCGAGACTTGCTGTCACGACATCTTCATTGACGGGCGTTTCCGGCGCAAAACTGTCAAAGCCGCAGCGCCGCATGAAAGGGATCTGATCGACAAGGACATCACCTTGCGCGCGGAGTTCCCCGGCATATCCTGCTTCTCTGAGGATGCGGCCCGCCGAATAGCCTCGTCCGTCCCTGAATTTGGGGAAGGCAACTTCAACCAGCGCAAGCCTGTCGAGGTGCGGAAGCAGAAGCCGCGCGTCCTCGTCCGGTTCGAGCCGGACCGCAGTCGCATTGGTCTGGTCCAGAAACGCATCCAGCGTGACGGCAGGCTGCTCGAGCGGCTCGTCATCGCGAAAGCGTGGCCAGCGGTTTGCTGAAGACACTGTCTGCCCTGGCTCAGCCATAGATTGCCTCCTTGAAGGGTTCGAAGCCGACCCGGCGATACGTGTCGAGAAACCGCTCCTTGCCTTCACGCAGGGCAAGATAGCGGTCGGTCACTCGCTCAACTGCATCGACAATCCCGTCCTCATCGAAGCCGGGGCCCGTGATCTTTCCGAGGGAAACGTCCTCAGCGCCGGATCCACCCAGAAGCAGCTGGTAATTCTCGGTGCCTTTCCGGTCGACGCCCAGAATGCCGATATGACCTGCATGGTGGTGCCCGCAGGCATTGATGCACCCCGAAATCTTGAGCTTGAGTTCGCCAAGATCGCGTTGGCGATCGAGGCTGGCGAAACGCTTGGCAATTTTCTGTGCAATCGGGATCGACCGGGCATTTGCAAGGCTGCAATAGTCAAGCCCGGGGCAGGCAATGATATCGCTGATCAGGTCAAGGTTGGGCGATGCGAGCCCGGCATTGTCCAGAGCCTGCCAGATTGCATGAAGGTCTTTCTTGGCCACGTGCGGTAGAACGATGTTCTGCGCATGCGTGACACGCAACTCGTCAAAGCTGAACCGCTCCGCTAGATCGGCCATCACATCTATCTGATCCGAAGACGCGTCACCAGGAATGCCGTCGACAGGCTTCAGGCTGATGTTGACGATCGCATATCCCGGCTGTTTGTGCGGCTTCACATTCTGGTCCAGCCAGACCGCAAAATCCGGATCGGACACATCCACGGAATCCGGGAGGCCAGCCTCGAAGTTCGGTGCCGCAAAAAACGCCGTGATCCGCTCGAGTTCAGCCGCTGGCGGATCAAGGCCCAGCGTCTTTACATGCGCAAATTCCTCCTCCACCTGGCGGGCATATTCTGCCGCCCCCAGTTCATGGACAAGGATCTTGATCCGGGCCTTGTAGATGTTGTCGCGACGCCCGTAACGGTTGTAGACGCGCAGGCAGGCCTCAACATAACTCAGCAGATCGTCCGCGGTCACGAATTCCTTGATTTCCGGGGCGATCATTGGGGTGCGGCCCATGCCGCCGCCCACAAAGACGCGGGCCCCCAGAACACCACCCTGTTTGACCAATTCGATACCGATATCGTGCAGGCGCATCGCGGCCCGATCTTCAGGGCTGGCAATCACTGCAATCTTGAACTTGCGTGGCAGGTAGCTGAACTCGGGATGGAATGTGCTCCACTGCCGCAACAACTCGGCCCAGAGTCGGGGATCAGTCACTTCATCGGCCGCTGCCCCGGCGTACTGGTCGGACGAAATATTGCGGATGCAATTCCCGCTTGTCTGGATTGCGTGCATTTCAACTGAGGCAAGTTCCGCCAGCAGGTCGGGCGCTTCTTCAAGCTTGATCCAGTTATACTGGATATTCTGGCGGGTGGTGAAATGGCCGTAATCGCGATCATACTTCCGCGCGATATGGGCCAGCATGCGCATCTGGCGGCTGTCGAGCGTGCCATAGGGAATGGCCACCCGCAGCATATAGGCATGCAATTGGAGGTAGAGCCCATTCATCAAGCGCAGGGGCTTGAACTGGTCCTCGTTCATTTCGCCAGAAATGCGGCGCTTCACCTGATCGCGGAATTCCTCAACCCGTGCGTCCACGATCGCTTGGTCATATGTATCGTACTTGTACATTTCAGATCACCCACTGGCCGATATCAGGGTCTGCCGGTTTCAAGGTCAGGTCGACGCGAACGGTTGGTCCCAGTGCGCGAATGCGGTCCTTGATATGGGCAGGGCGGGGCCCGTCCGGCGTCGCCACGGCTTCAATGATATAGGGCGCATTGACGCGCCGGGCGCCTTCCTCCCGGGCAAGAATGGCTTCGCCGCCCTCGCCCACGTCCACGGCATCTTCCACATGAATCGACCACCAGCTGCCGGCCCACCAGGTGACGGCTCCACTGGCCAGGTCATTGCCCGTCAGGATCTTCATGCCGATGCCTCCACCGCTTGGGCCAACGTCCAGAGCCGGTCTTCTGCGTCCGAGCGCGTCACGACCTCCCCAACGACAATGATGGCAGGGCTCTTCACGCCTTCCCGTTTCATCAGCCCCCCCAGATCAGCCAGCAGGGAGCGCAGGGCTCTTGCGCCGGCTCGCGTTCCGCGTTCAAGCACGGCCACCGGCATGGCAGGCGATACGCCGTCTGCGATCAGCTTTTCCGCGATATCCTCAGCGGTCGCGACGCCCATGTAGATCACAAGCGTCCGCCCCTTGCCTGCAAGCCCAGACCAGTTCTGGTCGCTCAGCCCCTTGCATTGGCCAGCGACAAAACTGACCACACTCGATGCATCCCGATGTGTCAGGGGAAGTGCCGCCTCTGCCGCACAGCCAACCGCGGCGGAAATGCCGGGTATGACCTCCACCGCGACACCTTCGGCGCGACAGGCTTCGACTTCTTCCCCGCCGCGGCCAAAAATGAAGGGGTCGCCGCATTTGAGACGAACCACCGTCTTCCCGGACTGAGCAGCCTCGACCAGTATCTGGTTGATCCGTTGCTGCGGAACCGAATGATGGCTCCGCTGCTTTGCGACAGACAGCATCTCCGACTTGGGGTTTGCGAGCGCAAGTATGGCCTGATCAACCAATCCATCGTGAACGACAAGGTCGGCACGCGCCAAAGCGGCGGCGGCTTTGATCGTCAAAAGATCAGGATCGCCGGGCCCGGCGCCAACAAGGAGCACTTTGCCCGCGGGATAGGGAGTAGAGTGTTTCATCCCCCGCAAATGGGATGGTAAGCCTGATCAGACAAACCAGACTTTGTTGCAGGCCCGCTAGTTCAGCTTTGCGCTGCGTCCCTCAGTCCAACGCCGATAACCGCGCGCGCCTGATCCTCTTCCGTCGAAACCACGGGATAGGCACAATAATCTGCTGCGTAATAGGCACTCGGACGGTGGTTGCCAGACAGTCCGACGCCACCGAACGGCGCATTGGATGGGGCCCCGTTTGTCGGCCGGTTCCAGTTGACGATCCCGGCGCGGACATTCGCCCAGAATCGGTCATAAAGCTCGGGCGCGCCGCCGATGAGAGACGCCGACAGGCCAAAGCGGGTATTATTGGCCTCGACGAGCGCCTCATCGAAATCCGCAACGCGGATCACTTGAAGGATCGGGCCGAACAGTTCCGCATCGGGTCGCTCGGCTACTCTGGTTGTGTCGATGATCGCAGGCGAAAGAAACGGCTTGTCAGGGAAAAGCCGGTCAAGCTGCTTGATCGGCTGCCCGCCCTTCATCATCAGGTCCAGGAAACTCTCTTGCAAATGATCAGCCGCGTCATTGTCGATGACGGGCCCCATATACGGCGCAGGCGTCGCATGGGGCTCTCCGACGATCAGGCGGTCGGCCAGCCCCTTCACGGCGGCAATCAAGGGCTCATGCGCGCCATCCTGCACGATAAGGCGGCGTGCGGCTGTGCACCGCTGCCCCGCGCTCAGAAAGGCGGACTGGATCACAAGCGCCGCCGCAGCAGGAATGTCTGCGGCATCCCAGACGATCAGGGGATTGTTGCCTCCCATCTCGAGCGCGAGGATTTTTCCGGGAGACTCTGCAAACTGGCGATTGAGCGCAACACCGGTCCGGGCGGAGCCTGTAAACAGCAGGCCGTCAATGTCACGATGCGCGGAAAGCGCACGGCCCTCATCAGGCCCACCGACAAGAAGTCGCACCACGCCTTCCGGAATGCCTGCCGCATGGTAACATTCGACGAGCAATGCCCCTGTCGCCGGGGTCTTTTCAGAAGGCTTGAAGACAATCGCGTTGCCCGCAATCAGCGCCGGGACAATATGCCCGTTGGGAAGGTGGGCGGGAAAATTATAGGGCCCAAGGACAGCAAGCACGCCATGCGGCTTGTGGCGCACCGCCATGCGCGCGCCCATGTTGCCCTCAAGCCGCCTCTGCGACGTGCGCTCGAGATAGGCCGAAATGGAAATCTCGACCTTGTTGATCACCGCTTCGCATTCCGTTCGCGCTTCCCAGAGCGGCTTACCGGTTTCGCGCGCAATACAGTCGGCCAGGTCTTCGGACCTGCTGCGGACGACATTGACGAAGCGGCGCACGGCTTCCATGCGGACGGTCACCGGCTGTGAAGCCCACCCAATCCAGTGCTGGCGCGCGGTCGCCACCTCGGCGTCAACGTCGCCGATGGGTCGGCGCCAATATTCCGCGCCCGTTGCCGGTTCATACGAGATGAGTTCAGACGCAGACATGCTCCCCACTCACTAGCCGCCTGTTCCGGGGACTGCAACATCGCGCCACCTCCCCGTGCGTAGAAGGGGGGTGCCACCCGGGAAACATCGATGATGCCTGCATCCGATGGGCGCACCCAAGGGTATTTACCAACGGCAGGACCATGCTGGCACTCAGAATTCGTTGTCGAAAGCCGACAGGCATCTCGGGGGCGGGGCAATCTGCTGAAGTCAATTCTTTTGGAGGAAAGTACGTTGCGTATCATCAGAAAAAGAGCGGGCTCATTGCTCGCGACTGTCGGCGGCATGGCCATCCTGGCGGTGGGCACCCCAGCCCTTGCGCAAGTGGCAGCAGGAAGCGCAGCCGGCGGAGGCGGCACGGCCAATGGCGTGAACAGCACCGCGTTCGGGCAGGGCAGCACAGCCAATGGCACCAATTCCTCCGCATTCGGCAATAATGCCAATGCGAATGGCGAAAATTCGACCGCGATCGGTCAGGCTTCGGTTGCCGAGTTCGGCTCGGTTGCCAATGGCACGAACGCACAAGCTCAGGGTGTGAATTCTACGGCAATTGGAAACAACTCTATGGCGACATCTGACTTCGGCGTTGCAATAGGCCAGTCCTCGTTGTCAGACGGTCAGGGTTCCCTCGCCATTGGAACTGCATCGAAGGCGCAAGGTGTGGCAGTGGTGCTTGATGCGAACGGCAATCCCGTGCTTGATGCGAACGGCAATCCCGTAACGACCCCCGCTCCTGTAGTAGAAGCAACCGCGATCGGAAACAATTCGCTGGCGGCTGCAGATTTTGCTACAACAGTCGGAACAAATTCAGTTGCTTCAGGGGTGCAGAGCTCGGCCTTTGGAGATTCAGCGAATGCTTCGGGAATCGGGTCTTCGGCGTTTGGTGCGGTGTCCGCTGCAACTGGTGATGTTGCGACTTCGGTTGGCTCTGGTTCGTCTGCGACTGCTGACTTTTCAACAGCTGTTGGCGGCTTTGCTTCGGCCACAGGAGTGAGTGCGACTGCATTGGGTGATACGGCGCAGGCAAGCGGGGCTGCCTCGGTTGCACTTGGTGGCATTGCGACAACGGCAAACGGCATGCCGGTCATGAATTCTGCGGGTGCGACGGCGACGTCGGCTGGCGGGATTGCTATCGGCGCTTCGGCTCAGGCGAACGATAGCAGCTTCGTACCGACAGCGACGCAGATGGCCTCCTTTGGTGGATCGATTGCCATGGGCAATCTTGCCAAGGCGACCAATGAAGATGCGGTTGCAATCGGCGATCAGGCCAATGCCTCCGGCTTCCACTCGACTTCAATCGGCGGCGAATCCAAGGCGACGGGCCGTGGGGCGCAGGCCTTCGGTTGGCAGTCTGCGGCCACTGGCGATCTTTCGACCGCGCTTGGCCATCAGGCAATGGCTTCAGGCACCAACGCAACGGCACTCGGCAAGAACACTGTTGCATCTGCCATGAACGCCACAGCTGTCGGCTTTGGCGCAAATGCTAGCTTTGCCGGATCGACGGCCGTTGGCACCGGAGCAACGACGACGCGTGCAAACCAGGTCGTGCTTGGCGGAGCCGGAAGTTCGGTTACCGTTGGCGATCTGACCGCCAGCACGGCAGCCCAGACTGGGGTGACCAGCTTCGTTACGGCTGATGCCAGCGGGACTCTCGGCCGATCAACGATCAACCTGTCACAGATTGCTGCTCTCCCGGGCCAGGTCGCTGCCTTGCAGCAACAGACGCGCCGTGATCTGCGCAAGGCCAATGAAGGCGTCGCAATGGCTCTCGCGCTTGATACACCGGCGCTTCCATCCGATGCCAAGTTCGGCATTTCCGGTGGCATCGGCTATTATCAGGATCGCACCGCCGTCACGACTGCGTTCAGCGCTCGTATCAATGAACGGGCAACCTTCTCCGGCGGTATCGGCGTTGGTCTTGATTCGGGCGAAGTCGGCGCGCGCGGCGGCTTCCAGTTCGTATTCTGATGATCAAATCCCGTAAAGGGCGCATCGGGTCGGGGCAACATGCCCCGGCCCGGATTGTGCATCTGTGCATCGCTGCACTGGCACTACAGTTTTGCTCCGGAATGGCGCATGCGCAATCGGCACCGCAGGCAGGCGCGCCGCAAAATGCGGGCCCACCTCGGGTCACGGCGTCACCCGTTCCGGTTCCTGATCCGGTCGAGCTGAACAAGCTTGTCTGGTCAACAATGGCCGCTGTGCATCATGCCAATCTTGCGGGGAATTATTCGGTGTTGCGCGACCTTGCGGCGACAGGGTTTCAGGTCAGCAATGATTCGGCTGCACTGGCGCAAACCTTTTCCAGTCTGCGCCAGAGTGGTGTGGATCTGTCGAATACCTTGTTGCTGGCGCCAACATATTCTGCCCCCGTCAAGTCGCTGAGCCCGACGGTGATGCAGGTCAAGGGCTTCTTCGGTCTTCGCCCAACCGCAATTGCCTTTGACCTTATTTTCGAATGGTCGGCAGGACGTTGGAAGCTGTTTGGCGTCTCGATTGCGCCTGCAAATCTTGCCCAGATTCAGGCCCTTGCCCCTCCGTCGGCGGCTGCTCCGGCGCCCCAGCCGAGCCAAAGGCCGCAGCCCTCGCCGTCGCAAAAGCCTGCAGCGAAGCCGCAGCCTTCCGCTAAGCCGCAGCCCGCGGCCAACAGGGAGCGACGTGAGGTGGCATTTTAACTAGCCCCTCATGGCCTCGCCCATCGCCCGGATGGCTGCAATGCAGGAATGGAGCGGCTCCCAGTCATCCCGCTCGGCAATCGGTGCCCACAGTGCTTCAACGGTTTCGATATCCATCGAAACGGGCGCTTCGCCCGCCCAATAGGCATGGCCGAGATTTCGCGCCGGCTGATAATCAGCCACACGCTCCTTGAAATCGCTGAATTCGGGCGAGGAATAAAGCGGATCTTCAGGTGAGGCGCTTCGTCTGGCTCCCCCCTGCCAGTCGAAGAAGAAGCGATCGATGTTGGCGCGGCTTGCCACGAGAGCCGCTTCGATCGACTGGACCAGCGCAGCGTCCAACTCTTCCCCTTTGGAGAGCACGCCAAGTCTCCACAACATGCGCCGAACCAGTGCCTGACGGTAGTGGTCGCCAAAGAGGTTGATGGCATCGACAAGAGCGCCTTGGTCTGCAATGCGCGCAAGAGCAATTGCTAGCTGGACCACATCCCAATGGATGGCCTCGGCTTGTCTGGCAAAGGCATAAAGTCCTGCCTCGTCAAAATAGGCCGCAGTAAACCCGGGATCAAAAACAGGGGTAAAGCGCCAGGGGCCGTAGTCGAAACTTTCGCCCGATATGTTGATGTTGTCGCTATTGAGGACGCCGTGAACGAAGCCCGCCACCATATAGGATGCGGCAAGATCGGCGGAGCGGGCCGTCACGCCGGACAGCAATCGAACGGCAGCCTCGTCCCCGCCGGGCTCGTCAAAATAGTGCGCAAGGGCGTAATCGGTCAGTCGCTTCAGGCTGGCATCATCCCCCAATGTTGCGAGGCGCTGGAAACTGCCAATTCGAATATGGCCATGGCTCAGCCGGAAAAGCACGGCTGACCGCGTGGGGGATGGTTCATCCCCGCGATGAAGCGCCTCGCCCGTCTCGATGACGGAAAAGGTCTTGGATGTGTTGACGCCAAGTGCTTCCAGCATTTCGGTTGCAAGGATTTCCCGCACGGCCCCCTTGAGCGTCAACCGGCCGTCTCCGAACCGGGAATAGGGCGTCTGGCCTGAACCCTTTGTGCCAAGGTCAAGCAGCCTGCCTGCACCATCACGGAGCTGCGCAAACAGAAAGCCGCGCCCGTCCCCGATCTCGGGATTGTATACGCGAAACTGGTGTCCGTGATACCGCAGCGCAAGCGGTGTCTCGATCGAACCGGGGATCGGCGAAAACCGACCGAAATGGGCAATCCACTCGTCGTCCGTCAAATTGGCCAGGCCCACGGTTTGCGCCCAGCGGTCATTGCGAAACCTGAGTATGGTCTCGGGGAAGTCGGCGCCTTCAACGGGATCACCGATAAAATCGGCAATGTCGAGAATGTCACGCGCGGGATGCATGCTGCCGGGTTGCGGAGATCGAATCATGGAGCGATATGGAAGCGATGGTCGTGCAGACGCAATATGAAGATGGGTATTGGTGGTCCAAGGATGGGCTGCGCCTTCATTATCGCGACTATGGCGTGCGCACCGATCGGCCGCCGATCCTGTGCATTCCCGGGCTGACCCGCAATGCGCGGGACTTTGCCCATGTGGCCGAGCGGCTAGCGGACCAGTGGCGGCTGATCTGTGTCGATCTCAGAGGGCGTGGCGAAAGCGGCTATTCCAAACTCCCGATGAGTTATGGTCCGCTGACCTATTTGCAGGACCTTGAAGATTTGCTCGAAACTCTCGGACTCGATCGTTTCATATGTTTCGGGACTTCGCTTGGCGGGCTGATGACGATGATGCTGGCAGCGCACCGCACGGGACGCATTGCCGGCGCGCTTCTCAACGATATCGGCCCCATTGTTGAAGAGGCCGGGCTTGCGCGGATTCGCGGCAATGTTGGAAAATCTGCCAGTTGGCCAAGCTGGATGCATGCCGCGCGATCCACAGCAATGGCTTTGGCCGTTGCCCATCCAGATTATGATCTTCCCCAATGGATCAGCCTGTCAAAGCGCCTCAACAGGTTGACGGCCCAGGGCCGCATTGTTCCTGATTATGACATGCGCATTGCAGAGCCGATGCGACACCCGGCAGAGCCGCTCGACCTATGGCCGGCTTTTGAAGCCTTGCGCGGTGCACCAGTGGCTATCCTGCGCGGTGAACTGTCTGATATCCTGTCGGCTGCAACTGCAGCGAGGATGGCAGAGCGCCTGCCCAACGCGCGGCTTCATGTGGTGCCGCGAACGGGCCATCCTCCAGAGCTTGACGAACCGGAATCAATCCGTGCCATAGATGCGCTATTGGTCGCCGTGGAGGCCGCAAACGGGCGCTGAAAAAAGCAGGAGCATTTCTGGCCATCATGCGTATATGGGCCAATACGGGCAATTTCAGGAGTGGGGATGTTCAAGGGTCTGAAGCCGATAGTCTACCGCGGTCGAGAAGTCTGGCCGCTGATTGAAGGCGGAAAGGGTGTATCGGCAACAAACCATGCGAGCGCAGGAGCCTGGGCCGCGGCTGGGGGCATCGGTACCGTTTCGGCCGTCAATGCAGACAGCTATGATCCAACGGGCAAGATCATTCCGCAAATCTATGCAAGCCGCACACGGCGGGAACGGCATGAAGAGCTGATCCAGTATGGCATCGCCGGGGGAATTGCACAGGTTCAGCGCGCCTGGGAGCTTTCAGGCGGCGCCGGTGCGATCAACATCAATGTCCTTTGGGAAATGGGAGGCGCCCAGCAGATCCTGCACGGCATCCTTGAAAAGACCAAGGGTCTGGTCGCGGGCGTGACTTGCGGAGCAGGCATGCCCTACAAGCTCTCCGAAATCGCTTCGTCCTACGGCGTGTCCTACTTGCCGATCATCAGTTCGGCCCGCGCGTTCCGTGCCCTTTGGAAACGAGCCTATTCCAAAGCGGCCGAGTTTCTCTCCGCAGTGGTCTATGAAGATCCCTGGCTTGCCGGCGGGCACAATGGCTTGTCCAACGCGGAAGATCCCCTGCGGCCGGAAGATCCCTATCCTCGCGTGAAGGCTTTGCGGGAAACGATGCGCGAAGGCGGCATTCCCGATGAAACACCGATCGTGATGGCGGGCGGTGTATGGAACCTCAAGGAATGGGAACACTGGATCGACAATCCTGAACTTGGGCAGATCGCCTTCCAGTTCGGCACGCGTCCGCTGCTGACCCAGGAAAGCCCCATTCCACAGGGCTGGAAGGATCGGCTCATGACACTGGACGAAGGCGATGTCCTGCTGCACAGGTTTTCACCGACCGGATTCTACTCCAGTGCCGTCCGAAATCCATTTCTGCGGAATCTCGAAGCCCGCTCGGAGCGCCAGATACCCTATTCTGGCGAACAGGCGGGTGACCATACGCACCAACTTGACGTCGCCGTGAAAGGCAAGAATTTCTGGGTGACCCGCGGGGATTTGCTGAGGGCACGCGAATGGTTCGGCCAGGGCTTCACCGAAGCGCTCAAAACACCAGACAACACGCTGGTCTTTGTCACCAGATCGGAGCGGGACGAAATCCGCAAAGACCAGACAGATTGCATGGGATGCCTGTCTCATTGCGGATTCTCGTCGTGGAAGGACCATGACGATTATTCGACCGGCTACCTTGCTGACCCTCGCAGCTTCTGCATCCAGAAAACGCTTCAGGATATTGCGCATGGAGGCGACACCGAGCGGAACCTGATGTTCGCTGGGCATGCCGCATTTCGTTTCAAGAAGGATCCGTTCTATTCAAACGGGTTCGTGCCCACGGTGAAGCAGCTCGTTGATCGCATTCTGACAGGTGACTGACCTGGCGAACGCGAAAGATTCAATTCGCCGGGGCGTTTTCAGTCATTGTCGGGCCTTCCGGCGGAGCCGGGAAGGCCATGGGATCAATGTCCGCGCCCGGGGATCCGCTTGCGACGAGTCCATAGATTGCTGAACCGGCTGCGCTGTATGTAATCGCCTGCGTGACGACGAACGAACCGACCATGACTGCGACGCCCCATTTCCAGGCCGGATGGATCGTCCCGGACCGACGGATATCGGCCCAAATACCTATGGCGGGGAAAATCATCACCGTGAGGAACGTTGCTTCATAGGCCCAGGGCACGAGCAGTGGCATGGGTAGCAAGCGTCCGAAGGCCGGGCCCAGCAACAGCGACATGCCGCAAAAATGCAACCGCCGATGCCAGTCCGTGTTACGGCGCAGGCGGATCGCTGCAAGAACCAGCACGACGAACCCGACAAGTGTCAGCGGATCAAAAATCAGGAAGTGTTGAGGCTGGAAAAAGAAGGGAACCCCACCCCTTCGGACCATAGAGAGGGTGACCATGCACCCAAGGATCAACATGCCAAAGATCCAGACCGCTCCAATCCAACCAAGGCGCCGGTGGAGGGCAATATTGCCTGAACCCACAAGAATGTTCTGCAAGGTGTAGATCACAACCCAGCCCATGAAGGTCACGGCATGGGCATGCACAAGCGGGGGCGAGTTGAATGTCGAGCGTCCCATCGCCAGCTGGAACGAAAAGCCGATGACAATGATGGCCGCCATCGCAATTGCCGATCGAACGAAAAAACGCTCGTCGCCGGAAGCCTGGATGGGCGGTGTCGTTGCCAAGGTCGCCATTGGTGTTCCTCCCCGAACAGTCTGACTGACCGCAGGTCTACTCCAACAGCTGGCATC
>WBZL01001082.1_pt1 | contig 29377 bp, 15 predicted proteins | sample 5204291 | NCBI WGS metagenome assembly WBZL01 (sample SAMN12344345, study PRJNA552823) | activated sludge metagenome | biome: Activated sludge suspended growth; feature: Nitrification reactor; material: Wastewater; isolation source: activated sludge from nitrification reactor of wastewater...
CCGATCACTGCCGAAGACTGCGCAGCTCCATAGCGGGCCCGCCAGCGGCGAGCTCGGGGGCGTGGCGGCGGGCTGGTGCCCACCATCGCCCGCCCCCACTCCGCGGGGCGGGATCGCCCAGCCGTCGCGGTGCTAGGGTGGTGCTGGCCCGTCGGGCCAGAAGGTCATTCCCCGAGAGGGCTCGCGGGCCGCGCAGCGAAGGGAGGAACCATGCGCGTCCAAGTCCTCGATCATCCAGCCTGGCAGAGCCTCCTCCTCACCCCAGCCGGCCCGGCCGTCTCGATCTTCCTGCCGCTCGATCCAGCGACCGCCACGCAGGAAGGGCCGATCCTGCTCAAGAACCTCTTGCGCCGCGCCGAGCTGCTGCTGGCGAGCCACGGCATCGACGAAGCGGAGACGGCGGCGGTCCTCGCGCCCGCTCACGCCGTGCACGACTCGGCAGCTTTCTGGCAGCAGCCGGCGGCGGCCCTCGCCCTCTTCCTCGCTCCCGGCATCGAGCAGGCCTTCGGTCTGCCCATCGCCGTGCCCGAGCAGGTCGAGGTCCACGACCGCTTCTTCATCAAGCCGTTGCTACCGCTGCTGGTGGCAGGCTCGGCTGCGGAGCCGGTCCACTTCTACGTCCTCGCGCTCTCGACCCACCGCGTCCACCTGCTGGCCGTCGACCCCTTGGGCACCACGCCCATCCCGCTGCCCGAGGCCCCCGGCAGCCTCGAGGAGTCACTCGGCCATCCGCAGTTCTACTCCGATCTGCAGGCGCACAGCGCGGCGCCGGCCGGAAGCGGTCGCAAGCCCGTCTTCCACGGCCACGGGGACGCCGACGAAGAGCACGTCAAGCGGGACCTCGAAGCGTTCTTCCGGCGCGTCCTGCAGGCGGCGGCGCAGCACCTGGCCGAGCGGCCCGCTCCGCTCGTGCTCGCCACCGTCGAGGAGCACGCGGCCCTGGTCCGCGGCCTGCCGCACGGGCTCGACCTCGTCGAGCCGACCCTCGCCGGCAACCCCGATGCCGCCACCGACCACGACCTCGTCGTGCGGGCGCGTCCGCTCGCCCTGGCCTGGCTCGACCGCACCCGCCAGGCGGCGCTCGAGCGCTACCTCGCGCTCGACGGTACGCCGCGCACGGCCCACTTCGTGGGTGACGTGCTGACCGCCGCCGCCCAGGGCCAGGTGGCCGACCTCTTCGTGCGCCCCGCCGTCGAGCTGCGCGGCGTCTTCGATGCCGACCGCGGCAGGGCCGAGGTCCACGATGACCCGTCGGCGCGTGACGAGGACCTGCAGGAGCGCGCCGCCTTCGAGGTGCTGACCCACGGCGGCCGGGTGTTCACCCTCGACGACGGGGCACCACTCGGTGACCTCGTCGCGCTGTTGCGCTACGCCGCCTGAGCACCCCTGGGGCGGGTGGTCGCGCGCTGCCCGCCCCGCAACCCGGGGCGCTCTCCAGCTTGGCTCTCCAGCTTGGCAGGCCAGGGAAGCTAGAAGGTCTCCTTGGTGGTGACCAGCCACTGAACCTTGTCGATCGAGGGGTCGGCGTCGAGGGGGAAGGCGACGTCGAAGTGGACCAGGGTGCCGGCCGAACGGCTAGAGCCGAGCCTGAGGCCGATGCCCCAATCGCGCAGATAGCCCGCCGCGACCTTCGGGTTGCGGCTCTCGAGCGAGTACCAGGCGCGCCCGAAGTCGACGAACACCGCACCGCCCAGCTGGAAGGTGTGGAAGAGGTTCAGCCGGGTGTAGAAGCGCTGCTCCAGCGAGATCAGGAAGCGGCGGTCACCCTGCTGGTAGCGCAGCGGATAGCCCCGCAGGCCGCTGTCGCCGCCGAGCAGGAGCTGCTCCTCGGGATCGAGGTCGCGGGTGAGGTCGGCACCGACGCTGGCGAAGAAGAGGTGCCGGCCCCAGTTGCGCCAGTAGAACTTCGCCGTGCCCCCGAAATGGACGTTCTCGGCGCCGTCGTCGCCGTAGCGGCCGGTGAGGTAGGCGGTGGTCAGCAGCAGCTGGCGATCGGCGATCTCGAAGCCGTCTTCCAAGCCCAGCGAGTAGACGGCACGGTTCTCGTCGCCGCCCCAGGAGGTCGACGAGTAGCCCAGCTGCCCGGTGATGCGGCGGCCGAGGTAAAGGTCTTCGGTACGCACCAGCTGGTTCAGGTTGCGGGTGGTCTTGAAGTCGTCTTCTAGCCACTCGAAGCCCAGCCAGGGGTAGACCAGCTGGCGGTCTGGCGGCGCCGGCGCCCGCCCCGGGCGCAGCCGCGGCAGCGAGAAGTCGTCCTTGAGGTAGGTGGCGCCGAGGCTGAAGCGCCACACCGACCCGTTCTTGAGGCCCGGTGACAGCCCCACCCAGCCCTCGATGAAGTCCTGCTGGTGGCGGAACTCGTCACGCACCTTGCCCAGCTGGTAGAGCTTGTCGAAGCGGTCGTCGATGCGTACCCGCAGGGCGGCCGCGCGGCGGGTGTCGAGAGCGTAGAACGGGCGGCGCAGGTCGAACACCTGGAAGCTGCCGTCGCTGTTGTCCGAGTACCAGAGCTCGAGGCGGGCACGGCTGCCGAGGAGGCTGCGGTCGCGGTAGCGCACCAGCTCGGAGGTGCGGTCCACGGTGCTCCGGCGCTCGACGCCGATGTCCTTGCCGTAGCCCAGGAAGTTGCCGTCGGTCAGCTCGAAGCGGGTGCGGTTGACGCCGCCGCTGCGCGAGAAGCTGGCGCTCACGAAGAGGGTCCAGACGTCGCGCACCTGGACGAGCAGGTCCACCTTGCCGTCGCAGACCTGGAGGGGCGTGACCTGGGCGTCGTAGAAGAACGACTGCGCGCGCAGCAAGCGCTCCGTCTCGTCGAGCAGGCGGCGGTCGTAGCGGTCCCCCTCGCGGAAGAGCAGGAGGTTCTCGACGACGCTCGGGCGGGTGTTGATGTGCAGGCGGTTGACCAAGCGGTAGACGCGGGCCCCCTCGCCGGGGACCGAGGGATCGAAGATGTCCCCCACGTGGACCTGGATGCGGCCGATCGGCGTCCCTTCGGCGGCGAGCCGCTCCGGGTCCGGGGCGACGCAACCCGGATCGAGCGGCGGCGGCGCCGGCGTGATGGCGAACTCGCCGGGGTCTCGCGGCTCCTGGCCGCGGGCCGGCAGGCCGGCGAGCAAGCAGGCCCCGATGAGAAGACAGGCCTCGGTGGTCCTCAGCCAGGGGGCACGGCCCTCCCGAGGCCCACCTCGACCCCGGCTACGCTCCCATCTCTCGTCGTTCAGCGGCACCCGCATAGTTTGCCTCAGAATCGATTGCCTCGAAATTGCCCGCATGGCACTCCAACGACTACGATTAGTTCAGCACCGGCAAGCCCAATGAGCCGCCTGCCGCCCCTGCCGGGCCTCGACCCCGCGCCCTTCTCTTGCATCTCGACCGCGAGCCGCCTATGAGATCACAGCTCTGGCACACTCTCAGCGCCAACCAGACCCTGGCCGACCTCGGCTCCGGTCCCCGCGGCCTCGCCGCCGACGAGGCCACGCGGCGCCTCGAACGCTACGGCGCCAACGAGCTCAAGGCGGCCAAGCGGACCTCGCCGTGGGCGCTCCTCTTCGCCCAGCTCAGCAACGTCCTCGTCCTCATCCTGCTGGTCGGGGCGGCGATCTCCGGTTTCCTCGGCCACACCATCGAAGCCGTGGCGATCGCGGCGATCGTCGCCTTCGCCGTCTTGCTCGGGTTCATCCAGGAATACCGCGCCGAACGGGCGATCGAGGCCCTGAAAGCCATGGCCGCTCCCAACGCGATGGTGATCCGCGACGGTGTACCAGGGCAGATCCCGGCTCGCGACCTGGTCCCGGGCGACGTCATCATGCTCACCGCCGGCGACCGCTGCCCCGCGGACGCCCGGCTCCTCGAGGCGGTCAACCTCAAGCTCGAAGAGTCGGCCCTGACCGGCGAGTCGCTCGCCGTCGAGAAGGCCACCGCGCCGCTGCCGAGCGAGGAGCTCTCGCTGGGCGACCGCAAGAACCTCACCTTCGCCGGCACCGCGGTGGTCTACGGCCGCGGCAAGGCCGTCGTCACCGCCACCGGCATGGAGACCGAGTTCGGCCGCATCGCCGGCCTCCTCGAAGAGGTCGCCCCCGGCAAGACGTCGCTCGAGATCGCCCTCGATCGCGTCGGGCACGTGCTCGCCCGCGGAGCCTTCGCGATCGTCGCCGGCATCGTGCTCCTCGGCGTCGTCCAGCACAAGCCGCTGCTCGACATGCTGATCTTCGGCGTCGCCCTGGCGGTGGCGGTGGTGCCGGAGGCGCTGCCGGCCGTCGTCACCATCTCGCTCGCCCTCGGCGTGCAGCGGATGGCCAGGCGCCACGCGCTGGTCCGCCGGCTGCCGGCCGTCGAGACCCTCGGCAGCGTCTCGGTGATCTGCAGTGACAAGACGGGCACGCTCACCCGGGACGAGATGACGGCGCGGCGGATCTTCCTCGCCGACCAGGAGATCGCCGTCTCTGGAGCGGGTTACGACCGCGCCGGCGAGTTCAGCGCCGACGGCGGCGAGGTGCCGCGGGAGGCCCTCGAACGCTTGCTCACCGCCGCCACCCTCGCCTCGGACGCCCGCCTGCTCTCGCGCTCGAGCGACGCCGACGGCCGCAGCCTCGCCTGGGCGGCGCAGGGAGACCCCACCGAGGCCGCCCTGCTGGTGGCGGGGGCCAAGGCCGGGCTCGACAAGGTGGACCTCGAGGCCCGGTTCCCCCGCCACGCCGAGATCCCCTTCACCTCCGAGGCGCGGCGGATGACCACCGTCCACCGCGGCGAGGGCCGGGCCTTCGCCTGCGCCAAGGGTGCCCCAGAGGTGCTCCTCGACGCCTGCACGCAAGTGCTCGGCCCCGACGGCCCCGAACCGCTCGACGCCGCCCGCCGTGAGCGCATCCTCGCCGCCGCGGCCGGCCTCGCCGCCCAGGCCCTGCGGGTGCTGGCGGTGGCCGACAAGGAGGGTGCCGACCTCGCCCATGCCGAGCAGGGCCTCACCTTCCTCGGCCTCGTGGGCCTCTCCGACCCGCCACGCCCCGAGGCGGCCGCTGCCGTGCGCACCTGCCGGGCAGCTGGCATCGCCCCGGTGATGATCACCGGCGACCATCCGGCGACCGCCGAGGCGATCGCCCGTGAGCTGGGCATCCTCACCGACGGCCGCCTGCTCACCGGGATCGAGCTGGAGGGCCTGAGCGACGAAGACCTCGCCGCCGAGATCGAGCGCGTCCAGGTCTATGCCCGCGTCTCCCCCGCCCACAAGCTGCGGGTGATCACCGCCTGGCAGGCCCGCGGCCACTACGTGGCGATGACCGGCGACGGCGTCAACGACGCGCCGGCGCTCAAGAAGGCCGACATCGGCATCGCGATGGGGATCAACGGCACCGAGGTCACCCGCGAGGCGGCCGAGATGACGCTGACCGACGACAACTTCGCCTCGATCGTCGCCGCCGTCGAGGAAGGCCGGGTGATCTTCGGCAACATCAAGAAGTACCTGATGTACCTGCTTTCGTCGAACATCGGCGAGCTGGGCCTGATGGTGCTCGCCTCGCTGGCCGGCTGGCCGCTGCCGTTGACCGCCGTGCAGCTGCTCTACGTCAACCTGGCGACCGACGGCCTGCCGGCCCTCGCCCTTGCCGTCGACCCGCCGGACGGCGACCTCATGCAGCGCCCACCGCGCAGCCCCGAAGCGGCGATCTTCACTCGTCCGGTGGTCACCCTGCTGCTCACCGGCGGGATCTGGCTCACCGTGGTGATCGGCGGCCTGTTCCACTTCAACTGGGACCCGGCGACCCCCGAGACGATCAGCCGCGACCGCACCATGACCTTCGTCGGGATCGTTCTGATCGAGTTCTTCAAGGCCTACATCTTCCGCTCCGACCGGCTGCCGATCTGGCATCGGCCGTTCGCCAACAAATGGCTCAACCTGGCGATCCTCTGGGAGCTCACCCTCCTCCTGCTGGTCGTCTACCTGCCGCCCCTGCAACGCCTGATGGGCACCACGGCGCTGTCGTGGCGCGACTTCGGCCTCGCCCTCCTCTGCGCCGCGACCGTGGTGCCGGTGCTGGAGACGGCGAAGTGGTGGGTGGGCAGGCGGGGTACGCCGGCGCCGCAACCGGCCGCGTGACCATGGCGGGGAGCTCCCCGCCCGGTAGCCGCACCGTGCCCCTTCCACCGCTGCCCATCGACGACCTCCTGCCGGCGATCGGCGAGGCGGTGCAGAGCGCCGGCCTGGCGGTGATCCAGGCGCCGCCGGGAGCGGGCAAGACGACGCGGGTGCCACCGCTCCTGGCCGGAGCGGTCGCCGGCCAGATCCTGGTGCTGGAGCCGCGGCGGGTGGCGGCGCGGGCCGCGGCCCGCCGCATCGCCGAGGAGCAGGGCTGGCAGCTCGGCCGTGAGGTGGGCTACCAGGTGCGCTTCGAGCGGGTGGCGAGCGAGGCGACCCGCGTCCTCGTCGTCACCGAGGGGATCGCCCTCCAGCGGCTGCAGGCCGACCCGCTCCTCGAGGGCGTCGGTGCCCTGGTCTTCGACGAGCAGCACGAGCGCAGCCTCACCGGCGACCTCACCCTCGCCCTCGCTCGCAAGGTGCGCCGCGAGGTCCGCCCAGACCTCGCGCTGGTGGTGATGTCCGCCACCCTGGAGGCCGCGCCGGTGGCCGCCTGGTTGGGCGGCGCGCCCGTCCTCACCAGCGAGGGCCGCCTCTTCCCCGTCGCGGTGAGCCTCGTTTCCCGCCCCGACCCGCGGCCCCTGGCGGCCCAGGTCGCGAGCGCCTCCCGCCGGCTGCTCGCCGCGACCGCGGGCGACCTCCTCGTCTTCCTGCCGGGTGTGGCAGAGATCGAGCGGGCCGCCGCGGCCCTCGCCGACCTCGCCCGCGAGCAGGGCCTTGCCGTCGTGCCCCTCTACGGCGACCTGCCGGCCGAGCAGCAGGACGCGGCGCTGCGGCGCGGAGCGCGGCGGCGGATCGTCCTCGCCACCAACGTCGCCGAGACCTCGATCACCCTCGAGGGCGTGGACGCCGTGATCGATTCCGGGTTGGTCCGCCAGGCCGAGCTCGACCCCGGCCCCGGGCTCGACCGCCTGGTCGTGACCCGCATTTCCCGGGCCTCGGCCGCGCAGCGGGCCGGCCGAGCCGGCCGCCAGGGGCCGGGGACCTGCCTGCGCCTGTGGACCGCCGCGGAGGACGCCTCCCTCGCCGAGCGCACCCTGCCGGAGATCCGCCGCGTGGACCTCGCCGGAGCAGCGCTGCAGCTCCTGGCCTGGGGGGAGACGGACCTCACCGCTTTCGGCTGGCTGGAAGCACCCGAGCCGTCCCGGCTCGCGGCTGCCATGGAGCTTCTGGCGCGTCTCGGGGCCACCGCCGGCGGCCGGCTCACGCCACGCGGCCGCAAGATGGCGAGCCTCCCCCTCCATCCCCGTCTCGCCCGCCTGCTGCTCGCCGGTCGCGAGCTCGGCTGCCTCGCCCGGGCCGCCCTCGCCGCGTCCCTGCTTGCCGAGCGCTCGCCGTTTTCCCGCGACGCCACGGCCGGGCCGCCGCCGAGCACCCGCTCGGACCTCCTCGAGCAGGTCGTCGCCCTCGAACGCTTCGAACGCGGTTCTCGCCGGGGCTTCGTCGCGGAGGGGCTCCGTGCCGGCGGCGCCCGCCGCGTCCTCGCCGTGCGCGATCAGCTCCTCGGCCTCCTGCCCGGCGCGAAGGCCCCCGAAAACGGCGGCGGTGGGGGCGACGACGACACCTTCCTCCGCGGCCTCCTCGCCGCCTTCCCCGACCGCCTGGCCCGCCGCCGAGAGGCGGGCTCCGAGCGCGCCGTGCTGGTCGGGGGGCGGGGTGTGCGCCTGGCACCGGCGAGCGGCGTGCGCAACGCCGAGCTCTTCCTCTGCCTCGACCTCAACGCCGGCCCCCGCGGCGCCCACAGCGAGGCCCTCGTGCGCCTGGCCTCGGCGGTCGAGCCGGAGTGGCTGGCGGAGGTCGCGCCGGAGAGCACCACGGGCAACCTCGAGCTGGCTTTCGACCCCGAGCGCGGGCGGGTGATCGCCTGGGAGCGGCGGCGGTTCCTCGACCTCGTCCTCGCCGAGAAGGAAGTGCCCGTGCCACCGGCGGCCGCCGAGGAGGCCCTGGCGGCTGCCGCGGCAGCTCAGCTCGAGAAGGTCTTGCCGCTGGCCGAGCCCGCCTTCGCCGGCCTTCTCACCCGCCTGCGCTGCCTGCGCAGCTGGATGCCCGAGCTCGCGCTGCCGGCCTTCGCAACCGCAGAGCTCTGCGCCCTCCTCCCCAGCCTCGCCGCCGGCAAGCGTTCCCTCGACGAGCTGCGCCGCCTGCCCTGGCTGGAGGTCCTGCAGGGCCTGCTGAGCCCCAGCCAGCGCGCCGCCCTCGACCGCGAGGCCCCGGAGCGCCTGGCCGTGCCCAGCGGCAGCCTGATCCGGCTGCACTACGAGGAGGGCCGGCCGCCCGTGCTCGCCGCCCGCATCCAGGAGCTCTTTGGCCTCGCCGAGACCCCACGGCTCGCGGCCGGGCGGGTGCCCGTGCTTCTCCACCTGTTGGCCCCCAACGGCCGCCCGCAGCAGGTCACCCAGGACCTCGCGAGCTTCTGGAACGAGGTCTACCCCCAGGTGCGCAAGGAGCTCGCCGGCCGCTACCCCAAGCACGCCTGGCCCAGCGACCCGTGGACGGCCCAGCCCGAGCGCCGGCCCCGGCGCCCCCGGTCGTAGGGGCGCAGTCGGGGTGGGCCTCTCGACCCGCCCGCCAAGGACTGCGTTAGACGGCGGTGCCGGGCCGGTTCGAAACCGGCCCCTACAGATGTTCGTCGCCCACGGAACTACGGCACGGTGAGGCTCCAGGCCGTGGTGTTCCCGCTCTCGAAGCCGTCGGCGAAGAGGGGGATCGAGCCGCAGGCCGCCGCGTCCGGGGCCCCGTCGCAGGTCGGGATGCGCGGGTCGAGGAGGTCCACCACACCGGCGGCGAGCATGCCGTCGGCGCCGTAGGCGTAGGTGTTCGGCTTCTCGTGCACCGCCCGCACCCAGCTCTGGGCGATCACCCCGAAGCCCACCGGGTTGCCGGCGATCGCCGTGTTGAGGTTGAGGTAGAACCAGCCGCTGTTGAAGGGCACCGGCAGGGCGCCGCCACCCACCGCGACCCGCCCGCTCGCTGCCGGCAGGGGCCGCAGCGGGCCGAGGAGGTTGGGGTTCTCCTGCTCGTCGAACACCACCAGCTGGTTCTGGCCGAGGGGGAAGGGTGCCGGCTGGCCCAGAGCGCAGTTGAAGGGTGCGACCGGGCCCTTGGGGTCTCGCCAGTAGAGCAGCGAGGTCTGCTCGCCCGGTGGCGGCAGCTGGCTGAAGCGGGCCCAGAAGACTGAGCCCAGGGGCTCGCGGTTGTCGGCCCCGCCGCTCAGCCGCGCGTAGAAGGTGTACTGGCCCGGCTGGGTACGCGGGTCGCTGGCCGACGCCTCCAGATGCACCAACGGGCCGCCGTCGGCCACGCCGTCGCCAGGGCGCGAGAGCACGTAGTCCCCCACCAGCACGTTCTCGTCCGTCGCCAGGCCCAGGCCGCCGTCGGCAAAGTAGCCGGCGTCACCCGGCTGGGCGAGGGAGCAAGCCCGCATCACGTCCACGGTGAGGAAGCCGCGGGCGACGTTGTCCCCAAGGTCGCGGCCGGCGCAGAGACCGCCGAACACGCTCATCGAGGGCTGGCCGGTGTGCGCCGCTTGGAGATGCGCCAGGAAGCCGGCCGGCAGGGTTGGGACGGGCAGCAGGTCGTCACAGCTGGTGGTGCCGGCGCCGACCCCCGTCGCCGGGTTGAGGGCGAGCGAAAAGAGCCCCACGGGGCTCAGCGTGGTGTTGCTGTGTGAGGTCGCCGGCACCGTGCCAGCGACGAACAGTTGGCGCAGGTCCACCACCATGGCGTCGTAGCCGGTGAGATAGGCGTCCCAGCCGTGGGTGGGTACGGCGAGGTCGGTCCACAGCGTGAAGTGAACGATCACCGGCGCTTCCCCACCGTTGAGCACCGAGAGCGTGGTCGTCGCGCCCTGGGGAGCTGCCAGGTCGACCTCGAAGTAAGGCAGCAGCAGCGTGGCTGCGGGAACGGCGTCGAGGGAACCGATCACGGCCTGCGCCGCCGGGGCGGCGAGGGCGAAGACGGTCGCCAGAAGGAGGATGCGGGCCCGGCGTTGCCAAGCCCATCTCCCCTGGGCCGAGAGCGCGACGAAGCGGCGGATTGGGTGTGTCGTCATCGCAGGTCCTCCTCAGGAGCACGCCGCCGGGTCGGGCGCGCCGTCACAGTTGGGCAGCAAGCGGTCCTGATCGTCGGCGGCCGTGAACAGCAGGCTGGCGTCGGTGCCGCTGAGCGTGGTCCCGGGGCCGCTGATCTGGACGTGGACCCAGCTCTGCAGCAGGGGCTCGAAGGGGACGGCGCTGCCGACGACGGTGCTGTTGAGGTTGAGCAGCATCCAACCGCTCGCCATGGCGACGGGAAAGTCCGGCCCATCGAGCGTCACCTCGCCGGCAGCGGCGGGAAAGGCGACCACCGAGGTGCCAGGCACCGGCGGCGAGAACGGGCTGGTCTCTGGCACGTCGACGTTCTCCTGCTCGTCGAAGATCGCGATCTGGTTGTTGGCGAGTGGAAAAGGGGAAGGCCAGGTCAGCGCGCAGGAGAACGGGCTGATGGTCCGCTTCGGATCCCGCCAGTAGAGGATGCGGGTCGATTCCGGGCCGCCGTCCGGCGCGGTGTAGGGCAGCCAGTAGTGCGTGCCGAGCGGCTCGCGGTTATCGGCACCGCCGCTCGCGCGGGCATAGAAGGTGTACCGACCCGGCTGCGTCCGCGGGTCGGTGCTCGAGGCCTCGATGTGCACCAGCGGACCGCCCTCGGCCCGCTGGTTGGCGGGGTCGAGGAAGACGTAGTCCCCCACCAGCACGTTCTGGTTGGTCGCCGCGCCGGCGCCACCGTTGACGAAATAGCCGCCGTCGCCGGGATGGTCGAGCACGCAGGAACGCACCACGTCGATCGTCAGGGAGCCCCGCGCCACGTTGTCACCCAGGTTGCGGCCGCCGCAGAGGCCGCCGAAGAAGATGGGAGAAGGCTGGCCGGTGTGAGCGAAGCGGATGTGATCGAGGAAGCTCGGGGGCAGGGGCGGCAGCGGCAGCTGCCCATTGCACGAGGCCGAGCCGGGCCCCACGCCGGTCTCGGCGTTGGAGCTCAGCGAGTAGTCACCGACCGGGCTCACCCCGATGTCGTTGTGCGAGGTCGGCGGCACGGTGCCGGCGAAGAACAGGGCCGCGAGGTCGACGCGCAGGGAGTCGAAGCCGGTGAGATAGGCGTTCCAGCCCGTGCTGACCACGCCGAGGTCCGTCCATAGCGTGAAGTGCGCGATGACCGGCTGATCGCTGGTGTTCATCACCGTGATCAAGGTCCGCATCCCTTGCACGTCTTTGAGGTCCACCTCGAAGTACGGCAGCAGGAGCGTGGCGGCAGGTACGGCGTCGAGGGTGCCGATCTCGGCCGCGCCGGGTGGCGCTCCAGCGAGCACCAGGCCCGCGGTGAGCAGAAGAGTCCACGGTCGTCGCATCAGGCGTTCTCCGCGCTCCCGGGCGGCTGTCCGGCCCGGGAGCTCTCTTTTTCAGTTGCTACGATTCTTTCCAATTCTAGCGTTGGGGTCCATCCCGTCCTTGTCTATGCGCGAACCGCGGGCCGGGATGGTCAGCCGTCGCCGCATCGGGGTGGCGTTGCTGCTACCCTGCCGGCATGTTCAGCGAGCTTCGCGGCCAGCTGCGCACCGCGGCCCGCCAGCTCGGGCGCAGCCCGGGCTTCAGCCTGGCGGCGATCGGCGTCCTGGGCCTCGCGATCGGCCTCAACGTGACGCTCTTCAGTGTCGTCGAGGCAGTCGTCCTGCGACCCCCGGCGGTGAGGGACCCGGGGGGCCTCTATGCCGTCTACCGGGCAGCCCCCGGCGAGCTGCTCGCCGAGGCCCCGCTGGCGACGGCGGACGTCCTCGACCTCGCCGCCGGCTCGCCGTTCGCCGCCACGCTCGCCTACGCCTACCGGCCGATGATCCTCGAGCACGCGGCGGAGCACCGCCTGGTCCTCGGCGTCGTGGCTACCCCCAACCTGTTCGGCGAGCTCGGCTTGCGGCCGGCCCTCGGCCGCTTCTTCCAGCCAGCCGAGGAGAGGAGTCTCCACGGCGAGACCGGTGCCCTGCCCGAGGTGGTCCTGTCGTACCACGCCTGGCAGCACCGCTGGGCGAGCGACCCGGCCGCCCTCGGCGGCTCGCTGCGGATCAACGGCGCCGAGCACCGCATCGTGGGCGTTGCGCCGGAGAGTTTCCCCGGCCTCACCCGCGGCGTCGCCCCCGAGGTCTGGCTGCCCCTCGCGCTGCCGCGGACGGCCCCCACCGGTGCGCGCGAAGCCCTCTGGCTGTGGACGGTAGGGCGCGCGCTACCCGGCAAGAGCCCGGCGGCGATCCAGGCGGAGCTGGACGCCCTCGCGACCCGGGTCAGCAGTGAGCAGCCGGCCGGGGCCCCCGCCCTCGCCTGGACGGCCACCCCGCTCGCCGCCGTCCGCATCCTCCCCGCCCTCGACGCCCGCCTGGGCGGAGCGGCGGCCCTCGTCCTCGTGCTCGTCGGCCTCGTCCTCCTCGTCGCCTGCTCCAACGTCGCCCATCTCGTCCTCGCCCGCGGGCTCTCCCGGCAAGGTGAGCTCGCCACCCGCCGGGCGCTCGGCGCCAGCACCGGGGCCCTGCTGCGCCAGCTGCTCGCCGAGAGCTTGCTGCTGGCGCTGGCCGGCGGTGGCCTGGGGTTGGGCTTCGCTGCCCTCGCCAACGCCGCCCTCGGCCGGCTGCAGCTGCCCCTCCCCGTGGACCTCGACCTCGGTCTCGCGATCGACGGCCGCGTGCTCCTCTTCACCCTCGGGGCGAGCCTCCTCGCCGCCCTCGCTTCCGGCCTGGCGCCGGCCCTGGTCAGCGCCCGCGCGGCGCCCGGCAACCTCCTGCGTGCCGGCACGGCGACTCACGGCCGCGGCCAGGCCCGCCTCGGCGGCCTGCTGGTGGTGGCCGAGCTCGGCCTGACCGCGGTGCTCCTGGTGGACGCCGGCCTCGCGGCGCGGAGCCTCGCCCGCGCCCACCTCGTCGACCCCGGCTTCGATCCCCGAGGTGTCGCGGTGCTGACCCTCGCCCCGCGCCTCCAGGGCTACGACGCGGCGCGAGCCGCCGAGCTCGAACGTCGCCTGGAGGACGCCGCGCGTGCTCTCCCCGGCGTCGAGGCAGCAGGCTTCGCGAGCCACCTGCCGCTGACCATCGAGGCCCGCTTCGACGAGCTGGCCGCCGAGCCACCAGCGCTGCCCGCCGAGCGCTGGCCGCGGATCGACAGCGCCCTGGTGGGGCCGGGCTACTTCGCGGCGCTCGGCATCCCCCTGCTCAGCGGCCGGCCCTTCACCGCGGACGACCGCGACGGCGCACCCCGGGTGGCGGTGATCAACGCCAGCCTGGCCGAGAGGCTCTGGCCAGCGACCTCGGCCCTCGGCCAACGGCTGCGCGTGCGCGGCGTCGCCGAGAGCCTGGAGGTGGTGGGCGTGGTGGCCGACGGCAAGTACCGCACCCTCGGCGAGGCGCCGCGGCCCTTCCTCTACCGGCCGCTGCGCCAAGAGCGGGGTGTGGCCACCAGCGCCAGCGGCGAGATCTCCAGCGGCTCCGTGAGCCTCGTGGTGAAGAGCCACGGCGCCGAGGCCGCCACCCTCGCCGCCCTCCGTGACCTCGTCCGCGGCCTCGACCCCCAGCTCGCCATCGCCCGCCTGGAGCCGCTCCGGCAGACGCTCGGCCTCACCCTCTTCCTGCCCCGGCTGCTCGCCGTGCTCTTCCTGCTCTTCGGCGGCCTGGGCCTGGTGCTCGCCGTCTCCGGCCTCTACGGGCTCTCGTCCCTGGTCGCCGGCCAGCGCCAGCGGGAGATCGCCGTGCGCATCGCCCTCGGGGCGAGCCGGGCACAGGTGCTGCGGCTGGTGGGGCGCCGCCGGCTGTGGGAGGTCGCCCTCGGGCTCGGGCTGGGGCTCGCCCTGGCCGCCGCCAGCACCGGGGCCCTCCGCGCCCTGCTCTACGGCCTGAGCCCGCTCGATCCGCCGACCTTCGCCGTGGCCACCGGCCTGCTCGCCGCGGCGGGGGTGGCGGCGGCGCTGCTGCCAGCACTGCGGGCCAGCCGCCAGGCCCCGGCCCGCCTGTTGGCCGGCAACTGACTCAGACCGGCACGCCGGCCTCGCCACTCACCACGGCCAGGAAGCCCCCGCCCTCGGCCAGCATCACCCGGTCCCGCCCGGCGGCCTTGGCGTGGTAGAGGGCGCCGTCGGCCCGCGCCACGAGGTCGCTCAAGGAGGTGTCGGACGACGCGAGCGCCGCCGCCCCCACGCTGGCGGTCACCCGGAGGGTGGTGCCCTGCGGCCCGCGGTGGACCAGCTCGCGCAGCGCGCTCCACGCTCGCCGGCCGGCCTCGGCCGCACCCTCATGGTCAGTCTCGGGGAGCAGCATGGCGAGCTCCTCGCCACCGTAGCGAGCCGCGACGTCCGCGGCCCGCGCCAGCCGCTGCAGCTCACGGCCGACGGCGGCGAGGACGCCGTCGCCCACCAGGTGACCGTGCTCGTCGTTGAGCCGTTTGAAGTGGTCGAGGTCGACCAACAGCAGGGCGAGGGGCCGGCGGTGCCGGCGGGCCCGCGCCAGCTCCTCGGCGAAACGCTCCTCGAGGTGGCGGCGGTTGGCGAGGCCGGTAAGGGCATCGGTGCGCGCCAGGCGGGCAAGCTCGGCGTTGGCGGCCTGGAGCTCGCTCTGCGCCCGCAGCAGGGCCTCCTGGGCCTCGCGCTCCACCGTCACATCGCGCAGCACCACCACGCTGCCACCCGCCGCCTCCTCGCCTTGAAGCTGCGAGCGGTGGACCTCCACCCGCCGGCCGCCCGCCACGGTCAGCAACGAGCCATTGGCGAGCTCGGCCGGCAGCTCGAGAAGCTCGCCCAGCGGGCGGCCGAGGGCCTCCGTCGCCTTCTCCCCCAGCAGGCGCCGCGCCGCCGGGTTGAGGTCCACGGCGCGGCCGCGGTCGTCGACCGCGATGATGCCGTCACGCAGGCTCTCGATGGCGACGCCGCGGGCCATCGGCGTCAGCTCGAGCAGGCGGTGGCGCAGCACGGCCCAGCCGATGAAGGCGAAAGCAATGGCGAAGGAGGCGGGGGTCGGGTCCACGGGCAGCGGGTTGTGACCGCTCAGCTGCAACACGTTGCCGGCAGCCACCGTCGCCGGGCCGGCGATCACCGCCACGAGCGAGGCGCGGTAGTGCGGCGAGGCGGCGAAACGCGAGGCGAGGAAGATCACCCCGAGGACGCACAGCCCGTAGCTGTAGACCGTGTGGATGCGAAAGAGCGGCCCGTAGACGATCACCGGCTTGAGGACGCCGCCGGTCATCGATTGGTAGCTGCGCCAGAAGAAGTGGTGGGCCTCGTTGGTGAGCACCATGGCGATGGTGAAAGCGGGCACGGCGAGGAGGGCGGCGAGCGCCTTGGCGGTGGCCCAGGCCTTGCGGCCGGTGGCCGCCATGGCGACGCCGAACCAGGCGACGGGCGTCGTGGCGATGCCCAGATATTGCAGCTGGCCGAGCAGGTCGCGCCAGCTGGCGTCATTCATCACGTAGTAGAAGCCCTGCCCGGCGCACCACCAGGCCACGGTGAGGCCGAGGCCGACCAGCCACGGCCACGCTGGCCCCCGCCGCCGGCGCCAGGCGTAGGCGGCCACGCTCAGGCTGAGCGCGACGCCCAGCAGCGAGGGCAGCATGTAGGAGAGCCGCAGCAGCATTGTCGGCGAAGCTCGCGCGGAGTATAGCCGCCCTCTGGGCGAGCCAGGCGGCGCTATGATCCGGCTTCGACCATGCCTCGCACAGGGCCTCTCCCGGGCCGCGCCGCGACCCCCGTTGCGCTCGCCATTGCGATCGTCGTCGCGATCCTCTGCCTCGGCCTCTGCGCCGCGCCGTTGCCGGCCGCCTCGCCGAGCGCGTCGTCACCGGCCGCGCCGTCACTGGCCGCGCGGGTGGGCGACGAGGCGGGCCGCTGGCTCGTCCGCTCCTTCGGCACCCGCGACCTCGAACGCCTGGGCGCCGGGGAGCTGGGGCCGCAGGTCTTCGCCGTCGCCCGTTCCCCCACCGGCCTCACCTACCTGGCCAACAACTACGGCGTCGTGGAGCTCGACGGCCACCGCTCCCGGCTGCTGCGCGTCCAGCCCGGCCGGATCGCCCTCTCGCTCGCCTTCGACGCCGCGGGCCGCCTGTGGGTCGGCGGCTCCGGCGTCTTCGGTCGCCTGGAGCCCGGCGCCGACGGCGACCTCCACTTCGTCTCCTGGCTCGATCGCCTGGCGCCGGAGGACCGCGCCTTCACCGATGTCTGGACGGCGGTCGCCGCGCCGTTCGGCGTCGTGCTGCGTGCCCCGGAGCGCCTCTTCCTGGTGCAAGGTGAGACGGTGAAGGCCTTTCGGCCAGAGGGCATCTTCGGCACCTCGGGTGGCCTGGTCAACGGGCGGTTCTTCCAACGCGATACGGCCGCCGGCCTCCTCGAGCTGCGCGCCGACGGGCTGCACGCCGTGCCCGGAGGCGAGCACTTCGCAAAGACCCGCGCCTTCGTCTTCCTGCCGGCCGCGGACGGCCGCCTGCTGGTGGGAACGCGCGAGGAAGGCTTCTGGATCGTCGACCCGGACGGCCCACTGACGACACCCCTGGTCCGCTGGCCCACCGCGATCGACGGGCTCTTGGCAGAAGCGCAGCTCTACACCGGGGTCGCCCTCGGCGACGGCACCTACGCCATCGGCACTCTGCGCCGGGGCGCCTTCGTGCTGGATCGCGACGGCCGCCTGCGCCGCCGGCTCGACCGCGCCCGCGGCCTGGTGGACGACAACGTGCTGGCGCTCACCGCCGACGCCGCCGGCACCCTCTGGCTGGGCCAGGGTCGCGGCCTCAGCCGGGTCGACCACCCGGGGCTCAGCCGCTTCGCCGAGGACACCGGCCTGCCGGGCTCGGTCGAGAGCCTGGCTCGCTACGCCGGTAGCCTCTACGCCGCCACCTCGCAAGGGGTCTACCGGCTGGTCCCGGCGAGCGCCGCCAACGAGGAAGCCCACCTCGAGCTGGTGCCCGGCCTCGGCGCCCAGGCCTTCGACCTGCTGGCCACCGACCGCTCGCTCCTCGCCGGCACCATCAACGGCACCTTCGAGCTCGCCGCGACGGGCCTCTCTCAGCTCTCGACGACGCAGACCAACCGGTTGCTGGCCCTCGATCCGGCCGGCGGCGAGGTGCTCCTCGCCACCCTCAACGGCCTTGCCGCGCTGGTGCGGGAGGGCGGCGCCTGGCGCCTGCTGGAGCCGGCCACGGAGATCGCCGGCGAGGTCTCCGACCTGCGCGTCGGCCAGGGCGAGCTGTTCGCCACCACGCCCTTCGGCACCGACCTGCTCCACCGCACCGCCGTCCCCCGCCTCGGCGGCGCCGGGCCACGGCTGGTGCTCGGCGCCGTGCGCACGGCGGGCGCTGAGGCCGGTCTCACTGACTTCGCCACTCCGCTCGCCCTCGGCGACCGCGTGGTGATCGGTACGGCAGGCCACGTCCTCACGCCCGGTGAGGGCGGTCAATGGGTGCGGGACGAGGCCCTCGAAACCTGTCTCGGGCCTGCCGCGGCGGACCTCTCCCGGCTCGTCACCATCGGGCCAGGGCGCTTTCTCGTCGGCGCCGGCCGGCGCGTGCTGCTGCTCCGCGAAGAGGCCGGCAGGCTGCTGGTGAGCCCGGCGATCCCGGGCTTCCCCGAGGCCGGGAGGGTGCTCGCCCTCTACCCCGAGCCGCCGGGCACGCTGTGGGTGGGGACCGACGAGGGCCTCTTCCGCTTCGATCCTCAGGCCGAGGCGGCGGCGCCGGCGCCGCGCGCCGTGCGCGTGCGGGACCTCGCCGGGCCGCGGGGCGACGTCCTGTGGTGGGCGGACCCGGCCTCGCTGGTGGCGGCCCAGGGCCTGCCAGCGCCGCTGCCGGCCACCGCCCGCGCCCTGCGGGTCGAGGTCGCGATCCCCTGGGACGATCAGCCGCAACGAGCCCGCTTCCGCTCCCGCCTGCTGCCGCTCGAGGCCGAGCCCTCCTCGTGGTCCGCCGTGCCCTGGCGGGAGTTCACCAACCTGCCGAGCGGCGACTTCAGGCTCGAGCTCGAGGCCCTCGGAGCGGAGGGTGAGGCCCTGGCGCCCACCAGCCTCGCCTTCCGCATCCTCCCCTTCTGGTGGGAGACCTGGTGGGCCCGTGCCGCCTTCGTCCTCGCGCTGGCCGGCCTCGGGCTCGCCTTCGCTCGCTGGCGCTCGGCGCAGCTGCGGCGGCGCAACCTGCAGCTCGAGGCCCTTGTTACCCAGCGCACCGAGGAGCTCCGCGAGGCCTCGTTCACCGACCCTCTGACGGCAGCGCGCAACCGCCGCTACTTCACGGCCAGCATCGAACCCGAGCTTGCCCGCGCCGCGCGTGCCGGGGGCGAAGACCTCGTCTTCCTGCTGATCGACCTCGACCACTTCAAGCAGATCAACGACCGCTGGGGCCACGCCACCGGCGACGCCGTGCTGCGCCAGGCGGCGGACCGCTTGCGCGCCACGATGCGGCCCTCGGACCTGCTGTTCCGCTGGGGCGGCGAGGAGTTCCTGCTGGTCGCCCGTGACCTACCCCGCGAGCGGGCCGAGGACGTCGCCGGCCGGGTGCTGGGGGCGATCGCCGGCAGCGCCTTCGCGCGCGCCGGAGGCGAGCCGCTGGCGGTCACTGCCTCGGTGGGCTGGGCCCCCTTCCCCCTCGATCGCGAGCAGCCGAGCGGGGCGAGCGTCGCGGCCGTCCTCGAGCTCGCCGACCGCGGCCTCTACGCCGCCAAGGCCGCCGGCCGTGCCTGCGCCGTAGGGCTGCTGCCCCTGGCAGCGGGCTCCGAGCCGCCGGCGACGCTCGAACCAGGCTTCGGCGAACTCCGCTTCGAGCGCCGGCTCAGCCGTATGAGCACGCCGAGACGTCAGTTCTCATAGAAGCTGGTCGCCGTCCGCACGCCGGCCCACTGCGCCGGCCCCAGCACCTGCCAGGCGCCGCTCTGCGGGTCGACGGCGTGCAGTCGCGAGTTCTGGAAGGCCAACAGGTAGTCACCGAGCGGTGCCAGGGCCGTGTCCCCGCCCCAAGCTGGACCACCCAGCACCTGCCAGGAGCCATCCTGGCTGCTCACCCGGTGCAGGCGGTCGTTCTGGATGATGTAGAGCCAGCCCCGCAGCGCCGCCATCGAGGTCGCCCCCGTCCAGGCAGCCTTGCCGAGGGCCTGGCGGCTTCCCGTCTTCGGGTCTACCCGATAGAGGTAGTCCCCCTGGGTGGCAAAGAGATCACCTCCCAGAGCGGCGAGCGTCACCCGGCCACCCCAGTCCTCGACGCTGAAGGTCGGGCTGTCCGGCAGCGCCAGGGGCAGCCGCTGTAGACGCGAACCGGCGACGACGAAGAGGCTGTCACCCAGGCCGGCCATCGCCGTCACGTCCGTCCAGGTCCGCGAACCCACTCGGGTTGCGACGTCGAGCCCGGGATCGATCTCCTGGAGGAGGCCGCTCCTGAAGCCGTAGAGGCGCCCCAACAGAGGCGCGGTGGGCCCGCTCCAGCCGGAGAAGGCCGCGACCACCTCTGCGCGCTCTCCGGTGAACGTGTCGACCCGGAAGAGTCTCCCCTGGTGAACGGTCCACAGCCGCAAGGTCGTGCGCAGCGCGAGGACGTCAGGCAGCGACGGAGCCAGCGGCTCCGCGGCGCCGAGGCATGGAGACCTCGTCTTCGGCGGCGTCCGCTGCCAGCCGTAGCCCATGATCGAGCAGCAGTCGTAGGGGCCGATCGGGCGAGCGAAGTCCCTAGCCTCGGTGCGGATGGTGTATTGGTCGTTCTTGCTCAGCGCCTCGGGGATCACCACGACGTCATCGCGGTCGGGCCGCTGGTGCTCGTGGTGCAAGCCGAGAGCGTGGCCGATCTCGTGGGCCACGGTGGCCGTCGCCGCCTGGGCCTCGGTCTGGCAGGGTGGCCACACCGAGACGGCGGCCGCGCAGAGGATCACCTGCTCGCCACCCCGGCGCCCGATCGAGGATGAGCAGCCTCCGGGGTCGTGCTGGAAGACCACGGAGTCTCGCTCGGCCGTTCTCGGCACCAGGCGAACGAAGGGGCTCGCGTTCCACAGCTCGATCGCCGCCATGACGATGGGCCGCTTTTCGGCGAGGGAGGCGTCGATGCGGTACGGCAAGCGCAGTCCCGGCCAGAACCACTCCTTCTTGACGTTGACCAGTCCCATTGGGAACCCTCCATGCGGAAGAGCGTCCAGCTCGCGGCTCGGATGCCGGCGCGGCGCCAGGCTCCGACCGGAAGGCAGTTACTAGAGACTCACCAAGTTTTGAACGTATTTTATATCAAACTTCCATAACAGTCAAGATACTTATCACCGGAAAGAGGCCCGCGGATTGCCAGGGGGAGGTGGAGCGTGCTCTAAGCAGGCGCCCGGCGCCTCGGGTCGGCGCTACCCTGCGTCGCCGGCGGAGGGCAGAGCGCGCAGCGCCGCCAGGTGGTGGGCAGCGGCGCCGAGGAGGCTCGCCACCTCGTCGCGGTTGCGCAAGTCGGCGAGGTCGAGGCGATGGCGGCGGCCGTCGTGGGTGCTGATCTCGGCGTAGCGCTCGCCGAGGTCGACGGCGGCGAGCTCCGTCCAACGGGCGGCGAAGGTGCGCTTGAACCGCTTGCCCAGCCGCAGGCCTTCGGCGTCGAGGTGGAGGCCACGGCGGCGTTGGGCCCAGGCTGCGAGGCGGCCGTGTGCGAGCCCGGCGGCGAGCGTGATGACGGCGGTCAGAATCAGCGGCCGGCTCCAGTGGTGGGTCTCGTGCCAGCGCTCGAAGACCTCCAGGGCGATCACCGCGGCAGCCGTCACCTCGCCCCAGTCTGGGCCGTGGTGGTGCGCGGCCTCGCCTGCGGCGGGCAGCGGGCGACGGCTGGCGCGCACCTCGGCGACGAGGCTGCGGATCAAGAGGACGCTGGTCACGATCTCGGCCACGGCAAGGACGAGGGCCCAGCCATGGGCGCCGTGGCGCAGGGCCGCGACGCCGGCGAAGAGCAGCGGGATGGCGGGGATCAGGTGCTGCACCTTCTGGCCGAAGAGGGCGCGTTCCCGCCGCCGCGACAGCAGGCGGGCGAAGCCTGCCGGCGGCACTGGCGCGCCGGCCAGAGCGGCACCAGCCGGCGCCGGCTCGGCCTCTGAGGCCGGGCTCACCGGCAGCGGAGCGCTCACGTCCTCGGCCAAGATCGGTTCTCTAGGCTGGTTCGCCGAGGGCAGCCGCGACGGCCGCGAGGAGAGCTCCCGAGGCGAGCAGGCGGCGGGCGGCGAGGAGGTCACCGTCCAATGGGCGGTCCGCCACCACCGCTGGCGCCACGGCGCGGACGGCGAGGTAGCCAGCGCCGGTGCCACGGCCGAGCCGGGCGCTGAGCGCCGGGCGGCGCTCGGGCGCCACCGCCACCGCAAAACGGCAGAGCTCGTCGGCGCCAGCCGGCGGCAGCGCGGCGTCGCGCCGGGGCGCGAGATCCATCCCCAGCCGCCAATCGAAGGCCTGGGCCGTCACCAGCAGCTCGATTGCCAGCACGGCCTGGGAGTTGGCCAGCACGGTGCGCAGCTTGCGGCCGCCGATCGTCGCCATCGAGTTGTGGTCCTCGGCGTTGGCGGCGGTGGGGATCGAGTCGACGGCGGCCGGATGGCAGAGCACCTTGTTCTCGGAGACCAGGCCGGCGGCGCCGTACTGCAAGATCATCAAGCCGGACTGGATGCCACGGTTGGCCGCCAGATTGGCCGGCAGGCCGCGGCTCTGGTGGGCGTCGAGCAGCAGCTGGGTGCGCCGCTCGGAGATGTCCGCCAGCTCGGCGACGGCGATCGCCAGGGCGTCGGCAGCGAGGGCCACCGGCTGGCCGTGGAAGTTGCAGGCCGAGTACGAGGCCCGTTGGTCGCCGCGATAGCCCGCCGGCCAGTTGGCGCGAAACTCCAGGTCCCAGGGCGGCTCGCCGTGCTTCTCACCGCTCGCGCCAGGAAAGAACAGCGGGTTGTCGGTGGCGGCGTTGATCTCCCGCCAGGCCACCTCGCGGGCGTAGGCGATGGCGTCCCGGCTGGCGCCGTGGACGGCCGGGGCGCAGCGCAGGGAGTAGGGGTCCTGCACGGCGCCGGCGGAGTCGAGCAGGCGGCTGCCGGCGAGCAGACGGCGGAAGTGCGCGGCGCTCGCGATCTGGCCGTGCTGGCCGCGGGCCTGGTGGATCTTGGGGTCGAAGGCACGGGCGCAGCCGCAGACCACCTCGACGGCCATCGCGGCGGCGATGTCGGCGGCGGCGGCGAGGGCCTCGGCGTCGACCACGGCGAGGGCGAGGAGGGCCGCCGCGAAGGTGGCGCCGTTGATCAGCGCCAGGCCCTCCTTGAAGCTCGGCACCGGCGGCGTGCAACCGAGGTCGGCGGTAAGGCCGGCGGCCGGGCGGGGCGCGAAGCGACCGCCGTGGCGGCCCGTCGCCACCTCCTCGGGCGTGCGCACCACCTCGTAGCGGCCCTCGCCGAGGAGGACGCCGAAGGTATGAGCGAGCGGGCAGAGGTCGCCGCTCGAACCCACCGAGCCGTGCAGGGGCACCAGCGGCACGATGCCGCGGTTGAGCAGCGCGGCGACGGCCTCGACCATCTCGCGGCGCAGCCCCGAGTGGCCCTTGAGGAAGGTGTTGAGGCGCAGGGCGAGGACGGCCCGCACCACCTCGGCCGGGTAGTAGCTCGCCGGCTCGTCGGCATCGGGGCCGACGCCGGTGCCCACGGCATGCGAGAGCAGCAGGTTCGCCTGCAACTGCGCGAGGCCCTCGGGGGCGATGGGGATGTCCTTGAACTCGCCGAAGCCGGTGGTGACGCCGTAGTCCTGCACCGGCCGGGGGGCCGCCGGGTCGGCGGCGTGGCGGGCGTAGCTCGCGGCGTAGTCGCTGGCGATCCCGGCGACCAACGCCGCCGCCCGCTCGACGCGGGCGAGGCCCGCCGGGGCGAGCTCGACGCGCACCCGCGGGTCGCGGGCGAGCCGCGCCAGCGCTGCGAGGCTCAAGTCCTCACCGGAGAGGACCACCGTCTCCTGGCTCATCGGCGCGCCCTCCACCTCAACCGTCCGCCGTTCGCGCGATGTCGGCGAGCATCTGGCGCACCGCCGCTACCAGCTCGCGACGCGGCACCTCGCGCTGGCCGGGCCGGGCCTCCAGCCACTCGGCGCGGCTCTCCACCTTCTGCGCCTTGCGGCGGCCGACCTCCATGTCCTTGAGCGTCACCACGCCGCGCTCGGCCTCGTTCGAGCCGTAGAGCAGCACCACCGGCACGCCGCATTGGTCGGCGTACTTCACCTGCTTGCCGGGTGAGCGGGCCTCCCCCAGATAGAGCTCGGTGGGGATGCCAGAGCGACGCAGCTCGAAGGTCATCGCCAGGTACTCGTCGGTCAAGCCGGGGTCCATCGCCGTCACCAGCACCTCGGCCGTCGAGCGCCGCAGCTTAAGCCGGCCGAGATGGACGAGGGCGGCGAGCAGGCGGTCGACCCCCATCGAGGCCCCCGTCGCCGGCACTGCCTCGCCGAGGAAACGCATCACCAGGCCGTCGTAACGGCCGCCGCCGAAGACCGAGCCGAACTGCGGCGCGTCCTGGAGCACCGCCTCGAAGACGGGCCCGGTGTAGTAGGCGAGGCCGCGGGCGATCGAGAGGTCGAGGGCGACCTGCTCGTCGCCGTAGCCCAGGGCGGCGAGATGGCGGGAGATGCGCGCCACGACCTCGATCTCCTCGGCTGCGCCCTCGACGCCGGTGAAGAGCTCGCGCAGCTGGTCGAGCACCTCGGCTCGCAAGGGCGAGCGGACGGCGAGGAAGGCCTCGATGCGGTCGACCTGCGAAGAGGCGAGGCCGAGGCCCTGGATGCGATCGCCGGACTCATCGAAGTAGCCGCTGGTGAGCTCCAGCCGCACCTTCTCGGCGCCCACCTTGTCGAGCTTGTCGAGCACCCGGAAGACGTCCGTCGCCCGCTCGCCGGCGATGCCGGCGAAACGCAGCAGCAGGTTGAGCACGGCCCGGCTCGAGAAGCGGACGAGGAAGGCGCCCTCCCCCACCAGCGCCGCCAGGGTGTCGCACATGCCGGCGATCACCTCGGTGTCCGCCACCTCGGAGGGCACCCCCACCGAGTCGAGGTCGAATTGGGTGAACTCGCGGAAGCGGCCGGGGGCCGGTTTGTCGGCCCGCCACACCGGCGCCACCTGGTAGCGCCGGAACGGCCGTGGCAGCTCGGCCCGGTACTGGGCGATCACCCGCGCGAGCGGCACCGTGAGGTCGAAGCGCAGGCCCAGCCTCTCGCCCTCGGGGTTCGCCACCGTGAAGATCGAGCTCTGCGCCTCCTGCCCCGCCGAGCCGGTGAGCACGTCGAGGTACTCGACGGCCGGCGTCGACAGTGGCACGAAACCGTAGCCCTCGTAGACCTTGCGGACCTGGTCGATCATCCACTGCCGGGCGAGCATCTGCTCCGGCATCAAGTCGCGCAGGCCGCGCGACAGCCGCGGCTCGACGAGCCCCGGGTTGGTTTCCTCGGACATCCCTTCTCTCCTTGGACGCGGTGCTCGCCTAGCGGGCGAGCAGCAGGTTGGAGCTGAAGCGCTCCGCCCCGTCCAGCCAGGTGCGGGTGAGCTCGAAACCGCTCTGCTGCGCCAGCTCGGTGACCCGCGCGCGGTCGAACTTGTACGAGCTCTCGGTGTGGATGCTCTCCCCCGCCGCGAAGTCGAGCTCCAGGCCCAACGCCGCCAGGGGCACCCGCTGTGCCACCCGGCTCACCAGGTGCATCTCGACCCGGCCCAAGGCGGGATCATAAACCGCCCGGTGCGCGAACTGCCGCAGGTCGAAGCCGGCGCCGAGCTCACGGTTGAGGCGGGCGAGCAGGTTGAGGTTGAAGGCCGCCGTCACCCCCAGCGGGTCGTCGTAGGCGGCCTCCAGCACCGCCTGCTCCTTCTTGAGGTCGGCGCCCAGGAGGAGGCCGTCCCCCGGCGCCAGCGCCGCGCGCACCGCGCGCAGCAGCTCGGCCGCCGCCGGCGGCTCGAAATTGCCGATCGTCGAGCCGAGGAAGACCACGAGGGTCCGCGTTCCGGGCGGCGCCGGCAGGCGCTCGGCGACGAGACGCAGGCCGGCCTCGAAGCCGGCCTCGCAGGCCGTGATAGTGAGTCGTGCATAGCGCTGGAGGAGATCGATCGCCGAGCGCTCGAGGGCCGAGGCCGAGACGTCGATCGGCACGTACTCGAGCGCCGCCTGGCGGTCGAGGAAGGCGCGCAGCAGGTGACGGGTCTTGCTGGCGCTGCCGCTGCCCAGCTCGACGAGGCGGACCGGACCCCCTATCTCGGCGGCGATCGAGCCGGCCTCGTGGGCGAGGATCTCGGCCTCGGCGCGGGTCGGGTAGTACTCGGGCAGGCAGCAGATCGCCTCGAAGAGATGAGAGCCGAGCTCATCGTAGAAATACTTCGGCGGCAGCGATCTGCGGGCTGCCCCCAGGCCCGCGCGGACATCGGCGGCGAGCTCTTCGCCGGCGGCCTCGGCAGCCGTGCGGTGCAGGGTGTAGCGCGAGTTGGGAGGTGCCGCGGCAGCAGCCAGAGCGGACGTGGCGGTGGCGGTCTCGGGGTTCATCGGAAGTGGCGGGCTTGGCCGCACAACGAACGGAGATGGCCCTGCACTTCCGAAAATCCGCAGGGGCCGCCGTTCGCTGTGCGCGGAAGTCTACCATCCGCTCGCGGCCGAGAAAGCGCCGCTCAGGAGGGGATGAGCTCGCCCGCCGCCCGCGACGCGAAGGCCCGCTCCAGCGTTGCGCCGAGGCCCTCGAGCTGTACCGGCTTGGCCACGAAATCGTCGAAACCGGCGCGCCGGCAGCTCTCGCGGGTCGCCGCCGTCACGTCGGCGGTGATCGCGATCAGCCAGGGCGCCGCAGCAGCCCAGCGCTGGCGGATTCGCGCGGCCGCCGCCAGGCCGTCGAGCTCGGGCATCTGGAGGTCGAGGAGCACCACCGGGTAGAGGTGAAGGCCGAGAGCGTCGAGCGCCTCGCGGCCGTTGGCGACCACGTCGGCACGGTAGCCCAACCAGTCGAGCATCATCACCACCACCTGCTGGTTGACCGGGTTGTCCTCGGCGACGAGGATGCGCGCCCCGGGGACCGGCGGCCCGGCCTTGGCTGCGGGTGCGACATCGGCCTCCTGGGAGGCGGTCGCGCCGACGGCACTCTCCAGCGCCTCGCGCAGGGCGGCTGCCTTGACGGGCGTGAGGAGCTTGGCGGCGGGCGGCCGGGGCAGCCAACGCTCCGCCTGCTCGCGGGCGTTCAGCGGGCAGAGGAGCACGACGGGCAGAGGGGTTCGCGCCAGCAGGCCTTCGACCTCCGCCGGCAGCCTCGCCGGCTCGCCCGACGCCGGAGCGAGCGGGGACAAGCCGACGCAGACCACCTCGGCGCCGGCGTCGGCCAGTGCAGGCCGGGGCGGGGCCGCCTCGGCAGCCCAGGGGAGCACGGTGAAACCCCAGCCGGTCAGGAGCTCCGCCGCCGTCTCGAGCGTGAAGGCGGGCCCGCCCGCGAGGAGCACCGGCCGCTGGCGCCCCCAGCCCGCCGGCACCGCGACCACGCCGGCCGGGGCCCCGACCACCATCGTGAAGCGGAACTCGGAACCCTGGCCGGGCGAGCTCGTGAAGTCGATGCCACCGCCCATCAGCTCGCAAAGGCGCCGGCAGATCACCAAGCCGAGGCCCGTGCCGCCGTACTCGCGGGTCGTCGAGGCATCGGCCTGGCTGAACGGCTGAAAGAGCCGCTCGCGCTGCTCGGGGGCGATCCCCACTCCGGTGTCGCGCACCGTCACGGCCAGCTCGCAGCGCCCAGGCTCCGGCTCGGCGACGACCGTGACCTCGACGCGCACGCCGCCCGCCTCGGTGAACTTGACGCCGTTCGACAGCAGGTTGACCAACACCTGGCGCAGGCGGGTGGCGTCCGCGACGACCGTCTCCGGCACCCCTTGGCGCACCACCAGGCCGAGGTCGAGCCCCTTCTCCACCGCCCGCGTCGCCACCAGGTCCAGGCACTGCTCGAGGCAGGGCCGGAGCGGGAAGGGATGCGGATCGAGCTCCAGCCGGCCGGACTCGATCTTCGAGAAATCGAGCACGTCGTTGATCAGGGCGAGGAGGCTCTCGCCGCTCGACCGCACGATCTGCGCGCACTCGCGCTGCTCGCGGTCGAGATCGCTCTCGAGCAGCAGGCCGGTCATCCCGATGACGGCGTTGAGCGGCGTACGGATCTCGTGGCTCATGTTGGCGACGAAGCGCGACTTCGCCCGGTTGGCCGCCTCAGCCTCGTCGCGGGCCTGGCGCAGCTCGACGACCGAGTGGCGGAGGTCGACGGTGGTCGCGGCCAGGGCCACCGAGTGCTCGGCGACCAGCCGCAGCGACTCGCGCACCGCCACCGCCTGGCGGACGAGCACGATCACGGTCAGCACGCCGATCCCGATCAGCGGGCCGCTCACCCCCTCACCGCCACGCAGGGTCGTCCAGACCAGCGTCGCGAAACCGGCCAGGACGGCCCCGTAGGGCAACCAGCTGACGCCGGCGACCGGTAGCTCTTCGCGCCGCGGCCCCTCGGCCTCGACGGGGCCGCCCACCAACACGTAGAGCGTCGCGCTGGTCGCCAGGGCCAGGCGGGCCAGCAGGTAAAGGTTGGTGGTCACCGCCCAGCCCTCGAAACCCGTCCCCGCTTCCCCCACCGAGTAGAAGAGATCGCCGCCGAGGGTCGCCACCAGGCCCACCTGCAGGGCCAGGAGCCAGCGGCGCTCGCGCCGCCGTCCCTCGCGCAGCACCGCCACGGCGATCGCCAGCACGAGCAGCGCGTCACCCAGGGGATAGGCGCTCGACAGCACCAGGGTGCTCACCGGCGCCGCCGAGGCGCCGAGCGCGACGGGTCGCAGCAGCCAGTACCAGAGGACGATCAAGGCCCCCACGAAGACGGCCGCCGCGTCGAGCCAGAAGAGCACGGCTCGCGCCCGCGTCGGCAGCGTCCGCGGCCAGCTGAGGAGGCCGGCCAGGACGAGGGGGTAGAAGCTCAAGTAGAAGAGATGAGCCAGCAGGGACGAGGCCGGCATCAGCACGTCGAGGTCGGCCGGTACCCAGAGCGTGTCGCCCAGCCAGAGACAGACGAAGGCCGCCGCGAGGAAGCGCCAGGCCACGGCCTCACCCTGCCGGTGGGCGGCCTGGCGCACCGCCATCCAGGCCAGCGGCAGCATCCCCAGGCCGAGGGGCACGAAGCCGAGATTGCCGGTGAGGTCGTAGAGCGGCGCCGTGGTTTCGGTGACCGTCAGCCACAGCCCCAGGACGCAGCCATAGCCCCACAGCATCAGGGTCCACCGACCCCAGGCGTCTCGCAGGAGACCTCGCCAGCGCCAGGACTGCCCTGTGTTCGGAAGCACTCCGCGACTAGGCTAGCACGCGCTGCCGCCGGCGATGCGGGGAAATCATCTTCCTGTTTGCGCCGGTCGGCGGCGCCGCTGCTCCAAACGCGGGGCCGGGGCCAGCGGCCCGCTCGGTGTCAGGGCGCCGGCGCCGTCTCGGCTTCGACGATCCGCGTGCTGGCATCGAGCGGCACGGGCGGCTTGCCGTCCTTGGGTGCCAGCACCTGCCGGCCACCGCCGGGCCAGAGGATGGTCACCTTGCTCACCACGGTGGCGGCGCCAAGGCCGAAATGAAGCCGCCGGCTGGACGCTCCGGCGTAGCCGTTGCCGCCGTTGACCTCGCGGAGATGGCTCTGCCCGCCGGCCTCGAGGACCACCCGGGCGCCGATCGCGTCGCGGTTGGCGCTGCGGCCTTCGAGGACCAGCTCGACCCAATGCCCGGTGCCCGTGGAGCGGTTCCGGTAGAGCAAGGAGGGCTGGTTGGCGTTCGTCTGCACGAGGTCGAGGCGGCCGTCGCCGTCGAGGTCGGCCACGGCGATCCCACGGCCGTCGAGGTCGTTCGCCACTCCGGCCGCCGCCCCCATCTCCCTAAAAGTGCCGTCCCCTTGATTGTGGAAGAGGCGCTTCTTCTGGTAGCCGCTCCAGGTGCGGTCGCCGATGTCCGGGTAGCTGTGGATGTCGGTGAAGTCCACGTTGGGGGTGATGATCATCTCGAGCAGCACGGGGATGTAGTCCTCTTCGCCGCGCGAGCGCAGGCCGTTGACCACGAAGAGATCGTCCCAGCCGTCGTTGTCGAGGTCGGCGAACTTCGCCGCCCAGCCCCAATCGGTGTCGCAGGTGCCGGTCTCGCGCGAGACGTCGAGGAAGGTGCCATCACCGTTGTTGTGCCAGAGCATGTTGCACTCTTTCATGTAGTCGTCGGTGATGTTGGTCACGTAGACATCGAGGGTGCCAT
>WBZL01001083.1_pt1 | contig 29373 bp, 23 predicted proteins | sample 5204291 | NCBI WGS metagenome assembly WBZL01 (sample SAMN12344345, study PRJNA552823) | activated sludge metagenome | biome: Activated sludge suspended growth; feature: Nitrification reactor; material: Wastewater; isolation source: activated sludge from nitrification reactor of wastewater...
CAGCCAACGGCAATCCGATGCCTGTATTCGACATGCCTTTTGCAGGGGCTTCCGCCGTTGCACTGAATAAATAATTGCGACTAAGATCAATGGGGATTTTCCGGTTTATCCGGGAAATCCCTGTTTCGCATTGGCAAAATACCCTACCTTTGCCGCGCTGCCCGGGAAACCCGGCCGGGCAGATCAAGCGCATGAATCAGTCCTATACCATCGTACTGCCGCAATTCGAGGGCCCTTTTGACCTCCTCCTCTTCTTTATCGAGCGGGACGAGCTGGACATTCATGATATTCCCATCGCCAAGATCACGGACGATTTTCTGGACTATATCCGGCATATGGAACGGATGAACATCGACCTGGCCAGCGAATTCATCCTTGTAGCGGCAACCCTTTGCCGGATCAAGGCCAAGATGCTGCTGCCCCGCAAACCGGTTGATGAAGAAGGCAACGAGATCGACCCCAGGGAAGAACTCGTCAGCCGGCTGCTCGAATACAAACGGTACAAGAGTGTCCTGGAGGAAATGCGGCAGTTGGAAGAGGATCGTTCCCTGCGCTTTTACCGGGGGAGCAACGTCAAGGAATTGCAACAGATCGCTACAAAGGCCCTGGTAGACGTAGAACTGGAATCCGTCACGCTGTTCAAACTGTTGCGGGCATTCGAGCGCATCATGCAGCGCTTTGAGGAAGGGCCGCCCCAAACCATCCACCGGATTATCCGGTTCAATTACTCGATCGAAGACCAACAGGATTTTATCCTTGGACAGGTCAGGTCCGGGCAGAAAGCCAACTTCAACTCCGTATTCGGCCCGTGCGCCAACCGCATCCACGCCATCATTACCTTTCTCGCCCTCCTCGAATTGCTCAACCTGGAAAAAATAGCTATCATTGTGGGGGAAGGCGTAAATAATTTCTGGCTGCAGGAGCCCGATCCCGCAGCCGATGAAGAGGAATAACCGGCCATGTACACCACGTATGGGAAGATTTTACTCGACGGAAGATTTTCCGCCGCTACTTACGACTTACGACTTACAACTTACAACTTACGACTAAAATGGGATGGATTTACATCATTGTGATCGGCGGTATCGCCGGCTGGCTGAGCGGATTGCTGATGAAAGGATCCGGATTCGGCCTGTTGGGCAATATTGTCGTCGGCGTGCTGGGCGCCATTGTAGGGGGCTGGATCTTCAGCTTCCTGAAAATTGATGCCTACAGTTTTGGCGGCTCGATCCTTTCGGCAGTGGTCGGCGCTATTGTGCTGATCTGGTTGAGCAAAAAGCTTAAACTCTGAATCCCGGCTCCGGGATCGACCGGTCGGCGGAGGAAGAACGCCTCCACCGCTGGCGGCTCATTCTGGGCGCCAAATCGGACCCGGAAGGCGAGGTCGGCCTGGAAGGCGTGGCCCGGGGGATGGACCGCGTACTCGAAGCCCTTTATGACAGCGACCGGCGGGGCAATCTCGGCCCCAGCTCCCCCAATATCAACCGGTGGCTCGGCGATATTCGCACGTACTTCCCTACATCGGTTGTCCAGCTCATGCAAAAGGACGCGTTGGAGCGGCTGGGAATGGAACGCATGCTGCTGGAGCCCGAACTGCTTGAAAGCGTAACGCCGGATGTTCATTTGGTCGGCGCGCTACTTACCTTAGGCAAAATGCTGCCCGACAAAACGCGTGAAACCGCCCGCATGGTAGTGCGGAAGGTCGTGGAGCAGATCGAAATCCGGATGCGATTCCCGCTGGAGCAGGCCATCCGGGGCAGCCTCAACCGCGCAGAGCGCAATTTTCGCCCGCGACCCCACGAGATCAACTGGCCCCACACCGTCAGAACCAATCTTCGCTACTACCAACCCGAACTCAACACGATCATTCCCAACCGGCTCATCGGTTATGGGCACAAGCGGCGGCAGCTCAAGCATGTAATTCTCCTGATCGACCAGAGCGGATCAATGGCCAGTTCGGTTGTGTATGCAGGCGTAGCTGCCAGCGTGATGGCGTCCATTCGCAGTCTCCGAACCCATATTGTGGCATTTGATACCAGTGTCGTCGACCTGAGCGAACACCTGGACGACCCGGTCGACCTGCTGTTCGGCATCCAGTTGGGCGGCGGTACCGATATTGCAAAAGCCCTGAAGTACGCCGCCGGCCTGGTCCAAATCCCGAAAGAGACCACCCTGTTGCTCATCAGCGACCTCTTCGAAGGCGGCAAGGAACAGGATATGCTGGCACAGGTCGATCACCTCAAAGCTGCCGGCGTCAATTTCATCGCACTCCTGGCCCTGAACGACGAAGGCGCCCCTGCCTTTGATCGGAATATTGCCGAAAAACTGGCGATTCGGGGTATTCCCGCCTTTGCATGTACACCGGACCTGTTTCCGGGATTGATAAGCGCTGCACTGAATGATGAGACTGTGGGGGATTGGATGGGGCGGAATGGTATTAGTTCCAAGAACTAAACAAGGCAATTGACAATTCTCTCGAGATTGCGTAAATTAGAGTCGGAAACCAAAAAGGAAGCAGAGAATATGCCTTGACTATTTGTTATCCCATCCCCAATATCCGCCGGGCTGTTATCATCAGCATTCCCTCCTCTTCTGTAAATAAGATCGCTTCTTCAGCTTTTTCAGGCACGACCTCCGCAATTACCTGCGGTTGCCGCGCCATCACCAGCATCTGCTGCCGTTCGCGGGGCGTGAATTGGGAAAAAGTGCGCCGGACAACCGGCAATGCGCTTTGAAAGCTTTCCCCGCCGATCCCGGATACCCACTCGTCGAGCAGCGCCCACAACGGCGGATGATGGATCAGTACCAAACCGCTGCCTTCCATAAAACCCTCTACCCAACCGGCAACGGCGATGGCATCACTGCGTCCGGCGGAAAGCGCCAACCGCATCTGTTGATTGGTTCGTTCGAGGGACCATTTTTGCTTGTCGAACAAAATGCGGGTTGCCTGCCCGGCAATCAACGGCGCAGTCGACCCTGCCGAAGCGGCCAGCTCCAAGGCTCGTAACCAAACCGGCATATGGTGTTCATAAGCCTGGATCGATAAGGCGCGGTTGGCGGCTCCAACGGCTTTTCGCCAGTTTTGAGCCGACTCCTCATCCAGCCCGGCCAAAGCCGCCGGCAAGCCCGCGCACATCCTCGGCGCCAGTTCATTGACCAACTCCGCCAATGCGGTCACGTCCGTCTTTCGGGCGTCCCCGTACTGAATCACTCCGATCAGAGACGGCAGGCTTTCCAACAAGGTGAAAATGTCGTGCGACAAAGCACTGATCTCTTCCATACGCCGGATCAGCGGCGACAGCACATCCGGTAATCCCGCCCGCAGGGCGTCGGAAGCCATCTTTGCCAGTTCGGATAAATTGGAGGATTTGCCCGCAAGGTGCTGCAAGCGGGCGGTTGCCGCTTTTTCCAGCGTATTCCCCCATATTCCGGCTTCTATAATGGACAGTGCAAAATCGGGCGCCCATTGCAGGTGCCAGATCTCCTTGAAGCCGCCCAGTGTGGTTTCCGGATTTTCTTCGAGACTCCCCCAGTTGATCTCCAGGATATTGAGCCGGTGGAGCAAGCGGCTTTTGTCCAGATCCGTGGGCTCCCGCAGGTCGATGCCTCCTTTCGGATTAGTGGCATTTCCCTTCAACCATTGCGCTTCATCGGCGCCCCAGTATTTGGTCATCCGGGTCGACTTGATGGTTTGCTCCAGGTCTTTTTGGAGCGGGACTTTAGCCAGACCGGCCGGTACCGTGCCGGTTCTTTCACCGATCACCAGTTTTTCCCGGATCAGTGCCAGCACCGCGTTTTCACCCCGGCCGAATACGCTCCGGGCGGCCTCTTCCAGTTCTTCCAGGCCTGGGATGACCAGGTTGCGCAAGGTCGCCAGCGTATCCGCCAATCGGGTGGCGTCCTGCGTTTGGGCCGGCGAAGCGTCAAAGCCTTCTTTGCGCAGGAGCGCCGCCACACGGGCCATCCACCGTACCGTCGCTTCCTCATTGTTTTGGAAAAGCAGTTCGTACCAGGCGGGCGCCGATACCCCGGCGCCGTAACCGCTTTCGCGCGACAGATGCCGATAGCTCCAGGGAATCCAAACGGCCTCTGTTTTGCGCTTGGGCAAGCCTTTCAATACGGCATTGTCCGCAGCTGCTTTGATCTTTTCCGTCCGGGCGAGTACCGGCCCATGCCAGGCCCCGCATACGACGGCGATCCGCTGATATCCCTGCTTGATCAGGTCCCGGATGCACTTGCGCATGTAGGCCTCCCGGAGGAGGGTTTCGCGGGTTTCCGTCCGCACCGGGTCGTCGCGCAAAGCCGCCACCATCTCGAGAATGGACGGAAATACAGCCTCCTCATTCGGGCCGCGCTCAAATGTGACGTCCCACCATCTTTCGCTATCGGGGTACCCGGCCAGTTGCGCCATCATGCCCAGCGGGTCGGCCTGGAGGGCCGTTTCCTCGGGCGTCAGGTTGAGGGTCAGCTGGCTTTTCCGGTCGAGGGCAAACTGGACGTTCACCGGCAGGTCGACGGGAAAAAACGGTATCCTGTTGGCGATGCCGTACCTGAACGCCTGCCATTCCGGCGAAAATTCCGCAAAGGGATAATAAGCGGCCTGGTGCAGGTCGTCGGGATTGTAGAAGAGAATGGCCACCGGCGGCTCGGGCGGGTCTTTTTCCAGGGCTTTGAGCGCACCTGCAGCGTCAGCAGGCAATTCGACCGCTATGCAATCCGGTGCGAATAGTTGCAATGCCCCCATCAGGCTCCTGGCGGAACCGGGGCCGTGGTGGCGAATGCCGAATACGCGGATGTCGGGAGCAGCCAAACGGTGGATTTTGGTTCAAAGGTACGAAACCCGTGCCTTCAGGAAGGGACTCACACATTCAAATAATTGATCAAGGAATCGTACCGCTCCTTCAGCGTATCAAAGTACACCTGTTCGTTGAAGGAGGCCTTGACATGCAGGTTGAAGCGCTCGAAACCGGCCAGGATGCCGCCGATCTGCATGCGGTTGATCTTGATCGTGACATCGATGCGGGTGGATTCGCCGTAGCTGGTGATGAAACTGCTGAGGATGGCCGCATTTTCCGATTCGACAATGCGGGCGATGGTGACGAGGGAGTAATCATGCCGCCCCATTTCCAGGACCACAATACTGCCGGGGTCCTGAAACGAGCTGCTGGTGGCAAAATAACGCAGCAGATCTTCGAGGGTGATCAGGCCGGCATAGTTGCCGTCAATATCCACTACCGGGATGACGGTGAGCTGATAGTCGGCCAGCAGGCGCATCACCTCATAAATGTGGTCGGTCAGCTGGACGCTTGTGGAGGGGATGGACAGACTATAGGAGCCTACTGGTTCTTCCACATCGGCATTCAGGATGTCTTCCTCCGACAGCAACCCCAATAATTGCTCGTTGTTCACGACGGGCAAATGCCGTACGAGGAAGTCATTCATCATTGCCAGGGCATCCTCGCCGGTGTCCGAAGTGCGGAGCGGGAGGATGGTTGTAGAAAGGAGCGTCTCTGCAGTCATTATGTCGTCTTATTGGTATATGGTTCAGCCCAGCAACTTGCGCTTCTGGGCGGAAAACTCTTCTTCGGTCAGCAGGCCCTTTTCGCGCAGGGAGCCCAGCTTGTTCAACTGATCAAGCAGGTCCGGCGACATTTCAGGGGCTGTTGCGGCTGCGGTTTTTTCGGGTTCTGCCGGCAAATCCATCGGCGGGACGAGCCGGAATCCGTTTTTCTCGAAATTCTCGAAATCCTTCTGGATCCTGAGGTAGGCCAGTGCGTCGTGCTCTTTGATCCGCTTGATGTCATTAAAGCCGTTCATGACCGCGCGATCCAGGTGGAAGAACGCCTTTTCCGCGTTTTCGGACAGGGAATACGCGCAGGCCAGATTCCAGTGGAGGGCTACGTCCTTGGGATCAAACTCCAGTGCCTTTTCAAAATCCTTTATGGCCCCGTCATAGTCGAAGTCCTTGAATTTTTCCAGGCCGCTGTGCGTAAACGGATTGGGTTTGCGGGTTGCGGGCGGTGTGATGCGTTGACGCGGAACAGGGGGCGCCGGCGCTGCATAGGTACGGCGCGTTTCCCGCTGGGCAGGACGTGCGCTCCTGCGATAATCGTATTCTTCTCTGCGGGTGTACTGCTGCTGTCTTGGATGGCCCGTAGGATAGGCCAGGCGATTATAGCGAAAATCGAAATCGTCCTTGTCCATGGCGAAGAACGCGATGGCGTCGATCAATCCCAAAAACCAGGTAAACCAGAAAAAGAACAAATAGAGAATGCCCAGCCCGATCTGCCCGAGGTAGAAGCGGTGAATGCCCAGTGCGCCAAAAAACAATGCCAATATGCCCGCTACGTTCTTATCCTTCATTGCGTGAGTTGCTTAAACATTCAAAATTAGCGATCCTTCGGATTATTTCCACGAATTAACGATGAAAAGCGCTGAATTTAAGGCGAACGCCCCCGATTTATATGCCAATCCCGGATTGTCGGATAAAAATATCGGGATTCAACCTTCAGAATCTCTGGTTATTCAACGCGCAAAACGCCGAAAGGGTTTCGAAGCGGGTTTCAGCTGACGGCCGGTAAGAGTTTGCAGGTGAGGATAGTGAAGTCGTCCGTATAGGTCTGCTCGCCCTTGAATTGTTCGATCAGTTCCATGAGGTTGGCGTTGAACTCTTTGGACGAAAGCCGGGCGTGTTTCAGTACAAATTCATTCAGGGTATCCTCGCTGAAAAAATCGCCGTTCCGGTTTTTCAGGTCGATCAGGCCATCCGTGTAAGCCAGCACCATGGCGTCTTTTTCGATACTGACCTGGCCAACCTCCACTTCCGGCAATTTCTTGAACGAACCCAGGATGGTGCACCCTTTTTTCAGGAGGCATAGCTTGCCGTCCGATACAAAAACGGGCGGATTGTGGCCTGCGTTGATGTATGTGAGCTGTTGCCGGGAAATATCGTATTCGGCGATAAAAAACGTCAGGAATTTGTCGCCGAGCGTGATCCGGTTGACACTGCTGTTGAGGTCGTGGATGAACTCGATCAGGTCCGTGCGTTTGTTGATCAGCGTGTGGAAGTTGGCCTGGAAATTGGCCATCAGCAGGGCGGCCGCTACCCCCTTGCCGGAGATGTCGCCGATGCAGAAGACGATCTTGTCGTCGTCAAATTCCACAAAGTCGAAATAATCGCCGCCGACCCCAAGTTGGGGTTTGTAAATGCTGTCGAACTCATAGCAGGCCCTGGCGGGCAGGCGCCCCGGGATGAGCATGCGCTGCATTTCGCTGGCCAGTTCCATTTCGCGCTTGAGGCGTTCCTGTTCGAGTTGCCGCTTGAACAGGCGTTTGTTCTCGATGGCAACGGCAATGATATTGGTAATGGTGGTAATGAACTGGATCTTGCCGTACATGTCCTCCTGTTCGTTCATAGCGCCGATAAAGACGTAGGCTATGGGCAGGTCCTTGTGCCGGACCGGAATGACGACGTCGAATTGCTTGACCAGGGGGTGTTCACTGGAGTCGATATTCTTGAGGTGATCGTAGCGTTCGAGTTCGCGGGAAATATCCAGGGACAGCAGTTCTTCCTGTATGCCGATAGAGGCCGCGCATACCCAGCGTTCGCCTTTTTTGACGAAAAGGCACATCCGCTTGATCCCCAGTTCAAACTTGAGAAAGGACTGATACATTTCAAACAGGCCGTCCGCCGAAACATTGTGGTTGATGGCCTGTGTGATGTTCAAAAGGCGATTGATCTGAAGCTGTTTCAGGTTTAGTTCCCGCTCAAGCGACTCGTAGCTGGACAATTGCTCTTTTATTTTGATCAGATTGGACATGGGAATATTGTTCCAAAGGATCAAATATAACAAATCTTTGCGATTGGAAAAATATTGTAGCGGTCGGCCTTCCCGCAGTCAGCAGTTCTTTATATGCCGGCTCTACAGGCCGGTGGTTTACGTCGTTGCCGGGCCGCTGTACAGGAGGATACTCCAATCAGAGGAAAGGCATCGGTATTGCGAATGCAAATCGGAGCAGTCCGTTTCTGTTACGCAAAACGACCGTTACGACTTAACTTCGGCTGCGCTCAGTTACCAGACTTACAACTTATGACTTACGACTTATGACTTACGACTTACAACTAAAACGGAATATCCTCATCCTCATTCATCTTGGAGGAACGGGTAATGACGCTCGGGTAGGTATCGAACGTATCGGCCGGCAGGTTGCCGAAGTCGGGATCATCGAGGTCGGAGAATCGGGCGAACTCATCGGTGAAGCGCAGGCGGATGGTCTTTAGCGCCCCATGCCGGTGTTTGGCGACGATCACCTCGGCGACGCCTTTAAGGGATTGGCCTTCTTCATCTTCCATGATCTGGTAATACTCAGGGCGGTAGATGAACGCCACCATGTCGGCATCTTGCTCGATACTACCGCTCTCCCTCAAATCCGACAACTGCGGCCGCTTGCTTCCGCCCCGGACTTCCACTGCCCGGCTGAGCTGGGAAAGGGCGATGACGGGCACGTTCAGCTCCTTGGCGAGGCTCTTCAGCGACCGGGAGATGGCGCTGACCTCCTGTTCGCGGTTGCCGCGCTGGTTGTCGCCTCCGCCGCTCATGAGCTGCAGGTAGTCGATGATGATGAGCTGGATGTCATACTGCATTTTCAGGCGGCGGCACTTGGCGCGCAGCTCAAAAACGTTGATCCCCGGCGTATCGTCGATATAGATGGGCGCTTCACCCACGCGCTCAATGGCGCTGTGGAGCTGCTGCCATTCGTATTCTTCCAACTGGCCGTTGCGCATTTTGCTGCCCGAGATCTCGGCTTCCATGGCGATGATCCGCTGGGCCAGCTGAAGGCTCGACATTTCCAGCGAGAAAATAGCGACGCCTTTGCTGAACTGGGACGCTGAGTTCTTGGCCAGCGACAACACGAAAGCCGTTTTGCCCATACCCGGGCGGGCCGCCAGAATGACGAGGTCGGATCGTTGCAGGCCGGAGGTCAGGCGGTCGAATTCAGTGAAACCCGTCGGGATGCCGGTCAGGCCGTCGGTCTTGTTCTTGAGCTCTTCGATCTGCTTGAGGGCCTTGCCGGCCAGTGAGCTTATAGTATCGAAACTGCGGCTCATGTTCTGTTCGGCGATACCGAATAGCCCTTGTTCCGCGTCGTCGAGCAATTCGAAAACGTCAGTGGTGTCCTCGAATGCGTCCTTGATGGTCTTGGTGGAGGTACGGATCAGTTCCCGCTGGATGAATTTCTGGGAAACGATCCGGGCGTGGTATTCCAAGTTGGCGGCAGAAGCGACCTTCAGGGTCAGGTTGGCCAGATAGGCCGGGCCTCCTACGGCCTCCAGTTCACCCATTTTGCGGAGCTCTTCCATCACGGTCAGCGAATCGATCGGGTTGGAACGCTCGAAAAGGCGGATCATGGCCCGGTAGATCTGCTGGTGTTCTTCGCGGTAGAAAGAATCCGGCCGGAGGATGTCAATAACAACGGTCAGGGCATCCTTGTCGAGCATGATGGCGCCCAGCACCGCTTCTTCCAGCGGCACAGCCTGCGGTAATACACGTCCAAAGAAGAAACTGGACATGTCTTCTCCCTGCTTTTTCCCTCGCCCCGTGCGTGCATTGCCCTGGGTTCGGGTCGATGATACCGGTTTGTCGCCTTCTGCCATACGATTTGAATCCGCAAAGTTCAAAAATACGGCTTTCCCGGCAATTTCCGGCTGGATCTTGAAACAGCAAATGTGGAAAACCTCAAAAATCCAGTGGATAAACCCGCAGTTATCCACAAAGTGAAGCCATTTGGCGGGGGTGTTTGTGGAAAAAGGAATGAATATAATATTGTTTAATATGTAAGGAGGGAGAAAAGTCGCGGTTACAAATTGAAATCAGGCCTTAAATTTTATTTCGGATTAGGGTCAAAACTGTTGATAAAATCAAAATACCGATTTTGAGCAAGGATCAGAAAATCCGTCAATACGAACCGGAAGGCGTTTCCGTGATCTGGTAACGCGGCAATTGGCAGCCTCGAAGATCCCTGCCGGACTGCAAGACTGCCAACTGCAAGACTGCCAACTTTAATTACCAATCCCAATCATCGTACCCGAACCCGCCGATGCGGAACGTGATGCCGCCGATCGGGCTGCTGAAATCGGCGTTGTCCAGCCCCGGTAATTGTGTAACCCCGTTTACCCAGCGGTAGCCGCCGGTCAGCGAGATCTTGAGAAAACTGGTGACGTTGATGTCCACGCCCAGTTCAGGCGTCATGACAAAAACGCGGTCGCTGAAGCGGGTATCGTTGTCGGTCCGAAGGCGTCCTTTACCCCAACCGATCTTGGCGCTCCCGTAGAAATGGACCACCTTGTGCTGCATAGGTACGTAGCCGAGCCACAGACCGCCGTGGCGGAAGCGGATATTGTAAAAGCCTTTGTCTTCCCCGGCGGTGATTTCGTATTCCGGAAAGTCTGTGCCGACACCGTAGCCGCCGATGAAAATATTGTTCAGCACCAGGGCGCCGCCGCCGCCGACGCTTGCGCCGACCTCTCCGTTGATCTTCCCGATATCAATCAGCGGGCCGCCGAAAGCCCCGATGATTTCCAGGTCGTCAAACAGGGTTTCTTCCTGCGAAAAGGCTGCAAACGCCAGTAGGCAGAGGAGGGAAGTAAAAATTGTTTTCATAAAATCGCATTTTTAAATTTAGCCGAAACTTTTTACTCTTTTAGGATGTATTTTAGGCGGAATCCCCCTATCAGAAAGGGAAAATTTGATTGGAAAAAACTTGCGCCATGGATTTTCAAAAGGAAGTAATCGATCAAAGCTATCATAAACCGGTCGTTGTTGATTTCTGGGCGCCCTGGTGCGGCCCGTGCCGGGTACTGGGTCCGGTCATCGAGCAATTGGCCGCTGAGCAGAGCAACGCCTGGTCGCTGGTCAAGGTGAATACGGAGGAAGAGGAGGAAATTGCCGCGCGGTTCCGGATCATGAGCATCCCCCATGTGAAAATGTTTTTCCAGGGCGAACCGGTCGCTGAATTCACTGGCTCCCTGCCGAGAAGGGCCATCGAAAGCTGGCTGGAGGAACACCTGCCCAACGAGCAAAAGGGCCGCCTGTCGGACCTGATCGATGCCCTGCACGAGCAGGAACCCGGCGCGGTGGAGGAATTGGAGGCGTTTGTGAAGGAGGCGCCGGACGTTAAGGAAGCCCGGCTTGCACTTGCGCAGGCGCTTGTATACGTCAAACCGACCTACGCAAAAGGCCTGGTAGCCGATATCGACCTGGGCGACCCGCTGTACGATGCCGCAGAAGATGTGCGGACGCTTGGCCAGTTGATGGAAATGGAAACGGCAGAAGGCCCCGCTGCTGAGGCGTTGAAACAGGCCGCCGACTTGTTGCGCAACGGGGAAGAAGAACCCGCCATACAGGAGATCATCCGGGCCGTAACGGTGGATAAAAGCTATGAAAACGGATTGCCCCGTCGGGCAGCCATCGCCTTGTTCCACATCTGGGGCGTACAAAACCCGCTGACGGCACAATATCGGCGTCGGTTTGATATGGCGTTGTATTGATTCAAAACCGGTTCTTCCACATCATGCTCTCTACCGGTTTATCGGTACGAACGTTGTATTTGGCGTTATCCTTCCGGTTGTAGTAGGTCTCGATCTCGCCGTCGACCCGGAAGTAGATCAACTGGCCGATCGGCATGCCCGCATAAACCCGTACGGGGTGGGTGCAGGAGATCTCCAAGGTCCAGGTATTGCAGAAGCCGACGTCGCCTTTGCCGGCTGTGGCGTGGATATCGATGCCAAGCCGGCCTACGCTGGATTTGCCTTCCAGGAAAGGCACCGTGCGGTGGGTTTCCGTATATTCTTCCGTAACGCCGAGGTAAAGCGTATTGGGGTGGAGTACAAAGCCGTTTTCGGGGATTTCAATAGATTGGATCTCATTGTGCTTTCGGGCATCCAGGATATGGTCTTTATAAATGGCCAGCCATTTTCCCAGATGTACATCATAGGAGTTGGTACCCAGGCAATCCCGCCGGAACGGCTCAATGACGATCTCGCCCTTGTCGATCGCCTCCAGAATCTTGACATCGCTCAGAATCATGCGGCAAAAGTAATCGTTTGTCCTAATAGCCGAATATATCTTCCTTGCTTAATTCCTGCACTTCGCTGATTTCCTTTAAAAAACCGAGATCGATCCTGTTCTTGGGCCCCAGCAGGCAAATGGAGAATTTTCTGTTGCTTACGCTGCCCTGCTGAAAACGGGCAAGATCGCCGGCGGCCGAATCCTGCAGGCGGCCGAAAACATCCTTGTCGATGTCGTAGTCATAACCGAGATCCATTGCCGCCCGGGCTTCCCAGTAAAGCTTGGAGGCCATGACATAATTGCTTTCGATGCTGCGGAGGATGGCCATGCGGGCCTGCTCAATGCGCTCGGCGCTTACGGGCATATTTTCGATCAACCCCAGCATGCCCGGTATGGCATCATAGAGCTTATCCGGCTGCGTGCCGATGTACGCTTCCAGATAATGAGCGTGCTCTTTCTTCCGGGGCGACAACAGGCGGGCAAACGTGTTATAGGCCAGCGCCTTGCTTTCTCTCAGTTCCTGAAAGACCACCGATGAGAGCCCTAATCCGAAATATTCGTTGTACCAGGCACTGTAAACGTGGTCTTCGAAATGAAAGAACGGCGCGCCCCGCGATACGAACAACGCATCGGTCTGCACGATCGGGAAATCGACCAGATAAATCCGGTTTTCGTCCGTCGGCAGCTGAGGGAAATCCGGCGCAACCGGCGGCGCCAAACGGTTTTCCGTTGTCTTGTGGTATTGGTTGACCAGTTTGGCGATCTCCTCACCGGGCGCGGGGCCGTAATAGTATATCCTGTGGTCGTAATTGCGCAGATTTATCAGCTTTTCGGTCATGTATTCCGCGCTGATTTCCCGGAGCTCTTTTTCAGGGGCCCGGTATTTAAAGGGAGACTGAGGGCCGTACTGGGCAAATTCCTTCATCCCGTGGCGGAGGATAATCTGCCTTTCCTGCTTGGCATCTGCCCGCTTTTGCAGAAGGTCGTCAATCGTGAATTTCAGGACCGTTTCATCCGGCTTCATATTGGCCAGCCAGTGGTCGAGCAACTTCAACCCCGCAATAAAGGATTCCTGCAGGCCGCTTAACGTGACATAGGTTCTTTCATCGTTGGAATCGCCGGAAATGGACAACCCCAGCCGGAAAAGCTCCTGCTGGATTTCGATGGCCGAATAGCGATCGGTTCCAAGATAATCCCAATAACCCAGGGCAATGGGAAGGACCGGGTCATGGAGTTTGCCCATTTCAAAAATGAGGTCGAACCGGAAGATCTCGTTGTCTTCATTCCGGACGTAATCCAGCTGCAGGCCTTTGTCCAGGGCAAAACTGCCGATGCGGTCAAAATCTGCGAACTTCGGCTCCAATCGCGGGATTTCCCTGGACAAGAATACCTTGCCGTATTCGGATACCTCCTCCCGGTTGATGACCACCGGGGTAATGGGCGGTTTTTCCACTTTGATGACGCTTTGGTCCTGCCCCTGGCGCTTGTACACGACCGCGTATCCGTCTGTGAGGTGCTTTCTGGCAAATTCGGCAACTTCTTCCTTCGAGAATTCCGCCATCCGGTCGATCACCTTTACCATTTTTGACCAGGGAACGCCCAGGATAAAGGCCTGCGCGACGGCGTGCACCCTGTTTTTGTTGTGCTCGTAAAGCTCCATATCCGACAAACGGTGGTCGCGGATAATGCCCTCTACCAGCCAGTCGGGAAAATCCCCGCGACGGACCAGTTCTACCTGTGCCAGCAGCAATTTTTCCGCTTCTTCCAGCGATTGCCCCGCTCTGGGCTGGGCCGAAAGCCCCAAAACCGAAAAATCCTCATAAAACCAGGCCCACGCGCTGGCTTCCAGTACAAGCTGCGGGGTGTTGAGGTTGGTGTCGATGAGCCCGGCCTGATCGTTGTACAGGATATCCCGGATCAATGCGGCGATAACAGGGTCTTCGGTCTGGCTGCTGCCCAATCGCCAGGCAATGCTCACGTATTCAGCCTCTTGCCCGGTAACCGTTTTCCGGACCGGCGCTTCCAAACCGGGCTGAGGCTTGCTTTCGAATGCCGGCACAGACCTGGGCTCAAAATGCCCGAAATGCTGTTCGGCGAGGGCGACGGCCTCTTCCGGGTCAAAGTCGCCCGCGAGAATAATGGCCATGTTATTGGGTACATAATAGGACTCGAAGAAGCGCTGGATATTTTTCATGGATGGGTTGCGCAGGTGTTCTGCACTGCCCAGCGTGGTTTGGGTTCCGTAGGGGTGTTCCGGGAAAAGGGAGGCTCTCAGGGCATTAAAAACCTTCCGGTCGTCGTTATCCTGACTGATGTTGAACTCTTCGTACACCGTTTCCAGCTCGGTATGGAACAGGCGGAGCGCCATCATGCTGAAGCGTTCGCTTTCCAGTTCGAACCACCGGTTCAGCTCATTGGAGGGAATATCGTTGACATAAACGGTTTGTTCTACCCAGGTATAGGCGTTGGTGGCTTCGGCGCCGATGGCGGCGGCCAGTTTGTCGTATTCGCCGGGGGCAGTCAGCTGGGCCGCTTCGCCGCTGATCCGGTCGATGGTGCGATAAATAGCCGACCTCTCGCCGGGGTCTGCGGTTTGGCGGTATTGCTCGTACAGGTCGGCGATCTGTTCGAGGTAGTGCTTCTCCCGTTCCCAGTCCAGCGCTCCGATCCGGCTGGTGCCTTTGAACAGCATGTGCTCCATATAGTGGGCCAGACCGGTCGTTTCGGGGGGGTCGTATTTGGAGCCGGTCCTGAATACGATATTGGAAAATATGCGGGGTTCTTTCGGATTAACGCTCAGGTAGAGTTGCAGCCCGTTTTTGAGGGTGTAGTGGCGGACCGCAATCGGATCATTGGGAACTATATGGTAAGGATGGGTTGCCGTACGAAGGTTATTCGTCATCAAATGTTTAATTTTGACCTGCAAAGGTCGTTTATTTTCATTAAGCCCGGTAACTTAAGGCTAACAACGGTCAAATAATTAACCGGCCGGATATGGACGTTTGCCGCTCATCTTTCCATTTCAACACGCAGCAATTATGAGAATATCGTTTTTTTTCCTCTGGTTCATTGTCTTGATTTTTCCGGCCTGTGCCCAAAGCGGTCAGAACCTGGAACAGATTTACGAACGTTACAAGGAAACAGCTATCCGGCAGCGCCGGTTTAAAATTTCGGATATCGAGCCGTTGATCAAAAAACTGGGCCCTTCTTTTCAGGTCAAACAGGCGGGCGCTTCGGTTGAAGGCCGCCCGATTTACAGGGTAACAACCGGTAGCGGCCCGGTCAAGGTGTTGCTCTGGTCGCAGATGCATGGCGACGAATCCACAGCCACCATGGCGTTATTCGATATTTTCCGGTTTCTGAAGGGTAAGGGCGATGGGTTTGACGACCTGAGGGAGAAATTGCAAAATGAACTGACACTGATTTTTATCCCGATGCTGAACCCTGACGGCGCCGAGCGGTTCACCCGGCGAAATGCCCTGGGTATCGATATCAACCGCGACGCCGTTCGCCTGCAATCGCCGGAATCCCAGCTGCTGAAACAGATCCGGGATGAAACCGGCGCCGAATGGGGTTTTAACCTGCACGACCAAAGCCGGTACACCGCAGCCGGCCAGAACGAAAAGACGGCGGCAGTCTCCTTCCTGGCTCCGCCGGTGAATTATGAAAAAGAAGTCAACGATACCCGAAAAAGGGCCATGCAACTGATCGGGCTCATGAACGAGGATCTGCAGGCCGAAATTCCCGGGCAGGTAGCCCGGTACAACGACGATTTCGAACCCCGCGCCTTCGGCGATAACATGCAGATCTGGGGGACCAGTACGGTGCTGATCGAGTCGGGCGGCTTGAGCGGCGACCCTGAAAAGCAGCGACTGCGGAAAATGAACTTCCTGGCGATATTGAAAGCTTTCGGCTATATTGCGGACAAGCGTTATGCCGATGTACCCCTGGAAGCCTACGACAGGATCCCCTTCAACCGGAGCAATTCTTTTTTTGACGTGATCGTCCGGGGGGCGGAAGTCACGCTGAAAGGAAAGCAATATACGGTTGATATCGGCATCCGCGGCGACGAGGTGGATTATAACGATGGCCGGAGTTATTACGTTCGCAACGCCATCAGCGACTTCGGCGATCTTTCGACCTTTCACGCCTATCAGGAAATCCCGGCGCAAGGGCTTGCGGCTATTCCCGGCAAGGTTTATCCAACGGTTTTGCCTAACTTGGCGGCAGCGGAAAAGCTGGATTACCGGAAACTATGGCAGCAAGGCTATACCGCGGTCCAGGTATCGGGCCTCAGTTCGGTGCAAACCTACCGGCCGGGGCCGCTGCAGTTGTTGAAGCCGGGCGGAAAACCGGATTCCAGCATCAGCCTGGGGCGAAATCCCGGGCTGATCCTCAGAAGCGGTGGTAAAGTGATGTATGCAGTTGTAAACGGGCAGGTATTTGAAAATTGATCGGGAATGGAAAATAACTCGCCGTCGGTCATTATCATTGGCGCAGGCCCTGCCGGGCTGGCGGTGGCCGGTTGCCTGAGAGCGAAAGGACTGGATTTTGTGATGCTCGAACAAGGTGAAGGCGTCGGCGAATCCTGGCGCCGGCATTACGACCGGCTCCACCTGCATACGGTCAAAGAACTCAGCCACCTGCCCGGCCTTCCTTTCCCGGATGCCTACCCGAGGTATGTATCCCGCGACCAGTTGGTGGCCTATATGGAAAACTATGCCGATCACTTTGATATCCGGCCGCTTTTCGGGCAGGCGGTGCGTAAAATTTACCGCGAGGGCGGCGGATGGAAGGTGGAATGCGCGTCCGGACAAAGCTGGGAATCGGCAAACGTCATCCTGGCCATGGGGCTGAACCGAAGACCTTTTATTCCGGAATTTAACGGGCTGGATACATTTGCCGGAGAAGTGTTGCACAGCAGCCGGTACCGCAATGCCGGACCGTTCAAAGGGAAAAAGGTGCTGGTGGTCGGCATGGGCAACAGCGGCGCCGAGATTGCGCTGGATCTTTGCGAACAGGGCGTTGAAACGGCCCTCTCCGTACGCGGTCCGGTTAACATTGTCCCGCGGGACGTGCTGGGCCGCCCCACCCAGCTGACGGCCCTGGCGCTGGCCAAACTGCCGCCCTGGCTCGGCGACCGCCTGGGGGTATTGCTGCGCGCCATCACGGTCGGAGATCTTTCCAGATACGGCATAAAAACCCCCGATATGCCGCCTGCGCAGCAATTGCGGGAAACAGGGCAAACGCCCGTGATCGATCTCGGCACCCTGAAGCAGATCAGGTCGGGTAACATAAAAGTGTTCCCGGCCATTGAACGCATAGCGGGCAGCGCCATCCATTTTGCCGACGGGACTTCGGGCTCATTTGACGGACTTCTCCTGGCAACCGGCTTCCGGCCGGATCTGGAGGATTTCCTGGGAGACACCAAAGGCCTGCTGGATGAACACGGCTGTCCGGTCGACGTCATTGGGACCGGCAACTGGGGCGGACTTTATTTTGTAGGATTCGATAATTACATCACCGGAGGCATCCTGGGAGCCATTCGCCGCGATGCCGTCCGGGTGGCCGGGCATTTGGCCGGCCAAATTTAATGCGATATGCCGCTTTATCATCATCGTCATCTCGAACCGGCAGGTGAACTCGGGCTCTGGAAGATCGGAGAAGAGGAGCGTTGGTTTCGGGAACAATTGCTCCTTTCCCCGGCGGAATTGCGTCAGCTTTCACATATCAGCGGCCGGAAAAGGGTGGAATGGATGGCGGTACGGCACCTGGTTCATGTCATGTCCGGGCGGGACGAGCGGGGCGCTTTTCTAAAGGATGAGTACGGCAAGCCGCACCTGGAGGGTTCAGCATGGCAGATTTCGATCAGCCACTCCGACAGCATGGCAGCCGCGATCGCAGCGCCCCGGTTGGTCGGCGTGGATATCCAGCACCTGGTAGAGAAGATCTACAGGCTGGCGCCCCGGTTTATGCGGCCCGAAGAAACCTCAAGTCTTCAGGCCGCACACCGGTTGGAGCATATCCACGTCTACTGGGGCGCCAAGGAATCCCTGTACAAAGCGTACGGCCGCCGCAAGCTGGATTTCCTGGAGAACATGATCGTAACGCCCTTTGAATTCCGGCCGGAAGGCGGCGAAACGACCGGCCTGGTGATCAAAGACGATGAAAAACTGGAATTCAGGGTCCATTACGAAATGATGGACAATTATATCCTGGTCTATACCGTCCAGATCTGACGATCAGTTCTTCGGCTGTTTGATCTGGAATACCCTGGAAAGGTTGAAGCCGAACCGGATTTCGCCTTTTGTCCAGTCGCCGTTCGCATCGCTGATGTACGAGCGCTCCGTCATACCCACTGCATTGGAAAAGTGGAGCTGGAATACGTGCCCGCCGGTTTCGATGTCCACGCCCAGCGACAGCGGATTCCGGGCAATGACGCCCGGGAAACGGTTGATCGCCAGATTATAATCAGCCACCAGGGCAAACCGGTTGGAAAGCTTGTAACGGGCGCCGACCTCCGTACCCAGCAAGGCGTTGGGATCGAGGCTGCTGGTAGTGAAATTGCGGTACACCATGAACGGAGCAACCTGAAGCGTGAATTTTTCAGAGAATTTCCTGCCCAGGATCACCTGATGAAAATAGGAGGTTCTGCGGTTGGGGTTGATGTCTTCCCCCGGAAACGGGTTTTTCAGTCCGATATAAGAAGCGCCGCTGACCCATACGATGGAGAGCGGGACATTGAGCTTGCCGGTGCTTTGCCGCAGGACCCGGATCTTCACGAATCCGTCAAATTCCTTGTAATTGGTGCTCCGGCCGATGCCGATGGTCAGGTTGTCGGAAAGGCCGTAGTCGAACCCCATGCGCATGCTGGCGTTGTCGAGGCCGAAAAATTCGTACGCTCCGCCGGAAACCTCGCCGAAACGGTGCAGGATCCGGAAATCGAGAACGCCTTCCCGAAGCATCTCCATACTGTGGCCATTGATGACCCTGGGAGATTTGAAGGCGTTGGTGATGTACTCTGTGGTTTCTTCCTCATCCAGCAAACCGAGCAATCCGCTGTCCGTCTGGGAAAACCCAAAAACCGGGAGCAATAGCAACAGCAGAAGAAAGCATTGTTTTTTCATGGTCCGATATATTTTGAATAAACCGAAGGGTGTACGGCCTGAATTGGACGCGCCTTCGGAAGATGTCGATAATTTTGGAAAGACGCCTAGTTGTCCGGGGCGCCGTTGGAGATCCATTTTTCAATTTGTTTGATGTCGCAGCTCGGGATCTTCCCCCCGCCGTCAGGCATCGCCAGGAACCCGCTGTCGTGCCGGATGGTCCCCAGGATCTGGCCGTTGTCCACATAGGGTTTTACCTGGGAATAGGTTTCCAGCCGGATCACGCCGACCGGGTTGTTGCCGCTGTGGCAGGCGTAACACCACCCCTGGAAAATACCCACTACCGTTTTGTTGTAAGTCACCGAATCGGTGTTGCAACCGGAATTGCCCGAATTGTTGGCGGCGCCCTGTTCGATCCAAAGTGCGATCAAAGCGACATTTTCATCAGAGAAGCGGTCGCCGTCTTGCGGCATGTAGCCGAACGGTGTTACCAGCGAAGTGTACAGGGGGCTGCCCTTGTAGTCGCCGGCTTTCACCGCGGTCATGATCCCGTTGTAGGTGGTAAAGTCGTAACCTTGTTCCCGGTCTACAGCGTTGTGGCAGCCGCTTTTGGTGCAATTGGTTACGATGAGCGGAAAAACATCTTCCTCGAAGTACACGGTCGGATCGGGGATATGTTCTTTGGTGCATCCCTGAAAGGAGAATACAGTAGCGCCAAGTACCGTAGCTACTGCCAGGAGATGCCGGATTTTGAAACTTTTCATCGATAGATAGTTATTTGAACAAACAAAGTTTAAAAACAGCAATGCATAAGCAGGTATCGCCGCTTAGGTTAGCTAATAACGCCGCAGCGCTGCAAAAGTCTGCGGATAATTTAAAAAAGTTGAGAGATGAAAGGATCAGGTTGACAGATAGCCTGGTTTGCTAATTCAATTCGAGGATGTTCAAATTCGGTAGAATCAGACCGCAAAAAAAAGGTAATTGGAAGAAATAATCAAATTCCCGGGGCATTTTTAGCATCATTTAATGGTCGTTTGGTCAGTTATCCGTCGCAGTGGGGTGGGAATTGCGGTATCTGTTGACCAAAGTGGCCAGCAGCAGCAAGGCGGCCAGGAACATGGCGATCCGCGCGATCAGGTCGCCCCACCTGACATAGAATGTGATGCCGTCGTTGAGCCGGATGCTTTGCCGCAGGGTGCCGTCGACGCCGTACGGCAGCGACTGTTCAATGTCCCCGCGCTGATTGATGAAGGCTGAAATGCCCGTATTGGCCGACCGGGCAATGGGTCGCCGGGTTTCGATGGCCCGCAGCGAAGCAAAATACAGGTGCTGGCGATGCCCCGGCGTATTGTCCCACCAGCCGTCATTGGTGACGATAAAAGCCGCCTGCGCACCGGCCCGTACATAGCCTGCAAAATACTCCCCGAAAACCGATTCGTAGCAGATCACCGGCGCGATCCGGAAGCGGTCCTTGGTGAATACGCTCCTTCGCGGCTGGGTGCCCAAGCCGGCTGCCGTGCCCCCCAGTTGTTCCACTACCGGTTCCATGAAAAACAAGATCCGCTTGAACGGGAAATTCTCCGGTCCCGGGACGAGTTTCGATTTTTTATACTGCTGCACCTCCTCCTGTCCGATGGTCAATTGCGCCGCCAGGTTATAGGTTTCGTAGAACATGGTCCGTCCGTCCGCGCCGACATGCGTCCTCGTATGGCCGGTATGGGGTTCATCCGACCCGAAAATATGGTAGGCATCCAGGCCGGTCACGATGCTCAGCCCCGGATAAGCCGCAAAGGTTTTCCGCAGGCGGATCGTGGTCGGGTAATCATTGATGCGGTCCGTTTCCATCGAGCGGAATGCTGACTCCGGGTAAACGATGTAGTCCACCGTACTGTCGAGCCGGGACCGGGTCAGGTCGATGTAGCCGTTCAGCTGGAAATCCTCCGGCAAGGTGAATTTCTCATAAAAGGGTTCGTAGTTGGGCTGGACGATCAAGACCTCCGCCTGCTGATGGCCCTGCGCCTGAAAGGTGAAGTATTGCACCAGGGAAACGGCAACCGGGGTGACCCCAAGAAGACCGATCTGCATTATCCGGTTCCGGCGCCAGCGGCCGGTCTGCTGCCGTTCTTCGTATGCCTGGAAAAGCAGGATATTCATGACCAGTATCCACAACGAGCCGCCGAAAACGCCGGTGAATTCATACCATTGCACGGTGGCCGGGACCTGGGCAAAAAAATTGCCGAGCGTGAGCCAGGGCCAGGTAAGGTCCCAGTTCAGATGCAGGTATTCAAAGCTGATCCAGTAGGCGGCAAAAGCGGCATAACCCAACCTGGGGATGACCCTGTTCGTCAGTTGGAAAAGCAGGAACGGGATGCACATGAGCAGGGCATTGGCCAGAATGGCAAACAACCCGGCAGCCAGGGACGAATCGGCCACCCAGAAAGTGGTCAGGATATTCCAGAGCACCAAAGCAAAATACAGGTAGGGAAACAGTCGCGCTTTGGAGCCGTTTTCCCTTGCTGTTTTAAGCTCCTTTTCGAGGATCAAAAGCGGCACAAAACCGGCAAATGCAAGCCAGGGAACGGGTAAAATGCCCGGAAAACCCAGCGAAAGCAGCACGGCGCTTAGCGTAGCCAGGCCTATCCGGCGCCATTGAATCCGGCCGCGGCCGGCCAGCAGAATAAGCCCCGCTATCCCCAGCCACGAACAAAGCAGGAACCAAAACGGCCGGTATCCCCAAAGCATTTCCTGGCTGTTGAGCGAATACATGCTCCAGGCGGAAACAGCCGAGACCACCAGCATAACGGCTGTGAAGGCCGCCAGGTAAGGAAAAGCTTTGGACTTTGAGGGTATCATTCCGAGAAATTATGCTGCGCAATTTTACGAAAAGTTTGCGGGAGGGGGAGTCCCATTAAGTTAGTTAACGGTTTTTTCACTTTTTGAGATCAAATTTCCGGCCTGATTGTTTCTTAAGGAAGAATTGCTGAATTTTGCCGGATGAACGGCCTGAAAAGCGTTCGAAGACTTCAAACAAATACAGCCTGTGATCGATTTTACACGATTCACCCTTGACAACGGAATGCGCCTCCTGGTCCACGTGGATACCAATACGCCGATGGCGGCTTTCAACCTCATGTACAACGTGGGTTCCCGGGACGAATCGCCGGATAAAACCGGTTTTGCCCACCTGTTTGAACACCTGATGTTCGGCGGTTCGGTCAACGCGCCCGACTTCGATGACCCGATCCAGCTCGCCGGCGGAGAGAATAACGCCTTTACCAATAACGACGTCACCAGCTACTATCAGGTGTTGCCGGCTGAAAACCTGGAAACGGCCTTCTGGCTCGAATCCGACCGGATGCTGAACCTGAATTTTGACCGGAAGGTGCTCAACGTGCAGCGTAAGGTGGTCGTGGAGGAATTCAAGGAAACCTGCCTGAATGAGCCGTACGGCGACGTTTTCCACCATTTGTCGGAAATGGCGTATAAGGTCCACCCTTATCGCTGGCCGACCATCGGCCTGGTGCCTGAGCATGTGGAAAAAGCCAGGATGGCCGATGTGCGGTCGTTCTTCGGCAAGCACTACCGGCCCAATAATGCGGTGCTGGTCGTGTGCGGGAATGTAGAACCGGAAACGGTCAGGGCGATGGCGGTAAAATGGTTCGGGGATATTCCTGCGGGTAAAATACCGGTGAGGGACCTGCCGGCAGAGCCGCCGCAAAAGGACGCGGTATTCCGGATCGCCAGAGGGAATGTACCCAACGAGGCCCTGTACCTCGCCTTTCACTGTCCGGCCCGGATGGAACGGGATTATTACGTGGTGGACCTGCTGTCGGATATCCTGGGCAACGGACCTTCCTCCAGGCTTTACCGGCGCCTCCTCAAAGAAAGAGAATTGTTCACTTCGGTCGATTGCTATATTACCGGCAGCGCCGACCCCGGATTGTTCATCATTGAAGGCAAGCCCGCCGAGGGGGTCACCCTGGAGAAAGCCGAAGACGCGATCTGGGAAGAAATTGAGATGTTGCGGAAAGAGTTCGTCCCGGACCGCGAGCTGGAAAAGATCAAAAACAAGGCCGAAGCTACGCTGATCTTTTCCGAATTGAGCGTGCTGAACAAAGCGATCAACCTGGCCTTTTTTGAAATTCTGGGCGACGGCAGCTGGATCAATGAAGAAGAGGGCATATACAATTCGATCACCGCTGCCGACCTCCGGCGGATGGCCGGCAGCATGCTGGTTCCCGAAAATTGTTCCAGGTTGTATTACAAACCCAAAGAGGAGCAACAGGTCGAACCCGTTGCAGCCGAATCACTCGCCCAATAGTTCCTGCAGTTTTTGCTCAAGCGCTTCACCCCGAAGGCCCCGGGCGAGGATGCGCCCTTCCTGGTCCAGTAGAATGGTATGCGGTATGGAGCGAACCCCGAAGGTTTGGGCAACTTCGTTCTGCCAGCCTTTGAGATCACTGACATGTTGCCAGGTAAGGCCGTCGGCTTCGATGGCCTGCAACCACCTGTCCTTGCTGTTATCGAGGCTGACCCCGAGGATTTCAAACCCCTTTGATTTGTAGTGGTTGTATACCCGGACCACATTGGGATTTTCCCTTCTGCAGGGGCCGCACCAGCTGGCCCAGAAATCGACCAGCACGATCTTTCCCCTGAAATCGCTCAGGTTGACCGGTTTTCCATCGGGTGAATCCTGGGTGAAATCCGGGGCAATGCCGCCGACGATGGTGCTGCCGGCCTTTTTGAGTTCGGCTTCGATGATGGCTGCCCCGTCCGGGTCGGTTTTCCTGAAATCTTCAACGAATGCCTTTGCGAAGACAGCGTAGTTGGGGTGGTTGCGCTCTTTGAGGGCGGCCATGACCCCGCCGTAAGCCAGTTTCTGTACGGCAGAACCGGAAGGCATGCGTTTCAGGGCTGTTTCGATGAAATGCTGGTGGGTTTCCTGATCGATATTGACGCTGCTCAGGGTTTGCGCATAGCTTTTGAAGCTCTCGTATACCCATGGCAGGGTGTTGTAGCCCTTGTCGTTAAAATCGGCGAAACGGAAAAACTGATCGGTAAAGTAAACCAGTTCATTTTCGTATTCCTGGCCGTTGTTGGGGTAGCTCAGGTACGTGTTCAGGGCCGCGACGCGGGCAAAGAACGGATTGGCCGATTTGAGGGAGTCGAGGAATTGGAGCTTGGCTTTGTCCAGCTCGGCCATGTCGGCGGCAATTTTCCGCTGTACCTCGTCATTGCGCATGTTGCGCTGGAAATTGCTCGCCTGTTGGCTGCTTTTGACCTTGAACTGGTCCAGTTGCGCTTTCACGGCCTGGTATCCGTTGTTCAGGTCCGAATTTTCTACCCGGGCGTTCCTGATATTGTTGCAGGCGCCTTTGATGACGACATCCGGTTCCTGGCCCAGAATGACGGGCAGGGTCAGTTTGTCGGTTGCGCCGACGTAATAGAATTGGGGATCTGATTTCGGGACTTCAAACACGAAGGCGTCCTCCCTGGAGGTTGCAGCCTGCATGGGTATGAATCGGATACCGTCGAAGCGGTAGAGTTGCATGGATTGACCGCAGCCGCTGATTTCACAACGGAGCGTAAGCTTCTCAGCCGGGGGGGCGCCTGCAATAAACAAGGCAGCCAGCGCTGCAAAAAAGACAGATAATTTCATGGTCAAAAAATTTTCGGATACAAAATTACGTGAATTTCAAAGGAATCGCAAACCGAAATATTTCCGGCGCTCGTCTGCTTATTCCTTGAAAACAGCTAAATTATAAGCCTTTCGGCCAACAATTCGCTAATTTTGTCCGTATTGATATAAAAATCATTTCAATGAGCGATCAACGAAATTTCAATATCAGGGGCAACCCCTTTAGCGCATTATTGGGCATTCTCATAACGGTAGGCGTTTTTATCCTGTTGTTCTACCTGACGCAATTTATTTTTAAACTGCTGTGGATCGCTTCGCCTTTCCTGCTGGTCGCGTCCCTGGTCATTGACCATACCGTATTCCTGGGATACGCCAAATGGATCGGCCGCTTGCTGAAAACCCGCTTCTGGGTGGGGCTGGGGGCAATGGCCCTGTCGGCCTTGTTGTTCCCGCTGACGGTGTTGTATCTTTTCAGCAGGTCGCTGCTCAATAAAAAAGTGCGCGAAGTCCGCAAGGAAGCCGAAATTCGCCGTCAGGGCGAGTATGCGGACTTTGAAATCGTAGAAGAGAAGCCGCTGGATCTGCCCGGGCTGGAAAAAGAATCCCGGACCAAAAAGGGCAATGATTACGATCGCCTTTTTGATCAGTAGTACTGCGCTCCTGTTGGCGGCCGGTTACGCCGCCTTGCTCCGGCAGGCCATCCGGGTTTGGCGCCGGATCCCTGAAACCGCTATTGACGACGGCTGGCGCCCGCAGACCCGGATCAGCGTGCTCATCCCCGCCCGAAACGAATCGGAAAATATCGGCGCCTGCCTGGAGTCCGTCCTGAAACAGGCCTATCCCCCGGAGCTGACGGAGGTTATCGTCATCGACGACCACTCGGAAGATAAAACCGCCGCCATGGTCCGCGCCGTCCGGGATCCGCGCCTGAAACTCCTGCAACTGGCCGATTTTCCGGAATATTTACTCCCCGAAGTAGCGTTAAAAAAACAGGCCGTCACGTTGGGCGTTCATCGCGCAGGGGGCGAACTGATCGTTTGTACCGACGCCGATTGCATCGTACCCGCCGATTGGCTGCGGTACCACGCCTGGTGTTATGAACGGGAAAATTGCCTTTTTACCGGCGGGCCGGTCAACTTTTTCCGGGAAAGCAGCCTTCTGGAAAGATTCCAGAGCCTCGACTACCTCGGCATGATGTTGCTGACGGGGACGGGCATATTCACCGGGCATTTCCATTTGAGCAACGGCGCTAACCTCTCTTATTCCCGAAAGGCTTTTCTGGATGCAGGGGGATATGAAGACAACCGCCACCTGGGTTCGGGCGACGATTGGCTGCTCTCCATGAAGATGGCCAAACGCTTTCCCGGAAGGATTCAGTTCCTGAAAAATGCCGCAGCTGCGGTCCGGACCCGGGCAATGCCGACCTTGAAGACTTTTATCCGTCAGCGCAAGCGGTGGGCCTCCAAGTCGGGCGCCTATCACCAGTGGCGGCTGGTTGGTACCCAGGGACTGGTGTTTTTATTGTGCTGGAACTTGTTGTTGGGCCTGATCGCACTCCCGTGGGCCGGGGCTCTCGCGTTGTCTCTGCTGTTGGTCGCCTGGACGGTCAAGGGCCTGGCTGATTATTTTTTTTTGCGTGAAGGGGCGGTTTTTTTTGACCGCAGGGAACTTTTGCAGTCTTATATACAGGCCCAGTTCTTGCATGTGTTGTACTTTGCCGGGATCGGTTTGGCGGGATTGTTCTTTCGGCAATACCAATGGAAAGGCCGGGTCAGCCGTTGAAGGCCGGTGTGAAAAGGGTTTTTTGTTTGATTCCGGACTAAATTTTCTTGAATTTTAATCCCATGCCACCGGATTGCGTCTGAAATAGATAGCTATCTTGCATGAGCGCTCAAAATGCTCTAAAACTATGATGCGTAAATTGTTGGTAAGCGCGTTTTTGATCCTGCCCGGGCTGGTCCAATCCCAAAACTATACGATACGTGGACGAGTGACGGATGCGGATACGGAGGAAGGAATTGCCTTTTGCAATGTTTATTTTGAGGGGACGACAATCGGCGTCTCTTCAGATGTGGACGGCTATTATGAATTATCAACAGAGCAGCTTGCCGACAGCCTGAGCGTTTCCGCCATCGGCTACCGCATACTCCGAAAACCCCTTGGGCGCGATTCCGTTCAAACGCTGGACTTCATGTTGTCCGCAGACCGGGTGAACTTGTCGGAAGTGGTGGTGATCGCGGGTGAAAACCCGGCAAACGCGATCGTCCGGGGGATTATCGCGAACAAAGACCAAAACCGCCTCGAGCGTTTCACCCAAATCGGATATCAGTCCTACGCCAAACTGGAGCTCGATTTCGAGAATGTGCCGCCCAAATTGAGGGATAGCAAATTCATGAAGCCGTTTGCCTTTGTTTTTGAACATTTTGACAGCACGTCGGACGAAAAGCCCTTCCTGCCTGTTTACCTGAATGAAAACCTGTCGGATGTTTTCTACGCCCAGGACAAAAAACAGTGGATCGAACGGCCGCTGGCCCAGCGCACATCTGGCATCGACAACGCCACCATTATTGATTATATCAAGAAAATATACACGCCTTTCAGTGTGTACGACAACTGGATCTATGTGTTGGACAAGCCTTTCGTAAGCCCTTTTTCCAACGGAGGGCTGGCTTATTATGAATACTACATCATCGACAGCACGCGAATAGAGAACCAGTGGAGCTACAAACTGAAATTCAAGCCCAGGCGCAAACAGGAAAACACCTTCTACGGCGACTTCTGGGTGGCCGATACGACATTTGCCGTTCAAAAGGTCAATATGCGCATGAGCGCGGATGTGAACATCAACCTGGTCAACCGCGTGATCGTGTACCAGGATTTTTCCTATGATAATGACCACTGGCTGCCCAACAGGAAAAAACTGATCGTGGATTTCAAACCGGCTGAGAAGGCGCCCGGCATGATCGGGCGCTATACGGCCACTTACCGGGATTACGACCTGGAATTTGCGCGCGATCAGCCGGTAAAACAACCCAAACCGGACCCGGAAACCCTGAACAAGGACGACGCTTATTGGGCGCAGGCGCGCCATGAGCCCCTGGCGGAAAACGAGGCCGGCATCTACGCCATGGTTGACAGCCTGCAAAATACGCAGGCCTACCGGACGTATTCGGAGGTTTTGCGCACCCTGGTGGACGGCTATATCCGGGCCGGCAAGCTCGAATTCGGCCCCTATTTTTCCATTTACAACAGCAACCCCGTAGAAGGCAGCCGGATCCGGTTGGGGTTCCGGACGAGCAGCGAATTGAGCAAGCGATTCCGGATCAACGCCTACGGCGCTTATGGGTTCCGGGACGAAGTGTTCAAATACGGCGCGGAGTTTCGGTACCTCGCCAGCCGGGACCCCCGGAAATTGTTTGGAATTGCCTACAATTTCGACATCAGCCAAAGCAATGAAAACACGGAATCCTTTGAAGAAGGCGATCTGTTTTCGGGTTTTCTCCGCCGGAATCTCCCGATGAAGCTGATCAAAGTGGAGGAAGTAAAGGCCTACTACGAGCGCTACTGGGACAACGGCTTTTCCAACAGGATCACCCTTTTAAACCGTCACCTCGACCCTTACGGCGGAATTTCGGCCGATGCCGGCGGGTTCAATTATGCGTTCCTGCCGGCGGGCGGCGGCGGCGAACCGGATACCACCATCCTGACCTCCGAACTGATCCTCAAGGCGCGATATGCTTTCAAGGAAGACTTTATCGATCTGACCTTCGACCGCACCAGCGCCGGTACGAAATTTCCGATCATTGAACTGCAGTATACCCTGGGCATCAAGGACCTGCTGGGCGGCAATTATCAGTACCATAAGCTGTCGCTGTATTATCGCCATTATTTCAATATCAATCCCGCCGGCTGGCTGAGTTACCGCTTCAAGGCGGGCAAGGTTTTCGGGGAGTTGCCTTTTTTGTTGCTGGAAGTCCACCCCGGCAATGAAGCTTATTTTATGGGCAGGGGCATATTCAATACCATGAACCGCTACGAGTTTGCCAGCGATACCTACGCAAGCCTCATCCTGGAACACCATTTTGACGGATTTTTGCTCAACAAGATCCCGCTGATGCGGAAATTGAAATGGCGCACGGTCGCCAGTTTCAAGGCCGTATACGGAACCCTGACCGACAAGAATCGACAGGCCAACAAACTCAACCTGTTCGATCCGGAACGCCAGGACGGTTACACGGGGTTCAGGGCGCCGGATAAAAGGCCCTTCATGGAGGCCGGCGTCGGGATTGAGAACATTTTCAAGGTCCTGCGCATCGATGCCATCTGGCGGCTGGATTACCTCGACAATCCGGAAGCGAGCCGGTTCAATATTGTCGGCGGCATGTATTTCTTCTTCTGAAAAACTGCCGGTAAAAGGCAGGCGGGATATCTGCTGCATCCTTATTTTTTACCCCTCAGGCAGGGGCGCAAACCAAATTGTCGGTCAAGCAGCGTGGGCGTAGCCCATTTGTCTGTTAATCAAAGAGCGTAGTTTATCTCGTTTCCCACTTTTGAAAACAGC
>WBZL01001084.1_pt1 | contig 29347 bp, 33 predicted proteins | sample 5204291 | NCBI WGS metagenome assembly WBZL01 (sample SAMN12344345, study PRJNA552823) | activated sludge metagenome | biome: Activated sludge suspended growth; feature: Nitrification reactor; material: Wastewater; isolation source: activated sludge from nitrification reactor of wastewater...
GGAAAATGCCAAGGCAAAATGGTCGAACGTGCAGGCTGATTATCAGCGCCGGGCGGACCTGATCCCGAATCTGGTTGAAACGGTGAAGGGCTATGCCAAGCAGGAATCGACCGTGCTGACGCAGGTCACCGAAGCACGCGCGAAGGCAACATCGATCCAGGTCAACGCAGCGGACCTTTCCGATCCTGCGAAGGTCAAGCAGTTCCAGGAAGCGCAGACCGCCCTGTCCGGCTCGCTCGGGCGCCTGTTGGCGAGTGTCGAGGCCTATCCCGACCTTAAGTCCAACCAGAATTTCCTGGCCCTTCAGTCTCAACTTGAAGGGACGGAGAACCGGATCAACGTTTCGATCAAGGACTACAACACCGCCGTTCAGGCCTACAACACCACGATCCGGACCTTCCCGGACGCGATTGGCGCGAAGATATTCTACGGGGCAAAGCCGATGGCGACCTACGAAGCGACCGCTCCGAACGCAGACCGGGCGCCGACGGTCAAGTTCTGATCCCAAGCCCGCTGGAGGAGGAGACAGGACGATGAGGTGGCTCGCCTGCCTCTTGCTGATGATCGCAGGCGTGGCCCATGCGCAGACATTCCCGCCCCTGACGGGTCGGGTCGTCGATGCTGCCAACATCATCCCTGATGATCTCGAGGCGACACTCACGGCAAAGCTGGACGCGCTTGAAAAGGAAAGTTCGCGCCAACTGGTTGTCGCAACGGTGCCCAGCCTCGAAGGCTATGACATTGCCGACTATGGCTACCGGCTTGGTCGCACCTGGGCCATTGGGCAGAAAGACCAGAACAATGGGGCCATCCTGCTTGTCGCGCCCAATGATCGAAAGGTCCGCATCGAGGTTGGCTATGGCCTTGAGCCAATCCTGACGGACGCGTTCTCCAGCGTCATCATCAACACGCAGATCATCCCTGCCTTCAAGGCCGGTGATTTTCCGGCGGGCATTGCAGCGGGCACCGATGCCATCATCGGGCAGCTGCGCCTGCCACCCGAAGAGGCTGCAAAATATGCAGCCCAGCTTGCGACCCAAGCCACCGAGGCAAAACGGGGCGATTCAATCGGCAACGCCCTATTCTGGCTGTTTATCTTCTTCTTTTTCATCCTGCCGCTTTTCCGGTCGATCTTCGGCAGAGGCCGTGGCCGGCGTTATGGGCATGGCCCCGTCATCATATGGGGCGGCGGCTCCGGGAGTGGATGGGGAAGCAACAGCTCGGGAAGCAGTTTTGGCGGCGGCTTTTCCGGCGGCGGCGGATCATTTGGGGGCGGTGGCGCCTCCGGGGGGTGGTGATGGCAAAGCCCGCATTGATGACCAAGGCCGATCACCAGCGTGTCAGCGATGCCGTTCGGGATGCGGAATCGGCGACTGCGGGTGAAATTGTCACGATCATCACCGACCAGTCCGACCGTTATCTGGATGTCGCGCTTTGGTGGTCGATCGGTGTCGCGGTCGTGGCGCTGGCGGCCCTCGCGGCATTTCCGTACTTTTATACCGGTTTGGTCGCGCGCATGTCCGGCGGGTGGATCACCGAATGGACATTGGCCGAAGCCCTCGAGCTTGCCCTTGCGGTGGCCGTGATCAAATTCGTCGCCATGCGGCTGATCCTTTCCTGGATGCCGCTGAGGATCGCCCTTACCCCCGGCATCGTGAAGGCGGAACGTGTCCGCAGGCGCGCGATCCGCTATTTCAAGGTTGGCGCAGAGAGGCGCACGTCCGGTCGAACCGGCGTGCTCATCTATCTTTCCATGGCCGAACATCGCGCCGAAATCGTGGCAGACGAAGCCATTCATTCCAAGGTTGAGCCTGAAATCTGGGGCGAGGCCATGGCGAAGCTTGTCGGCGGCGTGCGCGAAGGCAGGCTCGCAGACGGAATGGTGGCCGCGGTCAGCGATGTTGGCGCCGTCCTTGCCCAACATTTTCCGCGGGCTGCCGACGATGTGAACGAGCTTCCGGACCGGCTCATCGAGCTATGAGCGAGGCCGAAGAGGAAAAGATTGTCTGGCAGGGCCGTTTCATCACGGCAAGGACCCGCGGCAAATGGGAGTATGTGTCGCGCGCTCGGGGCATCAAGGCAGCTGTCATCCTTGCGATTGACGACGGCGACGTGCTGCTTGTCGAACAATATCGCGTGCCACTTGGGGCCAACAGCCTTGAACTGCCGGCTGGGCTCGTGGGAGACGAGACACAGGGCGAGCCTGTCGAGACCGCGGCGGCGCGGGAACTGGAAGAGGAAACGGGCTATCGGCCCGGTCGTATTGAACGGATTGGCGAGTTTCATTCCTCACCCGGCATGGTCAGCGAAAGTTTCTACCTCGTTCGCGCGATCGGGCTGAAAAAGGTCGGTCAGGGCGGTGGCACGGATGGGGAAAACATCACCGTTCACCGGGTCCGGCTGTCAGATCTGGCGGCGTTCATCGACGCGAAACGGCAGTCAGGCTGTGCGATGGATGCAAAGCTGCTGATGCTGTTGGGCAGCCAGCTTATCTGAAATTGTCGGCGTAGGCCTGCAGCTTCAGGACCTTGCGAGGCGCGGCCAAGACCGTAGCCTCAAGCCCCTTTGACTTTGCATAGGCCTGGGCTGCCTCAAGCGTCGGGAATTTGAGGACCAGCTGCCGACGCGTATCGCCACTCCCTGTCCATCCCATCAGGGGATCCGCCCTTTGCGGGTCCGTGGGCTCAAACTCCAGAATCCACCGGTCGGTGCCAAAACGGCCTGACTGCATGGCATTCTTGGGCTTCTGATAGATGCGAACATGGCTCATGAGCCGCTCTTTCCCTGATTCACCCCTGTCGATCAAGGGCCTTCTTCGTCTTGAGGCTCGCAACTGCAGATGTCGGATCATCCGGCCAATTGTGGCGCGGGTAACGGCCGCGCATATCCTTTGCCACGTCCGACCAGCTGCCCGCCCAAAATCCGGGCAGGTCTCGCGTTGTCTGGATCGGTCGCCCGGCAGGGGACGTCAGCGACAGGATGAGCGGAATTCGATCAGGCCCGATCACCGGGTGTTGCGACAGGCCAAAGACCGCCTGGACCCGCAAGGAAACACTTGGGCCCCAAGGGGCTGCATAGTCAATCTCATGCGTGGAACCGGCGGGAGAGGTAAAATGGGTTGGGGCCAGGCGGGCCAGCTTCTGCTGGCCGTCCCAGCCGAGCAGCGCCCAAAGCGAGGACTGAATGGCGTCTGAGGCAATCTCGTGCAATCGTCGCTTGCCGGTCAGCAAAGGCGCAAGCCATTGGTCCAGCGTTGCCATCAGCGCATCATCGGACAGGGTCTCGAGCCCTGCCCAGGCGGCGCGCTGGCGCAGCGCGGCGGCCGATCGGGGCCAGTCGATTACAGAAAGGCCGTGATCGCGAACGCCTTGCAACAACGCTGCTGAAATGTCTTCGCCACTGACAGGTGCATTGCTGGCGCGCGACAGGATGATGGCGCCAAGACGCCGGCCTGTGATCGTCCGGACGCTCCCGGCCTCCGGATCGAAGAGCAGCTGGACACCCGTCTCGATCCTGTCCGCAAATAGGGCTTCGACATCGGCCGCGTCGAACGCCACGGCGGACAGGATCCGCGCGCCCGATGCTGCACCCTGAATGTCGGCAACGGCAAGCCATTCCTCGCGCGCAAGCGGATGGGCAGGATCGAAGCGGAATCCCCGGCCCCCTGCACTGATCCAGTGCTCGCCTGTGCTGTCGCGACGCCGCGCGACGCGGTCCGGAAAGGCCAGCGCAATGCATCGGGCCAGGTTGCCACCCTCGTCTCCAGTGCCGGATCGGACAAGTGCCGCCCACCTCAAGGCAAGTTTGCGGGCCGCATCCGCACGGGGGCCGCGTTCATGCCGCCAGCGTTGCAGTCGGGCGGAAAGGTCGGGATCGTGCCCGCCAATGCCACGCTCCGAAAGCAGGACTGCTGCCTGGGCGGCAAGAAGACCTTCCCGCTGTCCTGCTGCCGTGATCAGCATATGGGCAAGAGCTGGTGGCAGGGGAAGCACTGCGATGGCACGCCCATGGGCGGTTGGTCGCTCATCCTCATCCAGCGCGCCAAGGGCTGTGAGGCGCTTGCGCGCCTCGGCAACGGCAGCTTTTGGAGGAGGATCGAGCCAGGGAAGCGCAGACGGGTCGCGCACACCCCATAATGCGCTGTCGAGCAGCAGTGATGAGAGATCGGCCTCAAGGATCTCGGGCGGGTCAAACGGGATGAGACCGGTCGTCGCGCTTTCTTCCCACAGCCTGTAGGCCACGCCCGGTCCCTGCCTTGCTGCGCGCCCTGCCCGCTGCGTGGCTGCGGCCTGGCTGACCCTTTCGGTGACGAGACGCGTCACACCCGCGCTCCGGTCATGGCGCGCACGGCGCGCCAGGCCGCTGTCGACCACGATGCGCACGCCATCAATGGTCAGGCTGGTCTCCGCGATGCTCGTGGCGAGAATCAGCTTGCGTTCCGGTCCCTTTCGGATTGCTGCGCGTTGTTCGGCAGGGTCCAGGCTGCCATGCAAGCGGTGAATCCTGGCGTTGATCCCGGCCAACCTGTCGGCGGCGCGCTCAATCTCCGCGACTCCGGGCAGGAACGCAAGGATGTCGCCCTCTTCCTCCGTCAGGGCGCGGCGAATCGCAGCCGCCATGTCGTCCTCGATCGAGGTGTCGGATCGGCGTCCGATGTGCCGGATCGCGAGCGCATGGCTGCGTCCGGCGCTTTCGATGGTGCGGGCATTCATCAAGGCCGCAAAACGCGACCCATCGAGCGTTGCCGACATGGCAATGATCCTGAGATCGGGGCGAAGGGCCGATTGGGCATCGAGCGCCAGTGCCAGAGAGAAGTCGCTGTCCAGGCTGCGTTCATGAACTTCATCGAAGATCACGGCCGAAATGCCGGGCAGGTCCGGCTCAGCCTTGATCCGATTGCGGAAGATTCCTTCCGTCACCACAAGGATCCGTGTCGCCGGGGACTGTCGTGTATCCAGCCTGGTCGCATAGCCGATTGTCTGCCCCACCGGCTCACCCGCCAGCTCGGCCATCCGCTCCGCCGCCGCGCGCGCAGCGATCCGCCGGGGAGACAGGAGCAGGATTCGGCCCGTGCACCAGCGGGCGCCAAGAAGCGCGGGCGCAACGGCCGTCGTCTTGCCCGCACCGGGCGGCGCAATCAGGACAAGGTTGGATCGTTCCTGCAGGCTGGCGAGCAGGTCAGGCAGGACAGCTTCGACGGGCAGGCGTTCCTGGCGGCCGTCTTCGGGACAGGACGCGCCAGTCAATAGGCCCGGGCTATCGCAAACTCGACGGCTTCGGTCAGCGCACTCTTTGCAGCGCTTGCAGCAAAGGGACCAAGGGCGTCGATTGCGCGCTGTCCATAGTGGCGCGCGCGCATGAGCGTGTCATCTATGGCACGGGTTTGTACGAGCAGAGACTTGGCATGATCAAGGTCATCGTCCGAAATCCGGCGTCCTTCCATCGCCGCCTGCCAGAAGGCCCTGTCCTCCGCATTGCCGCGTGCGTGGGCAAGAATGACCGGCAAGGTCACCTTGCCATCGCGAAAATCATCGCCGACCCCCTTGCCCATGGTTTCGGCATCCGATGCATAGTCGATCGCGTCATCGACAAGCTGGAAGGCAATACCCAGGTTGCGACCATAGCTGTCGAGCGCTTCCTCTGTTGCTTCGTCGCGCTCGGCCACCACGGCCGAAATGCGACAGGCCGCAGCAAAGAGCGCAGCCGTTTTCGCGCCGATGATGTCAAGATACTTGTCTTCGCCCGTGCTGACCTGCCGCTGTGCCGTCAACTGGTTGACCTCCCCTTCGGCAATGACGGCCGAAGCATTGGAAAGGATCTTGAGGACCTTCAGGCTTCCGTCCTCGACCATCAGTTCGAATGACCGGCTGAAGAGGAAGTCGCCAACGAGCACGCTGGCCGGATTGCCCCAGATAATGTTGGCTGTCCTGCGCCCGCGCCTGAGATCGGACCCATCCACGACATCATCATGCAGCAGCGTGGCTGTGTGGATGAACTCCACCGCCGCAGCGAGTTTGTGATGACGTGTGCCCGAATAGTCCAGCAGGCGCGCCGTCGCGAGGGTCAGCATCGGCCGCATCCGCTTGCCGCCGCCGGCAATCAGATGGCCGGCCAGCTCCGGGATCAGGGGGATCTGCGACTGCATTCGTTCCAGAATGACCGAATTGACATTGTTCATCTCGGCCGCGACCATAGTGATGATGGAATCCAGCGACGGTTGCCTGTCCGTGCCAATGCGATGGAGCGTTGCAGTCATGATGCCAGTATCTCTGACGGCCAAGATGCGTGCGCGCAAGTGCAAAGCAGGAGTTCCTGCTTGCAAGATCCATCATTTGCGAACAAGGGCTTCACGTGATGACGCCTGAAAAGCTGCAGCAATATCGCCAGAGCATCGACAACATCGATGCTGCACTTGTCTATCTGCTCGCAGAGCGGTTCAAGGTGACCCAGGCCGTCGGTCAGTACAAGGCAGACAATGGGCTTCCACCCGCCGATCCGACCCGCGAGGAAAAGCAGATCGCCCGGCTGAGATCGCTTGCCGAAGAAGCGGATCTCGATCCCGATTTTACGGAAAAGTTCCTGCGCTTCATCATCAACGAGGTCATTCGCCACCATACGCAAATAAAGTCAGATCGCGGCTGAAATCTTGCCGTTCATCAACCCAGTCACTAGCTAGGGATAATGGCTGACCCTTATTCAACTCTTGGCGTATCGCGGGGCGCGACCGAGGCCGATATCAAGAAGGCCTATCGCAAGCTCGCGAAGGAGCTTCATCCCGACACAAACAAGGGCAATCCCAAGGCAACTGAACGCTTTGCGGAAGTGAGCAGCGCATATGACCTGCTCTCCGACGCGGACAAGCGTGCGCAGTTTGACCGGGGGGAAATCGACGAACATGGCAATCCCGCCAATCCCTTTGCGGGTTTTGGCGGGCAGCAAGGCGGCTTCCGCGGCGGGCAAGGCGGTTTTCAGGGCGGGTTCGGCGATGCCGCTGCAGCGGATCTCGGCGATCTGTTCGAAGGAATTTTCGGCGGCGGGCGAAATCGCGGCGGAGGGTTTGGCGGATTTGGCGGCCGATCCGCGCCCCCTCAGAAAGGGTCGAATGTGGCCTATCGCCTGGCCGTGTCCTTTGAAGATGCCGCACGGCTCGCGCCGCAGCGCATCACGTTGCAGGACGGCAAGACGATCGACCTCAAACTGCCAGCCGGGGTTGAAACGGGCACGCAGATGAAACTGTCTGGCAAGGGGCAGCCCGGGCCGGGCGGCGCAGGCGATGCAATCGTGACCATTGAGGTGCGCCCGCATCGGCATTTTGAGCGCGATGGAGACAATGTCCGCCTTGATCTGCCCGTGACTCTGAAAGAGGCCGTGCTTGGTGGACCGGTCCGGGTGCCGACTGTCGAAGGGGCTGTCATGCTGAATATCCCCAAGGGTTCAAGTTCGGGCAAGGTCCTGCGCCTGAAGGGCAAGGGCTTCACCGCAAAAGGCGGAACGCGCGGCGACCAGCTGGTGACGCTGCTCATTGACATTCCCGCAGATGACGAAAGCCTGAGAGCCTTTGCCGAAGGGTGGACGGACGCACGCAATCCGAGGTCCGGCCTCGGCTGATGCGCGATGTCTCGCCCGAATCGCCCGAAGCGAGGCGGGTCCATCCGGGTGCCCATCCGCCAAAACCCGGCCTGCTGGGCCGGATCGGGCCGGGCTCCCCGATTTTCGAATTCGCCCGCCGGGCCGTGGTTGGTGTGTACAATGATGGCTTCATCCATGCCGGCAATCTTGCCTATCTGACGCTGCTGGCACTCTTTCCCTTTTTCATCATCCTGACCGCCGTCGCCCAATTGCTTGGGCGGCCGGAAGACAATGTTGCTGCGCTCAATTCGCTTGTCCGTGCCTTTCCGCCTTCGGTCGGGGCGATGGTCCAGTCCACGGCGATGGAAGTCCTGACGCTGCGGACGGGGCCCCTGCTCTGGTTCGGGGCCATGATCGGCATCTGGACCGTGGGCAGCTATATCGAGACGATCCGTGAAATCCTTCGCCGGGCCTATGGAACGGACTATGCGCGGCCGTTCTGGCAGTATCGACTGATCGGCGTCGCCATCATCTTTGTTGCCGTGGGCATGCTGATCGCAGCGTTTTCGATGCAGGTCCTGCTGACGACGGCGGAGGAGGTCATTGTCCATTACATGCCGGCGGCCAGTTCCGTGGCAGACCGCATCGCCAGCACGCGGCTTGTTCCGATCCTGATGACCTTCATTTCAAGCTACCTGCTGTTCTGGGCCCTGACGCCCGGCCGGTATCGCGGGCTCGGGAATCCCAAATGGCCGGGGGCGCTCTTCGTGACAGTGTGGTGGTATCTGGCGCTGTTGTACCTCCCCAAGGCGCTCGGCCTTTTTGGCGGATATACGCTGACTTATGGCGGCCTGGCCGGGGTCATGGTCGCGATGCTGTTCTTCTGGCTCATCGGCTATGGCTTCGTGGTTGCCGCCCATATCAATGCGGCACTGGCAAATCCTGGCCATCATCCGCTAAAGGGACACACAGTGTTGGAAGATCTTGCGGAGGCCAAGTGGCTGGATACTTGAAAGGCAAGCGCGGGCTGATCATGGGGCTCGCCAATGACCGCAGCCTCGCGTGGGGCATTGCACGGAAACTGAAGGAAGAGGGTGCCGACCTGGCCTTTTCCTATCAGGGCGAAGCGCTCGAAAAGAGAGTCCGGCCGCTTGCCGAACAGCTGGGCAGCGATTTCCTGATCGATTGCGATGTGTCCGACATGGCTGCACTGGACAAGACATTCGAAACGCTGGCGGCCCGGTGGCCCACGATTGACTTTGTTGTTCACGCAATCGGCTTTTCCGACAAGAATGAGCTGCGTGGCGGCTATGTCGATACCAGTCTCGACAATTTCCTGCTCACCATGAATGTCAGCGTGTATAGCTTCGTGGCGGTCGCCCATCGGGCTCGCGCTCTGATGCCACAGGGCGGTTCGCTCCTGACGCTCAGCTACTATGGGGCCGAAAAGGTGATCCCGCACTATAATGTGATGGGTGTCGCCAAGGCGGCGCTGGAAACGAGCGTGAAGTATCTTGCCAACGATCTCGGCCCTTCGGGCATCCGCGTGAATGCGATCTCGGCTGGGCCGATCAAGACCCTGGCCGCGTCCGGGATCGGCGATTTCCGGTACATCATGAAATGGAACGAACTGAATTCGCCGCTGCGTCGCAATGTCACGATCGAGGATGTTGGCGGCGCCGGGCTCTACCTGCTTTCTGAGCTGTCGGCGGGCGTGACTGGTGAGACGCACCATGTGGACGCTGGCTATCATGTGGTCGGCATGAAGCAGGAAGACGCGCCGGATATCACGCTGGCCTGAATGGTCGTTCGAGAGGCGACGGCGGCAGATGCTTGGGCAATCGAGGCTGTCCATTGTGCCGCCTTCCCGACGAGTGCGGAAGCGCGCCTTGTCACCAGGCTGGAAGAGGATGGTGACGTTCTGGCGTCATTCGTTGCGGAGATCGAAGGCGCAACGGTTGCCCATATTGCGTTCAGCCGCATGACAGTCTTCGCAGACGGAAACGCCCTTGCGGCGGCAGGGCTGGGGCCACTCGCCGTGATGCCGCCCTATCAGGGTCTGGGCTTCGGTGGCTTGCTTGTCCGCACGGGACTGGAGGCAATGGCTGCCAAGGGCATGCAGATCTGCTTCGTATTGGGGGACCCGGACTATTACAGCCGCTTCGGTTTTCGTGGAGACCTTGCCGTTCGCTTTGCCTCTCCCTATGCGGGGCCGCACTTGATGGCGTGCCTACTGGACAGCGCGGTGTGCGTGCCCGAAAGGGGCGAGGCACATTATGCGCCGGCCTTCGCCCGATTGGAGTAACGGGATGAGCTTCAACAGTTTCGGCCATGTTTTTCGTTTCTCGACCTGGGGTGAAAGTCACGGGCCCGCGCTTGGTGCGGTGGTGGATGGCTGCCCGCCGGGCCTTCCGCTGGCCGAAGCCGATATCCAGCCCTTTCTGGACCAGCGCCGGCCAGGCCAATCGAGGTTCACGACGCAGCGGCAGGAACCCGATGCAGTGAAGATTCTGTCTGGCGTTTTCGAGGGCCGGACCACGGGAACCCCGATCAGCCTGATGATCGACAATGTCGACCAGCGCTCGAAGGATTATTCCGAGGTCGCCAAGGCCTATCGTCCCGGCCACGCCGATTACAGCTATGACGCCAAGTACGGTCTTCGCGACTACCGTGGTGGCGGCCGGTCCTCTGCGCGTGAAACAGCGGCGCGGGTTGCGGCAGGTGCGGTGGCGCGACTTGTCATTCCGGAGGTCGAGCTGCTGTCCTATGTCGTCGAAATTGGCGGAGACCGGATCGACCGCGATAATTTCGAAGCGGCACAAATCCGCAGGAATCCCTTCTTCTGCCCGGATGAGGCCGCGGCCGGGCGTTGGGAGCGGCTGCTCGACGAGGCGCGCAAGGCGGGGTCTTCGCTGGGTGCTGTAGTGGAATGCGTCGCGCGCGGGGTTCCAGCCGGATGGGGTGCGCCGCTCTATGCCAAGCTGGATGCGGAACTGGCAGCGGCGATGATGTCGATCAATGCGACCAAGGGCGTCGAAATTGGTGCAGGCTTCGATGCTGCCCGGCTGCGCGGCGAGGAGAATGCGGACCGGATGCGCCCAGGCTCCAACAAGCCGGAATTCCTTGCGAACAATTCAGGCGGAATTGCCGGGGGCATTTCAACGGGACAGCCCGTTGTCGTCCGGGTCGCGTTCAAGCCAACCTCATCGATCCTGACGCCGGTGGAAACGATCACCCGTACCGGCGAAGCGACCGAAATCGTGACGAAGGGCCGGCACGATCCCTGTGTCGGCATCCGGGGGGCGCCGGTCGTCGAGGCAATGATGGCGCTGGTTCTGGCGGACCAGAAACTCCTTCACCGCGCGCAGTGCGGCGGATAGATCAATAGGCTGCGATCGCGATCTGCGGGATCACATAGTTCCTCAGGATCGTGATCAGGATGATGACGACCATCGGCGAAAAATCGATTGCACCGAAATCGGGAAGGATCCGCCGGATCGGGCGATAGAGTGGCTGCGTCAGTTTCTCCAAGGCCTGCCAGATGGCGCGGACGAATTCATTATATGTGTTGATCACATTGAACGCGATCAGGATCGACATCACGAACTGGACGACGATCACCATCCCCAGAAGATAGAGCAGGTAATCGGCAATCCCCAGGAACATGTTCGCCACATTCAGTCTCCCTCAGGAATCAGCGGTGCACCAATGTGCCCGCACCACTCCTCGTGAAAATTTCAACCAGCATGGCATGCGGAACGCGTCCGTCAAGAATGACGGCCGCATCGACCCCGCCCTCGACAGCCGTAATGCAGGTTTCCAGCTTCGGTATCATGCCGCCCGTGACGGTGCCGTCTGCCCTCAGCGCAGCAATCTTTGCCGGGTCGAGATCCGTCAGGAGCGAGCCATCCTTGGCCAGCACTCCCGACACGTCCGTCAGGAGAAAAAGCCGGTCTGCCTGTAGCGCGGCTGCAATCGCGCCGGCCATGGTATCGGCATTGATATTGTAGGTGTGCCCATCATTGCCGACGCCGATCGGCGCCACAACCGGAATCATGCCGGCGGCCGAGATCGTATCGAGAATGGTCCGGTCCACCGATCGGGGCTCACCCACAAAGCCAAGATCGACGGCGCGTTCGATGTTGCTTTCCGGATCGCGCGCCGTTCGCTTGACCTTTTCGGCCGTAACAAAACCGCCATCCTTGCCGGAGATTCCCACCGCCCGGCCCCCGGCCGCTGCAATCCAGGCAACGAGTTCCTTGTTGATTGCGCCAGACAGAACCATTTCGGCAACCTTGGCCGTTTCCGAATCCGTCACACGCAGGCCGTCGACAAAGCTTGATTCAACCCCAAGCTTTTTCAACATGGCGCCAATCTGCGGGCCGCCGCCGTGGACGACGATGGGATTGATGCCAACCGCCTTCATCAGGACAACGTCGTCCGCAAAATCGCGGGCTGCTGCAGGATCGCCCATGGCATGTCCGCCATATTTGATGACGAACGTCGCGCCAGCATAGCGTTGCATGTAGGGCAGCGCTTCGGTCAGCACCTCGGCCTTGGCGAGGGCGGATTGATCAGGTTCGTGTCTGCTCATCGTGACGCAGCGCGCTATGCGGTTGCTGTCGATTGGTCAAGTTTGCGCCCCAGGCTCACTGCCAGCTGGATCAATGGCGGCACCATGACGACAGACAGCGCAATCTTCGCGGTGATGCCGCTGATGAGCAGGGGGAGAAGCGGAAGTACGCCAAGAAAGGCAATCGTCAGGAATATCCCTGTGTCCACGATCTGGCTGGCAACCGCTGCAATCATGCCCCGCAGCCACACGAGCTTGCCCGTTCCGCTCCGCAGCGCATTGAAGAGCATGACATTCAGTGTCTGCGAAATGCCATAGGAAACCAGCCCGGCAAGCATCAGCCGGGATCCCTGGCCCAGAATCCCCTTGAAGGCATCCTGCTGGGTCCAGAAATGTGCCGGAGGCAAGGCAATGACCAACTGAATGAGCAGCGCAGACAGAATCAACGGGATGAAGCCGTATCGCACCAGTTTCTGGGCGGTTTGCGCGCCGTGGAGTTCGGAAACGGCGCTGGACAGGACAACCAGCTGAAGGAATGCGAAAATCCCTGCCTCAACGGTCAAGGGGCCAATGGCGACGATCTTCGTGCCGAGTACGCCTGCCATGCAGACTAGCCCGCCATAGAGGAGCGCATAGACGAAGAGCGAGCGGGGCACGACGGTCTGGGTCACAACGACATGGCGGCAAAGCAGGCGCGGAGTTCCTGCACAAAAAGGGCAGGCTGTTCCATCGCGGCAAAATGTCCGCCCTTTGCAGGCTCGTTCCAGTAGACGATCTGCTTGTATGTGGCCTCAGCCCAGCGGCGGGACAGCCGCATGAGTTCCTGGGGAAACAGGCTGCACCCGGTGGGGATCACGATCTCTCCGCTCAGGAAGGACCGGAAGCTGTGCCAGTAGAGCCGCGCGGATGAAGCAGCGGCATTGTTCAGCCAGTAGAGCATGACATTGTCCAGCAAATGATCCCGGCCGAAGACATTTTCAGGATGGCCGTCGCAGTCAGACCAGCCATGAAATTTTTCGAGAATCCATGCCATTTGCCCGACGGGAGAGTCCGCAAGGCCATAGCCCAATGTCTGCGGCCGGGTGGATTGCTGGATCGAATAACCCGTGTCCTTGTCCTGATACCATTGGAACCGCGCGAGCGCCGCCTTCTCGAAATCCGTGAGGTCCGTCATCATTTCGGCCGGCGGGCGGCCCACGACCATGTTGATGTGAAGGCCTGCGCAGGCGCCAAGGTTCTGGGCTCCGATGGCGCAGGTTACGGCAGCGCCCCAGTCACCACCCTGGGCAAAATAGCGATCGTAGCCAAGCGCAAGCATCAAGGCGTTCCAGGCCCGGCCAATCTGTTCCACGCTCCAGCCCGGCTTCGCAGGCTTGCCGGAAAAGGCATAGCCCGGCAGCGACGGGATCACGAGGTGGAAATCTTCGGACAGCGGCCCGATTACGTTAATGAATTCGAGAACCGAACCGGGCCAGCCATGCGTCATGATCAGCGGCCGGGCGTCCGGATTCTTCGAGCGCACATGGATGAAATGAATGTCCAGCCCGTCGATTTCGATCAGGAAGTTCGGCAAGGCGTTGAGGGCCGCTTCGCAGCGCCGCCAGTCATAGTCCTTGGCCCAATAGTCAGCGACCTCCCGAACATAGGCCAGCGGGATCCCCTGATCCCAATCGTCGACCGTCTCCTTTTCGGGAAAGCGCGTATGGGCCAGCCGGGCCTTGAGATCATCAAGCTGGGCCTGTGGAACGTCGATGGTGAATGGGCGGGGCGTTCCAGTCATGTCATTCTTCCTTGTTGAGTTTTGCCTTAACGGCTTCCTGCGCCAGCTCATTGGAATTGACGCCCCAGGTTTCGAGTATCTGGCGCAAAGTCGAACGTGGCACGCCTTCGATCATATGTGTCGTACTAAAGTACAAATTGCGGCTATCATTAAGCCCAACCTTTAGCGCGTCAAAAGAGTCATTCATCTTGGTAAGCCAGGCGGCCGGAGGATACCTTACGTCGGAAAAGGACGAGGAAATAACGATATAGCTGCAGTCTTCCATGAGTGAGCAACCGCCAAACGTAATTGCGGAGGGCTGATCTGCAATGTCGATTGAAAATTGGGGAAACCCTTGCACAACCTTGACGTCGCCTGGGGCATACCCAAGTTCCTTGAGCAAGTCTGCAAAGGCCTTGGGGTTCTTGATGGAGACGCTCTCGCCGGTCGTCTCACCCGCGGCTGAAGTGGAAGCCAAGGCCAGCGCAACCATGGCAATCGCAATTCCGATCCTCATCCCGCATCCCCTTCCTTGTGGGCCATTGTGCTAGCGCGTCGGCACCGGCTCCGGCCCGGTCCAGTCGTAAAAGCCCCGGCCGGTCTTCTTGCCCAGCCATCCGGCCTCGACATATTTGACCAGCAAAGGCGCCGGGCGGAATTTCGGATCGCCCGTGCTGGTGAAGAGGACGCGACAAATCTCGAGGCACGTATCGAGGCCAATGAAGTCGGCCAGCGTCAGCGGCCCCATGGGGTGGTTCAGGCCAAGCCGGCATGCGGTGTCGATGTCGCGGATCGTTGCCACGCCTTCGCCAAGTGCAAAGCATGCTTCGTTGAGCATCGGCAGCAGGACGCGGTTGACGATGAACCCGGGCGCATCATTTGCGTGGACAATCTCCTTGCCAAGGCTGCGGCCGAAGGATTCGACCGCGCTGACGGTCGCTTCGGCTGTCGCCAATCCGCGAATCAGTTCGATAAGGCCCATGACGGGGACGGGATTGAAGAAGTGGACGCCCATGAACCGCGCCGGGTCCGGAGCGGCCTGCGCAAGGCGCGTGATAGGGATGGACGAGGTATTTGACGCCAGGATCGCATCGCCTCTCAGCACCGTGCCGATCTCTGCGAAGATGGCGCGCTTGATGTCTTCGCGCTCGGTTGCTGCTTCAATGACAAGATCCGCCTCGGCAAAAGCGGTGCTGCCCGCGACGGGCTTGATCAGGCCAAGCGCGGCGTCCCGGGCTTCTGCGGAGAGTTTGTCCTTTTCAACGAGGCGGCCCAGGCCTTTCGCGATCCCGTCCTTGCCCCTGGTCGCGCGATCAAGGTCAACGTCCGAAAGGAGAACCTGATATCCGGCCTGCGCCGAAACCTGTGCAATTCCCGCGCCCATCTGGCCTGCGCCGACAACGCCAATCGTCTTCATTCTCGTTTCACCCTGCTTGATTCGGACCTGCCTTTATCGGCTGCCCACCCACAGTGCTAGCGCGAGCCGCCCGGCACCCAGAGAATGTCATCCCTGCCATGTGCATTGGCAAACCGAGCTGCCACGAACAGCCAGTCCGAAAGGCGATTGAGATAGGCCAGCGCCTGCGGATTGAGCGGCGCCACGCGCGTTGCCGCAATGGCTGAGCGTTCGGCCCGTCGCGTGACCGCTCTGGCCATGTGCAACGCTGTTGCAAGAGCTGTCCCCCCCGGCAGGACAAAACTGGTGAGTGGCGCCATGTCTTCGTTCATGGCGTCAATTTCGTCCTCAAGTCGCGCAACCTGACTCTCGACGATGCGAAGGGTCATCGCGCCCGGTGCAAAATCCTCTCCCGGAGTGGCCAGATCTGCTCCCAGGTCGAACAGGTCATTCTGGATTGTCCGAATCCGCCCAAGCATTTCGCCCTGCGCATGCAGCGCGGCTGCCCCGATGGAACAATTCGCTTCGTCGACATCGCCGATTGCTGCCAAGCGCGGCGCATCCTTGGGGCACCGGCTGCCATCAACCAGCCCGGTCGTGCCATCGTCTCCGGTGCGGGTGTAAATCCTGTTGAGCTTGACCAACGGGCGTCAGCCGCCACGCGCCAGGGCAAGCATCAGGACAATGATGACGATTGCCAGTGCCTGAAACGCGACGCGGCCCTGCATCATCTTGTTTTGCTTGAGGCCGGACGTGCTGGGGCCGGTGCTGTCGCTCTTGAGGTCTGCCTCTGTCGTCCGAAGGAAGGCAATGATCCCGCGCACGAGCATGACGACCGCGCCAATCACGGCAAGGATGAGGAGGATGGTGAGAATGGGCATGGCCTGCTCTTATTCCTCCTCAAGCCCGAAGCCAACCGGAAACCGCCCATGGCGCATGTTTTCGATCAAATCGGCAGGATCAACGCCCGAGTCCCTGAGGGCAGCCAGCGTCGGTGCGCCCTTGCGCTTTGCAAGCCGTTCACCATCATGCCCCACAACCAGGCGGTGATGGTGATACCGGGGGGTCGGATACCCGAGCAGGGCCTGCAGCAGCCTGTGCAGGTGGGTCGCATCGCGCAGATCCCGCCCCCTCACCACATCGGTGATGCCCTGTGCAGCATCATCGACCACGACAGACAGGTGGTAGCTCGTCCCCGCGTCCTTGCGGGCCAGAACAGCATCGCCAAGCGCGGCAGGATCGGCTTCCATGCGAGCACCGCTTTCGTCTTCCCAGTCGAGGGGGCCCGTCAAGGCCAGGGCGGCCGACACATTGAGCCGCCAGCACCAGGGAACGGGTGTATCGGCCGGAAGCGCCCGCAGCCGGCACGTGCCCGGATAGAGCGTTACCGCCTGCCCTTGCGGCGCGCTTGCCGCGGCCGCAATGTCGGCGCGCGTGCAGGTGCACCGATAGATCAGGCCGAGACGGTCAAGCCTTTCAAGGGCCGCGGCGTAGGCGGGCATGCGTTCGGACTGGACCATGACGTCACCGTCCCAGTCCAGCCCCAGCCAGCGCAGGTCCTCAAATATGCCGATGCGATGAACGTCGCGGCATCGCGTGCCATCAATGTCTTCAATCCGGAGCCGGAATTGGCCCCCGGCTCCCCGGGCGAAATCATGGGCTTGCAGCGCCGACCAAGCATGCCCCAGATGCAGCCGCCCGGTCGGGCTTGGCGCAAAGCGCGTTACAACATCTTTGTGCATTTTCGCCCTTGACCCCATCATATGGTAAATGCTGTCATGCGCATGTCATGTGAAGGCGCAAAGGCGCGCGTGCAACAGGCGAAAGGGGTTGGTCGGCCATGTATCACCCGGATCTCATCCGCCATCCGGATGGCTGCCCGGCACTTGTGCTCAATGCCGATTATACGCCGCTCAGCTATTATCCGCTGTCACTCTGGCCGTGGCAGACCGCCGTCAAGGCCGTGTTTCTCGATCGGGTGGACATTGTCGAGGAATATCAGCGTGAAGTGCACAGCAGCAGCTTTTCGATGCGGCTGCCATCGGTCATTGCGCTAAAACAATATGTCCGCCCGTCCCAGCACCCTGCCTTTACGCGCTTCAACCTTTTCCTGCGTGACCGGTTCCAGTGCCAGTATTGCGGCAGCCTCAAGGACCTGACCTTTGACCATGTGATCCCGCGGGCACAGGGGGGCAGGACGACATGGGAAAATGTCGCAACCGCCTGTTCTCCCTGCAACCTGAAGAAGGGTGGCCGGACCCCAAAGCAAGCCCATATGGTGCTTCATACCCAGCCGATCCGTCCGACCAGCTGGCAACTGCAGGATCAGGGACGCAGCTTTCCGCCCAACTATCTGCATGAAAGCTGGCGTGACTGGCTCTATTGGGACATCGAACTCGAGGCTTGATCGCCCTGCCATCCCGTCGCATGGCGGCACGACAAACTTTGCACGGAGCCGCACGATGATCGAAGCCGAATGGTGGGACTATGAAGACATGGATGAACTCGCCGAAGCCGTGGCGGGCGATGTCGGTTTCATCATCGAATCTGCAATTGATGCCCGTGGCTCCGCCGTGGTTGCGCTTGCCGGTGGCAAGACGCCGGGTCCCATCCTTGAAAAGCTCGCGCAGCAGAAGATCGACTGGAAACGGGTGACGATCTTTCCGACGGACGAAAGGATTGTCCCGCTGGACGATCCCCTGTGCAATGTTGCGGGACTGGCGCGGATCTTCCTGCCCAAGGGGGCCCGCGTCGTCCCGATCATTTCGGAAAAGGCCGCAGACTATAAGGCTGCGGGGGGAGCCGCGTCATCGCGCATCAGCGATTTTCACTGGCCGCCAGACCTTGTCTGGCTTGGCGTGGGCGAAGATGGCCACACCGCTTCGATCTTCAACGGTCCCGATCTGGAGGATGCCCTCAATGCCCCGGCAGAGCGCAAGGCCGTGGGCGTCATGCCCGATCCCTTGCCGCCCGAAGCCCCGGTCGCCCGAGTGACGCTGACCCGGAATGCGATTCAGTCGGCCAAATCGATTGTCATAGTGTTGACCGGGAACACGAAGCGCAAACTGCTTGAGCAGGCAATCAGGGATGGAGACAGTTCGCCCCTTCCCGTGGGGCGGGTGCTGGCCGGGCTTGAGACGCCGGTCGATATCCATTGGTGCGAAGGATAGAACAGATGGCACGTGTGGCACGGATCAGCGAACAGGGTGGGCCTGAGGTCATTCAGTGGGTCGACCAGGACCTGCCCGCGCCGGGCCCTGCTGAGGTGCGAATGCGCAACACGGCGGTCGGGCTGAACTATATCGACACCTATCATCGGGATGGCACCTATCCCATCCCGCTACCGAATGGGCTCGGCATCGAGGCGGCTGGCGTGGTCGAAGCCGTTGGGGAGGATGTCACTACGCTTTCCGTGGGCGATCGGGTGTGCACTTTCGGGCCGTTGCTGGGGGCCTATGCGACAGAGCGGAACATTCCGGCGGCATCATTGTTTGTCATTCCGGACGATATCAGTGATGATGTCGCTGCGGCGGGCCTCCTGAAAGGCTGCACCACCGAATTTCTTGTCGAACGCTGTGCCCGGGTGCAGGCAAAATGGCCTGTGCTTGTCCATGCCGCGGCTGGGGGTGTTGGCCTGTTGCTGGTTCAGTGGCTGAAACGTGTGGGTGCCACAGTAATCGGCACAGTCAGCACGCCGGAAAAGGCCCGCCTTGCGATCGAGGCCGGCGCAGACCATGTGATCAACTACAAGACAGAAGACGTTGCCGCCCGCGTGCGCGAGATCACGGGCGGGGCGGGAGCGCGGGTCTGCCTTGACGGCATTGGCATGGCAACATGGGACACCTCGCTGGCTGCGACCGGACGTCGCGGCATGATTGTAAGCTACGGCAATGCGGGCGGTCCGGTGTCGGGGGTCAATCTGGGCATTCTGGCGCAGAAGGGCTCGCTTTTCGTGACGCGGCCGACGCTGTTTGACTATTACGCAGACCCGTCGGAACGCGAAGCAGGGGCGGCCTATGTTTTTGACATGTTCCGCCAGGGCGTGATCTCCGCGAACATCGGGCAGACCTATGCCCTGGAAGATGCTGCACAGGCGCACCGTGACCTGCAAGCCGGCAAGACTGCTGGAGCGACGATCCTGAGGCCATGAACCAGCTTGCATTGCATCGCGTTGCGCTGTTTCTGGCAGCATTTGTCTGTCTGCCGGTTGCCGCCGCCAAGGCCGGTGAAACCCAGGTGGCGGTTGCCGCCAATTTCAGCGAGCCTGCAAAGGAGATCGCCGCTGCCTTCCAGCGCGCAACCGGTCATAGGGCCGTGCTGAGTTTTGGTGCATCCGGCGCATTCTACGCGCAAATTTCCCACGGGGCGCCGTTTCAGGTCTTCCTTTCAGCCGATGCGGAAAGGCCACTGAAAGCCGATCAGGATGGCTTGGCGGTTCCAGGGTCCCGCTTCACTTATGCTGTGGGGCGGATTGTGCTTTATTCGGCGACGCCCGGGCTGGTCGATGCCAAAGGCGCGATCCTGAAACGCGGTCGTTTTGGCAGGATTGCAATCGCTGACCCTGAGACCGCGCCCTATGGTCTGGCGGCAGTCCAGACGATGAAGATGCTTGGCGTCTATCCATCCGTCGTGCCGAAGATTGTGAAGGGCAGTTCGATTGCCCAGACCTATCAGTTCGTTGCAACTGGTGCCGCCGAGCTGGGGTTTGTCGCGCTGAGCCAGCTGGTCAATGTGTCGGGAGGGTCGCGCTGGATCGTGCCCAAGTCTCTGCATGCGCCGATCAATCAGCAGGCAGTCCTGCTGAAGACAGGTGCAACGGATCCAGCCTCGCGGGCGTTTCTGGCTTTCCTGAAATCGCGCCGGGCGGTCACGATCATCCAGCGTTATGGGTATGAGATGCGCCGATGAACCTCGTCATCCTGACGACGATCGAACTCGCAGCGGTGACCACGTTGCTGCTTCTCGTGCTCGGGACTCCACTTGCATGGTGGCTTGCCCGGTCGCGAAGCGGCTGGAAGGAGATTGTCGGCGCACTGACAGCGCTGCCGCTTGTCCTCCCGCCGACAGTGATCGGCTTTTATGTTCTCATTGCGCTTGGGCCCCAGAGTCCCCTGATGATTCTTCTTCATCCATTTGGGGTTCGAACGCTTGCCTTCACCTTCACCGGGCTTGTGATCGGGTCGCTGTTCTATTCGCTGCCATTTGCCGTTCAGCCATTGCGGACGGCCTTTGAATCCATCGGCAGCCGCCCCTTCGAGATTGCGGCGACCATGGGGGCCGGGCCGTTCGACCGGTTCGTCCATGTCGCTCTTCCGCTGGCGCGACGCGGATTTCTGTCTGCCGCCATCCTCACCTTTGCGCATACCGTTGGGGAATTCGGCGTCGTGCTCATGATCGGCGGCGCAATTCCGGGAAAGACGGAAGTCCTGTCGACACGAATCTATCAGCTTGTGGAAAGCCTCCAGTTCGAAGAAGCGCACGCGCTTGCCGGTGGCATGGTCGCCTTTGCCTTTGCGGCTCTGCTGGCCTTGCTTCTGGTCGAACGCAAGATCACAGGGGTCCGGCCATGACCATTGCTGTGCGGCTCCAAGCGCGGATCAGCGCCGATTTCTCGCTCGATATCGATATGGCCTGGCCGGCAGAGGGCGTGACGGCGCTGCTTGGACCTTCCGGGTCCGGCAAGACCAGCGTCCTGCGGGCCCTCGCCGGCCTTGATCGGCATCCCGGCACCATTCGCTTTCGCGACACAATCTGGCAGGACGGGGAGACCTTCGTCCCGCCGCATCGGCGCCGTGCCGGATACGTGTTTCAGGGGGCCGGGCTCCTGCCGCACCTCACCGTGCGCCAGAACCTTGCCTTTGCCATGGCCCGCGCGCCCGATGGGCCTTTCGCGCTTGGTGATGCGATCGAGCGAACCGGAATTGCGGCCCTGCTCGACCGGTCACCGGACCGACTATCGGGAGGAGAGGCCCAGCGAGCGGGCATTGCTCGCGCGCTTCTGTCGCAGCCTCAACTGCTGCTGATGGATGAGCCGCTTTCAGGCCTTGATCGGGATGCGCGGGCCAGATTGCTTGGCGCGCTCGAGGATTTGCTTGGCGATATCGCCATTCCCGTCGTCTATGTCACCCACGACCTCGAAGAGGCCGAGCGGCTGGCTGTGCAGTCGATCAGGCTCCATGGCGGGCGGATCGCACCCTAACCAAGTGCCTCGACAGCTTCGGCCAAGGTCAGCCACCGTTCCTCGGCCGCATCCTTTTCCGCACGCGCCTGCTCTATGGCCTTGGTCAATTCGGCAAACCGGGCCGGATCCCGTGTGTAGAGAGTCGCGTCGGACAGCAGGGCTTCGTCCCGCACAATGGCCGCTTCGATTTCTTCAATTCTGGCCGGAAGCAAATCAAAGTCTCGCTGGTCCTTGTAGCTGAGCTTGGTCGCGGCCCGCTCGGGCCTGCGGGCTGCCTCTGGCTTTGGCGTCTTTCTGGTTTCCGCCTGCGGCCCGGCACGCTTGCGTTCCCAATCGGCATAGCCTCCTGCGATGATGTCGACCTTGCCGGAGCCGTCAAGGCCCAGGGTCAGGGTCACTGTCCGGTCCAGAAAGTCACGATCATGGCTGACAATCAGGACCGTGCCATCATAGTCGGCAATGACTTCCTGCAAAAGGTCCAGCGTTTCGAGGTCCAGGTCGTTGGTCGGCTCATCGAGGACCAGCAGGTTTGACGCACGTGCAAATTCGCGGGCGAGAAGCAGGCGCGACTGTTCTCCGCCCGACAATGTCCCGATCTTCGCATCGGCAAGTCCCGGCTCGAACAGGAAGTCCTTGAGGTAGCCCTGGATGTGCTTTTTGGTGCCGCGCACCTCGATCCAGTCCCCGCCTTCACACAACACGTCGCGCACCGACTTTTCCGGAGCAAGCAGCGCCCGTTGCTGATCAATCACGATTCCGTTCAGCGTCCTGGCCAGAGTGATTGTTCCGGTGTCTGGCGCAATTTCGCCCGTCAGCAGTTTGAGCAGAGTTGTCTTGCCTGCGCCGTTGGCGCCCACGATCCCGATCCGGTCTCCGCGCTGGATTCGCAGCGAAAAATTCTTGATGATCGTCCGCTCGCCAAAGGATTTGCCGACGCTGTCTGCCACAATGACGGATCTGGATCGCACATCGTCGCTGACAACGCCCAGCTTTGCTGTCCCCTGCGGCCCAAGCATGGCGGCACGCTGGGCCCGCATCTGGTTCAGTTTCTCAAGGCGCCCCTGGTTGCGCCGCCTCCGGGCCGTGACACCGCGCTGGAGCCAGTGCAGTTCCAGCTTCAGTTTCGCATCAAGTTTCTGGGCGGCGCGGGCTTCCTCGGCATAAACGGCCTCCATCCAGCGTTCAAACCCGCCAAAGCCGATCTCTGATCGCCGGATCCGGCCGCGATCAAGCCAGAGCGTCGAACGCGTCAGTCGTGTCAGAAACGTCCGGTCGTGGGATATGGCGATGAATGCACCGGTGTATCGGCCGAGCCAGTCCTCCAGCCAATCGATCGCGGCAAGGTCGAGATGGTTGGTCGGCTCGTCCAGCAGCAGCACGTCGGGATCCATGGCGAGTGCGCGGGCAATGGCGGCCCGCCTGCGTTCCCCGCCGCTTGCGCGACTCGCCTCGCGGGAAAGGTCGATCCCGATCTGATCGGCAATGGCTTCGACGTCATGTGCAGCCGGGCCATCCGGGCCACTGGTGGCGAAATCCTTCAGGGTCGCAAAGCCGGAGAGCGCAGGTTCCTGTTCAAGGAGCACCACCCGCGTTCCCGGAACGATCGTGCGCCGTCCGACATCGGCCTCGATGCGATTGGCGAGCAGCCGGAAGAGCGTTGTCTTGCCTGCGCCGTTGCGCCCGATCAGCGCCAGCCGGTCCCGCTCGCCAATGAAGATGTCAAGATCGCGGAAAAGCCAGCCGGACCCCTGGACAAGTCCCAGGCCTTCAAAGGCAAGTATGGGCGCGGACATGGCAGGTTCCCGAATGTTGATGCAGCCAAAAGCCATTCATGGCCTATTCAATGGGCGCGCCCTATGCCAAGACCTTATGACAATGTTCAAATCTTTTATTCTTGCGCTTTCGCTTTGTGCGCTCCCGGCCGTTCCCGCTGTCGCGCAGAAGGGCCGGAGAGTCGAGCAGGATGCCGCCTTCCAGGCAACCCGCCAGGGCGCCGTGCGCCCGCTGCGCAGCATCGAAAACGAGATCGTTCCCGAAATGAAGGCCCGGGGGGCCGATTATATCGGGGCCGAGTTTGATGGGGAAAAGCTGCGGTATCGCCTCAAGTTCATGCAGGGGCCCAAGGTGATCTGGGTTGATGTGAACGGAAAAAGCGGTGCAATATTGGGCAGAACGGGCGAATGACCATTTGGCCGGCCATTAGGGGAGACTATCCTTGCGCGTACTGATCGTTGAAGATGAGCCAACTCTTGGCACGCAGCTCAAGAACACGCTTGAGGGCGCAGGCTATGCTGTGGACCTCGCCACGGACGGGGAAGACGGACATTATCTGGGATCGACGGAGAGTTACGACGCCGTCATCCTTGATCTGGGCCTGCCCGAAATCGACGGACTGACCGTGCTCGACCGGTGGCGCAAGGAAGGCAAGGTCATGCCGGTCCTCGTCCTGACAGCCCGTGACAGCTGGTCCGACAAGGTCGCCGGCCTCGATGGCGGTGCTGACGACTATATGGCCAAGCCATTCCAGACGCAGGAACTGATTGCACGACTGCGCGCACTGATCCGCCGGGCCAGCGGCAATGCGTCTTCCGAACTGATCGCGGGCGATGTTCGCCTCGATACCCGGTCGGGACGGGTCACGCTGGCGGGAGAGCCGGTCAAGATGACCGCGCAGGAATACAAGCTCCTTTCGTACCTTCTCCACCACAAGGGCAAGGTCGTCTCCCGGACTGAATTGATCGAACATATCTACGATCAGGATTTTGATCGCGACTCGAACACGATCGAGGTGTTTGTCACGCGTATCCGAAAGAAACTGGGTGCAGATGTCATCACCACCATCCGCGGCCTTGGCTACAGTCTCGAAGATCCTGCCTGACCGGGCCCCTCCCCGGCGCGGTGGCTGGCAGATAGGCAGCTGGCGGCTGCGGCTGGCAAGCGGGTCATTGAGCCGACGGATGATCGGCATTGCAGCGGCATGGATTTTCCTGCTGTTGCTGGGCGGCGGGCTGGCGCTCGACCGGGTTCTGACCAACGCGATCACGCGCAATTTCGATGATGGCCAGCAATTTGTCCTGACGTCGATGGTCGCTGCTGCCGAGATTGACGATTTCGGAGAGGTGCGCCTCAACCGCCCGCTTGGCGATCAGCGTTTCCTTGAGCCCAATTCGGGATTCTACTGGCAGATCGCGGGTGAGGGATATGCGCCGTTCCGTTCCCGTTCGCTGTGGGACAGGGCGCTCAATGTGCGCGCCGGCCATGCCGATGACGACACGCATGTCTATGACAGCAACGAATTTGCTGATGAGACAGTACGCGTTGCCGAACGGGACATCGTCCTTCCCGGCTCTCCCACGGTCTGGAGGTTTCAGGTGGCCCAAAGCCGGGCCGTTCTGGATGATCAGATCGGCACGCTCCGCAAGACGCTGCTTCGCAGCTTTGCGTTGCTGGGGCTGGGGCTGATCGTGATGGCGGCCCTCCAGACGCTTTACGGGCTATGGCCCTTGCGTTCGCTCCGGCAGGCGATTGCAGACATGCGAGCGGGTCGGGCGAACCGAGTCGATGAACATGAATTGCCCAATGAGGTTGCGCCGCTGGTTGAGGAACTGAACGGGCTGCTTTCCCACAACGAAACGCAGGCAGAAGAGGCGCGTCGGCACGCGGGCAATCTCGCGCACGCCCTCAAAACGCCTTTGACCGTGATCATGAACGCCGCGACCGCCCAGGCAAGCGACCTCAGCGAAACGGTGATCCGGGAAGCCACGACCATGCGGCGTCAGGTGGATCACCACCTTGCGCGTGCGCGTGCTGTCGGTCGCCGGGGGAATGTGCACAGCCGGGCCGAAGTGTGGGCCAGTCTTGAGTCCGTCGAGCGGGCCGTGTCGCGCCTCTTCCCCGAAGTCCGCTTTGACATGGATGGCAACAAGTCCCTGTCTGTCCATGTCGAGCGGCAGGATCTGGACGAAATGCTTGGCAACCTGATCGAGAATGCCGCGAAATATGGCGGTGGCAGCGTGTTCGTGACCGTCGGCGTTGCGGGGAGCATGGCCGAGATCCTGGTCGAGGATGACGGCCAGGGCATTTCACCGGAAGACAGGGACAAGCTCTTCAATCGCGGGGTTCGGCTTGACTCGTCAAAACCGGGAACCGGGCTGGGCCTTGCCATCGTGCGGGATGTTGCCGAAATTTATGGGGGCTCCATCACGCTCGAGGAAAGCGAGGATATGGGGGGCGTGCTGGCTCGGTTACGCTTGCCCTTGGCTGCATGAAGCGCCAGAAGCGCGCAACCATGAACGACCCTCATTATTTTTTCTGCGGTATTGGCGGATCCGGCATGATGCCCTTGGCCATGATTGTCGCAGCGCGTGGAAGTCGTGTTTCCGGTTCGGACCGTTCGCTTGATCAGGGGCGCATAGCCGAAAAATTTGCTCCGCTGGAAAAGCTCGGAATCGCGCTCTTCCCGCAGGATGGATCGGGTGTGGCACCGGATCAGGTCTTTGTCGCCTCAGCGGCCGTGGAAGACAGCGTGCCAGATGTCGTGGCCGCAGACCGGCTGGGCCTCATCCGCCTCGCCCGGGCAGACCTGCTGGCCCAGCTGTTCAATGCCAGCAAGCTGAGAATTGCGATTGGCGGGACCAGCGGCAAGTCAACTGTCACCGGCATGACGGGCTGGATTCTGGATCAGGCCGGCCTCGATCCGACGATCATGAACGGCGCTGTCATGAAGAATTATGTCCGTCCGGATACACCCTTTGCAAGTGCGCGCGTGGGCGCCGGGGATGGCTTTGTGAGCGAGGTCGATGAAAGCGACGGCTCGATCGCACTGTATCAGCCGGACGTTGCGGTGCTCAACAATGTGGCGCTCGATCACAAGTCCATGGACGAACTGAGGCGCCTCTTCGGCGATTTTGCCAGGCGGGCGGGCCGGGCCATCGTGAATGCGGACAATGCGGAAGCTCTGGCGCTTGCCGGCAGTAACGCCACGACCTTCGGCTTTGGCGAAAACGCGGATCTGCGCGGCACGGATCTTGTTGAGCGACCCGATGGCGTCGATTTCCTGGCAGGCGGGGTCCGTGTCTGCCTGAATGTGCCTGGGCGCCACAATGCGTCGAATGCGCTGGCCGCGCTGGCGACAGCCGAAGCAGTGGGCATCCCGATTGCAGACGGCGCTGCTGGGCTCGCCGGTTTTTCCGGCTTGCGCCGGCGGCTCGAACTCGTCGGATCGCGTCATGGCGTCACGATCATCGATGATTTTGGCCACAACCCGGACAAGATTGGCGCTACCCTTGATACGCTCCATGCCTTTCCGGGGCGTCTGCTCGTGATGTTCCAGCCACATGGCTATGGGCCGCTGAAACTGATGGGCAATGATCTGGCCGCCACGTTTCGGAGCAGGCTTGGCGGCGATGATCGGCTCTTCCTGCCCGATCCCGTCTATTATGGAGGCACGGTGGACCGCAGCGTGGGCAGCGACACGCTTGCCCAGGCCATAGGTGCGCAAGCCAGCCATTGTGCGTCCCGGGAAGACATTGCCGACCGCCTGCTGGCCGAAGCGCGTTCTGGCGACCGCATCCTCATCATGGGCGCGCGCGATGATACTCTCAGCCAGTTCGCCAGGGATATCCTCGAACGTCTTGACGGATAGGCGCGGATCGCGTCTGCTAAACGCAAAGGGTTGAGGACACGCGTCATGGCCAAACGGCTTACATTCTACATCATGGTCGGACTGTGCCTTGGCATCCTGTCCGGGTCTATCCTGCACCTTGCCTATACAGGCAGCGTCCTGACGGATCCCGCCGCGATTCCCGATGACGTCAAGGCCGCCCTTGCCGAATGGGGCAAATATATGGGCCTCATCACGGATATCTTCCTTCGCCTCATCAAGATGATCATTGCCCCGCTCATCTTTGCGACCCTGGTGTCCGGCATTGTCCATATGGGCGACACTGCGGCGCTGGGCCGCGTCGGAGCCAAGACCATCGGATGGTTTGTCGGCGCGACGGTGGTTTCGCTCACACTCGGCATGGTCCTTGTCAACATTCTCGAACCCGGGGCAGGAGGGGGATTCGAACTGCCGCCCCCTGATGTGACGGCGGGAATTGCCAAGCCGGAGAGTGATTTCTTCAAGATCATCGCCGAAATGTTTCCCAAGTCCGTCGTTGAAGGCATGGCGAACAACGCGATCCTGCAGATCGTGATCTTTTCCGTCTTCTTCGGTGTGGCGATGACTGCCGTGGGCGAAAAGGCCGAACCGATCACGCGCGGCATCGACGCGCTCGTGCATGTCATGCTGCAAGTGACCGATTATGTAATGCGCGCTTCGCCCGTTGCCGTGTTTGCAGCGATGACCAAGGTGGTCGCGATCAACGGGCTTGGCGTGATCGGTACCTTCATCAAGTTCATCGGCAGCTTCTATTTCGGGCTGGTGATCCTTTGGGCCGTTCTCTTCGTGGCGGCGTTTCTGGTCGTCGGGCGGCGCGCCGGAACCCTGTTCCGATACATTCGCGAACCCATCCTTCTTGCCTTTTCGACCGCGTCGTCGGAGGCCGCCTATCCCCGCACGCTTGAAGCGCTCGACCGTTTTGGCGTTCCGCCCAAGATCGCAAGCTTTGTCCTGCCGCTGGGCTATTCCTTCAATCTTGATGGCTCGATGATGTACATGACGTTTGCGACGCTGTTCATCGCACAGCTTTACGGCATGCACATCCCGATTGAAGCGCAGATCACAATGCTGCTGACGCTGATGCTGACGTCAAAGGGCATGGCGGCCGTCCCGCGTGCAAGCCTGGTCGTCATTTCGGCAGTCATGGCCCAGTTTCACATTCCCGAAGCGGGTCTCGTCCTGATCCTTGCGGTGGACCAGTTCCTCGATATGGGGCGGTCCGGCACGAACGTGGTCGGCAATGCTGTGGCGGCTGTCGTGGTGGCGAAATGGGAAGGCGACCTTGATGCGCCCGAACCGCCCGAGATTGAACCACCCCATGCGCCATCGAGTCACACACGCTAGAGCCGGGCTACCACGCCGCGTCATCTTGCCGTCACGTCGGCCAGGCCCAAATGCCTTCCGGGTCCGGAACCGCAATTGCCCTTGTTTGGGCGCCCGGATTGACCTTTGCGGGCAAACCTGAAAGCCTGATCTCTTCAAGGGGAATGGAGGCCAGGCCATGGGTATTGGATCGCAGGACGAGACAGCGTTTGCATTTGAAGGGGACTGGCGTGAGCTCACCCCGATCCTGCTGTCCAACCTGCTTCTTTCGATCGTGACGCTGGGCTTCTACCGATTCTGGGGAATCAGTCGCGAACGGCGTTATCTGTGGAGCCGAACACGGTTCATCGATGACCGGCTGGAATGGACCGGCACAGGCAAGGAGCTGTTCCTTGGTTTTCTTCTGGTCCTTGTGATCCTGATCGTGCCCCTGTTCGTGTTGCAGTTTGTCGCGCAGGCTCTGTTGCTTCAGGGGCAGAAGGGCCTTGCCGGGCTGATGGTCATTTCGCTCTATCTTGTCTTCTTCTATGTGGCAGGTCTCGCTGTCTTCCGGGGCCTCAGGTATCGACTGAGCCGCACGAACTGGCACGGAATCCGGGGCGGCAGCGATGATCCCGGATTTGGCTATGGCTGGTCCTATACATGGAAGACGATCGCGGGCACCTTCGTTCTGGGCCTGCTGATTCCGTGGTCGATGACGAGCCTGTGGAGCGAACGATGGAATCGCATGAGTTTCGGACCCCACAGGTTCGAATCCGACCCTGAATGGGGCGGGCTGATGAAACGCTTCCTCCTTTGCTATCTCGCTCCGGTCGTGGCTCTGTTCGTCGGCATTGCGACTGCCATTGCGGGCGCAGCTTCGGGAACCGACATTCCCCAAGTGG
>WBZL01001085.1_pt1 | contig 29311 bp, 27 predicted proteins | sample 5204291 | NCBI WGS metagenome assembly WBZL01 (sample SAMN12344345, study PRJNA552823) | activated sludge metagenome | biome: Activated sludge suspended growth; feature: Nitrification reactor; material: Wastewater; isolation source: activated sludge from nitrification reactor of wastewater...
GGCGCCCGCGTTGGTGGTGACCGTCTGTGACCAGGCCCACGAAGAGGTCGCTCCCGGCGATGACTGGTTGCACTGGTCGGTTCCGGATCCCGTGCCGGTGGGCACCAGCGCCGCGTTCGACGCCACCGTCAGCGAGCTCACCGACCGCATCCAGGCCGTGATCGGGGCATCGTGACCTCCGCCAGAACCCATGGGGGAGCCCCAGCGGCCCACGACGACCTGCACCCCACCGACGCCGCACTCGCGGTCGCGGTGGAGACGGGTACCGGGCAGCTCCGCCTCGACCTCACCCGACGGCTCGCCGCCGAGGCGCTCGGCACCGCGATCCTGATCGTGGCCGTGGTCGGATCGGGCATCGCCGCCAGTCGCCTGTCCACCGGCGACGTGGGGCTGCAGCTCCTCGAGAACGCGGCGGCCACCGCCTGCGCACTGATCGGGCTGATCCTCATGTTCGGTGCGGTGTCGGGCGCCCACTTCAACCCGGTCGTGACCCTCCTCGACCGGATGCTGGGTACCACCACCACCCGCGACACCGTGCTGTACGTGTTGGCCCAGGTGGTCGGGGGCTGCCTCGGCACCATGCTCGCCAACGTGATGTTCGAGCTCCCGGTGGTGGAGCTGTCCACCACCGACCGCTCGTCGGCCGCATTGTGGGTCTCCGAGGTGGTCGCCACCGTCACCCTGTTGCTGGTGATCCAGGGGTGCGTGCGCACCGGTCGGGCGAGCGTGGTGCCGTTCGCGGTCGGGGCCTGGATCGGTGGGGCCTACTGGTTCACGTCGTCCACCAGCTTCGCCAACCCGGCGGTCACCCTGGCCCGCACCTTGTCGGACTCCTTCGCCGGCATCGCCCCGGCTTCGGCCCCCATGTTCATCGTGATGCAGCTCGTGGGCGCGGTGATCGCCTTCGCGCTGGTCCGCCTCTTCTATCCGCACGACCACTCGGAGACCCCCGCATGACCGACCCCCGTCCCGAGGTGCTGTTCGTCTGCGTGCACAACGCCGGCCGCTCCCAGATGGCCGCCGCCCTGCTGGCCCACCACGCCGGCGACCGGGTGGTGGTGCGGTCGGCGGGCTCGGCGCCCGCCGACGACATCAATCCGGCGGTGGTCGAGGCCATGGCCGAGCTGGGCATCGACCTCCGTGCCGCCGGCGCCCACCCCAAGAAGTTGGAGGACGCCACCGTGCAGGCCTCCGACGTGGTCATCACCATGGGGTGCGGTGACGCCTGCCCGTTCTACCCGGGCAAGCGCTACGAGGACTGGGTGCTCCAGGACCCCGCCGGGCAGGGCGTCGACGTCGTCCGCCCCATCCGCGACGAGATCGACCGCCGTATCAGGGCGCTGGTCGACGACCTGCTGACCCCCACCGCCACCCAGGACTGAAGGAGCCCGCCATGACCGATGACAAGCAGGACCTCTCCCTCGACCAGCAGCACCTGGTCCGCACCGTCGCCGCCCGGCTCGAATCGCAGTTCACCGGCACGTTCGGGCCCGAGACGGTCGAACGCTTCGTCCGTGACTCCCTCGACCTGCTGCTCCCCACGGCCAAGATCGCCACCTACCTGCCGGTGCTCGCCGAGAAGTTCGCCCGGCAGCGCCTCGGAGCCCTGGCCCGGCTGGAGGCCAGCGTGCCCTCCGCCGTGCCCGCCGTGCTGTTCATGTGCGTGCACAACGCCGGCCGCTCGCAGATGGCGGCGGGCTGGCTGCGCCACCTCGCCGGAGACCGCGCCGTGGTGTGGTCGGGCGGTTCCGAGCCGGAATCGGAGATCAACCCCGCGGCGGTGGAAGCCATGGCCGAGGTGGGCATCGACATCACGCCGGAGTTCCCCAAGCCGTGGACCGACGAGATCGTGCGGGCGGCCGACGTGGTCATCACCATGGGGTGCGGGGACGCCTGCCCCCTCTATCCCGGCACGCGCTACGAGGACTGGGAGCTCGACGACCCCGCTGGCCAGGGTCTCGACGCCGTGCGCGTCATCCGCGACGACATCAAAGACCGGGTCGAGGCCCTCCTGGCCTCCCTGGGCGTCGCCGTGGCGTGACGGCACCGATCAGGTCCGCGATCGAGGACTGATGACCCTGCTCATCCGCGGAACGTGGCGGTAGGTTCGCCTCGGAGAGCAGGAGGTTCCATGACGAGGTTCGTGGTGATCGGCGGCGACGCCGCCGGCATGTCGGCGGCGGCCCAGGCCACCCGCGGCGTCGAAGCCGTGGAGCTGGTGGTGTTCGAGCGGGGGCAGTTCACGTCGTACGCGGCGTGCGGGCTCCCGTACTTCGTCGGCGGTCTGGTGGGGGACGCCGATCGCCTCGTGGCCCGCTCGCCCGAGGAGCACCGGCGCCGGGGCGTCGACGTGCGCACCGGGCACGAGGTCGTGGCCATCCACCCGGCCGAGCAGGTGGTGGAGGTGCGCGTGGTCGAGACCGGGGCCGTGAGCCGCGAGCCCTACGACCACCTCCTGATCGCCACCGGCGCCTCGCCCATCCGGCCACCGTTCCCCAACATCGACGCCAAGGGTGTGCGCGGGATCCACGTCATCCCCGACGCGGTGGCCCTCGACGATCAGATCCGGGACCGGTCGCCCCGTCGGGCGGTGGTGGTCGGCGGCGGCTACATCGGCCTGGAGATGGTGGAGGCGCTCCAACTTCGGGGCCTCGAGGTCACGCTCGTGGAGAAGCTCGACCAGCCGATGGCCACGCTCGACGCCGACATGGGCGCCCGGGTGGCAGAAGGGCTGGTCGCCCAGGGCGTGGACCTCCGCCTGGGCACCGGGGTCCAGGGCTTCGAGACCGACGGTGAGGGGTGGGTGAGGGCCGTGGCCACCGAAGTCGGGGAGATCCCCGCCGACCTCGTGGTGATGGGGCTGGGTGTGCGACCCAACGTGACGCTGGCCGCCGAGGCCGGCATCACCATCGGGCCGAGCGGAGCCATCGCCACCGACGCCCGCATGGCCACCTCGGCCCCCGGGGTCTGGGCCGCCGGCGACTGCGCCGAGAGCCGCCACCGCGTCACCGGGGCGCCGGCGTGGATCGCGCTGGGCACCCACGCCAACAAGCAGGGGCGGGTGGTGGGGCTCAACGTCACGGGCACGGCGGCCGAGTTCCCCGGCGTGATCGGCACCGCGGTCACCAAGGTCGGTCCGGTCGAGATCGGTCGGACCGGTCTCACCGAGCGGGAAGCCGCCGCTGCGGGATTGGACGCGGCAGGGGAGATCGTGGAGGGGACCAGCCGGGCGCACTACTACCCCGACGGTGCCCCCCTGGCCGTGAAGGTGGTGGCGGAGCGGTCCTCGGGGCGGATGCTCGGCGCCCAGATCGTGGGTGGTCCCGAGGCGGCCAAGCGCATCGATGCGCTCGCGGTGGCCGTGTGGAGCGAGATGACCGTCGACGAGTTCGCCCAGCTCGACCTCGGCTACGCCCCGCCGTTCTCGCCCGTGTGGGACCCCACGCTCATCGCGGCCCGCAGCACCTCACGCGCCCGCCGCGCCTGACCGGCCTGCCGTCCGAGGTCTGCGCCGGGCTCAGCGCACCAGGTCGAGCGACCCGAGGTCGCGGATCGCCGTGCAGGACCGGGTGGCCATGGCCAGGAACATGCGGTCGGCCGGGTCGCTGCGTTCCGCGGTGGCGTAGATCGCGCCCAGCACCGTGATGAACGGGCCCTGGAGCTGGCCCCGCCGGTAGTCGAGGTGGCAGGTGGCGAGGTCGTAGTCGGTGACACCGTGACCGACGAGCGCGGCGTGGTAGGCGGCCACCACCTCGTCCTCGTGGTCCCGGCGGTCGGCGACGTCGAGGCTGGTGCCCAGCAGGTAGGCGAGGTCACGCCCGGGTGGCGCCAGGCTGAGGGTCTGCCAGTCGACGGCCACCACCTCGGGACGGTCGGGGTGGAACATCAGGTTGTCGAGGCGGTAGTCGCCGTGGGTGAGCACGATCGGACCGGCCTCGGCCATCCAGGTTCCGGTGGCCGCCGCCGCGGCCCGCAGGACGGCCACGTCGTCACCGCTCAGGGCGGACGAGTACCGGTCCACGAACTGTTCGGTGGCATCGACGTGCAACGAACCGAGGAAGGCGGCGCCGTCCGCGTCGAGCACCTCGAGGAAGTCGTGGTCGGTCAGCGAGCTGTCGTTCCAGCGCGGGGCGTGCAGGCCCGCGGCGTTGCGCGCCGCCTCGGTGGCCTGCTCGACGGAGCAGCCGTCGGCCTGCACCCCCGGTGCGGCGGGGGCCAGGTCCTCCAACAGGAGCGAGAAGGCGGAGCCGTCCTCGGAGATGCCGGCGGCCCAGCACCGGGGGGCCCGCACCGCCACGGTGGCGGCGATGTGGGCGTAGAACCCCACCTCCTTGCGGTAGCTGGGGGCCACCGTCATCCGGGCGGCCGGGTCCTCGGCGGCCAGCTTGGCCACCAGGGTGGCCGGACCCTGCGATCCCTCGTCGTAGGCGATCGTGAGCCGGTAGGCGGTGCCCATCTGGCCGGTCCCCACCCGCTCGGTGGCCACCGCCCGCACCCCGACCTCGCCGTCCGGGCCGGACAGGGCGGCGGACACCCACCCCGGGGTGAGGTCGTGCACGGTCTCGGCCACGTCGATCCCGGTCTTGGGCCCGACCCCGGAGGTCGAGGGGCGCTGGTGCGGCTGGGCGGTCACGTGGTCCTCCGTGGTGCACCCGGGGCGCACGGTCGATCGGGTCGCAGGCTCGCGCGTGCCACCAGGCTCGACAACCTCCACACCGAGGTGGTGTGCTGGGCCCCATGGCGATCGAGCCGGTGAGGCGTTCCGGCAGTGGCCTCCCGGCCGCCGGCGTCGCTCCGTTCCGGTGAACCGGGCCCACCGGCGCCCGGCGCCCGCCGTGTTGGTGGCGGCTGCGGTGGCCGTCGCCTTCTTCGTGGTGCCGCTCGCGGGCCTGCTCCAACGCGCCGACTGGGGCTCGCTGTGGGCCGACCTCACCACGTCCGAGGCCCGCGACGCCATCCGTCTGTCGGTGGTGTGCTCCCTGAGCGCCGCGCTCTTGTCGGTGGCCTTCGGTACCCCGCTGGCCTGGGTGCTGGCCCGAACCGCGGTCCCCGGTCGGTCGGTCCTCCGGGCCCTGGTCCTGTTGCCGATGGTCCTCCCGCCGGTGGTGGGTGGCGTGGCCCTGCTGGCGGCCTTCAGCACCCGAAGCCCGGTGGGCGGCTGGCTGCACGACACCTTCGGCCTGCAGCTCACGTTCTCCACGGCTGGTGCCGTGCTGGCCCAGACGTTCGTGGCCATGCCGTTCTACGTGCTCACCGTGGAGGCCGCGCTGCGGGGCCTGGACGGTCGCTACGAGGAGGCGGCGGCGAGCCTCGGCGGCTCGAGGTGGACCGTGGCGCGCCGGGTCACATTGCCCCTGGTGGCCCCGTCGGTGGTGGCTGGTGCCGTGCTGGCGTGGGCCCGGGCCCTGGGGGAGTTCGGGGCCACGATCACCTTCGCCGGCAACGTGGCCGGCCGCACCCGCACCCTGCCGCTCTCGGTGTACCTCGAGCTCCAGAGCGACCGCGACGCGGCGATCGCCCTCTCGCTGGTGCTGCTCGTGGTGTCGCTCGTCGTGATCGTCTCGCTGCGCGACCGATGGATCACCCGGCCATGACCCTCTCGGCGAACGTCTCGTTGCGCCTCGGCGATCTGGACCTGCGGGTGGACCTGGTCGCGCCCGCCGGCGAGGTCACGGCGGTGCTGGGCCCCAACGGCGCCGGCAAGACCACCTTGTTGCGCGCGGTGGCGGGCGCGGTGGCCGTGGACGCCGGCGAGATCACCCTCGGCGGGGTGGTGCTGGACCGACCCCCCGACCGGTTCGTGCCCCGCGAGCAGCGTCGACTCGGGATCGTGCACCAGGACCACCTCCTGTTCCCGCACCTCACCGCGCTGGAGAACGTCGCCTTCGGACCTCGCGCCCAGGGCCGTCCGGCGGCCGAGGCCCGGCGGCTGGCCCTGGACCTGCTCGAGCGTCTGGGCGTGGCCGACCACGCCCAGGCCCGACCCCGGGCCCTCTCGGGCGGACAGGCCCAGCGGGTGGCCCTGGCCCGGGCCCTGGCCACCGAGCCCCGCGCCCTCCTGTTGGACGAGCCGCTGGCCGCCCTCGACGTGGCCACCCGCGTGGAGGTGCGCCGCGACCTCCGCCGCCACCTCGCCACCTTCGCCGGGCCCACGGTGCTGGTCACCCACGACCCGGTCGACGCCCTGGCCCTGGCCGACCACGTGGTGGTGCTGGAGGCCGGTCGAGCCACCCAGAGCGGAACCATCGCCGAGGTGACCTCCCGCCCCCGCACCCGGTACGTGGCCGACCTCATCGGCACCAACCTGGTCCACGGCACGGCCACGACCGGCACGGTCACCACCGACTCCGGCGCGGTGCTGATCGTGGCCGAGGGTGGCGACGGGCCCGTGTCGGCCACCGTCGCCCCGGCGGCCGTGGCCCTCCACCGCCGCGAGCCTGAGGGCAGCCCGCGCAACCGGTGGGCCACCACGGTGGCCCACCTCGACCTGCTCGGTGACCGGGTGCGCGTGGCGCTGGGCGACCCCCTGCCCCTGGTGGCCGAGATCACCCCCGCCGCCCTGGCCGACCTGGGTCTCCGCGAGGGCGACCCGGTGTGGGCCAGCGTCAAGGCCACCGAGATCACCACCTACCCCCGCTGAGGAGATGCCGCCCTCCCGCGGGGTGTGGCCGGGGGTGTGGCCGAGCGGCCGCGGAGGGCGTGCAAGAGTGGCCGCTCGAAAGGGGACAACTCATGGACCGCAACCTCTCCGCCCGGCGGGTGGCCGCGCTGTTGATCACGATGCTGGCGCTGGTGTCGTGCAGCAGCGACGACGGGTCGGCGTCGAGCGCGAACGCGAGCACCACCTCCACCCCGGACGCCGCCGCGCCGGGGGCGGACGGTGCTGGCGCAGGCGGTGCCACGGGCATGGGCCCCACCGCAGAGGGCTGGACCAAGGTGCTGGCCCCGGCGTCGTGCCGGTGCAGCGACGGCACGCCGTACCACTACTGGGTTCGGCCCGGTGACCCCGGCAAGGTGCTGTTCTTCCTGGCCGGGGGCGGAGCCTGCTTCAGCGCCGAGACGTGCGCGGCGGAGAGCGCCACCTACACCGTGAACCTCGAAGGGGACGGCGGCCCCGGAGACGGCGGCATCTTCGACCTGGACAACGAGGCCAACCCGTTGGCCGACCACTCGATGGTGGTCGTGCCCTACTGCACCGGCGACCTGCACCTCGGCACCACCCTGCACGACTACGGCGGCGGGGTGGAGGTCCACCACAACGGCTACGCCAACGCCTCCACGGCCCTGGCCGCCACCGCCGCCCTGTTCCCCGAGGCCACCGAGGTGGTGGTGGCCGGCTCCAGCGCCGGCTCGGCCGGCGCGGCCGCCTACGGGGGAGCCGCCCACGACGTGTTCCCCGACGCCGACATCGCCGTGATCGCCGACGCCTCGGCGGCTTACCCGGGCACCCCGGCGATCACGCTGGCCATCGGCAGCCTGTGGGGCATCACCGGGTCGATCCCGTTGTGGCCCGAGACCGCCGACCTGCCCCCCGAAGCGTGGTCGCTGCCGGGCCTGTTCGTGACCGCCTCGCTCCACCACCCCGAGATCCGCTTCGCCACCTACAACAACGCCTTCGACCAGGTGCAGGCCCAGTTCTCGGCGCTGATCGGCCAGGACGGTTCCAACCTGGTGGAACTGATCGACGCCAACAACCGCTGGATCACCGACCAGGGCGTCGACGCCCGCCACTGGGTGGCCCCGGGCACCGACCACACGGTGCTGGGCGACGAGCAGCTCTACACCCAGGAGGTCGACGGCAGCTCGCTCATCGAGTGGCTCACCGCCTTCGTCGCCGGTGAGGAAGGCGACGACGTGCACTGCACCGACTGCGAGCGTCCGGCCTGATCGGTGGCCGGTTGACGGCTGGTTGACGGCTGGTTGACGGCCGGTTGACCGATGGTCAGGCCTCGGGCGCCTACAGGGCGTGGGCTCGGAGGAAGGCGTCGACCACGTAGGTGCTGAACGCGTCGTCGAGCGCGGGCTTGTCCATCAGCTGGGCCAGCAGCAGGGGGCCCACCAGCAGCGAACCTGCTCGGTCCAGGTCGAGGTCGGCCGGCAGCCGCCCTTCGTCGATGCCCCGTCGGAGCACCACGTCGATGGCGTGGTCCTGGCGGGCCTCCAGCCGCTGCTCCAGGTCGGCCACGCCGTCCTTGTGGTTCCGCAGCGTGAGGAGCGCGGGGAAGACCCGAGCCCACTCGGGATCGGCGAGGGTGCGGCAGATGTCGGCGGCCAGGCTGCGCAGCGCGGGCTCGAACCTCAGGGCCGCGTCGGGCTCGGCCAGGTTCGGCGCGCAGCTCTCGATCACGGCCACCAGGATGTCGTCGCGGCTGTCCCAGTGGCGGTAGATGGTGGACTTGGCCACGCCGGAGCGGGCCACGATGGCGTCGACGGTGACCGCGGAGGGGCCGCCCTCCACCAACAGGTCGGTGGCGGTGCGCAGCACCGCGGCATGGGTTCGGGCCACCCGGGCGTCCACGGTCATGTCGGGAGCCGACGGTAGCCGGGCGTCGGCCGTCAGCGAGGGGCGTGACGACTGTCTCACCGGCCGGGCGGTGGATCGGGTGGACATGAACAGTACGATACCGTTTCGTACTGTTAGTCACGACGGGAACGCCCCATGTCACCCAACGCACCCTCCGCCCCACCCACCGCAGGCACCCCGCTCCCGGTGGTGGCGCTGGCCGACCACCAGAGCGAGCTGGTCACCGATCCCAAGCGGCAGCGCCAGATCCTCATCGCCATGTGCGGCGCCCTGATCGCGGTGGTCGCGTCGGTGTCGGGCCTCAACGTGGCCCAGCAGGACCTGGCCCTCGACCTGGGGGCGTCCCAGAACCAGCTCCTCTGGATCATCAACGGCTACACCATGGCGCTCGCCGCGCTCCTGCTGCCGATCGGCGCCCTGGGTGACCGGTTGGGGCGCAAGCCGATCCTGCTGACCGGCCTGGTGCTGTTCATCGCCGCCAACGTGCTGGGCGGCCTGTCCACCACCACCGGGATGCTGATGGGCGCCCGGATCCTGGCCGGCGTGGCCGCCGCCATGATCATGCCGGTCACCCTGTCGGTGATCACCTCCAGCTTCCCGCCCGAGCAGCGGGCCCGCGCCGTGGGCATCTGGTCGGGCTTCGCCGGCGCCGGTGGCATCCTCGGCCTGTTCGTGGCGTCGTTCCTCATCGACTACTTCACCTGGCCGTGGCTGTTCGCCATGCCCATCGTGATCGCGCTGTTCTCGGTGGTGATGACCCTGAGGGCCGTGGGCAACTCCCGCGAGGTCCAGGCCGGTCGCTTCGACACCGTCGGGTCGGTGCTGTCGGCCCTGGCCATCGGGGCCATCGTGCTCGGCATCCACGAGGGGCCCGAGCGGGGCTGGACCGATGTCCTCGCCCTGGGCGGCCTGGTGATCGGGTTCGGTGCGCTGGCCGCCTTCGTGGTGTGGGAGCTGCGCCAGGACCACCCGCTGCTCGACATCCGGGTGTTCTCGCACCGGGGCCTCGCCGCCGGCTCGGTCACCCTGCTGGTGGTGTTCGCGGTGATGTTCGGCGTGTTCCTGGTGCTGCCGCAGTTCACCCAGGCGGTGCTCGGGTACTCGGCCCTCAAGTCGGCGGCCTCGCTGCTGCCCATGGTGGTCGTGATGATGCCGCTGTCGGCCATGGCGCCCCTCATCGCCAAGCGCGTCGGCACCCGCAACACCCTGGCCACCGGCATGGCCCTGTTCGCCTCCGGACTGGTGCTGCTGGCCCTCATGGTGTCGGCCGAGGGCGGGTACTGGAGCGTGCTCCCCGGCCTGTTGGTGCTCTCGTTCGGCATCGGTCTCTGCATGAGCCCGTCCACCACCGTGATCACCGAGTCGCTCCCGGTCGCCAAGCAGGGGGTGGCGTCGGCCCTCAACGACACGGTCCGTGAACTGGGTGGCGCCATCGGCATCGCCCTGTTGGGCTCGTTCGTGAGCGCCGGCTACCGGTCCAGCGTGGCCGACGCCACCACCGGGCTCAGCCCCGACCTGGCCCACCGGGTCCAGGAGGGCATCGGCGCCGCCTTCGCCGCCGCCCCCGACCTGGGTGCCGACGCCCCCGCGGTCCTGGACGCCGCCAAGCTCGCCCTGGTCGACGGGTGGCAGGTGGCCATGTGGTTCGGTGTCGGGCTGGCCGCCGCCACCTTCGCCTTCCTGGTGATCCGCGGCCCCCGGCCGAGCGACCTGGAGGCTGAGGACGCCCTGGACGCCGACCTCCCCGGCGATCTCCACACCGATCTGGCCGACGTGCTGGTCGACGCCTGATCGACACGGCCCCTCCGGACCCGGTAGCCATCTCGTCGATGGCCGACCGGACCAACCCCGATGAACCGCCGGACCGGTTGGCCCGGCGACTGGGCCTGGGCGATGCCGTGGTCGTGGGACTGGCGGCCATGCTCGGCGCCGGGGTGTTCGCGGCGCCCGGTCCCGCGGCCGAGGCCGCCGGGCCGTGGCTGCTCGCCGGCCTGGTCCTGGCGGCGGTGGTGGCCTTCGCCAACGCCACGTCGTCGGCGCAGCTGGCCGCCCGCCACCCCGAAGCGGGGGGCACCTACGTGTACGCCCGGATGCGGCTGGGCGGGTACTGGGGCTTCCTGGCCGGGTGGAGCTTCGTGGTCGGCAAGATCGCCAGCCTGTCGGCCATGGCCCTCACGTTCGGCTCCTACGTGTCGGCGGAGCTGGCCCGGCCGATCGGGCTGGGCGCGGTGGCGGCCGCGACCGCCGTGAACTACCTCGGGGTGGAGAAGACGGCACGGGTCTCCCGGGTGATCGTGGCGCTCGTGCTCGGCGTGCTGGCCGTGACCGTCGGCGCCCTCGTGTTCGGCAGCGACGCGACCGCCGGGCACCAGCCGTGGAACGGGTCCGTGGGCCCCTGGGACGTGGTCCGATCCGCCGGCCTGCTGTTCTTCGCCTTCGCCGGCTACGCCCGGTTGGCCACCCTGGGCGAGGAGGTGGTCGAGCCCGAGGTCACCATCCCCCGGGCGATCCCCCTGGCGCTGGGCGTGGTCGTGGTGGTGTACGGCCTCGTCCTCGGGGCGGCGCTGCTCGCGGTGGGCCCGGAGGCCCTGGCCACGTCGGCGGCCCCGCTGGCCGACGCGGTGGGCGCGGGGCGATGGCCCGGTCTGGAGTCGGTGGTGCGAGCCGGTGCCGCGGTCGCGGCGGCGGGCGTGCTCTTGTCGTTGCTCGCCGGGGTGAGTCGGACCGCACTGTCGATGGCACGCCGCCGGGAGCTGCCCGGGTGGCTCGATGCCGTGCACCCGCGGTTCCGCACGCCGCACCGGGCCGAGGTGGTCACCGCCGTGGTGGTGGCCGGGATCGTGTCGGTGGCGGATCTGCGCGACGCGATCGGCTTCAGCTCCTTCGCCGTGCTCACCTACTACGCCCTGGCCAACGCATCGGCCCTGCGCCTCGCCCCCGAGGAGCGACGGTGGCCCAGGTGGCTGGCCGGGCTGGGCCTGGTGCTCTGCCTGGTGGTGGCGGCCTCGCTACCGCTCGTCTCGGTGACGGGTGGCCTGGGCCTGCTGGTGGTGGGCTCCCTGGTCTGGTTCGCCACCCGGACTCGACGCATCGGACCTGTCGGCCGCGCGGCCTGAGCGTGGCCCTGGCCGGGGGAGGGAGACCTTCGACCCTGGTGGCCGGAGGCCGGGTGGGGGAAGGTGACCCCATGGCTTGCGCACGCTGTGGATCGTGGTCGTGTCGCCGGCGCGGGGTCGCCGCCGGGCTGGCGGCGGGGGCGACCGTGCTCGTGCACCGCGAGGTGGTGCGCCCGTGGCACGAGCGGTGGGGGGCCACCGACGAGGAGGTGGCGGCCGTGCTGCCCGGCGACGATCTGATCGAGGAGCCGGCCGACCAGATCACCCGGGCGATCACCATCGACGCACCGCCGGACGAGGTCTGGCCCTGGGTCGTGCAGATCGGTGCCGACCGCGGGGGCTTCTACAGCTACGACTGGCTCGAGAACCTGTTCGGGCTGGGCATCCACAGTGCCGACCGGATCGTGCCGGAGTGGCAGGAGCGCCAGGTGGGCGATCTGGTCTTCGCCGAGGCGAAGGGCAGCGGGGGGTGGTACGTGGTCGAGGTGCGGCCCGGCGAGGTCCTGGCGATGCAGGTGGGTGACCCGTCGGTCGGTCGGCCGGCCCGCCGGGACGAAGGCGCCCGCTGGCAGTTCCAGTGGACGTTCGCGCTGCGCGAGGGTCCGGGCGGCACCACGCGCCTCCTGGTCCGGGAACGGGTCGCGTTCGGGAGTGCGGTGACGCGGCTGGTGATGGCACCGATCGGGTTGGTCAGCTTCGCCATGACCCGCAAGATGCTGCTGGGCATCAAGGTGCGGGCCGAGGGCCGCCACCACCGCTCGGGCGACGTGCAGCCCGACGGTCAGCCCGCCGTTCAGCCCGCAGCCGACGGGTCCCGGTAGGCGCTCACGATCGGGGCCAGCTCGGCGGGGGTCGAGCCGTGGAGGATCACGGCGTCGCAGCCGAGCGCGAGCTGGCCACGGATCGCGTCGGCGCACCGTTCGGGTGTGCCGGTGGCGCTGGCCTCGAACCACTCGTCCGGCAACAGCGTGGCAGCGTGCTCGAGCTGGTCGGTGGTGCCCACGATGTCGAGCCCGGCCACCGAGGCGATCACCGGGTCGGCCAGGAACCGGCGCAGCACCTCGTGGTCCCACCCGTTGGTGCGGACCAGCAGCTCCCCGTAGCCCTGCAGGTAGGTGCCGAGCCGGCCCACCGTCTTCTTGAGCCGCACCTCGGGGGCGAGGTGGTCGCCCACGGTGGCGAAGCACGACCACACCCGCACGTCGGCGGGGTCCCGACCGGCGTTGGCGGCCGCGTTCTTGACCAGCTCGACGCACCGGGCCGTGACCTCGTCGGTGAAGTAGGTGTGCAGCACCACGTCGTCGAAGCACCGGCCGGCCAGCTCCAGGGTCCGGTCGCCGAAGGCCACCAACGCCAGGGGCAGGTGCTCGTCGAGGGAGGAGTCGAGGTGGAGGACCGGCCACGATCCCGCCGGACCGTCGTGGCCGAAGATGGCCTCGCCCCGGAACAGGCGGCGCATGATCCCCGCGAAGTCCTCCAGTTCGGCGGTGGTGATGCGGGGGATGCCGAACGCGTCCTGCAGGGCGGGGATGCCCCGGCCCAGGCCCAGGGTGAACCGCCCGCCGGTGAGGCTCTGCATGGTGCGGGCGAGCCCGGCGGTGACCATGGGATGCCGGGTGTTGTGGTTGGTGGCCGCGGTGATGATGCGGATCCGCTCGCTGGCGGCCCCGGCCGCACCGCAGAGAGCCCCCGCCTCCTTCTTGTTGTACCGCTCGGAGATGAACGCCGCGCCCAGCCCGAGCGCTTCGGCGTCGCGCACCTCGGCGACGAGGTCCCGGGAGCTGTCGGGCTGGCCGGCGAGCAGGTAGCAGCCGAGCTCGGGTAGGGGCGTGGTCATCGGGGCTCACCTCGGGTGGACGGGTCCCCATCTTGGCGCCCGGGGACCTCTGGCCCTTGGCGACCGTGGCCCGGCCGGGCATCGTGGCGGGAGCAACGAACCCGAGCCCCCCGAGCGGTCCAGGAGCGCGCCCCGTGGCCACCACCGTCGAACCCGATGACCGGCCCGCCGATCCGGCGCCGCCCCGCCGCCCCGCTCGTCGTTCGCGGGCAGCCGTGGTCGGGGCGGGGGCGCTGGTCGTCGCCGGGGCCTACCTCCTCGGTCGGGACGGCTCGCCGGGCTGGCAGGTCGGACGGGTCGTGGGCTTCGCCCTGCTGGTCGGGGCGGTCGGGTGGCTGATCCGCGCCGGCGGGGAGCGGACCCGAGCCACGGCGGCCTTCGCCGCGGGGTGCGTGGCCTTCGGTGCCGCGGTGGGCATCGCGCTGCCCCACCTGGCCAAGGGGGGCTCCGCCCTGGTCGCCGCGGCCGGCTCCGTGCTGCTGGCGGGGAGCGTGCTGCTCCTGGGGTCGGGGGCGTGGTCGCTCGTGCGCCTCACGTCCCGGTGGTGGCGGCTGTTGACCGTGCCCGCCCTGGTGGTGGTGTTCGCGGTCAGCCTCTCGGTGGTCGGCCCCGCCGTGGCCGCCACCAACGTGCCCCCCACCCGGCTGGGTGCCACGCCGGCCGACGTGGGCCTGGCGGCCACCGACGTGGAGGTGGTCACGGCCGACGGCGTGGTGCTGTCGGCGTGGTGGATCCCGGGCGACGGGGCGTCGGCCGTGGTGCTGTTGCACGGCGCCGGGTCCACCCGATCGAGCGTGCTCGACCAGGCCGCCGTGCTGGTGGGCGAGGGGCACGGCGTGCTCGCCCTCGACGCCCGCGGCCACGGCACCAGCGGTGGTCGGGCCATGGACTTCGGCTGGTACGGCGATCTCGACGTGATGGCCGCGGTGGACCACCTGGTGGCGCGACCGGAGGTGGACCAGGACCGCATCGCCGTGGTCGGCATGTCGATGGGTGGGGAGGAGGCGGTGGGGGCGGCCGCCGCCGATCCGCGCATCTCGGCGGTGGTCGCCGAAGGGGCCACCAGCCGCACGGCGCGCGACAAGGCTTGGTTGTCGGAGCGCTACGGCTGGCGGGGAGCGGCCCAGGAGGGGATCGAATGGCTCACCTACGAGCTGACCGACCTGCTCACCGAGGCCGATCAGCCGATCACGCTCCGAAACGCGGTGGCCGCCGCCGCCCCCACCCCGGTGCTGTTGATCGCCGGCGGTGTCACCACCGACGAGGAGCACGCCGCCCGCCACATCCGGTCGGGATCGCCCGAGACCGTGGAGCTGTGGGTCGCCCCCGGCAGCGCCCACACCGCGGCGCTCGACGACCACCCCGACGAGTGGCGCACCCGGGTGGGCACCTTCCTGGCGGATGCCCTCGGGTCGGGGTGAGCGGGTCGGGGTGAGCGGGCCGGGGTGAGCGGTGGGGCGGGCCCCCGTTCGGTCAGCGGTGGCCCACCTGGGTCTCGTGCTGGGGGTGCTTGCAGTTGGTGGTGCCGTGGAACCGGTCGAAGAAGCCCTGCACCGCGGCCAGGTAGAGGGCGGCCCAGGTGAACGAGGCCAGCACGTCGGTGAGGTAGTGGGCGTTCTTGTACACCCGGGCCGCGGCCACCAGCGCCCCGATGGTGAAGGCCACCACCACCGACGCCCACCAGAGGGCCCGGCTGCGGAAGTGCAGTGCCACCACGGCCGGGAACAGTCCCCACAGCGAGGCCACCGCCAGGGGGTGCCCGCTGGGGTGCGACGGTCCGTTGAAGGTGCCGAGCGGCTCGATGGTCGGCCGGGTGCGGTCGACCAGGCCCTTGAGCACGAACTCCATGGCGGGTCGGAACAGGGCGGCGAGCACCAGGGCGACCGCCAGGTAGCGGCAGCGCGACCACGTCCACACCGCGAGCAGCCCGGCAGCGCTGAAGATCACGATGTTGTCGCCCAGGTGGCTCAGGTCGTTGAACAGCTGGGTGAGCTCGTCGGTGCGGATGCCGGCGACCCAGCGGGCGACCGGTTCGTCAACTCGCAACAGCACCTCGCCACCCTTCCAGGCGGCCAGGAACGCCAGGCCGAACGACACGGTGAGCGTGCCCGCGAACACGAGCTTGCGGTGGTAGAAGAAGTGCTTCGCCGTGAGTGGCGGGTCGCGGTGCAGCACCGAGATCGCCGGGCGTACGATCTCCTCGGGCGGGAAGGCGCGGGCCAGTTCCTCGGGAACCTCCTCGGGCTCCTCGTCCGGCCCGTCCTTGGGTGACAGCTCGGTGGGGTGGTTCACGGGACCCGGTACTCCTCCATCGAATGGACGTGGATCAGGTGGTTGTCCACCAGCCAGTCCTCCACGCACCCCTTGAACTGCTTGCGGTCGGTGGCGTCGAGCGCCGGCGCGAAGACCACCTCGATGAGCAGCGGGTCATCGGCCACCACCTGTGGTTCGCCCTCGATCCCCGGGGAGACTTCCACGTCGCAGAACGCCAGGTGGGCGCGGGCCACCGCCTCCAGGGTCTGGGAGGGTTCGGACCGGTTCTGGACCGGCTCCACCACCACCCGCAGGCGCGAATCGGCCGGCCGGCGGTGGTGAGTGGACTGGGTGAGGTCGCGCACCACCAGCACCCCGCCGGCGAGCAGGGCCACCGCGGCCAGGTTCAGGGCCACCTTCGCGGCCGGCCGCATGGGTGTCGGGCTCACGAGCGGGGATCCAGGAACGTGTCCAGCTGTGGGTCGTCGCGCTGGAGGTGCGGCCGGGCCAGGGCGTTCACCTCGTCGACCACCAGCCCCGGCCGATAGGCGATGGCATCGAGTTGGCGACCGAGGAGCGCCTCGCGGCGGGGATCCACCGTGCGGGTGGCGACCTTGTCGATGAGCCAGGCCCCGGCGGACAGCAGGACGCCACCGCCGACCAGCATGGTGACGAACACGTTGGTGCGCGACGTGACCTCGGTGGGATCGACCGGCATCCACGCGAAGCGCTGCTGGTCGTGGCGGGTGGAGCGCAGCGCTTCGACCGCCGACGGCTCCGGGCGGCGCAGCCCGGCCACGTCGCTCTCGAGCTTGGCGACCCGCGCCAGCACCGCGGCCGCACCGATCAGGACCTCGGCGGACACGAACACGATGGCGAAGAAGACGGCGCGCGACCACTCCCAGCGGGCCAGCGACACCACCGTGTAGATGCCCGACACGAAGAGCGTGACCACTGCGGCCGCCCAGGCGATCCCCTTCACCGCGCCGCCTCGAGATCCTGGTCCGAGGTGAGCGTGACCTCGCCGGACAGACCGTCGACGGTGACCTCGTCGCCGTCGACCAGGGCGTCGGCCGCGGCGTAGGCCACCACGGTGGGCACGCCCTGCTCGCGGGCGAGGATGGCCAGGTGCGAGAGCACGCTGCCGGTCTCGGCCACCAGCCCGGCGAGCCGGGGCAGCAGGGGGCCGAGGCGGGGGCTCAGGGTGCGCACCACCAGGACCGAGCCCGGGGGTGGATCGTCGACGTCGTGGGTGACGGGGCCGGTGCCGGTGCCGCCGCCGGCCCCGGTGCCGCCGGATGACCCTCCCGGGGCCGCCACCGGTACGGGCAGGCCCCGGTCGCCGGACCGGAACCGGGCGGGAAGACCCGGCGACCCGTCGAGGCTGCGCTCGGCGGCCCAGGCCAGGGCCCGCTGGTCGGCGTCGGCCCGATGGGCCACCACGTCGGCGAGCTCGTCGAAGCGCAGGTGGCGCACGTGGGTGGGGTCGGCCAGCTGGCCCCGGGCGGCCAGGCGTCGGCCGATCTCGAGGGCCGCCTGCCCCACCAGCTCTTGCATCCACCTGGTGCGCAACCGCAGCGACTCGCGCTCCACCGCGGCCCGGCTGGCCGCGGGTGGGTCGTAGGCCAACGTGGCGGTGGAGGCGGACGACGGGAGGACGACGGGAGCGCCGATCCGGGGTGCCACCAGGGCCAGCACCACGGGTGACCGGGCCAGGATCTCCTCGTCGGTGTAGCCGTCGGCGCGCGACTCGGCCAGGACCCGGAGGGCCACCGAGGCGCCGGTGAACCCCGACGTGGAGCGTTCCATCACCATGCCCATCAGGATCTCGTGGGCGTGCAGGCTGAGCAGGCCCTCGCGGCCCCGGCCGATCAGCGCCACCAGTTGGCGGGTGGACAGCTCGCTCAGGGCGGGCACCGCTTCGAGGTCGGCGTCGACCTGCGCCGCAAGGTGGTCGGCGATGAGCGGCAACGCCAGCCGGAGGCGACCGATCCGCCAGGCGGTGAGGAGGTGGCGGACCCGGCCCCGCAGCCCACCCCGGAGGCGACGGCCGGACGGACCGTCGTACTCGCCGGTGACCTCCAGGTCGACGGCAACCCGTCCGCCCACCACCGTGACCAGGTCTCGGTCCTCGAGCAGGCGCGGGTCGACGGCACCCGAGATCCGCAGCGCTTCGCGCAACCCGTCCCGTAGGGGCGGAACCCAGAGGTCCACCTCCAGACGGGCCAGGGGTTCGGGGAAGGTCTCGGCCACCGGGCCCGGCCCGAACACCGGTCCGGTGGGCACGCCCCGGATCGTGCTGGTGACCGGGCGGCTCTGGAACAGGACGAGATCTCCGTCGACCAGGCCCCACTCGATGTCCTGCGGGGTGCCGAACACCCCGCCCACCCGGTCGCCGAGCGCCGCCACCTCGCGCAGGCGGGCCGGTGGGATCGTGACGTCGTCTCGGATGTCGGACTCCAGCACGCGGCCGCGCTCGTCGAGCAGCCAACGGCTCCCGTCGACCTCGCCGCTCACCAGCGGGTCGCCCTGGCCCCGTACGGCCACCACCACCCGTCGATCCGTACGCCCCGACACCGGGTCGACCCCGAACGCCACCCCCGAGACCTCGGGCTGGGCCATGGGTTGCACCAGCACGGCGATGGGCTGGTCGGCGGCCCCGGCCCGGGCCCGTGAGTCGAACACGACCTGCACCGCGTCGACGAGGGCGTCGAGGCCCCGGACGTCGAGCACGGTCTCGAACTGGCCGGCCCGGGACGAGCCGGCCTGGTCCTCGACCACCGAAGACGACCGGACGACGAGCGGCTGCCCATCGGCGACGAGGCGGAGGGCCCGCTCCAGGCCCGGCAGCTCGGCCACATCGGCCCCGGCGTCGTGGCGATCGCTCGCCGTGGTGGTGATCACCATGGCCGGCAGGGTCCGCACCCCGGCCCGGTGGGCCCGGGCGAGGGCGGCAGCCTTCCCGCCGGCAGTCCTGGGATCCAGGGCCAGGTCGTCGTCGAGCTCGATCACCAGGGAAGGAGCCTCGACGTCGGCCGGCGCCGTCCCGATCGGGTGGGGTTCCGGTTGGCTGTGCATGGCGTGCCCGAAGGCGTCACCCACGGTACCGGGCCTGCCCGACCGCGCGCGGCGGGTGGTCGCGGCCGTCCGGGCCGCCATGATGGGGACATGCGCTTCGGACTCGACATCGCCCAGCAACGGATGCCCTTCGCCGAGGTGGTGGAGCGGGCCCGCTTCGCCGACGGCGCCGGCTTCGACGGCATCTGGGGCTTCGACCACTTCCAGCCCATGTACGGGGAGGGTCCCGGCGAGTGCTTCGAGGGGCACACCACCCTTGCCGCGCTCAGCGGTCACACCACCCGGACCCGCCTGGGCCTGCTGGTCGCCGGGGTCACCTACCGCCACCCGTCGGTGCTGGCCGCCGAGGCCATGACCATCGACCACGCCTCGGGCGGGCGGTTGGAGCTGTCGCTCGGTGCCGCCTGGTTCGAGCCCGAGCACCGGGCCCTGGGCATCCCGTTCCCGGGCACCGCCACCCGCATCGAGCTGCTCGACGAGGCCCTCACCATCGTCCGGGGCCTGCTCACCACCGACGGGTTCTCGTTCGAGGGTCGCCACTGGCAGGTGCAGGACGCCACGCTCCATCCACGGCCGGTGCAGTCGCCCCATCCGCCGATCTGGATCGGGGCCAGCGGCGAACGCAAGATGCTGCCGTTGGTGGCCCGCCACGCCGACGTGTGGCACACCTTCGGCGACCAGGCCACCTATGCCCGCAAGTCGGCCCTGCTCGACGACCTGGCCGTGGCCGCGGGTCGCGACCCGTCATCGATCGCCCGGGCGGCGTCGCTCAGCCTGTCGGAACCGTGGGACCAGGTGCGGGCCACCGTGGACTCGCTGCGCGACCTGGGCGTGAGCTACCTGATCTGCGGCTGGCCCAGCGAGGGTCGGGCCCGCCTCGACGAGTTCGTGGGGCAGGTGCTCCCCTCGTTGCCGGCCGACTGACCAGCTGACCGACCCGTCCGCACGCGACCGGGGGGCGACGGGACGAGCCCGTCACCCCCCGGGTGCACGACGATCAGCGCTGGTTGATCAGCAGCGGTGGATCAGGGAGCGTCGGCGTAGCGGAGGTAGGGCTTGATCTCCTCCACGTTCTGCAGCTTCTGGCGGGCGTCGTCGGTGGACAGCGCGGGAGAAACGATCACCCGCTCGCCGGGGGTCCAGTTGGCCGGGGTGGCGATGGGGTTGGCGTCGGTGGCCTGGAGGGCGTCGATGACCCGCACGATCTCGGCGAAGTTGCGGCCCACCGACTTGGGGTAGGTGAGCGTGAGGCGGATCTTGTCGGCCGGGTCGACGATGAAGACCGACCGCACCGTGGAGGTGTCGCCCTCGCCCGGGTGGATCATGTCGTAGAGCTCGGCGACCTTGCGGTCGGGGTCGGCCACGATCGGGAAGTTCAGATCGGTACCGCCGACCTCGCCGATGTCGGGGGCCCAGCGCTTGTGGTCGTCGACCGAGTCGACCGACAGGGCGATGGCCTTGGTGTTGCGCTGCTGGAACTCGTCCTTGAGGGCGGCGGTGCGGCCCAGCTCCGTGGTGCACACGGGGGTGAAGTCGGCCGGGTGGCTGAAGAAGACGGCCCAGGAGCCCTTCTTCCAGTCGTGGAACGAGATGGGGCCGTCGGTGGTGTCGGCGGTGAAGTCGGGGGCGGTGTCGCCGAGGTGGAGGCTCATCGGGAGCGTCCTTTCGCTGTGGATGGGGTGGAGGGGGACTGCGGCTCCGAGGTTACGGATCCGGTCACGGGATGTGTTCCGATCCGGGTCCACCGGGGTTCGTCGCGTCGCCGGCGATGGTAGCGACGAAACTCGGAAAAGCCCACCGGAGTACGGGGGATTGGTCGCCGCTCGCGCTCGGCCGCCGGCGACCGAGGGTCGTCTGGGTCAGGTCGTCCTGGGTCAGGTCGTCTGGAAGGCCACGATCCGGTCGACGGCGGCCGCCACCGCCTCGGGGCCGGCGGCGAACGACAGACGGACGAACCCGCGGCCGTCCACCGGATCCATGTCGGTGCCGGGCACCAGGGCCACGCCGGCCTCCTCCAGCAGGGCCCGGCACCAGTCGGGCGAGCCGGCATGGGGGCCGAGCCGGTCCTCGATGCCCGCCCACAGGTAGAAGGCCCCGTCGGCGGGGGCGACCGGCCCCCACCCCAGGCGGGGCAGTTCGGCCAGCAGACCGGCTCGGGTGCCGGCCAGCGCGGCCACCCGGGCGTCGGCCTCGGCGTACGACGCGTCGGTGAAGGCCCCGATCGCCGACAGCTGGCCCGGGGTGGGCGGGCACAGCGCCACGTTGCCGGCCAGGGCGTCGACCGCCGGGCGGAGGTCGTCGGGCACCAGGGCCCACCCGAGGCGCCAACCCGTCATGCCCCAGTACTTGGAGAACGACGAGACCACCACGGTGGTCCGGTCCAACTCCCAGGCGCTCGTGCCGCGCGCGCCAAGAGCCGAGGGGTCGGCCGGGTAGGTGATGCCGTGGTAGATCTCGTCGCTGATCAGGCGCACGTCGTGCTCGCGGCACCAGTCGACCAGTGCGGCCAGCCGGGTGCGGTCCACCATGGACCCGGTGGGGTTGGCGGGCGACGCCAGCACCAGGCCGTGCAGTGGTCCGTGCTCGGCCACCACCGCGTCGAGCAGCGCCGGGGTGGGTTCGAACCCCGTGTCGGCCCCGGCGGGTACGTCGACCACGTCGATGGCGAGGGCCCGCAGCACGTTCCGGTAGGCCGGGTAGCCGGGACGGACCACGGCCACCCGGTCGCCCACGTCGAAGGCCGCCAGGAACACCAGCACGAACGCTCCGGAGGCCCCGGTGGTCACGGCCACCTCGCGGGCGTCTACGGGCAGGTCGTACCACCGGCCGTAGTGGTCGGCGATGGCTCGGCGCAGCTCCGGCAGCCCCAGTGCGCCGGTGTACCCGAGCGGGTCGGTGCCGGCGTAGAGGTCGGCGGCCAGGGTCCGCACGTCGGCCGGCGCACCACCCTGGGGTTCACCGGCGCACAGCGAGATCACGTCCCGCCCCGCGGCGCGCAGCTCCGCCACCTGGTCCAGGATGGCCATCACCTGGAACGGGGGGACCTGGCCCCGGAGCGACACCTTCATGGTTCCGAGGTCTACACGACACCCGTCGGCCACCGGGGTGTCACCGGGCGGTGGGCCGGCGCCGGGTCGGGTGCGCTAGGAACGAGCCATGCGCATCCTGGTCACCAACGACGACGGCATCGACGCCATCGGCCTCCACGTCCTCGCCCGCCGCCTCACCGAGCTGGGCGACGTGGTGGTGGCGGCGCCGGACCGGGAGTACTCGGGTGCGGGTGCGGCGCTGGGAGCCCTGCACCTGATCCGGCCCGAGGTCCGCCGGGCCGAGGTGCCCGGGGTGGCCACCGCCTGGGCGGTGTCGGGCCCACCGGCGCTGTGCGTCACCTTCGCCCGGCTGGGAGCGTTCGGCGACGGGTTCGACCTGGTGGTGGCCGGCATCAACCCCGGGGCCAACACCGGCCGGGCGATCTACCACTCCGGCACCGTGGGCGCCGCCCTCACCGCCCGCAACGGCGATCTCCCGGGTCTGGCCGTGAGCCAGGCCGTGGCCGGGTTCGGTGTGGAGGGTCAGGGCTGGGACGCCATGATCCAGGACCAGCAGTGGGATGCCGCCGCCGAGGTGGGGGCCCGCGTCGCGGCCGTCCTCCTGGCCCGGCCCGCCGGTGGCGATCCGCCGGTGCTCAACGTGAACGTGCCCAACCTGCCGCTCGATCAGGTGGCCGGGTGGCGACGCACCGAGGTGGCCACCCTGCCGCCCCGGGCGCTGGTGCAGGCGGAGCTGGTGGCCCAGGCCGGCCACGAGGGCGCCTACGACGTGAACATGCAGTGGGGCGACCCGGTCGACCTGCCGGTGGACACCGACAGCGGCGCGGTGGAGGCCGGCTACGTGTCGATCACCGCCCTGTCGCGCATCGCCGACCACCGCGCCGACGACCTGGCCGACGTGACCGCCGCGCTCGAACTGTTGCTCTGAACCGGCTGGTCTGGATGGGGTCAGGCGTCGCCCCGGTGGCGGTCGAGGAACTCCAGCACGGCCCGGTTGAACACCTCGTTGCGGTCGCCGGCCACCATGTGGCCGGCGCCGGCGACGTCGGCGAACTCGGCGTGGGGGGCGCGGGACAAGAAGTCGGCCACGCCCTCCTCGCTCAGCAGGTCGCTGCTGCGGCCCCGCACCAGCAGCGTGGGGATGGTGAGCGCCTCCACCGCCTCTTCCAGGCGTCCCGGGTGCACCACCGACGACCGGGTCTCGTCGGCCGAGCCGAACTTGCCCAGCACGAACGCGGGGTCCCAGTGCCAGTGCCAGCGGCCGTCTCGTTCGCGGAGGTTCTTGGCCAGCCCGCTGAGGTCGGTGGGTCGGGGTCGGTGGGGGTTGTAGGCGGCGATCACGTCGGCCGCCTCGTCGAGCGACGCGAAGCCGTCGAGGTGGGCGGTCATGAACGCGCCGATGCGCTCGCGCCCCTCCACCTCGAGGCGGTGGGCCACGTCGACCAGGACCAGGCCTCGGGCCACCTCGGTCTGCACCGGGGCCTCGGCCACCGCCACGAGTGACGACAGGCCGCCGAGCGAAGCGCCCACCAGCACCGGCGGGTGCGGCAGGTCGCGGGCCACGGCCGCCACGTCGCCCGCGAAGTCGTCGATGCCGTAGGCGCCGTTGGGTGCCCAGTCGCTGTCGCCGTGGCCCCGCAGGTCGAGCGACCACGCCCGCCACCCGGCGTCGACGAGGATCTTCCAGGTGCCCGACCACGAGTGGCGGGTCTGGCCCCCGCCGTGCAGCAGGATCACCGTGGGACCGTCGACCGGTCCGCCCACGTCGCCCGCCAGGCTGATGCCGCCCGGCACCGGGATGCGGAGGTCGAACTGCGGCTCGGCGGACGGGGCGGCGGGCATGGGTGCGATTCTGGCCCACCCGGGCGATGGTCGACCTGGTCCGGCTCGGGTTCTCATGCTCGAAGGATCTGGTGGGACCTGTTCGGCCGGCGCGACCGACTGTGCAGCGTCGCAGCGACAACTCCGTCGGCGGACCCGGGGTCCGCCCCATTCGGTCGCCGGTCCGGGCGGCCCCGCCCGTGCCGTTGTCGCTGTGACGCTGCACGGCACCGACCATGGTGCGCCCGGTTGGAGGCACCGTCGTCGCATTCGGTTGGCGCGTCGGCTTCGTTGTCACTGCCCCTGGAGATGATGGAGGCATGGAACCGTCGGGTTGCATCCTGTTGTGGGGGCGGGGGCAGCGCTATGTGCTCACCGAGCTGTTGTTCGACCACGGGCCGTTGCGGGTGGCCGAGATCGTGGCGCTGCTGCACGCCCAGGGGCTGGTGGTCGGCGGCCGCCCGTCCAAGACGGTGTCCGACGCCCTGCGGTGGGAGGTGGCTCACGGTCGGGTGGTGCGCCTGGACCGCGGCCTGTACGGCCCGGGTCGCATGCCCCGCTCCACCCGGGCCTGGATCCGCCGTCGCAATCGGCTCCTACGCTCGCAGGGGGAGTGCCCGGTCGGCCGACCCGTCGCGGTCAACAGTGCCTACGACACCGTGGCCGACACCGTGGCTCCCGTTTCCGGCGCTGGACCATCGACATCGTGTGCGAACAATCGGGTGAGGGGTGGCGCGGTCGGGCCCGACGAGGTGGTCGTACTGGGTGCTGGCTGGAGTGAGGCCGAGGAGGCCGCCGAGGACGCGGCCATGCGGAAGCGGCTCCTCACCGCGCTGGGGTGGCGCGGGCCCTAGCTGATGAGGGGGTCGCGGGGCAGGCCGAGGATGCGCTCGCCGATCTGGTTGCGCTTGATCTCCGACGTGCCGCCGGCGATCGACATGGCCCGGTGCATGAGGGCGAGCGTGCCCGCCATGACGCCGGGGCCGTCGAGGAAGGCGGCGTCGGGCCCGGTCAGCTCCACCAGCATGGCGGCGGCCTCGGTCATGTTCTCCGAGAGCACCAGCTTGGTCACGTTCCCCTCGGGTCCGGGGGCGCCGCCGGCCACGGCCCGGTGGGCGCTGCGGAGGTTGAGCACCGTGGTGGCCTGGTCGTTGGCGATGTAGCGGCCGAGGCGGGCCGCGCCGCCCGCGAGGCGTTCGGGGTGGGCGGCGAAGCCCGGCAGGAACAGGTCGCCGGGCAGGGCCATGCCGCCCTGGCCGCCGCCGATGCTCACGCTCTCGTTGCCGAGGGTGGCCCGGGCCACCGTCCACCCGCCGTCGATGGGCCCCACCACGTCGTCGTCGGGCACGAACACGTCGTCGAAGAAGACCTCGTTGAACTCGGAGTCGCCCGACGGCATCTTGATGGGCCGCACCTCCACGCCCTGGGCGTGCATGTCGATCACCATGGTGGTGATGCCCTGGTGCTTGGGCACGTCGGGGTCGGTGCGAACGGTGGCGAACCCCATGCCGGCGACGTGGGCGCCCGAGGTCCACACCTTCTGGCCGTTCACCAGCCAGCCGCCGTCGACCCGGGTGGCACGGGTCTTCACGCCGGCGGCGTCGGACCCGGCGTCGGGCTCGCTGAACAGCTGGCACCAGATCACGTCCTGGGCCAGGGCCGGGGGTACCCAACGGGCCACCTGGTCGTCGGTGCCGTGCTGGATCAACGTGAGGATGACCCAGCCGGTGATGCTGTACGCCGGACGCTTCACCCCGGCGGCGGCGAACTCCTGCTCGATCACCAGTTGCTCCACGGCGCCCGCGGCCCGACCCCACGGCCGGGGCCAGTGCGGCATCACGTAGCCGGTCTCGATGAGCCGGGCCCGGGTGGCGGCCTCGTCCAGGTCCTTCACCTCGGCGGCGAAGGCCCGCACCTCGTCGCGGATCGGTTCGGCCTCGGGCGGGAGGTCCACGCTGCGGCTCGGGCGGACCCCGCGTCCGTAGAGGTCGGTGACCTGGGCCGCGGCCGCTTCGGCGTCGACCAGCGACTCCACGGCCGTGGCCCGGCGCAGGTAGAGGTGGGCGTCGTGCTCGTAGGTGAAGCCGATGCCGCCGTGCACCTGGATGTTGAGCTGGGCGGTGAGGTCCGCGGCCGGGATGGCCAGCGCCGCGGCCATGGCGGCGGTGAGCGACAGCTGGTCGCCTCCGGCCTCGGCGGCCCGGGCCGCGTCCCAGACCGCGGCGGTGGCCATCTCGGTGGCCACCAACATGTTGGCGCAGTGGTGCTTGACACCCTGGAAGGTGCCGATGACCCGGCCGAACTGCTCCCGCACCTTGGCGTACTCGGCGGCCTGGTGCGTGCACTCGCCGGCGATGCCCACCGCCTCCGCGGACAGGATCAGCCGGGCCAGGTCCACCAGGGCCTGCCCGGCACCGGTGACCACCCGGGCCGGGGCCCGGTCGAGGGTGACGCGGGCCGCGCGCCGGGTGGGGTCGAGGTTGGTGGGCACCTGCACGGTGACGCCGTCGCCGGTGAGGTCCACCAGGGCCACGTCGTCGCCGACGGCCACGGCCAGCACCGAGGCCAGCCCGCCGCCCAGTGCGATGGCCGTCCCGCTGGCAGCACCACCGTCGATCGTCACGCCGGTGTCGAGGCTCACGGCACCGAAGGCGGTGCCGGCTGCGAACCCGGGCAGCACGTCGGCCTGCAGGGTGGCATCGCCCGCCGCGGCCACCAGGGCGCTGACCACCGCCGACGGCACGAACGGCCCGGGCGCGAGGGCCCGGCCGAGTTGCTCCACCACCACGGCCAGTTCGAAGAGGCCGAACCCGGAGCCGCCGTGCTCCTCGGGCAGGTGCAGGCCGGTCCACCCCAGGGCGATGAGATCGTCCCAGAACGGGGGCAGGGCCTCGTCGGTGCTCTCGAGCAGGGCTCGGGCCGTGGCGAGCGAGCCGTGCCTGGCCAGGAAGTCGGCGGCGGTGTCGGCGAGCGAGCGGTGGTCTTCGGTGATGGCGAGCGGCATGGCGGGAGCGTAGGGGCGGGGCTCAGGTCGTGACGGGCGGTGCGGCCCCTACGATCCGGACCATGCCCGAGCCCTCTGCCGCCGACGCCGCCGCGTCCACCACCCGCCGCTTTCCCGACGGGTTCACCTGGGGCACCGCCACGGCCGCCCACCAGATCGAGGGGGGCAACTGGAACAACGACTGGTGGGCCTTCGAGCACACCCCCGGCTCGGGGGTGGTCGAACCGAGCGGCGACGCCTGCGACTCGTGGCACCGCTGGGCCGACGACGCCGACATCGTGCAGGCCCTGGGCCTCGACAACTACCGCTTCTCGCTGGAGTGGAGCCGCATCGAGCCCGAAGACGGCGAGTGGTCGATCGCCGCCCTCGACCACTACGCCCGGCTGTGCGACGGCCTTCGGGACCGCGGCATCGACCCCGTGGTCACGTTCCACCACTTCACCAACCCCCGGTGGCTGGCCGACCGGGGCGGTTGGGAGGCGGCCGACACGGCCGAGCGCTTCGCCGCCTTCTGCGAGCGGGCGGCCGCCCACCTCGGCCCGGACCGGATCGCCCGGGCCTGCACCATCAACGAGCCCAACATCGTGGCCTTCTGCGGGTGGGTGCTCGGCGTGTTCCCGCCCGGTCGTACCGACCTCGAGCTGGCGCAGCAGGTGGGCACCAACTTCGTGGCCGCCCACCGACAGGCGGTGCAGGCCATCCGGGCCGCCGCGCCGGGGGTACCGGTCGGCCTCACCCTCTCCATGCAGGAGTGGACGCCGGTGGGCGACACCGACGACGACCTGGCCGCGGCCCGGGCCCAGATCGAATCGGGCCGCGGGTTGATGGAAGACGTGTTCCTGGCCGCCACCGACGGCGACGACTTCGTGGGCGTGCAGACCTACTCCCGCAGCCGCTGGGGTCGGGGCGGCATGCTCGGGCCCGAGGACGGGGTGGACCAGCTCGTCATGGGTTACGAGTACTGGCCCCAGGCGCTGGAGACCACCATCCGCCGGGCGTGGGAGCTCACCGGCGGGCGGGTGCCGATCGTGGTTACCGAGAACGGCATCGGCACCGACGACGACGACCAGCGCATCCGCTACACCCGCACCGCGCTCGAGGGCGTGCTGGCGTGCCTGGCCAGCGGCATCGACGTGCGGGGCTACACGTACTGGAGCCTGCTCGACAACTTCGAGTGGGCCTTCGGCTACGGCCCGCGCTTCGGGCTGGTCGACGTGGACCGCACCACCTTCACCCGCACGCCCAAGCCCAGCGCCACCTGGTTCGGGTCGGTCGCCCGGGCCAACGCCCTCGACGACGTCGCGACGGGCGCGTGACCGTGGCCCCGCCGATGGACACCGACCCGATGGGCACCGACCCGGACGACCTCGTCTTCTCGTTCGCCACCAGCGACGACGTCGACGCCGTGGTGGCCCTGGTCCAGTCGGCGTACCGGGGCGAGGCCAGCCGGGCGGGCTGGACCACCGAGGCCGACCTGATCGACGGCCAGCGCATCGACGCCCCGATGTTGGCGGCCCTGCTGGACCAGCCCGACACCGAGGTGGTGCTGGCCCGGCGCGGCGCCGAGTTGGTGGCCTGTTGCGAGCTCCAGCGTCGCCCGGAACGGAGCCAGGCCTACCTGGGCATGTTCGCGGTGCACCCCACCGGCCAGGGGCGCGGGGTGGGGCGGGCGGTGCTCGACGAGGCCGAGCGCATCGCCCGGGACCGCTGGGGCATGCAGGAGCTGGTGCTGAGCGTGATCGACGTCCGTCACGACCTCATCGCCTGGTACGACCGGCGGGGCTACACCCCCACCGGGGAGTCCTCCCCGTTCCCGTACGGAGACGAGCGCTTCGGTGTGCCCCGCAGTCCGGACCTGCGCTTCGCCACCTTCGCCAAGCCGCTCCGTCGTCTCACGCGTTGGGAGACCGACACCGGCGACGGGCACTCCGAGTGGTACGTCGAGCGGTTCCGCACCATGGCCGCCGACGGGGCCGACCTGGTGGGCGAGGCCCGCCTGGTGCACGCGCTGGTACCGCCCCGCTCCCGGCTGCTCGACGCCGGGTGCGGGCCCGGCCGCGTCGGTGCGGAGCTGCACGCCTTGGGCCACCAGGTGGTCGGGGTCGACGTCGACCCGGTGCTGGTGGCCGCGGCCGAGGCCGATCACCCCGGCCCGCGCTGGCTGGTGGGCGACCTCGCCCACCTCGACCTGGCGTCGCGCGGTGAGACCGAGCCCTTCGACGGGGCGGTGCTCGCCGGCAACGTCCTGGCGTTCGTGGCCCCTGAGACCGAGCCCGACGTGTTGCGCCGGGTGGCCGCCCACGTCCGCCCCGACGGCCCGGTGGTGGTCGGCTTCCACGTGGAACGCCTCGCGGTGAGCGAGTTCGACGCCGCGGTGGCCGCCGCCGGCCTGGAGGTGGAGCACCGCTTCGCCACCTGGGACCTGCGGCGCTGGCACGACGACGCCGACTTCGCCGTCTCGGTCCTGCGCACCTGATCCCCGCCCCCCGGTGAGCCGGGGGTCGACGCGCACTGTTCGCCGCCGCACCCCCGGGAGTTCACCCCCGCGCCGCCGGGGGTTCCGTCCGACCTACCTACCGTCGCGGGGCATGACCTGCCCGCCCGCCGAGCCGTGCCTCGATGCGCTCG
>WBZL01001086.1_pt1 | contig 29309 bp, 19 predicted proteins | sample 5204291 | NCBI WGS metagenome assembly WBZL01 (sample SAMN12344345, study PRJNA552823) | activated sludge metagenome | biome: Activated sludge suspended growth; feature: Nitrification reactor; material: Wastewater; isolation source: activated sludge from nitrification reactor of wastewater...
GGCCGCCTTGCCGTATTTCATCATTCGTTAGGTCAGTACCGTCGTTAAGTCAGTACCGTTTTTCTGCGGACGCGTAAGCGTCCTTGCCCCAAACCCAACATGCAAGAAGAAGCCAAAACCAAACTGCTCGAACTCGTCCCCGGCATCAAACTCTTCGACAGCGACAGCCCAAAAACTGCCCTCATCGGTGGAGATGTAGACCTCGGCATGACTTGGACGGGTGAGGCCGAACTCGCCGCCCGCGAAAACCCCGCCTTCATTTACGTCTACCCCAGCGAAGGCACGATCCGCTGGATGGATAACTACGTCATCCCGAAAGAAGCCGCCCACCTGGACGCCGCGTACGCGTGGCTCAACTACTCCATGCAGGGCAGTATTTTCTGGAAAATGTTTATCGACTTCCCCTATACGATGCCCAGTCAGGGAGCACTCGATTACGCCAAAACCAATCAGACCGAACTTTACAACACCTACATCAACTCCACCGTCACCAACACCCCTGCGGAATACCTAACCAACTCCTTCTATTTCGAAGACGTTGGCGAAGCCACCCCGCTCTACGATGAAATTTGGGTTGAAATCAAAGGCGAATAGCTCCTCATTAAATACGGAATACGGAAGACGTAATAAAGTCTTCCGTATTCCGTATTGCGCATTCCTTCCATGACGAACCATACCACGTTTGATCATCACCGCCTCCACGCCCTCCTGCGCCAGGAAGACGAACGTTTTATCGCCACCCACCCCCGGTCAGGCGAATTATTTGAACGCGCCAAAGCCCATCTTCACGATGGCGTTCCCATGAACTGGATGGTGCGCTGGGCCAGCCCGTATCCCGTCTTTGTCAAAGAGGCCACTGGCGCCCATTTTATGGACGTAGATGGCCTCCGCTACCTGGATCTTTGCCTCGGCGATACCGGTGCGATGACCGGGCACGCTCCCGCGGCCACCGTCGCGGCCATCACCGCCCAACTCCAACGGGGAAGCACGTTCATGCTCCCCACCGAAGACGCCCTTTGGGTCGCCGATGAACTGACCCGGCGCTTTGGCCTCCCCTACTGGCAAGTCACCCTGACCGCCACCGACGCCAACCGCTTCGCCATCCGTCTCGCCCGGGAGATCACAGGCCGAAAACTGATCCTGGCCTACAACTACTGCTATCACGGCACGGTGGACGAAACTTTCGCCACCCTCGAAAACGGCGTCACCGTCGCCCGCGCGGGGAACATTGGCCCGGCAGTCAACCCCGCCGAAACCACCCGCATCATCGAGTTCAACGACCTCAACGCCCTCGAAGCCGCGCTCGCTCCCGGCGATGTCGCCTGCGTCCTCGCCGAACCCGCGATGACCAACATCGGCATCATCCACCCCGATCCTGGGTACCACGACGCCCTGCGGGAGATCACCCGCCGCACGGGGACCCTGCTGATCATCGACGAAACCCACACCATCTGCACCGGTCCGGGCGGCTACACCCGCGCGCACAACCTCCAACCCGACATGTTCACCATTGGCAAACCCATCGCGGGCGGCCTCCCCGCCGCGGTGTACGGCTTCTCCGAAGAAGTCGCCGAACGCATCCGCTCCCACACCGACTACGAAAACGCCGACGTGGGCGGCATTGGCGGGACCCTCGCCGGGAATGCCCTCTCCCTCGCGGCCATGCGCGCCACCCTCTCGTCCGTCCTCACTCAGGAAGCGTACGACCGCACCATCCCCCTCGCGGATCGCTTCACCGCCGGAGTGGAAGGCGTGATCGCCGAATTTAACCTCCCCTGGATTGTCAAACAACTGGGGTGTCGGGCCGAATACTGGTTCCGCGAAACCCCACCCCGCAACGGAGGAGAGGCCGCCGCCGCTGTCAACGTGGAACTCGACCGATACATGCACCTCGCCGCGCTTAACCGTGGCATCTTACTGACCCCCTTTCACAACATGGCCCTGATCTCCCCCGCCACCACCGAAGCGGATATTGACTATCACACCCAAGTCTTTCGGGAATCCGCCGCGGCCCTGGTCGCATAAAACGCAGAAACACCCCAAAACTTCGGAAATCTCCCACGGACTTTTTATGACCTCCTCCCTCCAATCTGCCATCTCCTCCCTCTCCCCAGTCTGGACCCACACCACCGACATCATCGCGGCCCGCGGCGAAGGCGCGATGCTCTATGATCTGGATGGACGGGCTTACCTCGACTTCACCTGCGGCATCGGCGTGACCAATACCGGACACTGTCACCCGCGCGTGGTGGAAGCCATTCGCGAACAAGCCGGGTTGCTCCTGCACGGGCAGGCGAACATTATTTTTCACAAACCCATGCTCGAACTGGTGCTCGAACTCCAGCAGATTCTCCCCCCGGAAATTGATCAGTTCTTTTTCAGCAATTCCGGGGCCGAAGCGGTCGAAGGCTCGATCAAACTCGCCCGCGCGGCCACCGGACGCCCGAACGTGATCGTCTTCCAGGGCAGTTTCCACGGACGGACAGTGGGCACGATGTCCCTCACCACCTCCAAAACCATTTACCGTGCCGGATACCAACCCCTGATGTCCGGGGTGTACGTAGCCCCCTACCCTTACGCCTTCCGATATGGTTGGAGTGAAGAACAAACCAGTCGCTGGTGTCTGGACGAACTTGACCTGCTTCTCAACTCCCAAACCGCCCCGCACGAGACTGCCGCAATGCTCATCGAACCGGTACTCGGCGAGGGGGGGTATGTCGTGCCCCCGGCGAGTTTCCTGCGCGGACTGCGGGAACGTTGCGATCAATACGGCATTCTCCTCATCGCCGACGAAGTGCAGGCGGGATTTGGGCGGACCGGAAAATGGTTCAGTTTCGAACATTTTGGCGTGCGCCCGGACATTGTCGTCGCCGCGAAGGGGATTGCGTCCGGGATGCCGCTCTCGGGCGTGTTCGCAAACCACGCACTGATGGCAAAGTGGACGCCCGGCTCCCACGGGGGGACGTACGGCGGGAACGCGGTCGCCACCGCCGCCGCGGTTGCCACCATCCGTGCCATGCGTGAGGAGCACATGCTCGAAAACGCCCAGGTGCGCGGGGTCCAGTTAATGACCGGGTTGCGCCACCTGCAAGAAGAATATCCCCAGATCGGGGACGTCCGGGGACTTGGGCTGATGATCGGGACAGAATTCCGTATGGAAAACGGCAAACCTGATAAACCCACAACCAAAGCGGTCGCGCACGCCGCGCTCGACCGGGGGTTGATGCTGTTGACCTGCGGTTCGTGGGATAACACCATTCGGTGGATTCCTCCCCTCGTGGTGTCCGAGGCCCAAATCTCTCAGGCTTTGGACACCTTCTCAGAAGCGCTTCACGAAGTGTTGAAGTAAAAAAGGAGGTCAAAACAGAGCGAGCCAACATCTTAAGGAACTCTCCTGTGTTTCAAACAACTGTTTCCCAATTTATGATCAAAGGAAGAAGAGCTATGAAAACCAAAAAAATCACGATGTTTTTGATTCTGCTGACGTTGTTCAGCGTGATCCTGAGCGCCTGTCAACCAGCCGCCCCCGCGGCGGAAGGCGGACCGCTCGAAAAAATTGGGGAAGGGGAAGGCGAAGTGGACATTATTGCCTGGGCTGGGTATATTGAAAACGGCGCCACCGATCCCAACTATGATTGGGTGACTGATTTTGAAGCCGCGACCAGTTGTAAAGTCAACGTCAAAGTCGCCGCGACCTCCGATGAAATGGTGGCCCTGATGAATGAAGGCGGTTTCGATTTGGTCACGGCCTCTGGCGATGCCAGCCTCCGCTTGATTTCCGGGGGACGCGTCCAGGAAATCAACACGGCCTTGATCCCCAGTTGGAATACCGTAGACCCTCGTCTGCAAGATGCCCCCTGGCACACGGTGGACGGAAAACATTATGGCGTGCCCTACCAGTGGGGGTCAAATGTGCTCATGTACAACACTGAAGCGTTTGGTGACGTGGCCCCTACCAGTTGGAGTGTCGTGTTTGAAGAAACGACCTTGCCAGATGGGCAATCCAATAAAGGCCGGGTGCAGGCGTTTGACGGCCCCATTTATATTGCAGATGCCGCCATTTACCTGAAATATCACAACCCCGAATTGGGCATTACCGATCCTTATGCGCTCAATCGCGACCAATTTAACGCCGCCCTCGATTTACTACGCCAACAGCGCGAACTGGTTGGGCGATACTGGCACGACGCTTTCATTCAGATGGACGACTTCACCAATGAAGGTGTGGTCGCTTCTTCTTCCTGGCCTTTCCAGGTTAACATTTTGCAAGCAGGCGGTGCCCCCATCGCCAGCGTCATTCCCCAAGAAGGGGCAACTGGATGGGCCGACACGACGATGATGCACGTGGATGCCGCGCATCCGAACTGCGCCTATCTCTGGTTGGAACACTCAATCAACCCGAAACTCCAGGGCGACCTGGCGGCGTGGTTTGGCTCCGTCCCCGCAGTGTTGGCGGCGTGTAAGGGGAACGAACTGCTGACCGATGCGGGCTGTGCGACCAACGGCGAAGGAAACTTCGACCAAATCGCATTCTGGAAAACCCCAACCTCGGACTGCTTCGGTGCAGGAGGCGAGTGCGTGCCCTATCACGAATGGGTGACAAACATGATTGCGGTCATGGGCGGCAGATAAACAAATCAAGGGCGCTTGAGGATGGTGACCATCCTCAAGCGCCTAATTTTAAAATCAGGAGACAATATGGATTACAAACTTTGGATCAATGGTCAATGGACAGATACAAATGGCGGAAACCTGATGAGCATCGAAAACCCGGCGACGCGGGAAACCGTGGCGCAGGTCGTTGACGCCTCCCGCGCGGATGTGGATGCGGCAGTGCAGGCCGCGAAAACAGCCTTTTACGATGGGCGCTGGTCCAAACTGACGCCCAGTGCCCGCTCGAATGCGATGCTCAAACTGGCGACTATATTTGAATCCCGCGTGGAGGAAATCGCCCGTGTGGAAACTTCCCAAACCGGAAAACCCTACGCCTTTAATGCGCTCGGGGCGGACATGCCATTCGCGGTGGATAATATCCGGTTTTTTGCCGCGGCCGCGCGGGATGTCCACGGGTCGCACGCGGGCGAATTTTTGAGTGGGTACACCTCGATCTTTCGGCGGGAACCGGTCGGGGTGGTGGGGCAGATTGCGCCCTGGAATTACCCGATCCTGATGGCGATCTGGAAACTTGGCCCGGCGTTGGCGGCTGGATGCACCATTGTGCTGAAACCCGCGCCCGGAACCCCCCTCACCAGCCTGATGTTTGCTCAAATGTGCGCGGAAGCGGGTATCCCCGATGGCGTGGTCAATGTGATCACGGGCGGGAACGATTCCGGGCAAGCGTTGGTTGAACATCCCGATGTACGGATGGTGAGCCTGACCGGGTCCACGGAAACGGGCAAAAAGGTGATGGCGACGGCGGCAAAAACGCTGAAACGCGTTCACCTTGAACTGGGTGGCAAAGCGCCTATTCTCGTCTTTGAGGACGCTGATCCTGAAATGGTCGCCGCGAAAGCGACGCTGGGAGCAACGTTCAACACCGGGCAGGACTGCACGGCGGCCACCCGTGTGTATGCGGAAAAAAGTCGATACGAAACCGTCAAAGAAGCGCTCGTTGAAGCGATGCGCGCGGTCAAAGTCGGCGATCCGCTGGATGACGACACCCAGGTGGGGCCGTTGATCTCCGCGCGGCAACGGGAACGCGTCGCGGGGTTTGTGGATCGGGCGAAAGCGGCGGGGGCCACGATCCTGACCGGGGGCACGATCCCGTCCGGTCTCGATCAGGGGTATTATTACGCCCCGACGGTGATCTGCGATGTCGATCAATCAGCGGAAATCGTTCAGGGGGAGGTTTTCGGCCCGGTGATCACCCTTCAACCGTTTGAGGGGGATGATCAGGCGGTCTTTTACGGCAACGATGTCCAATACGGGCTGGCCGCGTCGGTCTTCACGAAAGATGTCGGACGGGCGATGCGGGTGTCGGCGGCGTTGGAGTTCGGGACGGTGTGGGTGAATGACCACATCCCGCTTACGTCGGAAACCCCGCACGGCGGCTTCAAACAGTCCGGGTTCGGCAAAGATTTGTCGGCGGAGGCTGTTGGAGATTATCAGATCACCAAACATGTTATGATTTCGCATGTGTAAATTTCGGGTTTCCTTTGGGAGACTCTGAATTTTTTTTCAAGAGAAGAAAGCTCCGAATAAAAGGGATAGGTGGGGGAAGGCTCTTTCCTCACTTATTCTTTTTTATTCGGGGATTTTTTGAAAATTTTGTGCACTACGTTGGTAGGCACATATCTTAAAAAGGATTTTAATTTTATCGACCTGCCCGGTCATGTATGCTCCACCCCAATACTGAACTTCGTTTAGTTTCTCCTGAGATTGGCCTCGGCGTTTTTGCCACCCGCATCCTGCCCAAAGGGACGATTACGTATGTAGACGACCCCCTTGAAATTCACATTCATCCCAGCGACCCGATTCTTAAGCATCCGGTTTTGGGAAAAATTATTAAAATCTATTCAATTCTTGAAAATGACGGCTCGTATGAAATGAGTTGGGATCATGCCAAACACATGAATCACTGCTGTCATTCCAACACCAAAACCACAGGGTGGGGTTTTGATGTGGCGGTGCGCGACATTCAGCCCGGAGAACAAATCCGGTGTGACTACGGCATGTTCAATGTCGATTACGACATGGAACTGATCTGCGAGATGGCGGATTGCCGGAAAAAAGTCAACAAGGATGATTTCGCCCTGTATGCCGACGGGTGGGAAGGGATTGTAAAGGACGCACTCGCGTGTGTCCCGCAAGTCCCACAATTACTGCTGGAGGTGATGGACGACCCCACACGGCTAGAGCTTGAAACATACCTTCAGACGGGAGAAGGGTATCGTTCGGTCAAAGATTTGAAGTATAGTTTGCCAGAAGAGGGGGGGTAGATACGGAAAACAAGGTAAATAGGGTAGACAAAGTAGATACAGTATCTACCCTGTCTACCCTATTTACCCAAAATGAGGAGTATCACATTTGACTTCTTCTAACAACCCAACCTGTGCCATCGGTTTCACCAACGTCAGCCGACATTTTGGGGAGGTGCGCGCAGTAGATGACGTGAGTTTGGAAATCCTGGATGGGGAGTTTTTCACCATGCTCGGCCCGTCGGGGTCCGGGAAAACGACCTGTTTGCGGATGATCGCGGGGTTTGACCGGCCCACATTGGGACAAATTACCCTGCACGGACAGGATGTCTCCAACCTGCCGCCTTACGAGCGGGATGTCAACACGGTATTTCAGGATTACGCGTTGTTCCCCCACATGACGGTGGCGGACAATATCGCCTATGGGCTGATGATCAAAAAAGTGCCCAAACCCGAACGAACCCGCCGGGTAGAAGACACGCTGAATCTGGTTCAACTCCCCGGCCTGGGCGAGCGCAAACCGTCCCAGTTGTCCGGAGGTCAGCGCCAACGCGTGGCCCTGGCCCGCGCGTTGATCAACCGCCCCCGCGTGCTTTTGTTGGACGAACCTCTCGGCGCGCTGGATTTGAAACTTCGCCAACAAATGCAGATCGAACTCAAGAATATTCAACAACAAGTGGGCATCACGTTCGTGTACGTCACCCACGATCAGGAAGAAGCCCTGACGATGAGCGACCGGTTAGCAGTATTCAATCACGGAAAAATCGAGCAAATCGGCACTCCCGCGGAAATTTACGAGGTCCCCAAAACCGCCTTTGTCGCCGGATTTGTCGGGGTGTCCAACCTGGTGAGCGGGAAAGCGGCGGAAGAAATCACCGGATCGGGGCGCATGTTCTCCATTCGCCCGGAGAAAATCCGCATCGCCGCGCCAGGGACGACGATTGGGGATTCGATGTACGGGGCTGCGGGGACCACGCGTGAGGTCGTTTATCTCGGCATGTACACCCGTTATCTTGTTGAACTGGAACAAGGCGGGGAATTGGTCGTCGTCCAGCAAAATCTGGAAACGACTTCGATGGATGTCCATTCTGCCAAAGGCCAGCGGGTCTGGCTGATTTGGGAGAAGGCGCATGTGCATGAGATTAGTTAGTGGTCAGTATTCAGTATTCAGTGTTCAGTGTTCAGTCTGAAAACTGGTTACTGAAAACTGACTACTGGTTACTGAATACTGGTTACTGATTGCTGAAACCTCCAAAAAACCATGTTCCACCGCATTTCCAACTTTCTCTACCTCCGCCCACGCATCTCGCTGGGGCTGATGCTCGCGCCGCCGGTATTCTGGCTGGGGGTGGTGTATTTGGGGTCTTTGTTGACGTTGCTGGTCAACAGTTTCTTTTATCTGGATGATTTTACCGGGGTGATCGTGCGGGAATTTTCGTTGAGAAGTTACGCGCAACTGTTCACCCCGTCGAATCTGGATATTGTCATTCGCACTGGCGGTATGGCCGCGGCAGTGACGCTGGCCGCGGGGGTGATCGCTTTTCCGCTGTCGTATTTCATCGCCCGGTTTGCAAGTCCCCGGCTCAAACCTATTTTGCTGTTGTCCGTCCTCTTGCCTTTGTGGTCCAGCTATTTGGTGCGGGTGTATGCGTGGAAACTGATTTTGGCGAAAGAAGGCATTGTCAACTGGTTTTTCACCGTCACGGGGACGGAGGGGATATTAAATGCCATTTTGAACCTCCCCGGCATTGGTGGCCCCTCGCTTTCCATTTCTGCGCTGGGGATTTTTATCGTGTTCGTTTATGTCTGGCTCCCGTACATGATCCTCCCCATTCAGGCCTCGTTGGAACGTGTGCCCCGATCTTTACTGGAAGCCTCCAGCGATTTGGGGGCGAATTCCCGCCAAACTTTCCGGCACGTGATCTTACCCCTGGCCTTTCCGGGTGTGGTAGCCGGGTCCATTTTCACCTTTTCTCTCACCCTCGGAGATTTTATCGTGCCATCTGTGTTGGGCAATTCCAGCTTTTTCATCGGGCAAGCTGTGCTCTCCCATCAAGGAACCTCTGGGAACATCCCCCTCGCCGCAGCGATGACAACGGTGCCGATGGTCATTATGGCTGGATATTTATTGATCGCCCGAAGACTAGGGGCTTTTGAAGCATTATGAGTGAGAACCAGCCTGCCGTCCTCTAATCTTGACAGACAACCGTAGAGACGGATATTTAGAATTGGAGAACTGTTTGAGAAAAAAATATCGAGGCAATAATAAGTCGAGTTCTGTTGGGGCGAAACTTATATTTGTTACGTCTCAAATCATTCGGGATATTCTAGAGTTAAGGTATCAGAAAAATGTTTGTCAGGATTACAAATTTTTTTGCTCGCTTTCAGTCATTACAACGCAGTTAAAGTGAAAACGCAAAGCAAGATGTTCCAACAGGAGATTTATCATGGCCAAAAATGTAGATGCTGGTAAAGAAATAACTTTTGGAAATTTTACAGTTCCCGATCTTTTTCAAAAATTCTATCTAATCCCCGATTACCAAAGAGAGTATGTTTGGGGTGAGGATGAAGTTCGACAGTTGCTTGACGATATTTATATTCAATATAATCACAATTTAGAAACGGAATTCTTCCTTGGTAGTATTGTGGTTTGTGGGATAAACGATTCAAATAACCTTGAGGTTATTGATGGCCAACAACGATTGATTACTCTCTCGCTAATCCTCAATTTTTTGCGACGGTTACTAAAGCAAAGTGGCGAAAAGTTTAGTCATCTTGAGAAATACTTATATTCAGAATCGACTACTTTATTGGGTGAAACAATTCAATCATACGTGATTGATGTGCAATATGAAGGGAAAAATGTTCTTTATAAGTTATTTAGTACGGATAGTGATGAAGAAATAAACCATACCATGATAGAGGGATTACCCGGTAAAACGATATTTGATGCACATCAAACTGTTCGTTTTTTCTTTGAAGAAACCTTCAAGACTAAAGATCACATATCTGACATCAAAATGTTTCAAGGCTATCTTCTGAATAAAGTAAAGTTAATACAAATAAAAACGCCAGATATAGGCAATGCTTTAAAAATCTTTGAAACAATAAATGAACGGGGAGTTGGATTAGACCAAGTTGATTTACTTAAAAATCTGTTGTTCCAACAATTAGATCGAAACCAATTTCAAAAGCTAAAAGATGAGTGGTCAAAATTCAAGGAATCAATAGTTGGACAAAAAGAAAAAGAGAAACCATTACGGTTTCTTAGATACTTTATAATGGCAAATTATGAGATTGAAAAAGATAAAAATGGAGACCGAATAATTCGTGAAGATGACATCTACGAATGGTTCATTGGAAATGAGAAGAGATGCAACTATAAAACTGATCCTTTTGGATTTGTTAGAAATATACAGGAAAGCGCTGATTTCTACATCAATCTCATGAGGAACCGATACTATAAAGAAGACAATATTTACTTACAAAATATTAAGAGGCTGGTTGGTAGTGGCTTTAAACAACATTTCATTTTGCTTCTCTCTGCAAAAAATCTAAAACCTGAGTTTTTTAATCATTTGCTTAAACAATTAGAGGTTCTCCTTTTTTACTACAATATTAGCAAAGAGAATCCCAGAGATATAGAAAAAAGATTTGCTGAGTGGGCACAAGAAATAAGAAAGGTCAAGACTGAGACCGATTTAAATGACTTTGTCCTAAGTCGTATCAAGACTGATATTGATAATAGAAGTCGTCTTTATGAAACAAACTTTCTCGAACTTTCCTATAATTCGATGCAAAATTACAAGCTAAAATACCTATTGGCTAAGTTAACTCAGTTTATAGAAAATGAAAGAACTGGCGAAAATGAAGGTAGCAATTTAGATTTTTACTTAAAAAGATCGATTGAAATTGAACATATACTTCCTGAAACACCAACCAAAGAAATTATGGAAGATTTTTGTAACAATGATAAAAAAAAATATGTCTTTCATGTAAACAAATTAGGCAATTTAACTTTACTTGAAAAGCCAATTAATGCGTCAATACAACGTGATTTCTTTGAGCAAAAATGTCGGGAATATATAAAAAGCATGTTTTATCTAACAAAATCGATAGCAAAATTAGAAGATGTTGGTAAAAACACATCAATCAATAGGGTAAATAAACTACTGAAAAATTTCTCGAATTGGAACGAGGATGCGATTAAAGATAGACACCAGTTATTATTAGATCTCTCAAAATCCGTATGGCAAATCACATTATTTCCATAGATTTAAAAGTCTAAAGCCTTATGAACGAGAGTCGCCCATCCCTTTTTCTCATCCTTGCGACAGTCGGCGCAGTCCTGTTCCTCAACCTCCCCGTCTGGATCATCGCCCTGTACGCGTTCACCACCGAGGAAGCCGCGTTTTCCTTCCCCCTGCCTGGGTTGACCACCAAGTGGTTCGGCGTCACCCTCGCCCGGGCGGATATGTGGGAAGCGATGGGATTGTCGATTCGGGTGGCGGGCGTGGCGACCTTGCTCGCGCTCATTCTAGGGACGCTCGCCGCCGCCGCCGTGTCCCGCAGTAAATTTTTCGGGCGGGAGACGATCTCCCTCCTGCTCGTCCTGCCCATTGCGCTCCCCGGCATTGTCACCGGGATCGCCCTGCGTTCTGCCATCGGGCTATTTGATTGGCCGTTTTCCTACTGGACGATTGTCGTCGGTCACGCCACCTTTTGCGTCGTGACCGTGTACAACAACGTCATCGCCCGTTTTCGGCGCACGTCTTGGTCGCTGGTAGAAGCGTCGATGGATTTGGGGGCCAACGGATTCCAAACTTTCCGATATGTGATCCTGCCCCAACTGGGAACCGCCCTCCTCGCTGGCGGGATGCTCGCCTTCGCGTTATCGTTCGACGAAGTGATCGTGACCACCTTCACCGCCGGACAGGACTCCACGCTCCCGATCTGGATCTTCTCCCAACTCACCCGCCCCCGCGACCGCCCGGTGACAAACGTAGTCGCGTTGTTCGTCATCCTACTGACGGCGATTCCAATCCTGCTCGCGAACCGCCTCACGCAGGGGGAGGTAGTGGATCAGGGGGGAGGGAAGTAGAGAAGGTAAATAGGGTAAATACGGTAGACAAAGTAAATACGGTAGATAGGGTACTTTACCTTGTCTACCGTATTTACTTTATGTACCCTATCTACTGCTTCACCAGGGAAGGGGCGAGCTTTTCCTGAAATTGCTTGCGGCAATGGTTAAGTCGAGAAGATTCACCGTCCCATCGCCGTTGATGTCTGCGGCAGGACTCCAGCCTGGGTCGCCTTCGTTGAGGCCGTAATGTGCGCCGATGAAGGCGAGATCAAAGATGTTGATAGTGTCACTGTCATTGGAGTCGCCGCCAAGGAGGGTGAGCGTAGGCAGGGTATTGGTCGTTCCCAATTCGACTATGATGCCCGTGCGGATCGAATCCAGATATAACGCACTTTCGACGACCAAATCATAGGTCCCAGGGTAAAGGCTGAAAGAAAACACCCCATTCTGATCTGTGAGGCCATCGCCCAACAAATTGCCATTTGAATAGACCATCACCCGCGTGCCACTGAAATCCGTGCGGCCTTGAAGAAGGATCACGCCTTCGATAGTTCCCAGGGTTGCCGTGGGAGTAGGGGATGGCGTTTCGGTCGCGGTGGGGATTGGCGTTTCAGTGTCGGTGGGGGTGGGCGTGAGGGTATCCGTGGGCGTGGGAGTTATAGAAGGGGGAGGAGTCAAAGTGATCGTTGGCGTGCGAGTAGGAGTTGCCGTCGGGGTTATCGTCGCCGTTGGAAGAACACGTTCGAGGATAAAAGTAACCATGGCAGGAGGCGACCATGAGGCAGTGTTGGTAGAACGCGCCCAGGCGATCATGGTGTATTGACCGTTTGGCAAGGTACTCCATTGTGCTGAAGACATTTGCGGACAGGGGATTTGAATTCCCCAGGCACAGTAGGGTTTGGAGGTATCATTCCGATTAACAATAACATTCCCACTTGGATCGAGAATGACAATGTGCATTCGGTTAATTCCATCCCCATTATTCGTCCCGACTCCGGTATCCCATCCTCTGGCTTCAAAGTTTGTTTGATTAAGGGAGGTAATGATTTGCCCATCAGTCGGTTTAAAGATTTCGGAATGCACAGCGGGAATCGTCGCTGAGACAACACAATCCGGGCTATTATTGAAGGTTAGCTCAAGAGCGAATGGACCAATCGCATGAATTTGTCCGTACAAAGCTCCAAATCCACCAAAACTCACATTCCAGTTTGAAATGGTTGACCCAGGAAAAGTAACATTTGTAGAGCTGATCACGGTAGGAGAGCTAAAACTATCCCCATCCCAGTACTGATTCCCGTTAAACAAAAAAAAGTCTACAAACATCTCGGGATCATAATAATCCGTCCAAGTCAGGGCCGTACCAGTTAAGGTTACCGCGGCGACATTATTATTCGTCACGGTAAATTGAAGATCATCTCCTCCGGTCACAATAAAATTCCCCGGAATAATCATATTGCACCCCGGAGTAGGGGTAACGGATGGAGTCCAAGTCAAAGTCGGAGTCCAGGTCAAGGTCGGTGTTCCTGTCTTGGTAGGTGTTCCCGTTGGGGACGCCGTTGGGTACATTGTAAAAGTTGCCGTGGCAGTGGGCAGATCGGTTACAGCAGGTTGGGCAATTTCCGAAGAAGCGCTTGCTTGCATTCCCGAAACGGTAAACAACCACCCTGTGAATAAGGCGATGATCATCAACCCAAATAGAGACAATTGGCTTTTACGCGAAGGGGTTTTCATTTCAATGTCCTCCAGTTACAAATACAGACCGATTCATCCAAGACAGATGGTACTCCCAATATACAGCCCATATAAAAAAGTGTCAAGAATCGTAGCGCCTCACCCTGAACAGGCAGTGCGCCCCATCCTTCATTTTTTCGGACTAATCCCTTCCCTGGCTGAGTAGTTATGATCAAACAAGCACCAGAGAAATTCTGGTGCTTGTTTGATCATTGGTAATCGTTCAGTCTAAGGAAGAAAGTTCCCCTCAAAAGGATGGGGGGGGATGGACATCTCCCCCCCATCCTTTTATTTCGGGGATTCTCCAAATATATCTGAACGGTTACGATAATTGTGGACTAGATGAAGGTTTTACCGTGCGATAATCGGCAGGAATACCTGATAGGTCTGCCCGAAGGGATCGCTCATGCTAATCGACACCACCACATTATCCAACCCCCAACTCTCATCGAAAATGTCCTGAAGTTGTTGGCTGATGAATTCCAGGTCGAGGGTGTCTCCAGTGTGAGCAAAGGTGAATTCGAGATGGTAAACGGCATCCTGGGGCAGGCCAAAGAACTCGTACCCCAACGTGCCAATTTCCTCCGCTCCTGCCCATGCGGGATAACTGTAACTGGCCATCGAAAGGTTTCCAGGATATCCCTGTTGCAAATCTGCCCAGTTGGTAAACGTGGTAGCTATTAACGTTGTGCCATCAGCCTCAAGCAACCAATAATCGGGACCAACGGTACTATCTATGGTGTAAGCGATCAAGTTCGCTGGGGCGTCTATTTGATTACCATCCCAAGACCGGATGACGAACAGATCGAACTCCACAGTTACTGTGGCATGTTGAGGCAGGTTATTCAAAGATAGACAAACTGTGTCCGCTCCGAACTCCCCGAGGAAAGTCCGATCTCCGACAGGGGTGGTGGATTCAACGGGCGTGGCACACCCCCATTCGTCGTTGATGGGCGGGTCCTCAAAGTCATCCTCGAACACAATGAGCGAGGTGACCGCTTCGACTGTAGCGTTCGCGGTGTTATTGCCAGGGATTGGGTCAGCGTTGGCGCTTCCTACGATGGCAGTATTTGTGAGCACACCTTCGAAATCCAAAGCGACCGTGACGATGATCTGGACCGAAACACTTGCCCCGTTGGCTACATCGCCTATCGCACAAGTGACTACCCCACCCGTTTCCAAACACCCCGCCGAAGCTGAGGCAAAAGTCACATTCGCAGGAAGGGTATCGGTGACTACCACGCTGGTGGCATCCGAGGGGCCATGGTTGAGGACCGTCAAAGTGTAGACGAGTGCAGTCCCCGCCAGAACCGGATCGGGCGTGGCCTGTTTCGTCAGTGCGAGATCGGTTGCGGGGACAACGGTCACAATCAGGGTATCAGCCCCCTGCCCGGTATCGTCATCGGTCACGGTCAGAGTGACGGTGTAAGTTCCCACGGCGGGGAAGGTGTGAGTGGGAGTCAATGTACCGGTCACCGTATCCCCATCTCCGAAGTTCCAGAAATAGGTATGGGTATCGAGCGTGCCCGCGTCGGTGAAGACGCCGGTGAACATAACCGGAGCAGTATCCGCCACGGTTTGCGCGGAGCCAGCGTCCACGACAGGGGCAAGGTTGTTGATCGTCACCGCCACCCCGTCCGTGTCCGTGCCACCATCGTCATCGGTTAACGTCACCGTGATGGAGTACGTGTCCGAGACGGTCGCGGTGGGATCATCATCGAGATATTGATGGGTGTGCATAAAGTCGAACGCTCCCGCGGGATACGTCGCGGTCAGCACATTCCCATCTCCCCAATCTACCACGACCGTGAAGGTGTCTTGCGTTCCCGGATCGGTGAAGGTGCCGATCAGGGTCGTGCTCCCATTTTCGTTGACCGGAGAAGTCGCCGCGAGAGAAGTGATTGTAGGGGCAGTGTTCCCGATCATCACGCTGACCGACCCTGTGCCTTGCCCGGTGTCATCATCCGTTAGGGTGAGGGTGGCGGTGTAGGTGGTGGCAAGCGGACTGAGTAAACCATCCAGGTAGGTGTGCGTTTCGGTGAACGTCCCCGTCCCGGCAGGGTAGGTGTAGGTGCTGGTGAGGCTATCCCCCCAGTCCACGAACAGGGTGAAACTGTCCAGCGTGCCCGTATCGGTGATGACACCGGTGAGAGTGGCGGCATTGTTTTCGTTCACCGGCGTGAGGGCGAGGTTGGACAAAGCCGGAGCCAGGTTGGTGACGGTGGCTGTAGTCGTGTGGGTGCTCTGTCCGGTGTCGTCATCAGTCAGAGTGAGGGTGAGGGTGTAAGCATCTGCAGGGGTCCCGGTCGGGTCGTCATCGAGATAGGGATGCGTCTCGGTGAAGGTTGTGGTGCCTGCGGGATAGGTGTAGGTCAGCACTGTGCCATCCCCCCATGCGATGTTGAGGGAGAAGGAGTCGAGCGCCGAGGCGTCGGCAATCGTTCCGCTGAGGGTGGTCGTACCATTTTCGTCCACAGGCGTCGCCGTCAGGTTGGAGAGGGAGGGCGCGACATTATGAACGGTCACCCCGCTTGGTTGTAAGGTGATGCTCGAGGTATCATCATCTATCAAGGTATACGATGGATAGTAAGGATCAGTCGGGGTCCCAGTCGGATTATCATCGGCATAGATGTGCGTTACCGTAATGACGGTGGTTCCGGCTGGGAAGGTATAGGTCACCACCGAACCGTCATCCCAATCCGTCACAAAGGTGAAGGTATCCTCAATGCCCGGATCATTGATTTGAGCATTCACGGTGAACACTGCATTTTCATCTACGTCGGGGTCCCAGGACAAGATCGTAAGCCCCAAACCATTGATGATAATGATGCTGGTGCTATCAGTATCTTGTCCAGTGTCGTCATCGGTCAGGGTGAGCGTGACGGTGTACACATCCGACATCGTCCCAGAGGGGTTGTCATCCACATACACATGGGTTTCACTAAAGACACTCGTTCCCGACACGTAGGCGAAGGGTTCAGGGGTTGAACCATCCCCCCAATCCACCACAAGACTGAAATTGTCACCAAGCCCCGGATCGGTGATATTCCCGGCCAGGGTCGCGGTATCCCCTTCAACAACGCCAGAGTCGATGGTTATATTCGTAAGGGTGGGGGCGACGTTGTTGACGGTGAGACTGGTTGTATCCGTATCACTGCCTGTGTCATCATCAGTGAGGGTAAGATTGACAGTGACGACATCCGAGGCGGTCCCTGTGGGATTATCGTCGGCGTAAACGTGGGTTTCGCTGAACGAAGTCGTCCCGGCAGGATAAGTGAAGGATTCCGGCGTCGAGCCATCGCCCCAATCTACCGTGAGGCTAAACGTGTCTAATGTACCAACATCGGCAATATTGCCTGTCAGGGTTGCCGTATCACCTTCATTAATTGGGGTACTGATGGCGACATTCGAGAGGATAGGGGCCGTATTGCTGACGGATACAGTCGTGCTATCCGTGTCACTGCCTGTATCATCATCGGTCAGCGTCAAGGCAATGGTAAAGGTACCAGATGGGTTATCATCTGCATACGTGTGGGTCTCGTTGAAGGCAGTCGTCCCAGCGGCATAGTTGAAGGTTTGCGGAGCCGAGCCATCGCCCCAATCGACAACAAGGCTGAATGTGTCTGCCGTACCGGGGTCGGTGATCGTGCCGGAGAGGGTGGTTGTCCCATTTTCGTTGATGGCGGTGGCGGCGAGGGCAGATAAGGCGGGAGCAACGTTATTGACCGTCAGGCTGGCGGTATCTGTATCGCTTCCGGTGTCATCATCGGTCAGGGTCAAACCAATGGTGTAATTATCAGAGGCCGTACCCGTTGGGTTGTCATCCGAATAAAGGTGCGTCTCGCTGAAGGCAGTCGTCCCAGCGGCGTAGGTGAACGTTTGCGGAGCCGAGCCGTCGCCCCAATTCACGACGAGGCTGAAGGTATCGCCCGGCCCTGGGTCTGTGATCGTGCCAGAGAGGGTAGCAGTACCCGCTTCGTTGATCGGTGTGCTGATCGCCACATTTGAGAGGGTGGGGGCGAGGTTATTGACGGTGACGGAGGTGCTGTCCGTATCGGTATTCCCGGCACTATCTGAGAGGGTGAGGTTGACGGGGTTGGCGTCGGAAGCCGTTCCGGTGGGATTATCGTCCGTGTAAAGGTGCGTTTCGCTGAAGGCAGTCGTTCCCGCGGCGTAGTTGAACGTCTGCGGAGCGGAGCCGTCGCCCCAGTCCACGACGAGGCTGAAGGTGTCGCCCGTGTCGGGGTCGGCAATCGTGCCGGAGAGGGTCGCGGTGCCGTTTTCGTTAATTGGGCTGGTGACCGTTATCCCCGCAAGGGTCGGCGGAACGTTGGTGATGGTCGGCTCGGCGGCAGTATTGTTTGCCAGATTCGGGTCCAGAACATCCGAACTGATGACCGCGGTATTGGTAATCACGCCCCCGCCCGCAGAATCCACGGTCACGTAAACTTCACAAGTGAGACTGCTTCCACTGGTCATCGTCCCGACAGTCCAGACCAGTGTTTGACCGGTAGGCGGACCCGCGAGGCAGGTGTCCCCTGTCCAGGTCACTTCGGCAGGCAAGGCATCGGTCACGAGAACATTGAGGGCTGTGCTGGGGCCAGTGCTGGTGATGGATAGGGTATACGTGAGTGGGCTTCCAGGCGGTACAGGTTCGGCGGAGTCGGCCTTGGTAATCGCAAGATCGGCTTGTGCGACCAGGGTGGTGGTATCCGTGGCGCTATTGTTGCCCGGATTCGGATCAGTGACGCCGCCGCCCACGGTTGCAGTCGCGGTATTCGACAGGGTTCCGGTTGCCCCCGCGTTAATCGTGGCGTTCACCGTATAGGTAACGGAAGCCCCCGCGGGCAGATTGGCTGTGTCATTGAGGTTGCCTGATCCAGCCGCGGTACACGTTCCACCCCCCGCACCGCTACAAGTCCAGGTAACGGTTAGGAGACTCGCGGGGAACGTGTCCGCAACGGTCACGGAAGGAGCATTGCTGGGGCCAGTGTTGCTCGCGACGATGGTGTAGGTTATGCTGGTGCCGGGCGCGTCCGAGGTTTGCCCATCGGTTTTGGTAATACTCACATCGGCCTGCGGGGTGAGCGTGTCTGTATCTGTGGCAGAGTTATTGGCAGGAACGGGATCGGTGACGCCGCTCGAAACCGTGGCGGTATTGGACAACGTCCCCGTGGCCGAGGGGCTGATCGTGGCGTTCACGGTGTAGGTCACCGAACCCCCCGCAGGCAGATTGACGGTATCGTTAAGATTGCCGGACCCCGCCGCGGTACAGGTTCCGCCGCCCGCCCCGACGCACGTCCAGGTCGCAGTCAGCGAGGCCGGGAAGGTGTCGGCGACGGTCGCGCCGGTGACATGACTCGGCCCGGCATTGCTGGCGACAATGGTGTAGGTGACAGAACCACCCGGAACGGCTGTGGTGACCCCATCGGTTTTGGTGATGGCGAGGTCAGCCTGGGGCGTGAGGGTGTCGGTATCGGTGGCGGAGTTATTCGCCGGATTGGGATCGGTGACACTGCTCGAAACGGTCGCCGTGTTCGCCAACGTGCCGGTGGCCCCCGCGTCGATCGTCCCGCTCGCGGTGTAGGTAACCGAGCCGCCCGCAGGCAGATTCACGGTGTCGTTAATATTCCCCGCGCCTGCCGCAGTACACGTCCCACCCCCTGCGCCCACACAGGTCCAGGTAGCGGTGAGAATGGCAGGGAAGGTGTCGGCAACTGTTGCACCGGTCACGTTACTCGGCCCGGCGTTGCTGGCGACGATGGTGTAAGTGACGGACCCGCCAGGGGTGGCTGTTGTAACGCCGTCGGTCTTGGTGATGCTCAGGTCGGCCTGTGCGATGAGGGTGTCGGTATCGGTGGCACTGTTATTGCCCGGAGTGGGGTCGGTCACACTGCTGGACACCGTGGCGGTATTGCTCAACGTGCCAAACGCTGAGGTGGAAATGGTCGCATTTGCCGTATAGGTGACGGAACCACCCACAGGCAGGTTGACCGTATCGTTAATATTGCCGCTTCCGCTCGCGGTACAGGTCCCCCCGCCCGCCCCCGCGCACGTCCAGTTTGCGGTCAGCGTGGCCGGGAAGGTGTCGGCCACGGTGGCCCCGATGACATTGCTCGGACCAGCATTGCTGGCGACGATGGTGTACACGATGGTCGTGCCAGGGGTGGCGTTGGCTTGCCCGTCCGTTTTAGTGATGCTCAGATCGGCTTGCGGGGTCAGCGTATCGGTGTCCGTAGCACTATTATTGCCCGGAGTGGGGTCGGTCACACCGCTGGACACCGTTGCAGTATTGCTTAAGGTACCGGTGGCCGAGGCGGAAATCGTCGCATTGACGGTGTAGGTGACGGAAGCCCCCACGGGCAAATTGACAGTATCGTTCAGATTCCCGCTCCCACTCGCGGTACATGTCCCGCCGCCCGCGCCCACGCACGTCCAGGTCGCGGTCAGCGAGGCCGGGAAGGTGTCGGCAACGGTGGCCCCGGTAACATCACTTGGCCCGCTGTTACTGGCGACAATGGTGTAGGTGACGGAACCACCCGGAATGGCCGTGCCAACGCCATCGGTTTTGGTAATGGCGAGGTCAGCCTGGGGCGTGAGCGTGTCGGTATCAGTGGCGGAATTGTTCCCGGCGTTCGGATCAAAGGCTACACTGGAAACGGTAGCGGTGTTCGCCAAGGAGCCGGTTGCACTTGCGCTAATCGTCCCGACAGCGGTAAAGGTTACAGCCCCCCCTGCCGGAAGATTGACTATCTCGTTAATATTCCCGGACCCACTCGCGGTACAGATGCCGCCCCCCGCGCCCGCGCACGTCCAACTTACCCCACTCAGCGTCGCCGGGAACGTGTCGGCCACCGTGGCGGAGGGGATGTTGCTCGGCCCGGCGTTGGAAGCTACGATGGTATACGTGACGGAAGTGCCGGGAATTTCGGACGCGACGCCATCGGTCTTGGTGATGCTCAGGTCCGCCTCCAGGTTGAGGGTATCCGTATCCGTGGCGGAATTGTTCGCCGGGTTGGAATCCGTGGCACTGCTGGAAACCGTAGCGGTGTTGACCAAACTGCCTGTCGCCGAGGAACTGACGGAAGCCACCACGGTGAACGTCACCGAACCCCCAACGGGCAGATTGACGGTCTCATTCAGGTTTGTGGTCCCCGAGGCCGGACAGGTGCCCCCCCCCGCCCCCACGCAGGTCCAGTTGATCGTCGTCAATTCCGCCGGGAAAACGTCTACGACCGTCGCTGAGGAGGTCGCGCTTGGCCCGGCGTTACTGGCGACAATGGTATAAGTGACAGACCCACCCGGAATGGCATTGGTGAGACCATCGGTCTTGGTGATGCTCAAATCTACGGTGGGGGTGAGCGTGGTGGTGTCGGTGGCGGAGTTGTTCCCTGCGACCGGATCGGTGACGCCTGCGGTGACCGTGGCGGTGTTGCTCAGGGTGCCCGTTGCGGAGGGAGAGATGGTGGCGTTAACCGTGTAGGTAACGGACGCCCCGACGGGAAGGTTGACGGTATCGTTGATGTTCCCGGACCCGCTCGCGGTACAGGTTCCCCCGCCTGCGCCCGTACACGTCCAGGCGACCCCGGTCAGTGCGGCCGGGAAGGTATCGGCAAGCGTGTTACTTGGGGCATTGCTGGGTCCGGCATTACTGGCGGTGATGGTGTAGCTGATGGATGTGCCAGGAATATCACTGGTCTGTCCGTCCGTTTTGGTGATGCTCAGATCCGCTTGCGGGGTGAGGGTGTCGGTGTCCGTGGCGGAGTTGTTGGCCGGGGTAGGATCACTGATACCCACCGAATTCGCCACGGTGGCCGAATTCACGAGGGTTCCGGTGGCACTGGCGCTGATCGTGCCACTGGCGGTATAGGTGATGGAACCGCCCACGGGCAGATTGACGGTATCGTTGATGTTACCGCTCCCGGACGCGGTACAGGTTCCGCCGCCCGCACCCACACAGGTCCACGTGACGCCCGTGATCGTGGCAGGGAAGGTATCGGCCACCACCGCGGCAGGATCGGGATTCGGGCCGGCGTTGCTGGCGGTGATGGTGTAGATGGCGGAAGTGCCAGGAACCTCAGTGGCCGAGCCATCGGTTTTGGTGATGGCGAGGTCGGCGTTGATCTGGACGGTGGTACAGGTGGCATCGGCAGAACCCGCCACAGCCGGGTCATCGGAAAGAACATTACTGAAATTACTCCCGCTGATCGTGGCCTGGTTGCAGATGGGGTTATTGGCCGCCGGGAAGGGATCGTTGACGATGGCCTGGAAGGTGATGGTCGTTTGTTCGCCAGCGGGGAGGGTGAAGGGGCCAACGGTAGTGGTGGCGGCGGGAGCTTCAGGGGCCTGGGTTTCCGGGTCGGTGAAGGTGACGCTGTCGGAGGCAGGGGTGACATTGACCGAGGGAGCATCCGCAGTATCGGCGGTGGGCTGGGCGATGGGGTCAATGGAGGGCGGTGGGGCCAACGGTGCGGGGGCTTCTGCGGCCTGGAGCCGGGCAATTTCGACGTAAGCGGCCTTCATCTGGACCAGGGTGGGGGAGAGACATGTGCCATTAGAATACCCACCAGGAACCTGGGTAGCGGCAGAGACCACGCCGGTATTGCCACGCGCGGTGATATACGCTTGAACCGCGGCTACGTCCGCTGGCGCCCCTGCATAGCCGGGTAAAATGACCTGGGAGCTAAACCGTTGGCGGATGCGGGTATCTGTACCCGAAAAGCCTCCGCCCGCCAGCGTATTATTTTGCATATCCCAACAGACAATCGTACCTGTATTCGCACTGGTCGTGGATGAATTTAAATGAACAGCATTCGCATTTAGCGCATTAGGAGCTGACACACTGTTGTTTAGAACACGTATATCCGTTCGTGCACCAGTGGAAACTGTGCCACCCTGGTCGCCAATCACCATAATGGCACTCGTACCTTTGTCACCCGTAATATTATTGCCAGAAATTTCAACCCTAACTTGGGAAACCAAGCCACCATTGGTGACTTGAATACTGCCGCCAAAGTTGTTATTCGTGTTGCTGATCGTGTTATTGCGAATAAAACCGTCAATGGTCGCGCCGGAGGTGGCCGGTTTCAGCAGATTGATGTTGATGCCCTGCGTGTTCGAATTGCTAATGACGTTGCCGTTAATATCGAAATCCAACCGCCCGTTCCATCCCGCCCCCCCACCAGGGGAAAAGGTCAGGCCCCCGGCCAGCGGGGTGAAAGCGCCTGTGTTGGTGAAGAGGTTGCTATCCGCACCAGCAGGGCCGCCCACGGTAAGGTTCAGGTTGGCCGAATTTTCCATCACGACTTGGATAAAATCGCCATCACTGTTGTAAAAATCGTTGTTGATGATCTCGACAGTACCGGTGGTGGAGTTGTACCCCTTGTAAATGAAGGCGTCATTATCGTTATCATGGCCGTTGAAGGTGTTGCCGCTGAGGGTAAACAGGGTCAGGTTGGCCACGCCGGTCTGGTACACGATGATCTGATCGTCGAAGGCGTTGGTGATGGTGTTGTTGGTGAAGGAGCTTAGGCCTTGCAGGTTGTTGAAAAAGAGGGCGGCCTCGTCGGGGGTGAAGGTGTCTGCGATGTTGGTGAAGGTGCTATTTGCCATCGCAAAATCGGTGACGCTGTTGCCCAAAATCCCATTTCCCCCTATCCCGGTCAGGGTCATGTAATTGAGGCTAACTCCATCCACCGTGGTGAATTGAATGGCATCCCCGGTTTTATTTTGAATCGTGCCCCCCGTCCCCGCCGAACCAGTCCCGGAAACGGTGAAGGATCCGGTCGTGCCGGTGTTATTGAGAATAATCCCAGGGTTGGCCCCGCCATTGGAACTGATGCTACGGAAAGTGACCCCGCTGGAGCCTATCGTGGTATTGACGATATTCACCGCCGTGCCCGTGGTGGTGTTGATTGTGTTGGTCCCAATAAAGATATTTAGCGTACCACTGTTGGTGGCGGAAAAAGCGGTGTTGGTTCCAGTCGTGAGAGTCAAACTCCCATTAAAGGTGAGGGTGGTTCCAGGATTGTTATTTAAGGTAATCCCTGTCCCGGTGCTGTTGATCGCGGCCGAAAAAGAGACGGTTCCCCCGGTTTTATTTTGGATATTGACTGCTTTCGCGGTGGAGTTGGCAATGCTGAAGCCAAAACTTAGTGTGGCTGTCCCACCATTCACCAGCACGGCATCTGATGTGGCGCCACTTACCGCCCCGGTAGTAATAATTAAGGTGCCATTGACACTGGTCAGGGCAACATTGTTGGTGCCACCGGTGGAGGTGACGGAGGTAAAACTAGCCGCGGGCGTCCCTGTATTTAAGGAGATGGCCCCATTATTGGTGTTAATGGTGACATTCTGGAGGTTTAACGTGCCAAAATTGGTGCCGATCAGGGCATAGTTGGCGGTCGCCCCCGTATTGCCGAGGGTAAGACCGTGAATGGTGTTGTTTTGAGCGAGGGTCACCCCATTACCAGCGGCGTTTGTGATGGTGGGGTTGGTAGAGACCGCGGGGAAGGTTGTGCCCGTAGGGGCTATGAGGCCAGAACAAGCGACTAAACTGGCTCCGTGTCCGCAGAATTTTTGCCCGTCTTTTAACGTCATGCCCCCAGTATAAGCAGTGCCTCGTTCATACACAAAAATGGTGTCGTTGATGAGACTGGCTGTTTGGGCGGAAGGGAGGGTCTTGAAAGGGTCAAGCGAAGTACCTGTACCTGCACCCGCCGCGTTACTGTCCACCCACCAGATGCGGTTGGTCACGTTAAATGTGACGGTGCCGGTGTCCGTCAGACCGTGATTGTCTGTGACGGTGTAGTTGAAGGTGTCCGTCCCGGTGAACCCGGCGGGCGGGCTATACGTGAAGCTCCCATCAAAATTTAGCGTTATCGTGCCATTGTTGGCAGTAGTGCAGGTCAAGCAAGAATCGGCGGTGAAGGTGCCGCCATCCGGGTCCAAATCATTGGCTAAAACGCCGGTTCCCACGGGATGGGTGATGTGTGTGTTGCCGAGGACGGAATACGTATCATTGCGCCCAATGGGGGTCGCCCGGAGGGAACCCGCGACCACGGTCAGTTCGGTATCATCCGTGGGGTCGGTCAGCAGGGTATTCGTGGCATCGGTGTCGCCACTGTTCGCCACGACGATTGTGTATTGGAGGGTGTCGCCGGGATCAGCGTTAAAATCTCCATCCACATCATTGAAGAGCGCATCGGTTTTGGTCGCAGAGATGGTGACGGCGTTCGGAGCGAAGAAAGCATCCGCACCCAGCGCGGCCAATGGGTTGCCTGGCTCAATAAGGCTGTACATGATCACGGACAACAAAATAGCGGTCAGGACCAGGGGTAAGCCATGGAGCGTACGGGTAAAAAGCGATTTCATTTTGTGTTGCATCAGGTTCTCCCAAAGTTAAGTAAAGATCGCCTCGTACTGCATCCCCCCTGGTTGAGGGCCAAGCGGCACGAGAAAAATTTCAATTAAACCCAACGTCGCATGTTCGAGCGAATATATTTGTTGGGGCAAGTAAGCATGACGGGGCAAAAGAGGGTGCTGAAAGTGAAGGGCAAATGGGGTGCGCCCCCCCGCTGGGCCATGCCCCAATGGTTTGATGTCCACAAGGGAAAGGGTGAGCGGTGTGCCGTCGGCAAGGTGAATGACAAAAGCACTGCCCAGGTGCGGGGTAAACGTTTCAAAGGTAAGTGAGTCCAGCGGTAATGACATTTGTAAAATTAGGGATGCCAAACTAAGAGATCATATACACCGGTTTCCCCGCTTTTGACAAAACCCAGACGGGTATATAGCCGATAAGCCGGGTTGTATTTTTCGACGTGGATGGAAACGGCTTTGCCCACTGTGCGAGCTTCATTTTGAATCTGCCCGATCAGGGATGTACCCAGTCCTTGTCTTTGAAAGGCTGGGAGCAGAGCAATGTCTACGATCCGAATTTCTTGCGCCCAACGCGCCACGTAAAAACGCCCAATCGGTTGGTGGTTTTGCTCGATGACGGAAAATTGGGCGGTGGTGTAGTGGGTTTGATAATGATGATGCTGGGCCTGGAACTGAGAGGCAAGGAAAGCCCCCTTCTCTACCTCACTCCAGGGCACTTGCGCCAGTTCTTCGGCGCGCGCGGCGGCGTACACTTTTAATAAGAAGGGCAAATCCGCTTCAGTGATAGGACGTAAGGTGAGGGAGAAATCAGGCATGAAAATAAGGCCCTGGTGCTCAAAGGTCGGGTGGACTTGCGGAGTTGCAAGTCCACCCGACCTGGGAATTCGCGAGACGCCGTTTAAGTGCGCGGCGGAAAGACTCCCTGAAGTGCAATACAGAAGTAAAACGTTAGGTAAGGCATCATATTATTGTGGGGCTGGTCGCCGCCTGCCGGGGCCAGCATCTCCGGGGCCATGGCAACCAGTCCAGTGGCGGATTGAAAGGCGTTGGCACGTCCGAGGGCCATCAAAGGGCTGGGCGCGAAGTTATCGCCAGGGTCTTGCGTGTCCGCGCGCAAGGTGTGTGTGTGGGAGGGAATTTCCGATTCCAACAGCGAGACGGTTTCGGAACCCCCGGTTTCTCCCAGATCGTGGAGAGATAAGCCAGGGCCTTGTCCCGGGTGCATAGGGGCGCGCCCTTGCAGGTCAGGGAGGGCAAAATTATTGAGTCCGTTCCCCCCATAGGTCGTGCCCAATAGAGAAAACAGCGCCGTGTTTTGGCTCAAGGGCAAAAGTTGCCCATCGCACCAGGCCCAGCCACGCGGAGCAAAATTAAATGGGAAGATGCGAATTTCTGCGACAAATGGATCTGCCATAATCAGTCTCCTGGGTTAAGTTGGGGAGGGGAATATCCCAAACAATGAAATAATAAAATTGACACACAAATAAGGTTGAAAATTGGTGTGCGGCTGACTCCCTCCCGTCGCACCGATGGCCGACGTGGACAAATTGCCATCCACATCCGCTTCGACATACAAACTCACGGAGGGCGATTGCGCCAGGAGTTTGCCCGTGGCTTGATTGGCTGTGCCACTGCTTGTAGAAGCCAGGAGCGGGTGGGAATGGGCCGGGATTTGACCGACTGTGAGGTTAATTTCTTCGGCCCCACCGGTTTCGGCCAGGATAACCCCACCGCCTTGATGAATGGGCAGGCGGCCACGTAAGTCTGGCAAGGCGAAAGTGCTTTGCCCATCGCCCCCATAGGTCGTGCCGATCAATTGAAAGAGTGTTTCATACTCGGAAATGGGCAGTAATTGACCCTCACAGAAATACCATCCTGCGGGGGCAAAATTACCTGCAAACATCCGAATTTCTCCGACGTAAGGTTGTGCCATGTGGGTCTCCTAAGTGGGCGAGGGGAAGATGCCTTGCAAAGCAATGCAAAAACTGATGGTCAAAAAGGGTTGCATGTTCAAATGCGCCTGACTGCCGCCCACATTCGTGACCGTGGAGGCACTGAGGGACGTTAAATTCGTGGGATTGGCGTATAAATTCGGCGCGCTAGCCAACACATTATTCGTGGGGGCCGCAAGACTCCCGTCCTGGTTGGAGGCCTGGGCAATATGCAGGTGCGTGGGTAGCTCAGCAATACTAAGGGTATGTGCCGTCTCTCCACCCCGTTCACCTACGACATGTCCACTGCCCACGTGGACGGGGGTGCGGGCACGCAAATCGGGGAGCCCAAAGTTCACGCGCCCGTCACCTCCAAAGGTGGTCCCTAAAAGCGAGAACAAAGCCTGGTTCTGCACAATCTGCAAAAGTTGTCCATTACATAAAGCCCAACCTCTTGGGGGAAAGACAAAACTCATCAACCGAATTTCACCGAGAAACGGTTCAGCCATTACAAAACTCCTTTACAAACTAAAGTAGGGGGTAATCCAGCCGGTACGGATGTCCGACCAATTGGGGTGCAAACGGGCGAGGCGGCTGTCTACGGAGGGTAAATGGGAGAGGAGGTTGGCGTCTCCGTCTACAAATGAGGTGGCAGTCGTCGCGTGAATATCAGCGTCCATAACCACCTGCCCACGAGGGCTGTCGAATGCGGCAGTGGAGAATGCCTCGGATAGGGAAACACCGATCTGCCCCATCATCTGCCGGACAGCGTGAATGAGCAAACCACTTTCGTATCCGAGCAAGGCCATCGCGTCAGGAGCGTCTCCGGTTGCGTTCAAATAATCGCTGTGGAAAGTCCCTGTATGGTTTGTTTCACCTGGAAGCGAAAACCCCGTGCCGACCAAAGGAATACCGGCCAGGGATGAATTTTTGAGCTCTGCCTGAAGTTCAACGGTTTCATTCCCAACCCCCATCAGATAGACAAAATCAGGTTGGAGGGCGGCAATCCGGGCCAGGGCCTCGCGCGGGTTCCAAGACTCAGTCGGGGAATGGGTAATAACCGTTCGCAGGATTTCTCCTCCGGCTTGCTCAAAGGCCAACTGAAAGGCGGCCAGCGCATCGTATCCCGATTCATAGAAGGTGGCCAAAATCACGCCACGTTTTCCCATCGTTTGCGCCGCCCATTCCCCTGCCGCCCAGTTGGCCTGCCAGTAATGCAGGGTGTGATGAAAAACATTGGCTCGCACAACACTCGGTTGGATCAGATTGGCCCCTACCTCAGCATTAAGAAAAATCGTGGCCGTGCCCTGAAGCGCATTGGCGATTTGAGCCGAAGCAAACGGGGAAACACTACCCACAATAACATCGGGTTGAGCTACCTGGATCAGGTCTTTCAGGGTCCCGGAAACCGATAGCACGCGGTCATCTGCTGTGTAGGGAATTAAGTTTGTGCCGACGAACCGGCTTAATCCCAATCGCAAACCTTTAAGCCAATGTTTGGCGCGTTTCGGTTCTTTTAAATACGTGGGAATAACTGCACCTACGCGAAGCGCAGGGCCTTCTGGACTAGAGATTTGGAAATCCTTCCACCCACCTATCCAGGGTATCGAAATCAATCCAGCACTGGCCACGCCCAAAGATTTCAGAAATTCTCGGCGGTTTATTGTTGGCCTAGATGAAGTCATAAGCTACCTCTCCAACTTACAGAATGATGTATGAAGATCTGACAGAGATGATGTATTGGGCTTGTCGTGACGGCTTCAGCCTTTCTCAACGCCTAAAGTCGCTACGACTTTCCACTCACTGATGACAGACTGCAAGATTAAATAAAAAAAAGCCTGGATAGATTCCAGGCTCGTTCAAAGAATTTTCGCTCTCAAATTGGTAAACTGCAAGGTGGTTAGGTGATAGGCTCCCATTGGTTCAGAAGCAAACAACCCACTCGCAAGCATCCCGATTTTAAACAAAATATTCTCTTCGACAGCCTGGCAGTCATAGTTACCATCGTAACTTTAGACCCATAGCTTTGCGTCCCCGGCTTTCACCGGATTTGCCATTATCGGAGAACTCTCCTCATTTTTTATAACAGCGTTATTGTACGAATTTTTTTGGGATTTACAATGGTTAATTGTCTCAAGTATGATGACTTTAGTCCTGAAAATTCCCGACCATTTTTCGGCATTTCCTTTTTTTTGCAACGATATTCCCTTAACGCGTCAGCAATTCTGTCTTTGGACGAACGGCGTTCCTTTTTGAAGCGCTTTTAAA
>WBZL01001087.1_pt1 | contig 29285 bp, 23 predicted proteins | sample 5204291 | NCBI WGS metagenome assembly WBZL01 (sample SAMN12344345, study PRJNA552823) | activated sludge metagenome | biome: Activated sludge suspended growth; feature: Nitrification reactor; material: Wastewater; isolation source: activated sludge from nitrification reactor of wastewater...
AACGTCGAACTCACCATCTTCTTTCAGCAAGTCGCCTGGGACTTCCGGGACCATCAAGAGGGCCAGCGCCCCCTACTGGAAATCTCGGCTAAGCCCAGTACGTTTTATCTGCTGCCGGGTCCCGTGGCTATCGTCCCACCGCCCCTGCCGCCTCCACCTGTCGTGTCATCGCCCCCGGTAGTGGAACCTCCCAAACCTTTAAAACTGGAGCCGCCCCCTTCACCTCCTGCAATCGGCCGTGAGGCGGTGTGGAATCCGCCGGAGGGTAAATGGGAAACGGTTAACTCAGAATGTGACGATATGACATGCATTGCTTCCGAAATGAAACGGGCAGGGGCTTCGTCTCAGGCCATAGCTTTTACAGAATTGATGCATAAAGTGAATGACGATACAGTCTACATGAACTTGTTTAAAGAGATGGGCACCGTGGATGTGGCTGAAGTGACTGGACCTGTCTTGAATGACCCGGCCACTTCTTACTTTATTTTGGTAAATGGTATCCCAAGAATAATTGAGCTTTTGGATAAAGCTAGAAATGTTGATCTCAAAAAAGATCGACACTATCAGTCGTTTTCCAAGAAATTCCCAAAAATTATGTTATGGGCAAGTCATCATGATTTTGAGAAAATGGAGTCTCTACCTCAAGGTGGACAACGATTTATTTTCAAGTTCCTTATGCTAAATGGATGCCATGCTTGCGAAATTGCTGGGTGGGCTCGAATTGCTTTCGATTTCGATCAATCTGGCAGATTGGCCGCCACAAATCTGATAGGTTTAATAGAAGAGTAAAGCGGGCGACCGCACGCCACGAGGCGGTTCCTGGGATTACAGGCCCGCAGGGATGCGTTCCGACTGACGCTTCGGGATTGATCCCACCCACCGCAGCAACTACATAGTTTCTGTCTCATTGAAGCAGCATAGGGTGAGCAGGCACGGGGTAGACAAAGCTTAAATTTTGTCAAACCCTCAAAACCTAATAAGAGCCTAACATGAAAAGAAAGGTCAAATTTTTGGTGTTTGTTGGCTTGCTGCCACTAGCGAGCACAGCCTCAGCCAAATATGTTTTAGAGGTGAATCATGCGGTAGAACAATTGATAAATATACTGACAATGCCTGTTGAGAGGGCACAGCGAGTCGAGATGGAGCAGCAACGGCAGCCCAATGCAGTAGCGGCCAATGCGCGCTTGATTGAGGTGGGAACTGCCGACATCGTGGTCGCTGCCGCAGAGGCGGAGCTGGCAAAAACTCCGCTAGTTGCTCAAGAATTGGAAAAAGTTGTCACTATGTCTGAAGCTTCAGTGAAGTATGAAGATTCGGAACTCGATAAAACCAGAAGTCAGCTTCTTGGCAGGCTGAAATCCCTCGGTTACAATACAAAAGATATCGTTAAGAAAAATTTGTCATTATCGCAGATACAAATTGATTATAATATTTTCATTAGAAGAGTTGCTACCAAAAATGAACTTCCAGAATTTCTGGAGGAGATTAGCAATTTAGGTAAAAAAAATAGTCTTATATTCGAACTGTTCCAGCCGCTGCCAACAAAAATAGGCTATTTTTACCAGTTAAAGCCATTAAAAATTATAGTAAGAGCACAACCATCACAGCTCGAGCAATTCATTTCTTCATTACCTACATTGCCAAGGCTCATTTCGTTATATAAACAAGTTAATTTTTTATGCCAGCAGCCCAATATTATACAAGCAGAACTTGTTCTCGTTTTTCCTTACTTTGAAGATGATAAACTCTCCATAAATGAATCTGGATATCATTTTTCTAAACTGGACGGTATTCCTGATTTACCAAATCAAAAATTTACTTGTATTTCAAATCCAACTCCTTGATTAAAATAGAGGCAGTGAATAACCTTAAAAACATTAACCGTCTCTTTGCAAAATGACCTCTCCTTCAAAATATGTTGCCCACTCATCTCATTGCCTTCGTATTATTTCTCGCCCTCTTTAACACTGCCGCCTTAGCAGGTCCTGCTACCGACTTAACCGTCATCGCCAAATTTATCAATCAGCGACACATCGATCACCCCTCGCTAACGGCTATTCCCACCGATTCTCTTACCCGCTTGCAGGCGTTTCTAGCGACACTCGATCCGTATTCAAGTTATTTGAGCCCCAAAGAATTTTCCAGCGAAAATCATCTGGTTGACGTCCGACAACCCGGTATCGGTGCCCTGGTGACTCGGAACACTAAGGACGGGTGGATTCTGGTTCCTTTCCTCGCCGGTCCCGCTGATCGGGCCGGCATTCACCATCCGGTCAAGTTGATCCGGGTAGAGACCCGGGAGGTATCTCCATTGGATTTGGCGGCCTTAGCAACCCTGGTCAAAAGTCATTCACGCTTGCACATCGAAGCGCTGGACTTGATCACTGCCCAGCCCGTGCAGGCCACGGTTCGAATCAAGCGGTTTCAGGTTCCCCCCGTCGAGATCATTGAGGTGGAAGGGCAACCCATCCTGCGGTTACACGTTTTTGCGGAAAACTACACGGTTTCTCTGCTTCGCCAAGCCCTGAGACAACTCGTCCAACCCGGCAAACCGCTGGTGATCGATTTGCGCTACGCCACCGGCGGCGATCTGCTGGAAGCGCTGGACAGCGTTTCGCTGATCCTGCCCCGGCAGGTGCCCATCGCCACCACCGTCACCAGCGATGGGGTGTCCGTGATCTTCAAGAGCCGGAGTGATCAACGGGTCACACCGGGTCCGGTTTATCTGCTGATTGGACCCAATACGGCCAGCGCGGCGGAAGTGTTTGCGCGTGCCTTGCATTATTACGGGTATGCGGTGCTGGTGGGCCAACCTAGCTTCGGCAAGTGCCTGACGCAACAGCTCGTCGAACTACCCGCCAAGGATGGGCTGAAATTGACGGTCGGGCGCATCCTGGACCCGGCCGGTCAGTATTGCGCGGGCCAAGGAATAGCTCCTGATGTTAGCCAGACCGGCAACATTCACGATACCGCCGCGCTGTTGCGGCTAATCGAGGGACACAACCAGACGCATCGCCTGGTTTGCCGAGCAGAACTTTATCGCACCCAATCTGCCCTGGAACAGGGCATCACCCAGCTTAGTTTGAACCAGGAAGGCGGAAAATACCAGCCGATTTTCCTGGTCATGCCAACGAGCAATTGGCGGCTTTGCCTGGGTCCTCCCATGACGATGCCAACGGCTCAGTCCTTGCAACTAACTTTGGCCAAGCGCCTCAGTGCGAGAATGTTGCTGGTATCACTCTTTCCGACCTTGCCGTCGATTGATTTGGTCAGCCTGCAAGGAACGCCGGTCGGCGCAGGCAATAAACAGCATTTGCCCGCCCCTGTTATCGCGCCAAAGGCTGCCGGTTCCTCAATTCCACAGCCCCTACCGCTCCGGAAATCGGATACCTTCAGAGACCAAAACTAATTGCGGTTGTACCAAAAAGAGCATCTTTTCAGACCACCGCTTTTGGGGCGAAGTGACCGAAGTCAAGCCCGCCAACGGCGGCCCAAAGGCTGAACCGTGGGTAAAATGCCTGTTAGAGGCGATCAAGGCGTGGCGGTGGCAACGCGCGATAAGCGGGCAGGAGACGCAAATCCGGCTGGAATTGGAGGTTAAAGCGTAATCGGATATCGCCACCTATTTTGGGTAGGAATAGGTGGCGATATTCATCTTACCAAGCCGATTCAACCCTCCAACCGTCATCAAATAGAACTAAACGTGCTCTTCTCTTCTGGATTTTTCCCAGATCAGGCTCATCAGGCAAGTACACCTTTCCAATGGGTGTCTGCTCTAATTTAGAGCTATATTCTACTATACTTTCTGTGTCGGACGGCCTGGTAATTCCATCAATACTGATAACTATTTTTTTACTAACTGCAATATGAACATCATAAGCATCGTTAGTAACATGGTTTATCTGAAAAACATAAGGGTTTGCTTTATTGGTTAAAGCATAATTACAAGAAAACTGAGGAACACCAAGCAAAGAGTAGTATTTCAAAATCCTAGTTGTTAAATAACCTTCTTGAGCAAGATTTTTTATTCCATTTCTATCGTTCATTGAACCAAAATAACATAGCTCATTTTTTGGGATATTTGGGTTAAAATTTATACTAGCAGGTCGATCTCCTAAAAATAGCAATCTTGTACTATAATATTCTGGCTCATTTAGTTTAGCTTGAATCAATTTTCGAGCTTCAATTCGAGTTAATTTATTACTTTCCATATACTTAGTTAATAGTTGCCGAGTCTCATTGCAATTTGATTTATTAGGATCGGATTGAATTTCTGCATCATTGTTTTGAGCTAATGCAGCTAAAGCAAAAGGATATGTCGTGAATGCATTCGGCTCTACAAATTCAATCCTACCGCTATCTGTATTTTCGAATTTTTTATCATAAATACAGATAGCGGTATTGATATCATGATCTGCCTTTAACCGTTGTCCCTGGATTATAAAAACACTGTAGCTTTCGGTATCAGCGGGTTCTCCAATCATTAAAGATTTGGTAAATTTACTGTCCAATATACAGTTAAACTTCTTGCTTTGATCTAAAACAGGCTCACTAGATAATAACTGTTGCGCTGCGCTGCATACTGATTTTTGAGTATCTTGTTGTAATTGTGGATCTTTACTTTGAGCTAAAGCAGCTAAAGCAAACGGAAACTTTTTAAATGCGCTTGGCTCAGCAAATTCCATCTTTTCTTTTTGTTTATCAAAAATGCAAATTACAGTGCTAATGTCGCGATCCGTATTTGACCGCTTTCCTTGAACTATAGCAATCCCATAATTTTCGGTATCGACAGGTTCTCCAATCATTACAGATTTGGTAAATCCACTATTCGTCATACAGTCAGATTTGAAATTACTCCAAAATTTATCTTTGATCAGCTTTGCAGTTTGGGCATGGTTATGTTCCTTGGCAAATTTATAAGCTTGATCCAAACCTTCATGAGCCCCGTACTGAAACAACAGACTCACAACTTGATAATAACCATGCTTAGCAGCACGTGTTAGGCATGTAACACCCCACATTGTATGTTCGTAGGCTCCACCAACGTTTGCTTTTGCTCCGCGATCAAGAAGCATCTTGACAATCGGTAAGCGTGAAAGTCCACCTTTTGTTTCCTCCTCTGTTTTTCCTTCGTGCTTCTCCCCAGCAATAGCATAAGTTAACACTGTTTCACCCCAAGGTACATTAGCATTGACATCAGCTCCCTTGCTTAATAATAATTTCAGCAACGAAATTTGATCTTCCTCGGTCAGATTAACATTGCAATCTTTCCCACAGGCTGTAAGCATTAGTAACGTAGGGCCAGCAACTTTTTCTCCTTCCATGCTGCCTTCGTCTCTGGCATCAACATTCGTACCATTCTCGATCATGCTTCGAACAACACTGACATTTCCCTTCTTGAGTTCGGAAATGATATTTTCTTGATTACGTTTTGCGATATTATCAATCTTAGAGGCAGTAATAACCTTTTCAGTTGTATCCAGATTATTATCAGCAATTCCCTCAAAATCGACAGCAAGTTTGTCGTTCTGATAAATATGGACAGAAATATAACCATAGTGGCCTGATTTCTTTTTTCCTTCCTCCAATGCTCTTTCCAAAATTGTTTTCATCGTGACTTCGTCACTGAGATCATAAAGTGGTGAGATCCAAGCATTGACATCAAACCAGTTGGTATTATTTCGGTTTGATACCTCATATTTGTCAGACTCCACAAAAGTTTCACCTGAAAGCTCGTAAGCGGTTGGTGGTTCCCATCCCCCACCTGCATGGGATCTTTTAATCAAACCAACCTTTCCTTTCATTTCTTTAATTTCATAACTACTACCATCCAATTTACCCACAAGAATATAATTTGAATCCTTTTTCATATAAACGAGAATATCACCATTTCCACTGGCTCCACGGATAAAATTACCTTCCATATCAAGTCCAGGTAAAATAACGAGAAAGCTTTTACCCAGAATACTGTAAAAATTAATATCTTCCATTGTTACTTTAAAATTTTCATTTTTTGCTAAATTATCTATGATTAGCTGTATAGCAGAATCAGTTTTATCAACATCGGCTGCTGCTATTCCTATAGAATTAATCACCAATAAAAAAACTGCCAACAAGATTACTAAAGGACGCACCACATTCATCGCTGTATTTTCTTTCATGGCTATCTCCAAATCTCCAAAAGCTTTTATAGATACAACATTAGTTCATTTCTTGAATGATTCCAATTGCATCACAGCTTGAGCAGAACCGACCACCGGGTGCCCTTGTTCCTTTAGTACAAATTGCACTATGCCAATTTCAGGAGCATACCATGTATGTTCTTCAACCTTGATATTAGCTTTCCCTATCCATCCCATATCTTTTTGGATTTGGCCAAATTTGCTTACTTTTAGGCATTGTTTAATCGTACCGAAAGGAACTGTGACAACTTCATCAAGATTTTCAATCCTTGCTGTAACAGGTAACGTAATCGCTGAAGTGCCCATTATGTTATCCTTTAAAAGTTGGGTGGTATATTGCTCAGTCCAATTTTTTCCAACTTTAATTGGGTTTTTAATAAAATAAGATGCGGGAGCTTTAATTGAAATTTAAGTAAACCACCGGCTCTGCCGGTGCGACTAGAACAGGCTCTGCCGTTCCGGCGTAAAAAAGCCTCCTGAGGGAAGCCCCAAGGGCTGAAGTCAGGAGGCACATGATGAAAGAATGGCAAAGCTTAGCCCACGTGAGATGGGAGTGTAAGTACCACATTGTGTTCGTCCCGAAGTACCGCAAGAAGGTTCTGTACGGGCGGACGCGCAAGCAGATGGGGCGGATTCTGCGCCAGTTATGCCGGCAAAGGGGGGTGGAGATCATGGAGGGACACGCGATGCCCGACCACATTCATCTGGTGTTGCGGATTCCCCCGAAGTTCAGCGTGGCACTGGTGGTCGGGTATCTGAAAGGGAAATCGGCGATCCAGATTCACCGCGAGGCGCTGGGTGTGAAGAAGGGGTTCACAGGAAAGCACTTTTGGTCGCGAGGATACTGTGTGAGCACGGTTGGCTTGGATGAGGCGACGGTTCGCGCCTATGTGCGAAATCAGGAAGAGTTGGATAAGCAAGAGTCGCTAGATTTCGACAACTAAAGTAACAGCCCCTTTTAGGGGCTTTCCTCAAGCCACCCGCTATGCGGGTGGCGCGTGACTTTAGGTTCAAATGAACCCGGATCTTGCTCAGCGAATTCATAAATACCCTTTTCATCCCGAGCTATAAATAAAAAACCTGTTTTCTCACTTATATCATATTTTTGCGGAATGACTTGTTTATCATGAAGCGCTCGTTGTGCAAGGTTTGTCTTAATAATTTTTTTACTGCCTTGGCCTGAAATACCGAGAAAACTCTCCATGGAAATTTGATACGTCCACGTTCGACCTTCATCCAAAGGTAGATATATTTCAGGCATGAGCTTCCTGAAGGTCATCGAAATTAATTTTGAGTCCGGATTCGTTGTAAATTCTTTTGGTCGGCCTTCGGGACTACTTGGAAACCGATAAGCTATTCTTAATTGATTCCCATTGACCTCATAAACGCCAAAGAAGGTTTCATTATCACCAGTGATATCCAAATGCATAGGGGTCTGGGTTGGATCGATTCTAAATTTATAAATACTATTTGTAGTAAAAAGCTCCCCCTCTTCAAAATTATAACGCAACGGTTTGAACGACACCTTTTTCCCATTGATTTCCATTTCGGTAAGATCCCATGTACTTTGCCGTAGATGATCCAGATCCGCAATCGTTTGCCGTAAGACCTTCGTAGTCTGGTCATGGTGGTTTTTAATGGCAAGTTCAAGTGATTGATCAATACCTTTATATGCGCCATATCTGAGAAATAAATCTACAACTTGATAATATCCACTCTCGGCAGCATGAACTAAAGGTGGATAACTCTCAATGCCTATTCCTTTGCATCCAAAATTTATATTTGCTCCATTATCAAGAAGCATCTTCACAATCGGTAAACGTGAATCACCACCTTTGGTTGTTTCCTCATTTTGTATATCATGTAGCCCTATAATAGCATAACATATAGCGGTATCCTCATCATTAATCTGAGAATTTACTTTAGCCCCTTTTTTTATTAATAAGCTCAATAAAGAGAGTTGTTCATCTTTTGATAAGGAGATTCCACATCCATCTGCACATACTATTAAAGTCAATAAATATGTTTGCAAATTTACATCCAACCCTCCATCTATCATACTTCGAACGCCTTCTAAGTTTCCTTTTTTAAGTTCAGAAATAACCTGCTCTTCCTCAGCCAGAAGAACAGCAGGCATTAGTGTGATCGCTACTATCAGCCATAAATGCCAAGAGCGTATGTATTTCATTGTTACTCTCCATCTTCGCTGATCTATCTTCTCTTTTCCAACCAACAACAAGTAGACCTTTAGATAGCGATCACACTCACACAACATCAATGCACCAGCGATTCAGCCGCACCCCTTGCCAACGTATCACGTTCCTCGGTGGCTTTTTTAAGCTCTCGTTCCAACTGCTTGACTTCCTCAGAATCCCCCTGTTGTGATCTCTTAGTCGCTGATATTTTTGTCTTGAGTGCCTGCATTTCCCTTTCTTTCCTAGCAACATCAGTCTGTTTAGTCGGACTGACAGCAGTAGTCTTATTTCCTGTAGTGCGAGAAGCTCGCCCTTGCGCTTGGCTTCTTTGTTTTACGGTACTCCCCTTTTCAGTTTTCAGCGATCTATTTTCACTTTGCAAGCGCTCGGTTAGCGATTGAGCCGATGATAGTTTCTCCTGCTTTTCTTCGATTCGTTTCTCGTAGCAACCGGAACCCATAGCGGATAGCCCGGCAATAAAACCTCCCTTTCTGGGGTCGCACGTAGATGGATCGCTCGCGCAGGCGCCGAGCAACAGAATCGTAGCCGTTCCCACTAAGCCGTGTTTCAGGATGCAGGGGTAAGTCATTGGGGTTTCCTCCTCAAAAAACTATCTGGTTTTTCATAGTTATATTACTAAAGATACCCACCCACTTTTGCGCTCAGATTTCCCATATCATCGACACTCTTTCGTAGAGCTGTGGTTTCGTCCTGGGTTTTTTTTATCTGCTTTCTTAATAAGTCAGCTTTCCGGTTTTTTTCCTGCTGCATCTTCGCTAGCAGGTTTTTTTGCTTTTCCAGTTCTTTATCGAGATCTTTCAAGTTGTTGCTGTTTGATTGGCGCTTCTTTTCGATATCGTTTCGCAGCGCTTCCAATTGGCTCTTGCTCGCCTTGCCGGATTGGTATTGAGCAATCAAGCTATCTGTTTGGCGCTGATCTGCCTGGATGCTGTTGCGTAGACTTCGGTTGTACTGGGCCAGCTCTTGGTTCAATTTAGTTGCTTCTTTAATCTGCTGATCATAATAATCCTCGGTCGATGCGTAATCGCTTTGTTTGGTATCTACAAAAATACCGGCCGCTGTACCGAGAAGAGCACCGACAAATCCACCCAATAGCGCACACTGAGCTTTATTTTCTTTTCCACACGCCGCTAACCCAATAGCGGCACCGGCTGCTGTACCTACTACAGTCCCTTCAGTTACCGTCGATGACTTGGAGTACTTTTTACCAGAACTACCGGCTTTAGAACCTGCCGTACCGGGGCTTCCAGCATAGGAATGACTCGTGTTCCCCCCACTTAACCCAGCCGGTACGGTTAGTTGCTGACCGACTTCCAATCGATTCATATTTTTAATGTTGTTGTACTCTGCAATGGCTCGCGCGTTGTCCTTCGTGCCGGTTGTTTTTTGCGCGATTCCTCCCATGGTATCTCCTTGTTGAACGACGTAAATGGTATCGGTGCCTGAACCTGGTGTAGTAGCACACCCGGAAATAGCGATAATCCCCATCAGCAACACCCAACTGATCAATTGGTCAAATGAGCCATATTTCAACATCACCGTATCCTCCCTAACGTAAATATTATCATTTCATCAAACGTGACACTTTATTAATCCAGCCGGCTTCCGGCCCCTCATCGTTGATATGGACATGAAAAACTGGCTGATTGGCATTTCCTAGAGTTGCATCAACAGCTTTTTATCCTCGAACGCCTTGATAATTTGCTCGCGCCATTCCGGCGCCGTCGCTCGCCGCGCATGGAACCGCGACCATTGCTCGGCGAACAAATTGAAAGATTCTTGTTCGGCCGTTGAGACGTTACCCCGCCCGATTTCCGCCCGGAAATTCTCCAAGCTGCGCTGCGCCAGCCGGTCGCCGCATTCGGCCAGTCGAATCATCTCGTCGGTGTATTTCTTGAAATAAAACGCTATCTGGTTTTCTTCATGAGTCGCGGCGACCTGCAGGCGTGCGATGGTCTGTTGATCTTGCGCGCTGAGATTCTGGTTTCGGGACAGCGCCTCGCTTAGTTTCAGTTTCTGCACCCGGTCTCGGTAGGATCGAACCAGCAGGTTGCTAAAGATAACCGCATGTTTGACGTAGCCATCGCAAACCTGCTGGTTGCCCAAATCCAGCTTCACCGCCGTGTTTTTCAGCTCCGTCGTCGTCTTTTCCAGCCCGGCCTTCAAGACCTTGAACTGTTCGAGTACCTGCTGGGGATCGGCTGTGGGCGCCATGCCGGTCAACGCCGACAGTTCCTTGGCCAGATCAATCATCGTGTTCCCTGCTTGCACGGCGCCGTTGACGGCAGTTTCGCCCGCTGGCGTCTGGCTTCGCAAGGAGTTCACATAGGACTCATAGTCCTTCTCGATCTGGCTGACGTACTTCTGAGTGGGAAGCACGGGGGCGACCAAAGCCAAGCGAAACCCGGTGGAGTAATTGCGTCCTTCCTCCATTTTTTCGCTCTTGAGCTGATACAGCGGCATTTCGCTGCGATAGGCGGAACGGATGTTGTCCCTAGTATTGTAAATACTACCGCCTCGAACCGTCAGGGCACCCGACTTGCCTTGGCCCATATCAGCCTGAAACCACTCGGCGGTCAGTTCCTGGACGTTGCCAAACAGGTCGTAAAAGCCGCCCTCGGTCGGTTCCAGCGAGCCGATGCGTCGGGTTTTGGACTTGGCTTCCGGTTGGACGAAGGCGTACTTCGGCAATTCGGTGCGACTTACCGGCAATTCCTCGTCAAACCGCCCGGCATCCACCGCTGTCAAGCCACCCCGGGCGGCGTACTCCCACTCCATCTCGGTCGGCAGGCGGACGAATCCCGGCGCCCCTTCCCTCTCGCCCTCGGCCTTGAGCACCGGCACGGCTTGCTTGCAGGCAAAGTCGTTTAAACACCATAAATTATAGGTGTTAATAAACTCCTGCACCGCGAACCAACCGATCCAGGCCATCGGCCAAGCTAGCGCCCGGTTCAGGTCGTCGCCGGTGAGGCTCGCCAGTTTCTTGTCGTCGGGATCACCGGAGAGTTCGATCAACCGCTGGATGCCACGCGCCAGATCGCCCTGGCCGAGAACGGCGGCAAACTGCGCCTTGGAGACTTCGTACTTGCCGAGATAGTAGCTCCAGTCGTTGGAACCTGCGGGCAGAAAGGCGCCACCGACCATGCTCTTGCGCTGGCCCTGAAAAGGACCGCCCCGGGGATCGCCGGTCCGCACGACACGGCGGCTGTCACCCCAAAAGGCCCGGCCAGGGACCTTGACCTCGCGGAACACCAGTTTCAGACCAGCCGGCATGGGTAGCACGAAATCGCCTGGCGCGGGACAGGGATCCAAGCGGATGTCGCCACCACTTTGCCCATTGGGACAGGCGAGCGCCGCGCTGGCCAGAACCCAACCCGCCAACAACCACCCTTTTAGGGCTAATCGAGCTTTATTCAACACGGATCGCCTCCGCAGGTTCGATCAATGTAGTCCGCCAAGCGGCGAACAACGAACTACCCACCGCTGCCGCGACTGTCACCACGAGCGTCTGGACCAGCGTACCCATCGGTAACTGACAGATCCGTGCGCCCAGTCCCAGCCCAGCAGCGAACACGGCATTGATGACCGCCGCCAGGGTATAAAAACCGAGAATAGCCAGGCCCGCCGCCAGCGCTGCAATCGCCGCGCTCTGATAGAGGGGGAAGCGAGACACCGCGAAGCGCGACAAACCTAGCAGCCGCATCATGGCGATTTCGCGCTGCTTGCGTTCCACCGTCGCGTACAGGCTGGCCACCAGCGCCGCGACGCCGCCGGCGATGCCGACCACCGCCACTAGCCAGAACAACCGGGTCAGGGTCTGATCCAGTAGGCGGATGCGTTCGATGTCCTGCACCTTGGCCAGGGTCTCGATGCCCTGGTCGCGCAGGCTGCGGTGCAATTCGGCCACGTCGTCGATGCCGCGCGCGTACAGGCGAAATCCGCTGTAGCCGACGCGTGCTAGCAACAGATTGTTTTGCTCAGCGGAATACCCCACTTCGCGCAAGGTACTGGTGCGCAGTGCCGCCAGCAGTTCCAGCGGCACTACGGCGCGAGCATTGAAGCTCGAACCGGCCAGCCGTAGCGGGAAGCGCACGGGGCGGGGAACTCCGGTCAGGGTGGCCGTCATCGTCGGCTCGGCCAGCGGCGGGAGCGCGGCGGGTAACAGGATTTGCGCGTACTCGGCAAAGGGCGTCTCCGCCTTCAGCGGTCCCCACGGCAATTCGGGGATATTCAGCAGCAGCCGTTCCGGCGGCGAGAGTGACAAGCCCACCACGGCGACGGTGAACGGCGTTCCTCCGGTCGGTTCCAGGGACAGTGTCATCTCCTTTACGTAGGGTACCATGGCGACTTCGCGCCCACGCAACTTGTCCCGCATGGCTTGCAGTGATGCCCATTGCACCGGTTCCTGCAACACGCGCACGTCGTAAACCTGGGTATCCCCAGCCACGCTCAGTCCGGTGCGTCGGGTAAACTCGACGGGCGCGATCGGCTCCACGGCGCCGAAACCGGTGCCGATCACCAAACTGCTAGTGACCAGGGAATCCAGTCCCTCGGGCGCGACCACGAACGCGCCGTCGAAACTGAAATAGGGTGTGGCCAGGCCGCCCGGCCAATTCCGGCCCGGCACGGCGCGGCCCTCACGGTAGATTTCCACGTCGGTCGCGAACGACAGCGGGGCGTAAACCCGCTGTTGGGCGTCGGCCCGGGGCGACAGCACGCTGCCGACCTTAAAATCGGTGGTGGCGGTCTCCATCCGGCCGGCGCGGCTGCGGGTGATCCGCGCCCGCAGGGGATCGCCGGCCCGAGCTCCCAGCTTGGCGGCGGCATCTGCCGACAGTACTACCTCCCCCTCCTGGGGAATGACACCACCGTTTTCCAGTAACAGCACGTCGCCAGGGCCGGTGGGCAGCAGGTCCATGGACACGGCCTGTTCACTATCCGGTTTGCCGATCCGGATGACGGATGAGCCGCGCAAAATGGTCGGGATGACGAAGGCGACATCGGGCCGGGCAGCTAGGGTCTTGAACCAGGCCGGGCCGAGATTCAGGCTTTCCTGCGGCTTGAGCTCCCGGTAGACCGGATCTTGCACCAGGCGCTGGCGCATCGCGTCGACCACGCCGTTTTTCAACCCCAGCAGCAGGAGCAAGGGGGCCAGGATGGCGGCCAGCGCCAGGATCAGGCACAGGCTCAGCGGCCATTCGTGCCACAGATCGGCCAGGGCCAGAAAGCGCATCGTGCCGCCGAGGCGTTTGGCGTTGGCGTGATAGGGCTGCGACCGCGCGCTCATTGGGTGTCCTCACTGCAACCGGCAGACGGACTGGATGCCAGTGGCGGAAACTGGCGTCACGTCGAAGGTGTAGGTCACGTCCGCTAGATCCCGCACCAGGCGGTAATCGTGGGTTACCATAATGATAGTGGCGCCCTGGTCGCAGGCCAGGCGCTTGAAGTCCTGGACGATAGCGCGGGCGCGGCTCTTGTCCACCGCCGCCGTGGGTTCGTCGGCCAGGATCAGGCGTGGGTTGTGGACGAGGGCGCGCAGGATCGCCGCCCGTTGTCGCTGGCCGCCGGACAGGTGCTGGGGCTTTTTTCCGAGCACAGCCCGGATGTCGATGCACTCGGCTAGATCCTCGATCTCCGCGTGGTCGATGGGAACGCCCAGAATGCGCAGGGGTAAGTGGATATTTTCCGCGACCGACAGGAACGGCAGCAGTCCGCCGGTCTGGAGTACGTAGCCCAAATCACGGCGGCGGATTTCGGCCAGCTTGTGTTCCGCGCCCGCGTTCCACAGTTGCCAGATATCGATGCCGCGCCCGGCTCCGCTCCCCTCCGCTAGCCAGAAGGTCTCGCAGTGAGTGGGCTTCAACACCAGCGCCAGCAGGTCGAGCAAGGTGCTTTTGCCGCAGCCGCTCTCGCCAACTACCGCCACGAACTGGCCGGCGTGCAGGTGGAAGGCGGGGACGTGCAGTTCGAAACGCGTCTCGCCCTGTTCCCGCGTCTTGCGCAGGTTGGCCAGCCGCAGAATGGGGCCGGCCGTTCCGGTCCCGGACCCCTCTGCGCCCCGCGTTTCAGCCGTCGGCGTCATCGCCGGCCGCCTTACGGCAAGACATCCAGCGCCAGGGGATAGACCTTGTTGGCGTTCGCGTCCTGATCCTGCTCGCTCAGCGGTTTCCAGGCATCCACTTTTTCGCTGATGTCCTTGTATAACTGCAGCTTGGCCTTCAGGCCTTTTTCGAGCTCCGAACGCTCGGCGGGCGCCATGGCCTCGAACTTGTCGTCGCTCATCTCCAAGATAGCGCTCTTGTAAGGCAGGCTTTCGATCCATTTCGGCAGCAGGTTCGATTCGACCAGTTTCCTGGCTTTTTCGAAGTTGATGTCCTGGCCTTTGGCCGCTTCTCCCAGGATGGCTTGCAACGATTCGAAGAACTTCATTTGCGTAAGCTCGGCGGTCGCTAGGGCCTCGGTCACCCGCTCCAGGGCGAGAATCAGACTACTCAAATCCTCTCGGTTGATGAGGAGGTGGACTTGGAGTGCTCTTTTCCTCGGGTCGACCAGATCGCGGTCCATGGCCCAGAAGGTAACGTCGCGCGGCGGTTTGCCGGATATAGTGCCGAGATAGCTAATCAACGCCCCGGCGATTACCTGCCGGATAGTTTTATCCATATCGCTGTCTTTACTGGGCGGAACCGGTGCGCCCCCACCTCCTGTCTCTGACAATACTGGTGGGGTAATGGTAGATGGCTTGGTCGCTTCCCCACTCTCCGACAAAACCGGAATGGCTACAGCGATCTTACTCGGATCAACTACATTCGTTTTCTTGGCATCCGCAATGACTAGCGCAATATCTTTTGATATCTTATCAGCTGCCTCCTTGAAATCAGCCGGTTTAGTAACGTCCACCAGGAACAATGCTGGCTTTTTACTTTCATCATTAGTGGCAATAGTCCCGAACTGCCGTTCGGCAATCTCCCAATCTACCTTAAACTTCTCATCCCGTAAATGAATAGCAAAAGCATTGATAACGTTATCCCATTCAGGAAGATTATGGACTCCCAAGGCATCCAGGCCCGTAGTGCTTTGGGGATAGCCCGGATCATGAGCACTGGCATCGCCGATCAAGACCAAAAAGTGTGGGCCAGTAGGTCTCCATTGCGTCGAAGTCAAGGCTTCCTTGATACCCGCGTAGACTTCTTCCGCGTAATCTTGACTGTCCACCAACGTAGTCCTCACTTCTTTATTAACCAATTCAATAAACTGCTCGTCTTCAAGCAAGGTTGGCGTAAAGTTTTTAGCAGTAAATTCCAGCCCTGGTATCGTTTTGATATCGTCACGATAGCCAACGATACCAAATTTAACTGCCTTGCTGATTTCTGGATCTTTAGTAACAGTACGGGCTAATTGGGCAATAGTCTCCTTGGTCATATCCACATAAGGGCCCATCGATTTAGTGAGATCCATAACGAAGACGATGTCCGCAGTCAGGTTCTTGGCAGCGTCACCCTCTATTTTGTCAGTTCCACCACCCATCGGCGGTTTTACTCCTGGATCAGAGCGCTGTTCGGGTACGGCGGCGGTAATTTGCAATAGGCGGGTATCATCATCGAAGCGGTTCTCCACCTTGTAATCCAGTACAGGCAAAATATAGAACTTATTCCCAATATCGATGAATTGATTAGGCTCCATGGAGATTATGGCATCCGGATACTGTTTATTTTTAATCTGCTCATAAAGCTTATTCGCTTGTTCTGGCCGATCCTGGGCACCGACCACGGCTTCCAGCGCCTGTTTGGTATTGAACATCAGGACCGGTTTGCGGGCCTCTTCGCCCACGCCGGGATGGGTGTAGGACACTACGAGAGCCTGCCGCCATTCCATCACATCCTTGGCCTGCATCCAGCCCAAAGGCTGGCTGGTTGTGGAACCGACTTGATACCAGCCCTTGGGGTTTGCTGGATCAGTGTAATCCACTTCCTGGCGGTCAAACACGTAAACGGGGAAAAACGCCTTGACGTTGGCAGCCAACACGTTATCGTCCTTGGCCTCCTTCGATTTGTACAGATTCGAGAACGGCCGGGGTAAGGCGCGCAAGGGCAATAAGGTGTTCTTTTCCCGGCACACTTTACCCGGCTGGCAGTCGATGTCGTAAGTGGTCTGGGCGTTGGCCAGTCCGCCGCTCAGGCTGCCGGCCAATAGGCTAACAGCGCAGAACGCTGGCCAGGTATTAGGGCGGCGCGTTGATTGGATGCTCGTTGTATAAAGCATGTCTTTTTCCCTGTGTGCTGGTTGTTGTTCGGATAAAATTCACTGGACTATCATAAAGTTGATTCAATAATGCTCGATACTTTGCGGGGATGGGCGTTGGCATTCACTCAACCACTGCGGCCACTTGAGCGTTACGCAGGAAACTCGCGCCGCTCTCGGCCGCTTTCACCTGTTTGGCGGTTTCCTCATCCAACACCAGATTGGTTTTGTTAGTCCCGCTTGTGACGACCGCCTTCACCACTAACGGATTGTGCCCGGTGCGCGGCGGCTGCCGGGCGACCTCCAACGATTTCTTGTAATCGCACATGCCCCGCTCGGTGGCGGCGTTGGGATCGAGGATGGTCAGATCGCAGAGTACGTCTCCAGCTTGGGAGAGCAACTTGGGAAACGCGGCGGGACTAGGATTGAGGCCGCGAGCATCCACGATCAATCCGGTGTAGGGCGCGGGCTTCGGGACCGCAGCAGGCTCGTTACCTGCGGCAGGACCCGGTACCAGCGCTGACCAACTTGCGGGCTTCACGATGACAGGTTGAGTCTCCGACGCCGCGTTGGGCAGCGGCGCCGGCGGCGGACTCGAATCGGCGAAGGTCGTGCGGCTGGCGATTCTGACCTGCTGAATCTGAACGATCTGCGCGGGAATCAGCGAAGCGTTCAATCCCTCCGGCTCGATCATCGGCATCGACATCATGATCTGATAGCTGCCCTCGCTGATCTGCCGCTGCTCTACGATGACCGCGTTCTTGATCAACCCCGATACCCAGGTCCGCACGATACAGCCCTCATTGATGAAGTTGCGGGTGGTGGACTCGGCATCCACCTTGACCTCCTTTATCGTTCCCGGTAGGCGAGCTATGGTTTCGTCAATCGCCGCCCGTTTGGCACGGACCCGGGGCTGGGCCGGATTGACCGCATCTATCGGCGGCACACCGTCGCCCACCGCATAGACGACCTTATTTTCCCAGTCGATGCGACCGATCATCTCGTTTTCGAGGGCGTTGACGGTCTGCATAACGGGTTCCCCGGTTTTGCTCCGCACCGACAGGTTGCTGACGCCGCTATCCTGAGCTTGGGCGGCTCCCAGCAGAAGCAGACTAGCCAACGCGATCGGCATAACAGGCGAGAGCGCTTTCATCGAATCGAACTCCTTAAAAATCGAACTCCTTAAAAATCGAACTCCTTAAAAAATCGGGCAAGTGTAAGTTTCGAAGACCGACAACGTCACTGCGGATCCTCCTCCCCAAAGTCATGGGCGGGAAATCCTCATAAAGCTGGTAAGGCAGGTTTGCCCACGACCGGCAAGGCCATAAATTGTGCGCTATTTATAAACCAATTAAAGCAATATTGTAACTTATTATGTACTTACTTAAACGCTTCATGTGAGTTGACTGGGTGATATCACTACTGGCAAGCGGCCTATGGCGCCGAGGTCATCTACACCCCCAAGCGCAACACTCGCCACTCCTGGCCGCGACCCTGACTGGCCGGCATTCGTCAGAATTTGCCGTAGAGACTGAAAGGCGAACCGACAGACGGGTAGAATAACGGCGCAACCCCCGCAATGAACCTTGGAAATGACTGAAATGGATTGGCGGTCGATCCTCTTTGACTCCAAGCGAGGCCTGTTCAAGCACCTGGACGCGCTGGCGCGGCGACGCTTTCCCTCCGATCCCGGTCTGGCAGAGGAAGCGTTCAACGTGGTGCTGGAGGCGCTGAGCCGCGACGACTGGACGCGCTTGACGCGATTCGATGGTCGCGGCAGCGCCGAAGGTTATTTGGTCCGCACTTTTAGTCACGCGCTGGAGGATTTTGCCCGCCAGCGATTCGGCCGGCCCCGGCCACCGGCGATTATCACCCGGCGTGGCGGCGTGTGGTTGCGGATTCACCAGCAGCTCATCGTGGAGCGCCGGCTGGAACCCAGCATCATTGATGCGCTGGTCGCTGATACCGATTGGTCGGTGGCGGATATCACCGAGGCAATCCGTGAAGTCAAGGCGTTATGCCGGTCAGCGACGAACTCAAGCGCCTTCGTGCCGCTAGAAGCTGATCTCGATCCGACCGCGATCCGAGAGGCGACGGTCGATCCACCCCTCGAACCCGAGCGCCAATTACAGCGGTCGCTGCGCGAGCGGCTTGCGCACGGGCTCTCCCGCCTGTTTGATACGGCGAATCGCACTGCGAACGGCGATGACTGGACGGAGCTAGACGCCGAGGATCGCGTGCTGATTCGCTTGCTCTATGCCGAAGGGCTATCGCTGGCCGCCAGCGCCCGACTGTTGGGCCGCTCCGAACACGAGGTCCGGCGGCGCCACCAACACTTGCTCAAGGCTCTGCGCCAACAGTTGCCGCCCGCCGCTGTGGACCTAGTGGATTGAGGAAAATAGCTGAAATCCCGATGTCGGATGAGTGGTTCGCGTCCGTCTCTTTTCATCTAGAGAGAAGATCCGACCATGCACCTTGACCCTAAAGACCGACAACGCCTGCTCCATCTGCTGGAGCACGCCCCGCGCCCGACACAGACCGATGGCCTGCCGCCGTCGATCGATGAGTTGACGGCGCTGAGTGATAACACCCTGAACCCGGAACGCCGACAGCAGGTGCTGACTTGGCTAGCCCGCGATGGCGAGTTGACCCGCGCCTGGGTACAAATGCAGCAGGATTGGGAGCGGGTGCGCGGCGAGTTACGGAAACCTCCCCCGGCAACGCGGCGGTCAACCTGGCGCTGGGTAGGCTCGTTCGCGGGACTGGCGGCGGTCGCCACCGTGGTGGGACTACTGGTCGTGCCAGCCTGGCGCAGCGATCCCACGGCGACGCTGGACGATTTAGCCTGGCCGGCCGACGTGCGCCCGCTGCATTGGGCGTTGGGCGCCAAGAGTTTGGAACCGGCGGCGGACACCATGGCGCGGGCGGCGTTCACCGCCGGGGTTGCGACCGTGCTGGCACGGGCTCCGGCTGCGGCGGACTGGGCGCGGCTGCGGGATTATTACGCCGAGCGCGGCGCGGCCAGCGCGTGTCCCGGTGCGTGTTCGGGCGAGCAGCGCGAGGCTTGGCAACGCGGGCGCTGGGCGGCGTGGACGCGGTTGGCGTGTTTGAGCGATAGCCCGCCCCAAGCGGCGATGACCGTTTTGGTCGCCGCGCGGGCGGAGATGACGACGGCGGATGTCCCGCCTGCGGGAACGGCGCTGGACGAATTGTGCAAGGAAGCGGAGCGGCTGTTTGAGCGGTATGAATGAACGGTACTTGAGTTGGGGGAAATCGATATGCGTTGGGGGGACCGGTGGTGTTGGCGAGGATTGTTGTTCGTTGTATTGGTGCTGTTAGAACCTTGGCCGGTGGCGCAGGCGGCGGGACGGGTTGCGCTGGTGATTGGCAACGCGAGCTATGCCGAGAGGCCGTTGCGCAACCCGCCCAACGACGCGCGGGCGATAGCGGCCTTGCTGCGCAAACTGGGGTTCGCGGTCACCGAAAAGACCGATCTCGATCTGAGCGGTTTTCGCGCCCAGGTCAACGCGTTTCTGGACCAGAGCCGGGGCGCGGACCTGCGATTGTTCTTCTACTCCGGGCACGGAGCGAGCTACGACGGCGACAACTACCTGTTGCCGATCAACCACGGCGTGACCCGCAAGCACGAATTGCCGGATCAAGCCTATTCGCTCAAAACGCTGCTGCGGGGGTTTAAGGACCTGAGCGGCGTCAATCTAGTGTTGCTGGACTCGTGCCGAGACGCGCCGTTTGGCGATGATAAATCGATCTGGGACGACAGCAAGGGGATGAAACCGATTCAGCCGCAGGAAGGCGTGCTGATCGGCTACGCCGCACAGAACGGGCGCACGGCCAGCGACAATTCGGGTGGCAGCAACAGCTTGTACACCAAATATCTGCTGCGTGAACTGGGCCAGGCGCTGGAACTGCGGGAAGCGCTGATGCGGGTGCGGCAAGCGGTGTACGACGAAAGCCGGGGCGAGCAGCGACCGACCACGGAAGACGAAGTGCTGGGTAAGGTGTATCTGGCGGCGGCGGACGCGCCGAGAGAACTACCCTCGGTCACCACGGGGACATTGGTGGTTCGCAGCAGCCAGCCGCCGGGCGCGGTGCTGTCCGTCGACGGCAAGCGATTGGGAGCGGCCCCGCAAACGGTGACGCTGAAAGCGGGCGAGCACACGATCGAGGCTAAACAGGCGGGCTTTATCGATTACCGGGACGCGGTGCAGGTGCGGGCCGGGGAACAGACGGTGCTGAATGTGGTGCTGACGGCGGCGCCACGGGAACCTGCGCCGGTTGAACGGTCCCGACAGGCGTTTGAACCGGACATGGTTTCGATCAGCGGTGGCTGTTTCCAGATGGGCAGTCCGGAATCGGAGACCGGTCGAGAGAGCGACGAGCGGCAACACCGGGTCTGCGTGGAGGCGTTCGAAATCGGTCAGCGCGAAGTGACGGTGGGCGAATTCAAGCGGTTCGTGGCGGCGATGAATTATCGAACGGACGCTGAGAAGAACGCGGCTGGGAAGGAGGGCTGCTGGGCGTGGGATGCCACGGACAACAAATGGGACTGGCGAGCGGGCTTGAGCTGGCGCAAGCCGGGTTACGAGCAGAAGGATAACTCTCCGGTGGTGTGTGTGAGCTGGAACGACGCCAACCGGTACGTGGAGTGGCTCTCGCGGGAAACCGGCCAGAGCTACCGGCTGCCGAGTGAAGCGGAATGGGAATACGCGGCGCGGGCGGGGACGACGGATGCGCGGTTTTGGGGCGAGGACCCGAACCAAGCCTGCCGGTACGCCAACGTGGCTGACCAAACGAAGGGGCCGGAAAATAAGGTCTGGACTGAGAAGCACGACTGTAGCGATGGCTACTGGTATCTGGCGCCAGTAGGTTCGTATCAATCGAACGCCTGGAAGTTGTACGACATGCTAGGCAATGTGTGGGAATGGACCTGCTCGGCCTATGATAAGGAGTATAGTGGGCCGGAGGCAAAATGCACCGAAAAAGGTACAACTGCCCCCCTGGCGGTGCGGGGCGGCGCCTGGAGCAGCAAACCCGCGTGGGTGCGTTCCGCCACCCGCTTCAGGAACGCGCCGACTGGCCGCAACTACCTCCAGGGGTTCCGTCTCGCCAGATCACTATAACCCTTTGATCTTTATTCTTTTACCCTTTACTGCGCGCGAAGCGCGCTTCTTTTCCGCGCGATTTTTTGGGGGGAGTTATCCACAGATGGCCGACGAAACTGCGCGCGATGCCGTGCCCCGAGCGGTGCAAGCCTGCCACGAACTGCTAGTGTGGCTGATTCCGCAACTGGATTTGTTCCCTCGCGCCCGGCGGTTTACCCTGGGCGAGCGGCTGGAAAGCGGCCTGTTGCGGGTGCTGGAAGCGCTGGTCGAAGCCGCCTATAGCCGCGAGAAACGGGCAACGCTGGCCATTGCCAACCGCACCCTGGAGGTCGAACGGCATTTGTGGCGGCTGGCCCACGAACTGCGCGTGATTCCCTTCAACCGGTACGAACACGGCGCCCGGCTGATGGACGACCTGGGCCGGCAAATCGGCGGCTGGCTACGTTCTCGACCGGAAGGCAGCGCATGAAACGGCTACGAAACCTCTGGCCGCAACTGATCGCCTTCGACAACCTGTGGCAAGCCTGGCGGCAGGCCCGGCGCGGCAAATCGCGCAGCGCCGGCGCGGTCGCCTTCGAACTGAACCTGGAGCGCGAACTGCTGGCCCTGCAACGGGAACTGGCCGAGGGTTCCTACCAGCCCGGCGCCTATCGGCTGTTCACCCTGTACGAACGCAAGCCCCGGCTGATCGCCGCCGCCCCGTTTCGCGACCGGGTGGTGCATCACGCGGTCATGAACGTCATCGAACCGCCGCTGGACCGCACCTTCATCTTCGACTCCTACGCCTGCCGCCGGGGCAAGGGCACCCACGCCGCCGTGGACCGCTATCAACGCTGGGCGCAACGCTATCCCTACGTCCTCAAACTCGACATCCAGCGCTATTTTCCCTCCATCGACCACGCCCGGCTCAAAGCCAAACTGCGGCGGCGCATCGCCGACCCCCGAGTGCTGGCCTTGCTGGAGCGGATCGTCGACGGCAGTCCTACCAACGTGGCCGGCGACCCGATCCATTTCCCCGGCGACGACCTGCTCACCCCGCTGGAGCGGCGGCGCGGCATTCCCATCGGCAATCTCACCAGCCAATTCTTCGCCAACCTCTACCTCGACGACCTCGACCACTGGCTCAAGGAACAGCGCCGCGTCCCCGCCTATCTGCGATATGTGGACGATATGGTCCTGCTCGCCGACGCCAAAACCGAACTGCACGACCACCATGCCACGCTGGCCGACTACTTGACGCGAGAACGACTGCGCCTCCATCCACGCAAGGCTCAGGTCAGCCGCACCCGCGACGGTCTCAACCTGCTTGGCTACCTCGTCTTCCCTCATCAACGGCGGTTGCGCAACGACAACGGCCTACGTTTCCGGCGGCGGCTGCGCCGTTTCGCCCGCGCCTACGCGTTGGGCCGCCTCAGCCTCGCCGCCATCAACCCCAGCGTGCAAGCCTGGCTCGGCCACGCCCGCCACGCCGACACGCTCGGCCTGTGCCAAAGCATGTTCGATGCGATACCCTTCATCCGGGGAGCGGACCGATAGGTGGCCCCCTGGCGGTGCGGGGCGGCGCCTGGAACAACAAACCCGCGAGGGTGCGTTCCGCCAACCGCAACAGGAACACGCCGACTAACCGCAACAACAACCAGGGGTTCCGTCTCGCCAGCCCGCCCGCCTTCCAGAGCCGCCGCGTTCACGGATGCGACGGGCGCGAGGCGCGGGTGATCATGAGTCCGCTTCCAGGACTCGCAGGGACGGGAGCGCCGAATAGCCTTGCCAGGGACGACGGAGCGCGGGGCCGGAGGATCGCCGAAGGCTCCGCGTTCATTGTCTTCGCAGTCGAGACGGCGTTCCCACGCTGGAGCGTGGGAACGAGAGCCCCAAAAACCCCGGAAAGAACGGTTCCGCCGCTGTCATCTGGCCCCCATGCTCCAGCGTGGGAACGAGTTAAACGAGTTAACGAATTGCCCCTTAATGAACACCATCACAGGAGACTATCATGCCAGTGCTGCGTCTGGATAACCTGCCCGATTTCGCTCAACGCGAGCTTTTGGATTTTTACCAGTTTTTGGTGGGAAAGTATGTTCTCCAACAACCGGCCACCCATCAGAAACCCGTCTTGGTTCCCCGCTTGGTGAAACCGTTTGAACCCATCCGCCGTGAGGAATTGTATGAGCGGTGATTTTTTAATTGACTCGAACATCTGGCTATACGCTTTCATGGATGAATCTTCGCCAAAACATGCCCGCGCAACAGCGCTGATTCAGCAAGACAGGGTGGTGCTGAGTACACAAGTGGTCAATGAAGTATGCAACAACTTGATTCGTAAAGCGGGCTATACCGAGCCTGAAATCCAGCAAACCATCCAGAATTTGGATGCGGCTTATCCGATTTTGGATGTGACCCTTCCTAATTGTCCAGCAGGCTTCTGTGCTGCGTGTAGCGTATCGCTTTTCGTATTGGGATAGCCTTATTCTGGCTACAGCACAGGATGCGGGCTGTTCGATCGTCTATTCAGAAGACATGCAGGATAGTTTGAGAATAGGTGCATTGATCCTCTGTAATCCATTCAAAGCCGGATCGTCATGATCAAGAAGTGCTCCGGAAGCTGGTCGTCCTGCCGTAAACACTCACCTCCCCCCTTTGTCAAAGGGGGGAATTTCCCCTATCCCCCACTGCTTCACCGCCCCGTGGATTGCGACGGTCCCGCGAGGCCGATGCGCGCCACCCACGCCTGCTCGGTCAGTTCCGGCACCTGCGCGAGCGGCAATGTAACTGTTACCTGAGTTTCGGCGCGCTGCACGGGCCATTTCCGCGCGCCGGCCCAAGCGTCCAGTTGCGCACCGACGGCCACCTCGGTCAACGTCACCGCCACCGGCTGAGGTTTCTGATCCCCGCTTGCCCGTGCCAGCACCACCTGACGCACCAATGCGGGCGCCGCCTTCAGCCGCCAGGCCCGCCGTTCGCCGGTGGCTTGGTCCGCCAACGCCTCCCGCCACCGTTCGTCAGTCCAGCGTTGCGCGTCGCCGAAGCTGAAAAAGCGATAGCGGGCGCCGCGATAGGTTTTGTTATCGACCGTCAGCGTCGCCTCGCGGGCGAAACCGGTCGCGGCGTGGAGAATGTCCGGGGTCCGGCCGTCCACGCCGGTATGCACGTCCACCACCACCGGCAGGGACGGCCGCCCCGCCAATTGATCCAGCCGCTTGGGCAAGCCGCGCAGGAACGTTTGCTCGTCCGGCGACGGCGGTTTGCGACTTCCCGCCAGCGTCACTGCCCGTTGCAAGAGCTGATTCAACTCCGCCCAACGCGCTTGCACCGGTTTCGGCGCGCGCCGGGCCAGCTCGGCGCTGAACGTTTGCAGCGTGTGGATCGCCTGAGGCGCGAGTTCGATCACCGCGCCGCGCTGGGCCGGATCGGCGGCCGGTATCTCCAGGCCCTTGCCGGTCGCGGTGTAGGACTGGGCCTGATACAGCAATTCGGCGTGCTTGAACTCGGTCCACAGCCCCTTCATGGTCTCGGCCCGCTGCGGCCAGTCCGGGCTGAAGCCGCTCAGGTACGCGGTGAACACATTGACCCGCCAGCCCTCCAGACCCTCACCGCCGGTGGCCAGTTTTTGCAGATCGTTCCAGGATGGATAGTTCTCGAACGCGGTTTCACCATGCTGGGTCAATTGCTCCCGCAACGGCGGGACGCCCAGCGCCGCCACCCATTCGTCCGCCAGTGGGCGCACCTTGGCTGGCCCGAAACCCTCGATCACTCCGAGCCCAAGGGGTTTTTTAGCTGGATCTTGACCTTGCCAAGCGCCCGTATCGGCGTAGACCAAGCGTTGAAACACCCGGCTGTCGGTCACCTCCAGCAACGGCGCGAAACGGTAGCCGGTCAGCGCGTCGCGAGCGGTCAGGCCCGGTTCCAGCTTCCCGACATCGACGCTAGCCGGTAACACTTGGGGTTGTCGGCCCTCCTGTTGCGCCTTCTTCAACAACGCCCGTCCCCAGGCCAACGGATCGGTCTGGCGCGCTTCACGGTGGACAAAGACCAGATCTACACTGGCCGGCTGGCCGGGCAGCAGATCGGCAATGCTCGCCTGCAATGCACTCAGCGCCGCTGCCGGTTCTTGACCGGACAAGTTGTTCAAGCGCGCCAATTGCGCCAGTTGTTCCAGCAGCCGCTGGCCGGTGGTCGGGTCCAGTCCCAGCGCGGCGCTGGGAACCAGCGGGAACAGCGCGGTGGCCGCGTAGCGATAGGCGCGGAAGAAGCGTTGGCGGGACTCGCTTTCGGCGTAGGCGCCGCGTGGCAGGAACTGCGAATAGTCCATCCGGTAACCGAACAACGGCGAGGAGGCTTCGCCGGCCGCGCTCTGTACCAACCGATATTCCACGTTTGCCCGCTCGCTCAGGCCATCCGACTGGCCGGCCAGCAGGGCTTGCAGCAGTTGCAGGAAATCGCGGTTGGCGGCGGTGGCCGGGGTATCGGGTTCACTCGTCAGGGCCTTGAGCAGTTCCGCCGACGCCGTGTTCAGCCGGGGCGCGACAGTTTCCGCTTCGTAAACCGGCAGGGTGTCCTGCCACAGCCGGGTCACGGCGTGGGCCAGCAGATCGACGGTGATGAGATCGCCGATCGCCAGCTCACGGTTCTCCTCGTACAGGGCGGAAAAGCTCAGGGCGGTTTCCGGCGCGGAGCCGAGCACGCCGCTGAAGCGGTTGAAATCGGGCAGAGTCTCACCGCCGCGCGCCAGCAGCGTCATACCGAGCAACAGGGCCAGGGCACCACCGCGTGCTAGAGCGCGCCAAGGGCAGGGTTTACAGCAGGGTGAAAGCCATAACATAAGGATTTCTCCGGTAAGATCGGATAGGAATGTCCGTCATGGACTATAAGACGGACATGCAGCCCGATTGAAATACGATAGCCTGGATATTTTGTGGCTGAATGAGGAATCAGCGTGCGCACGCGGGGTGCTTATTGGTTAGTTACAATTGTTGGTCGAACAGAGTAACAGGGGGATGGCGGTAATGAACGGGCGAGGTTGGAGGATCGGGTTGCTGATCGTGGCGCTGGCGGCGTTAGGCCGACTGTCGGCGGCGGACGCGGCGGAGCGGGTAGCTTTGGTAATCGGCAACAGCCGTTACGACCACGCACCGTATTTGAACAACCCGGAACGAGATGCGCAAGCCATCGCGGAGGCGCTGTCCGGATTGGGCTTTCAAGTGACCGGGCCGCTGTTGAACCAGAATAAAAGAGAGATGGACAACGCGCTCAAACAGTTTGGGCGGCGGGCGCGGAGCGCTGAAGCGGCGGTGGTGTACTTTTCCGGGCACGGGGTGGAGGTGGGCGGGAAAAATTACCTGATCCCAAAAGATGCGGTGCTGGAGCGGGAAGGCGATGCCTCGCTGGAAACGGTGGCGCTGGAGGTGGTGCTGGATCAAATCGGCGGAGCGAGCGGCTACCGGCTGGTGATTCTGGACGCCTGTCGGGATAACCCGCTCGCCAACAACATGGCGCGGGCCAACGGTGCGAAAGCGGCCTACCGGGGGCTGGCGCCGGTGGAACCGGGGGGGCAGACCTATGTAGCGTATGCGGCGCGAGCGGGGCAGCGGGCGCAGGATGGCGCGGGGGGCGAGCACAGTCCGTATGCGGCGGCGCTGCTGAAGCATCTGCCGCGAACAGGATTACCGCTGGAACGGCTGTTTGGCGCGGTGGGAGACGAAGTAAAGCGGGCGACTCATGGCGAGCAGACGCCGTTCCTATACGGCGAGCCGAGCGCGGAACCGATTTATCTGACCGGGCTGGCTCCATCAGCGCCGGTTTCCACCCCGTCGCCCCCAGCCGTGGACCACGATCTGATCGCCTGGCAATCGGCGGAGAAATGCGGCACGGCGGCCTGTTTTCAGGCGTATCTGGACGACTACCCCAATGGCCGGTACGCGAGGATGGCAAAGGCGTGGTTGAAACCGGAATCGCCACCCCGACCGACGACGACAGCGTCCACCGCGCCCGCGCCGGTTGCGCCGTCCCTACCAGTTGCGCCGCCCGCGCCGGCGGCACGACCCCGGCAGTCGTTTGAACCGGAGATGATGCGGATACCGGGCGGCTGTTTTCAGATGGGCAATCCGGCATTGGCGGATCGAAGTGACGGCGAGCGCCCGCACGAGGTTTGCGTGAAGGCATTCGAGATCGGGGTGTACGAGGTGACGCAAGGGCAATGGCAAGAGGTGATGAGCAGCGGTCCTTCCTATTTTAAGAAGGGCGACGATTACCCAGTAGAGAGTGTCTCATGGAATGACGTCCAGACCTACCTGAACAAACTCAATCAGATGACCGGCCAGAGCTACCGCCTGCCGACGGAAGCGGAGTGGGAATACGCCTGTCGGGGCGGGGTAGCCGGGCAGCACTACTGTGGCGGTGATGATATTGACCGGGTGGCGTGGTATGGCAGAAACAGTGGTCACCAAACTCACCCGGTGGGGAAGAAGGCCGCCAACGGTTTTGGGCTACACGACCTGAGCGGGAACGTGTGGGAATGGACGTGTTCGGCCTTTGCCGAGGATTACGGCGGCTCGGAGTCAAAATGCGCCAATAAAGAGACAATCGGCCCCCTGGCGGTGCGGGGCGGCGCCTGGAGCTACGGGCCCGCGTGGGTGCGTTCTGCTACCCGCACCAAGCTCCCGCCCGCGTACCGCAACGACGACCAGGGGTTTCGCCTTGCCAGATCATTATGATCCTTTGATCTTTAATCTTTTACCCTTTATCCCCGCGCGAAGCGCGGGGCGATTTTTTTACGCCTCCCCTCTTTGGAAAAGGGGGATTCCCCATTACATAGAATGATGACTGCTATTTGAGCCAGTCATTCAGCCAGCGGACTTGACCGGGCCATTCCGCGGCATCGGTCTCGGAAAGCAGTGTAACCGTCCGCTTCAGGCCGTCTGGACGATTTGAGCGAGCGGGCTGAGACTGCGGCGAGCGGATGCGCGGGGTGTCCGCGCGACGAGAGGGGGGGCCGTCATGGCGGATGAAGCCGTTCTACCGCCGGGGGTGATCCGGATCGACAGCTCGGGCCGGCGGCAGTACAGCGTGGAGTACAAGCGGCGGCTGGCGGAATTGACGCTGGAACCGGGGGCTTCGGTCGCCGGGATCGCGTTGCGGCATCAGCTCAACACCAACCAGCTGTTCAAATGGCGGCGGTGGTACCTGCGCCAGCCGAGGCTGACGGGGGTGGAGCCGGCGCCGGAGGCGACGCTGTTGCCGGTGGTGGTCGCGCCGGCCGGCCGAACGTTCGTCGAACCGAGGGCGGCCGATACGCCGGCGGAACGGGCACCCGAATCGCTCCCTACGGAGCCCGGCCAGATCGAGATCGCGCTGGGGCGGGTGCGGGTGCGGGTGACCGGATCGGTCGATCCGGCGCTGGTAAAGATGGTCCTCAATCACCTCCACCGTCGATGATCGGGCCGCCTGCGGGGACGCGGATTTGGCTCGCGGCCGGCTTCACCGATCTTCGGCGGGGCTTCGACGGCTTGGCGGCCCTGGTGCAAACCCGGTTG
>WBZL01001088.1_pt1 | contig 29281 bp, 14 predicted proteins | sample 5204291 | NCBI WGS metagenome assembly WBZL01 (sample SAMN12344345, study PRJNA552823) | activated sludge metagenome | biome: Activated sludge suspended growth; feature: Nitrification reactor; material: Wastewater; isolation source: activated sludge from nitrification reactor of wastewater...
GACGTGTTGAAGTGGTCTTGATCCACAGATCCACCGTGGCCTGAAATCCCAATCGACCCACCGTGCTGGTGAAGCCGATTGCGTCATCCACTCCGTCGAACTGAAAGGCCTGTCCGGCCAAGCCTGCGGCGAAGCTTACGCCGTTCTGCAAGGTCCCGGGGTTGGTGCCTTGGGCATCGGCGGCCGTGCCATCGCCCTTCCACCAGGCGACCAAGTTCGCCGTCGGCGGTGGCAGGGTCACGCCATCGCCCAATCCGGTCAAGCGATTCAACGGATCATAGTGATAGCTAGTCGTCTTGATCCCGTCGGCCATGGTGAGGCGATTGCCCGTCTGGTCGTAGGCATAGCCGAGGGAGACCGTCGGTTGATTGGGCGAACCGGCGGTCGTGACGTTGAGCAATCGGTTCGCCAGGTCGTAGCTCATGGTCAGCACGCTATCGGGATCGGCCACACTGGTCACGTTGCCGGCGAGATCATAGAGGTAGCTCGTCACCTGGCTGCCCGGCAGAGTCTTGCTGAGCAATTGATTGACGGCATCGTAAGCGAAGCTAATGGTCTCGTTCTTGGGCGTGATTCTGGTGAGCAAGTTGTCGTTGCCGTCATAGGTGTAGCGCTCGATCTTGCCGAGGGGGTCGGTGGTGCTGAGCAGCCGGTTTCGGCCATCGTAGGCAAAGGTGGTCACCTGATTCTTGGCGTCGGTCACGGTTAGGAGATTGCCGGTGCCGTCGTAGGCATAGGCCGTGACTCCCGTATTGGGATCGGTCACCTGCGTGAGCCGGTTCTTCACGTCATAGACGAACGTGGTGACGCGGGTGAGGGCATCGGTGCTGGTCGCGACGTTGCCCGCCGCATCGTAGGTCAGCGTGGTCGTCCGGTTCAGTGGATCGGTCGTGGTGAGCAGTCGGCCCAGCGCGTCATAGGTAAACGTGGTGGTCTGATTCAGGGCGTCCTTAGTGGTGAGCAAAAGGCCCTGCGGGTTGTACGTGAATGTGGTCACCTGGTTCAGGGCGTCGGTGATCGTCAGCGGATTGCCCTTGGCATCATACGCAATCTGCGTGAGGGTGCCTTTGGGGTCGCGGATGCTGGTCACCTGGTTGAAGGTCGGCTCGTACGTAAATGTCGTCGTCGCGGCAATGGCCTGCTCCGTACTCGTGAGCAGATTACCCTTCGCGTCGTAGGTCATGGTGGTGACCGCGCCATTGGGGCGGACGATCTGTGTGGGATTACCCCGGGCGTCCCGCGTGATGGTGGTCACGCGGCTCAACGCATCGGTCTGCTTCGTGATACGGCTCAGCGCGTCCAGTTCAAAGGTCGTGGTGTGATTGGTGGCATCTGTAAACGTCGCCCGGTTGACACTCGTGGCACTCAAGGGCGCCGGGTTGCCGGCCGTCCCTTGCCCCGCAGCGAAATTGGGCACCGCCATGGTGTGACTGGGGGTGACCGCGCGGGCCGCCCCGTCCGGCGAGGTCGCCTGGGCAAATCGACCGCTGGCATCATAGGTGTACTGCGTGATCTGATTCCGGGCGTCTGTCCGACGAATCAGCCGATGCTGTGCATCATAGGCGAACGTCACCACCGTCCCATCAGCGCCGCGCAGCCGCTGGAGGTTGCCCGCCGCATCATACTCCAATTGCGTCACGCGGTCCGCCGGGTCCGTGATGCTCTGCACCTTGGTCCCACTATACGCCAGCGTGGTCACCTGCCCGGTCGGGTCCGTGATGGTCAACAGTCGTCCGCTGCCATCATAGGCATAGGTGGTCTGATTCCCGTTCCGATCGCGCAGACTCGTGAACAGGCCCTGCGGGCTGAATTGGGACACCGTGCCGTCTTTGGCGGTTCGGGTATAGGTGCCATCCACCTGTCGCACCAAGACCGCATACTCATCCGGGGGGCCTTGCAGCGTGATGGCGGTCGAGCCCGTTGGGAGCACCGGTCGATAGCCGGGCGCGCCGGCCAGGTACGCGATGGCGTTCAGAAAGAAGGTGCGATTCGAGCCTTCCGTATAGCGGTTCGACCCCGCACCACCCGTGTAGCCTGAGGCGACGATCTCTTCATCCCCGATCAAGACCGCCCGTCCCGCGCCGGAGAAGACCGTCCCGGGCGGCAGCAGGAGGACGTTCGGGCCGAGATCATTCCGGGCCAGCACGGTCGCCAACCCGGTGGTCGCATACCCCGCATTCCCGCCGGTCAGCAGAGGACTGATGATCGTGCCGAACGGCCCGTTGCCCAGCGGCGACGTGAGGCCATCCGGCGTCACGTCTGCCGTAAGGTCGCCGATAAACGGCGCGGGCAAGGTCCCGAGAAGCAACGGCCTGGTCACGGCCGGATTCCGAATTTCCAGGACGGTCCCCCCTTCGCGCACGAATTGCTCCAGTACTTGCACTTCCGTCGCCGTCAATTCGGTCGTCAGGAGATTCAGGACGAACACATCCACGCCGGCCAAGGCCGGTAGGGTGACCACGTTGAGCCCGCTCCGAAGAGTGACGGGGCGACGGATCGTCCCGAGCGCCCCAAAGTTGGCGGGGTTCAAGAGGTCGGCGCGCGCCGCCGCATGCATCGACCCGGCGACAAAACTGGCGTTGACCCCGCTGACCGTGAGGCTGCGGGCCTGATCGAAACTCTCCACCACGAGTGGCCGTCCCGCCGCGCCATAGAGCAGCGTACTGCCAGTTCCCTTGGCCAACACGACCGATCCATCTGATTGCGGGTAGAGGCGATCCAGGGCCATCACGGTCCACCCGGCACCGAACGGGCTCGCCTGTTCGTTCCGGAGCAAGACCTGACTCCGCGTCACTCCGCCGATGCTCGACTGCGGGTAGTTGGAAAACAGGAGGAGCTCAGAGGGATAGAGGCCGGTCGAGAAGGCGCTGCCGTCGAATTGTACACCGAGACGGGAGACGGAATCCGCATTCTCCGGCAAGGCGCGACTATCCCAATACCGATCCTGTCCCACCTGGACCCCGCCGATCGAGAGGCGCGCCGAGAAGGTCATCGGTACAGCCGCCTGCACTCGGAGCGTCGCGTTCACCGGGACAATGCGTTGCACATCGGCATTGGTCGATCGATAGTGGAGGGCCAGATCCCGTGTGACCCCCAGCGTGCGAATCCCCGGGATGATTTCGTCTAAAGCCAAAGCACCAGCCGTGAGGTCCGCTTCCGAGCCGGTCCGACAGGCCACGCATTCCCCATCCTTGCTCGGCACTTCGGCAACATCTCCTCTGGATTCCGGAGGCATGGCAAAATGCCAGGCCGTCTTACGAACCCCTCCGGTGCCGGGAATCATTTCCACGGTCGCCCCATCGGCACTGACCCGCATGCGTCCCACCACCAAGAACGTGCCGGTGTCCGGATACAAGGACCACAAGTCAAACTCGTTGCCCGGCGGCATGTTGTCCACATTCGGAAAGGTGATGGGGACAGGCGGATCGAGGATGACGCCCGCCGGTTGAATCGTCACTGAGAGACCTGGCCGCAATTCCACGGGCCGCGATTCTGGACGCCCGTATTCCGGGACAGGGCTGATCGTCAGCTGCCCCGTATAGGGCGTGCCATCGGCATTCTTCGCCCGGCCGGGTGGAATCACGACCGTCACATGGGCGGTTGCACTCGTCAGCGTGGTTGTGGCCGCAGGGTTCACGGTGACGGCCGTCGCGAGATCCAACGGCGGTGTGGTGACGGGACTCGGCAACACATTCGCCGTATTGGCGATCAGATCCACGGGCGCCACTAAGTTCGCATATCCGGCCGGAAGCCCCGTGACGACGAGGAGTTGACGCCCCGCCGGATGGCCGGCAAAGGCGAGGGTGAATTCGCCCGCCGTGTTCGTCGTGGTCGTCGTCGGCACATCGCGTAAGGACACGGCCACGCCGACGACGGGATTGCCGGAACTATCGTCCACTCGGCCAGACAAGCTGGTCGGTGCGCCGGGGACGGCCCCCGTCACGGTGAGGGCAATGGTTTCTGACGAGGAGACCGATCCGTCAGAGGCCACGAAGACGAGGTTGAACGTGCCGACCTGCGTCGCATCGGGCGTGAAGCTGAACACACCCGTCTGGCCATTGAACGTCATATGTGCCGGCAACGTCGGCGACGCCGGTGCGGCCTGCTGCGCACTATACGTCACGGGTTGCCCGTTCGGATCGACCCCGGACACTGTAAAGGCCAGCGTGCTGCCTAACGACAGCGTTTTGTTTCCGATGGGCGAGAGGACGGGCGCACTATTGAGGAGGGTGAATGGCACTGGACTGGTCGCGATGCCGAGGGGGGTCGTGACCGTCACCGGTCCCGTGAGGGCCCCGACGGGCACGGCGGTGGTGAGCGAGCTCCCGGTCGTGCTGACGGAGAGAACCGTCGCAAGGACACCACCGAACCGGACCTGATTGTTGGCCGCCACGGGATTAAAGCTCGACCCGCTCAGGGTCACCACCGATCCGATCACACCACTGACAGGGCTCACGCTGGTAATCACCGGGAGGCCGGCGGTGATCGTGAGCGTGCTGCTGGCCGGTTGTCGCACCGGCGCGGTGGCGGTGAGGATCACCGAGCCGATCCCCGTCGCAGTGACTTGCACCGGCGTGGGCGAGGTCGTTTGTCCGGCAGAGATCACGACCGAGACGGGGCTGAGGAGCGCAGTGCCGCTGCCGGAAATGGCCAACGTGACCGTGAGCGCCGAAGTGGGGGCCACGGCGGTCCCGACCGTGAACAGCGCGCTCTGGCCGACCGTCAGCGACGTCGTGAGCGGCGTCACCACCAATGCCGGCGCGGGTTGCACCGTGAGCGTCGTCTCGCCGGTCACCGGGCCGACCGACGTGGTCACGGTGGCCCTGATCGTGGTGGTGCCAACGGTCAAGGCCGTGGCCAGGCCGCTGCTGCCAATGGAGGCGACTGACTGATTGGTCGAGCTCCAGGTGATGTCGTTCGCTAGCGGTTGGCTGCTGCCGTCGGTGAACAAGCCCGTGGCCGTGAAGGCAACTGATTCCCCTGCAAAAGCCGTCGGGGCGGCAGGCGCAACGGTGAGCGACTCCACCTCCGGCGCCGTGACGACGACCTGGGCGGTGGCGCTGGTGCTATTGAACGAGGCTGTAATGGTGGCCTGGCCTTGGGTCTGAGTCGTGACGGGGAATGACGCCGTCAGTTGCCCGGCGGCGACCGTGACACTCGGCGGCACCGTCACCACGGAGGTCGCACTGTTCTGGAGGGTGATGACCGTCGGATCCGTCGGGGCTCGATTGATCGTGACCTGCAAAACGCCCGTGCGGCCCTTGGCCAGGGTCAAGGGAGCGGTGACCGGCGAAATCGGGGCAAGCGCCGTGACGACCGGCGGAGGGGGCACGATATTCACGGTCGCCGTCGCCGTCCCATTCAACGTGGCGGTGACCGGCGCGGTCCCGATGGTCAGGCCACTCACCGAAACCGGCGCCGTCGTCAGCCCGGCCGGCACGGTGACACTGACCGGAACTCCCACGATGGTGGCATTGGTGGTCGTGATCGGGACCACCGTATCGGTCGCTTGCGCGGCGTTGAGGGTGACGGTCAGCGTCCCGGTGGCCCCCTGCACCACGGCCAGCGGACTCGGCGTGAGCGAGAGCACTTGCGGCGGCTGCGGCGTCACCGTCACGGTCGCCTGCTTACTGATGGCGCCCAGGGTCGCCGTCACCTGCGCGGTACCCGTGGCCAGGGCCGTGACCGTGAAGATGGCCTGCGTCTGGTTGGGCGGGACGGTCACCGTCTGCGTGGCGGGAATCTGGAGTACGGTCGGCTGGTCCACGGAGAGCGCGAGATCCGTCGGACTGCTTTGGGCCGCGTTGAGGGTGACGGTCAGGGTGCCAATGGCCCCGACGACGAGGGACTGACTCGCAGGCTGGAAGTCCACCAGTGCCACCACTGGTGGCACGACATCGATGGCGGCTTCCGCCAGTGAACTGCCAAGCGTCGCCCGGACCATGGCCGTGCCCAACGCGACGGAGGTCACCGTAAACGAAACGGTCGTCTGCCCAGCCGGAACGATCACCGAGGGTGGGACCGTCACGAGGCCACTGGGGGTGCTGGTCAAGGTCACCACCGTCGGGCCGACTTGGGCCGCAGAGATCGCCACCGTCAATGGCGTCGTGGCGCCGAGCGTGAGCTGGTTCGCCGGCGGCGTGAGCGAGACCACCGTGGGCAAGGCCGGGGTGACGGTCACATGGCTGGTCGCACTGGTCCCATTGAGGGTCGCCGTGATGTCCGCTTGACCCGCCGTGTTCGCCGCCACGTTGAACGCGGCACTCACCTGACCGGCCGGCACCGTGACGGTCGCCGGGACCGCCGCGATACTGCCGGCGGAACTGCTGAGGGCGACGACCGTATTGGTCGCCTGAGTGGCATTGAGCGAGACAGTCAACTGCCCGCTCCCGCCTTGAGTGATGCTGAGGGGCGAAGGGATGAGGCTACTGATGGTGGCGGTTCCACCCACCACCCGAACAGTGCCGGTGATGGTCTTGCCATTGAGGGTGACTTTGAGCTGGGTGGTGCCGGCGCTCACCCCCGTGACCGGGATGGAGACCACAGCTTGTCCGATGCCGACGGCGATGCTACTGGGGACTGTAGCCACATTGGTCGCAGTACTGACCACCGACAGGGTCGTCGCCTGGAGCGGAACTGGGAACAACAGGGCGAGGATCGAGCTGGTCGATCCGGCCTGGATGGTTTTAGGATTCGGCAGCAGCACGACCGGCTGCGGCGGCGGCAGGGCGATCGTGACGCCAAGACGGCTGGCCCGAGTGAGGGCATCGTAATAGGTACGGACTCCCGTCACGCTGGCTTTAGTGCCACAGGCCGTATTGCTGGCCGTGGTCCCCATGCGGGTGGAAATCCGAAGCGCGAGGGTCTGCGTCATGGTATCAAGTTGGGTCGTCGGGATGCTGCCCAGCGCGAGGCTGATGTCTTGGGCGGTACTGGCGGAGGCGGTCAGGGTACTCACGCAGCGCGTCAGGCCGGAACTCAGGACTTGCCCGTTGACCAGCACGTCGACCAACACATCGACTTTGCCGCCGACATCCCCGCTGCTCTTGAAGCCCATCCACAGGTGCGCCGTCGTGAGCGCCGTCAGGGTCGCTTTGCCATTGATCCCGGCGGGCGGGGTCCATGTACCCATGGTCACCCAGGGATTGCCCCCACTGAATGCGAGGCCGGCGGAGTCCTTGGTCTTGGCTGTGAGGCTGAGCGGTGGAATGAGGTCCGCCGTCAAGGTCGGGGGATTGGCGGTCCCCCCGCTCCCATGCAGATAAGCATCGAGCGTGACCGTCGAGGATTGTGCGAAGACCGAGGTGACAGAGAGCAGGATGGCACCCAGAAGGGCCAGGCCCCCCGCCCCGATGATGCGACTCAGCATGCCGGTTCGAACACGCGCGTGGGTCATCGACGATCCTTTGTGAGCGGTGAACAGCAGCAGGTGGTGCGGGAAGCACGCGAGGAGCGGGCGTACGTAGCCTTAACTAGCACGGCATCTGGCTTCTGGCGAACAGATTCGTGTTTTTGGAGGGTACAAAAACGGCTCGGGACGAGTGGCGGCGTGCTAGGCCCGTTCGGCCCTAGCGCGAATCCCGTGCACCCGGGGACTGGTCCACCAAGGCCTGCCCGAGCAACGGATGTTCGTCGGCGTGCGTGAACGCGAAGAAATTACGAAGGTTCGACCGAAGAGTCGGTCTTCAGCTGGATGGTGGTTTCGACGTCGGCGTGTGCCGCGAGGATCTTGACGGTCGTGGGAGTGATAGAGGCCACCTGAAATTGACCGTCGAGCGTATCTCCAAGATGAATGATATAGATCTCCTGGCCCTTGCCGAGAAACGCCTGTTGCTCACCCCGCCCGGTCAGGTACCCAAGATAGCGGTACTGCGCCATCACTTCCCGCAGTTGCTGCCGGGCGCGCTCCCGCGCCAGTCGCGCGGCCTGTTCGGCCACTTCTTCCGGAGAGGGCATCGGTGGCGCGGGCGGAACCACCGGCATCGCGACCACCGGCACCGGGATCGGAGGTGGCATCTCTTTCTTGTTCACCGCTGCCCTGACGAGGCGCTTTTCGGATGTCGGTGTCTCGGCTGCTTCGAAAATGTTGCGTGTCGGCGTCGACGGCAAGTGCGCCGCCACAATCCGCATCGGACGTAGCTCCAGGGCATCCTTCGCGACATGTGATGCTGCCGCCTTCGCCACAGACTGTCCAGAGGTATAGGTCAGTGGCACCTCACTCAACTCCGGCAGACTGCTGACCTGCACCGCGGCCACCGTCGCCCACAGTCCCATCAGCCCCCCAAGCATCACGTTTTTGCCCGGTACTCTCATGACAGACTCCCCGTCGGTGGATTTGGCCGCAAGAACGTCGCGACCGTGACATGAAAGACCACGGAAGACGAACTCCCCTTGTCACTTTTCGCGGTTCGGCTCGCGTTGAGACTCTCGATGACCACATAGGAATCAGCGGATTCCAATCGGTGGATGAACCGATAGACCGCCGCATAGTCGCCGGTCACGGAAAACGAGATCGACGCCTTCACTGGCATGCCATCGGCGGGCGATCGCTCGACCGCATATTGCATTCCGGGAATGGTCACTCGCTCGCTGCGTCCCAGTTCAGAAATGGCGAGCGCCAGTGAGGCAAACTCCGTCTCGGTCGGAAGACCCCGCCAGACCTCGTCGAGTTTCAGCTTGATCGTTCGCATCTCCTCCTGTGTCTTGCGTGTGGCCTGCAGTGCGGCCTGCGCCCGCAAGGTGGTCTGATAGGCCGCTTCGGCCTGAGCAAGATGTTCCTGCGCAGGACTCAATTTGTAAAAATAGTTCGTCGCGGCAATTACACAAGCCAATACCGTGACACTCATGAGCGGTACGCATGATAAGAGCAGCGACCGGCTACATACTGGCAACTGTCTATGTCTGAGCAGATTCGCCATGTGTTCAGCCTACAATAACGGTCGGTACCCCACGGTCAACTGAAAGTCTACGCCTCGCGCAGAATGCACGGTGTCCGGCGTCGCCATGCTCGCCTGCGAGCCTCCCGCCGGCTGACTCTCCTGATGCTCAAGACGATGACTGGCCAACGCCGCATGCCGGAACGCCGCATGGTGTTCCAAATTAGTCATGAACGTATGGATGTCTTGCAGCGACGCCGCCGATCCGTGAAGCGCCACCGTCGAGTCCTGAAAGTTCAATTGAACGGTACGAAGGGCCATATGTGGAGGAATAGTGGTCTCCAAATCTGCCAACAAACGGGACCATGAGAACGCCCGCTTTTCGGCGAGCTGATTGACAAACCGCACATCACGCGTGATGGTCGCAATCTGATCCGCTGACAACGTCAGTCGCTCACGGGTCATGCGCTCTGCACGGCTGGTATTGGCCTGATTCAACCGCTGCACCGCCTTATCCAGATGGGTTGCGGTCTCCTCCATCACCACACTGTCGTCCCACCACGTGAACGCAACTGCCAATGAGGCACAGCACAGGACGACCGCCATCCACTGCATGACACGCAGAATGGTAATGGCAGTCGGCGTGACCGAGAATGCGATGTGAGGCACGGGGCTGACCGCACTCGGCGAGCGCAGGAATGGAATCCACACTAGGCCCACCGGATTTCTCATCATCCGACCACCGTCGCCATCGCCGAGAGTCCGTTCAACGATCCCGTCTGGTTGTTGAGATGGGCCGGAAGACTGTCCCATCCCAATGGCACGACCTCGAGCTGCCATCCACCCCGAAGGCCAGGCACCGTCACCGTTGCCTCCCCTCCGAGCAGCTGCGTGATCAATGCGTTCGACTGACCACCGATCAGGTACAGGGGAAACGAGGACTCACCCGTTTCATGGACAGTCGTCGCCTGATCTGCCATGTACTGTAGGGTTCCGACCAGTTCGCGTCGAAGATCCTGCGTCCCACCGGTCATTGATTTGGTGCGAAGAAACACTGGTTGCCCCTGATCGAACAGCAGCAGCATGAACTCGTCCCCAGTCCAGTGCATCACGCACAGCCGTCGAGTGCCCTTCATCAGACGACGATAGAGACCGATGAGTTGAAGGTGCGAAAATCCCATTGAGACCGGGATGAGCCCAGCCCGGCCGCAGACGTCCTCATATTGATCCAGAATTGTCTGACGCACCGCCACGGCCAGTACCTGGGTGCGTGTCCCGGTGGGGAAGACCCGCAGCATCACCCGAGCGTCGCCAATCGTCAGGTTGAGGTCCTCGCGAAACCGCCACTTGATCAGACCTGCTCGTTCTTCGGGCGCGTCAGGGAATCGATCAAACGCAAACACCCCCATGTGCATCGCGCGATTGGGCACACTCAGCGCGACCGTTCGCTCGCTGAGCCCCTCGGTCAAGGCACGTAACTCCTGCACGAAGGCATCCAGATCGGTGATGTGCGGCTCAGTTGCGGAGACCTTCAGCAAGCCACTGGGCAACGAACGCTCCACGACCTGTTTCACGATGGGCCTGCGGAACCACGGCCGGCGGAGAGCCACCAGACTCAGTGCGGATGCAGACACGCTGATGCCGACACGGGGACGATGGATAGGAAAGAGTGTGGGCCTCATACGACTATCCCAAAAATGTCATCCGATTGACTTCGCGCATGGTGGTCTCCCCTCGTCGTACCTTCTCCACGCCGGCTTGACGCAAATCGGTCATCCCCTGTTCGACCGCCGCGCGCCTGATCTCAGACGGCGGCCGCCGATCTAACATCAACTCCCGAATCCGATCGGTGAGCGGCAGAAACTCTGTAATGGCATGGCGCCCGCGATACCCCAATCCATGACAGTCCAGGCACCCTTTGCCTTCATACACGGGACGGTCCTTGAAGAGCTCGTAATCAAACCCCAGTTGTTCACACTGAGCTTGAGACACGGTGTGCGGGGCCTTACAGGATTCACAGATGGTGCGGACCAGCCGTTGGGCCATGATGCAGTTCAGAGACGAGACGAAGTTATAGGGCTCGATCCCCATGTTCACGAACCGGCCGATCACATCAAAGGCATTGTTGGCGTGCACGGTTGAGAAGACTAAGTGTCCGGTCAGGGCCGATTGGATCGCAATCTGGGCCGTCTCGGCATCACGAATTTCCCCCACCATGATCTTGTCGGGGTCGTGACGAAGAATCGACCGCAATCCCTTTGCGAAGGTGAGCCCCTTCTTCTCGTTCACGGGAATTTGCACGACGCCCGCCAGCTGATATTCGACGGGATCTTCAATCGTAATGATCTTGTCCTCTTTCGTGTTCACTTCGTTCAGGGCGGCATAGAGCGTCGTCGTCTTCCCGCTTCCCGTCGGCCCGGTGACCAGCACCATGCCATAGGACGCCGTGATGGCGCGGCGGAACCGGTCCAAATCGTCTTTCTTCAGCCCCAGCGAGTCGAGGTGCAGGCCGTTCCGTTTCGCGGCAAATTCTTCCTTGGCGAGAATACGAATAACGACCGATTCCCCGAAGGCGCTGGGGATGACGGAGATACGAAAATCGATGGTGCGCTTCTCGAGGCGGAGCTTGAACCGCCCATCTTGTGGGACCCGACGCTCCGCAATGTCGAGATCCGACATGACTTTGATGCGCGAGACGAGCGGATTGTGGAAGCGCAGATCCAAAGGTTCCATGGCCAGGTACAACACGCCGTCGATGCGATACTTAATCTCCGTGACGCCATCTGCCGGCTCGAGATGGATATCACTGGCTCGTTTCTGCAGCGCGTTGAGGATGATCGTATCGACCAGTTGGACAATCGGACTCAGATCCCGTTGCACCTTCTCCACGGAGAGGACTTCTTCGCCTTCATCGTTCTCACGCACCAACAGCGGACGGAATTCATCCTTAATTTTGGCAACCACCTGGCTATTCCGCGTACTCTCACGAAGCGACTCAGCGATGGCAGAACGCGGTGCCACATGGATTCGACAACTCCGCCCAAGCGCTCGTTCCAGTTGATCAAGCCGCGGCAAATCAGTGGGGTCCGCCAGCGCCAACAGGAATGCTCCCTCCTCCTCTCCAATGGGTACGCATTCGAACTGCCGCATGACGTCGACTGGTATTGAGGGGAACGATTCGAAGTCCACCCGGAACTCGTGAAGCGAGTGGTAGGGCACTCCGCACTGCTCGGCCAACGCCTGAGCCAATTCCGCGTCGGTGAGAAGCCCATCAGCCACTAAGGACGCATGCAGTTGCCGTTCTGGGCCTGACACCTGAGCTGACGCCTCATCAGCCTGGGCGGCTGTCAGCACACCTCGTCGAACCAAGACATCCAGCAGGGTCGCCTGTCGAACCAGTGTCGGCATCGTTTAACGCTCCCGGTCACTCGGTGAAGAACTAGGGGACGATATTAGTAGCCCCTGGCCTACGGCAATCACATCGGTGTGCAACTGATTGAGCTGCGCAATCGCCGTCACCGTGGTGCGGTAGCGGCGCGCGAGACCTGACAAGGACTCCCCTGGTTGCACGCGAATCCGAAGCACGTCCGAAGGGGTCTGCGCGGCATGGATGGCCACCAGCGAGACGGCTGATGTGGAAGAGGGACCTTCGTATACGTGTGAGGGGCGCACCTGGACGGGTGATGGCGTCACCACTGGTGGCGACGATGCGGTGGTGCGTTCCACCGGCGGCCGAAGTGCTTTCCCCGATGTGCGTGCAGCCTTCTGGCCGATGTCCTGCCGTACGTCGTCGAGTTGTTTGGTGAGCACCATCAGCCCCTCCTTGAGAGCTGTGAGTGACTGATCATGCTTCGTGACCAACAATTGGTCTCGCTCCGCCTTCAGGGTATTCATCTCGGTCTGACGCACCTCGACGGCCTGTCGGATTTCCAGCAATCGCTGGTGGCTGTCCGTGTTCTCTTGCCGGAGTTGAGCGACCAGCGCCCGCAGCTCAACCAATTCGGCCTCTTTCTTCGCGGCGGCGATCCGGGTCGCAGCCATCTCGGCCCGGAGCATCGAGAGCTCCGCTTCGCGCTCCCGTGCCACCGCCAGGACCTGCTCCCGTGTGTCAGTGGAAGCAAGACGATCCTGACGCTGGCTTGCACACCCCACCAGCATCACACCACTGGCCATCAGCGTAACGGCGACTGTACGGATTCGGGAACGACGGTCCATACACCTACCATGTGTTATAGGGAGTGCCCTCTGGTCCGACGAGCGGACTGCCACTGTGGATATCGGCAATGCCGCCGCTCTCTCCTTCATCGGCCATCACCTGCCAGGTTTGGTCCGAGTGGGTAAACGGATCGACGGGAATCCGCTTGAGATAGCCCACCTGCACTAACTCGCCCAGCGCTGGGGGATAGGTTCCCTTGTCCGCCCGATACTGGTCCAGCACGTCACGCATAGTGGCCAGGTCATACTTGAGCGTCCCCTCACGGGCCTTGATGACCGAGCGTTGAAATGAGGGAATCGCCAACGTCGCGAGAATTCCCACAATCGTCACAACCATCATCAGTTCGACGAGGGTGAAGCCTCGGTTGCCATGTCGGGGTGTGTCTCTCACCATTGACCTCATCGCGCCCGAATGATGGCGCGGCTGGTGCCCGTGACATCAGTCCCCGCCGGCGAGGCCTTCCCGGGCAACACCTGGAGATCCAGCGGAATCTGTCCTGGGGCTTTGGCCTGGAAAAACAGCATGGCGAGGAGCCCTTCGCCTGACGGCACGGCACCATCGCGGCGCAGCGTCAGCATGACCTGGCCCTCGGCCGTGCGAGACGCCAGTGCAACCATCCCGGGTGTCACTCGATGGAACTCCAAGAGCTTGGGATCAAATGTCACGGTGACTGAGGTCTCGCTGATCTGTTCGAGATGCAACGCCGTCAGGTCAACTCGAAACTCTTGCCCGACTGCGGCGGATACATCCAACGGCCGGAGCACCAGAGATCCGGTCGCCCGCTCTCCACCTGAGCCAGGGGTCATGGGAACTATGCCCTGCCCGTTCGGCACTGTAGGAAGACCTGATGGCGGAAGTGCCTCCTGTGCCGATCCTGCTCCAGCGGGCAATCCCGTATCGATTGCTGGAGCCCCGCTACTCGGTGGGACTGCAGGCATACCTGGCTTCGATCCCAACGAATCGGGAGCAGGATGCGGCCGTTGGCTCTGACTCGTTGCCTGCGACACAGGGATCGCTTGCGGAGCATAGAGCTGCGATGTCGCGAAGGTATTCTCGGTCCCCGACCAAAAGGCCTGTGCGGCCGAGGACGGGAGATCCATGTTACGAACCACGCGAGGCGTAATCGTCAACACGACCTCCGTGGACACTCGATCATCCTGCTTGGAGGTCAAAATGTCGCCAAGGATGGGAATGTCGCCGATGAAAGGGATGGTGGACTTAGTCTTACGTTTTTCGTCCTGAATGAGGCCCGCGAGCACGACCGTTTCGTCATCCTTCAACATCAAGACCGTTTCTGCCGTGCGCGTGCCGAATTTAAACTGTTTGATCTCCGGCGCGGCCTGCAGGGTCACTTGATCGCCCAACCGCGTGACCTCCACCTTGATCTTCATCATCACTTCGTTCATCAAATTGATGGTCGGTTCGACCGTCAATTTGACGCCCACGTCCTTGAACTCAATGGAGGTGACCGTGGAGGTCGTCGGCACCGCGCCCGTTGCAGCTTGACCCGGCAACACGTTCGTCGTGGAGAGCAAGATCGGCTGCTTGTCGCCGACGTTGATGGATGCAGCCTTATTATTCATCACGCGGAGTTTGGGAGAGGCTAGGGTCTGGGCATCGGACTCCTGTTTGAAAAAGTCCAGGATGACGCTCGCAGGCAAGGTAAACAGATAACTTTGTGGACCAATGGAGGTGAGCTGCTGATACGTAAACTGAGTTGTCGCCGTGGAGATCCCCCCCGATCCGCCCGTCGGGACCAGTCCTGTTCCGGCTTGTTTGGCATAGTTCAGTCCGTACTTCAGACTCTTCGTGCGATTAACCTCCAGCACCTCGACGTCCAGCTCCACCTCCGGTTCACGGCGATCGATCGCAAAGAGTAATTTCTCAGCGAGTTGCAGCTTTACCGGCTCCTCACGTACGACGATCGCATTCACCTTCTCATCGACATAAATATGCTTGCTCTCCAACATCGTCCTGAGCAAATTCACCGCGTCTTTGGCCTTCGCATTATTCAAGTAGTACGTCCGCATCAGGAGATCCTGATATTGCGCCTGCTTCTGCTTGTTGTTCGGCATGATCAACAGCGTCTCGGGCGCCACCCGTTGGGCAACCATGCCATTGGTATTCAGGATGAGGTTCAGCGCATCGTCGAACGCCATCTCCTTGAGGAAGATCGTGATCGGTTCGTCCCGCACTTCTTTATCGAAGATCACATTCAGGCCGGCCGTCCGTGCGACGATTTCGAAGACCTCTTTGAGCTTGGCGTTTTGGAATCGGAGCGAAATGGGCTGGCTGGATCCGCCGAACATCTTCGTGGAGCGCTGTTGTGCCGTGATCTCGGTGATGTGAGTCAGGGCTTGCGTCAGATGCGGATCGAGTTCGACCGCCCGTTCATAGGCCGTGAGGGCTTCCTCGGTACGGCCCAGGTTGAGCAGCTTATCGGCCATGTGCAGTTGATCGTTCGCTTCCTTCAGTCGGAGCGCATCCGCCATGCCCGTATGGTGCTCCACCTTCGTCGGGTCAAGGCCAAGCGCGGCCTTAAACTCAGTCAGGGCGTCCGCGATGCGACGCTCCTCCAATGCCCGACGTCCATTGCTGTAATGGGGGACCGCCGCCTGTTGCTTGGCGGCCTCGAGTTTGTCTTTGAGCGCTTCATCGAAAGGGTCCGTCTTGAGGGCATCCCGATAGGCCACCACGGCTTTATCCCATTCGCCGTCCTCGGCCAAGCGCTCAGCGCGTCGCAAGGTCGGTGAGGCACAACCAGCCAACAACGTCACCACGAGGACCAGAGACGTGAGTCCAGACCATGGTCGCGAAGCGGGTTCACGCATACAGCAGGTCTCCCGGAAAGAATTCTTTTGCACCCTATTGCACCATCCCCTTAGACACTCAGCCGTCGCAGAGAACCAAGAACATTTGGAATGGGCGTTCATCAGGTGTACCCCGGAATACCTAAATCGACAATCTCCCCAGTGGTAGGGACTCAAAAGGAGGGAACGATCCCTGGAAGCAGCTCCGCCAGCCGTATCAGGCAGATAGAGAAACCGAGAGGTTACCGCGCGCTTAGTACAATGGAGATTATCCCTGCGACCAAAACCAGAAGTTGACCAGAGAGGTACCCATGGCATAAAACGTATTCGACCACCTTGAGCGAAGGATCGCGAAGCTCAGTCGCAGCCGCCGTCTCACCCGATCTCCAAACCGACGCATTTTCGAGCACGAGGCGCCTTGATTCTGAGTCTGCGTACGGAGCGGAAGTTAGGGGCGCGCCGGATTCAACACGAATTGCGGCGCCATCATGATCTCTGCCTCTCGCTCGACTCGATTCACAAGGTATTGGTTACCAATCAGGTGCTCCCTTTGGTTCGCCCAGCTCGACGGAAGTCACGCCATCAGTATGCCCGACTGATTCCTGGAGACCGCGTGCAACTCGACACGTGTAAGATTGCCCCGGGCTGTTATCAGTATACGGCCGTCGATGACTGCACACTCTATCGCGTCTAGCCGTGTTCCCTCGACGCACTGCGGCCAGCACGCTGGTCTTCTTGGACCCTGTCATCGAAGAAATGCCGTTTCCTGTGCAGCGGGTCCAAACGGATCGCGGTCGCGAATTCTTCGCGATGGCCGCTCAGCAGTGGCTCATGGACCACTGCATCAAATTCCGCCCCAATCGACCGGCCTCTCCGCATTTGAATGGCAAAGTCGAACGCTCGCAGAAAACCAACCGCGAAGAATTCTGGGCTGTGACTGATCCGCGAACACCTGACGTGGAATTGCGGTTGGCCGAGTGGCAACACCACTACAACTGGGCTCGGCCTCATGGCTCGTTGAACGAGCACAAACCAATCGAAACGTTCTGTGCCAAGCAGGAAGCCACGTCGGTTTGGGATGAGGTCGAATCCAAGTATGACCCGACTGGTGAGCGATTCCAGGTGATTCACTACCAAACAGACTTAGCACTCAGGCGCCATATCGAAGCGAGATTTTAGGCCCAAGAAAAGTGAACCGATGTCTCCGAATCGCACAGATCTGGTGGGGACCAACGGTAATTTTCACTTATCTCAGCATGACTATTTCCCCACTTTCATTGAATGTAAATCGGGCATAGCCGTATCCAGGAGGCTCGAACCTTGGCATATCCTTGACGTGCACACGATATTCCCCTTTCAGCGAAAGGACCCGTGGTTGGGTAATCTCGTTGAAGCCCTCATATTTCTTACCATATTGCACCTCATCAATCGATTGCTCCCCACTTAAAGCCCAAATTACATCCCACTGATTACCCTCCTTTTTCTCTTGAATGATGAGCTCGATTACGTTGTACTTCGTAATCTTACCGTCGACAGGGTCATGGAAACGGAAATAAACTGCGTCGCCATATTTACCCTCCACTGTCACAATAAAGCCCCGGGAGCAAGACAAAAAGGTACAGGAAATAACTGCTAGCAGTACAATGAAAATCAACGGATTTCTTGCCATTTTTCAATAGTCTATTGCGGTTGAAGGGTACGTACCTTTATAGATTTCTACGGCATATTCACCTTGCTGTTCAATATTATAATCACTGAATAGGCGGTCCTTATCATAACTAAATTTGTAGGGGTCATACAGCTGACCACTCAAGTATTTCGCGCCTTGTAGGAGAAACCCTTGAAATAGCACATTGATGCCGTGTTGAAATTGCATAACATGAGTCATTTCGTGAATGAACAGTTTTGGGAAACTGTTAGCCATATTGCCATTATCCTGTGGCCAATAGATATTTCCGTCTGGAGCCATGGCAAATCGTTGCCCCTGCAATAAAATGTATTTAGAGTTGTAAATCCGCACGGACGATAGATCGACCTTCTCACTAAAAACAGATCGGGCTAATTCAACTTCATCAGGGGTCAATTCTCTTGAACCTGAGGGACCGCTGGCATTTATATACGATGTTGCCACTATGATAGGCAATGCAATCGCGCCCCCTATCAAGCCTTGCTTTGCCCCTTCTCTCGGGTCTCTCTTGTTAATTGCGGCATAGGTTGCACCGGATGCCGCAAATCCACATGCACCGCCAAGCTGTGCGCAAACCGGAAGCGTATTCGCAACTCCCATCGCAACGACACCTGCAGCTCCGCCCAAAGTTCCTCTTACCAAATTGGCATTTTTTCCTTCGGATTGCGCAACCGCAGCTTGTGTAAGTCCTGATGCTGCGCCGGCGCAAATCGGTCCCGCTGGGCCACAAACCCAATAGCCTATAGCCCCCGACACTACGGGCGCTACATAGCGGCCCAGGAATTTCCCCACATCGCCCAGGAAGCGCTGACCAGTTGGATCTGTGTACCTATAGGGATTGTTTCGTACATATGTATAGCGATTTAGCGTCTGAGGATCCTTTGGGTTTTGAACGATCGTATCTGCACTCATAAAGCGCCCTATAGTCGCATCGTAGTAGCGTGCCTCGTAGTAGTAGAGGTTTGTGGTACTATCGAGCTCCTTACCCGTATACTTATACGGTACGTCGATGACCGGTGTGATCAAGCTCTGATTCATGCGTGGCGCGCCGTACGGATAATATGCGATGGACTGAACCTTCAACCCCGTGCTGTCGGTGATCACACTCGATGAGCCGAGGTGGTCCGCATGGTAATAGTAGGTCGCTCCACCGGAACCGATGGTCGCAATGCGTTGTCCGCCCGCGAAGATCATCCGTGAACAACTCGTGTTGTCACACTCGTAGAGCTTACTGATATACCGCGTGGTCGTGGACCCTGCGTTCTTTTTGACCCGCTCGCCGTCGCCGTCATAGACGAAGGTGGTAGTTTGGCCCGCCGTCGTCACCGTTACGGGCTTGTTCTCGAGATTGTAGGTCAGCGTGCGCCCCGCCCCGCTGGTCAGGTTGCCATTCGCGTCGTAACTGTAGGTATTACTGCCGGCGGTCGCAACCGCATGGGGACGGACACTGCTCGAGCCGCTAGGGGGATAGGTGTAGGTGCCTACCTGGGTATTGAAGGTCAGATTCCCCAGTTCATCGTAGGTGTACGTGAGTGACGTATTGGTCCCGCTGGTCCCATAAGGACCGTTCGCCAAGGTCAGCCGACTCAAGCTGTCATAGCTCAAGTGCTGATCCCCGCCTCCTCCCGCCACCAGGTTGTCGTAGATGTCGCTGACATTGCCGTCTGGCGTATAGACATACCGAAGATCCTGATAGGCCGTACCACTACTGCCGCCACCACCACTGCCTGTGGTCAGGACAATCGTAGGCATGAACACGGTATTGTCGCAGGCTGAGGTGGTCAGCTTATTCGTCACAAAATCAAGCTGATCTCCCGTCGCCACCGTATTGGACAGATTGAAACTGTAGCCGGTGGTATCCCCGGCGGCGATGGTCTGCTGCCAGAGGACCGCCCCGTTCTTCTTGATGGTCACCTGAACACCATCTATCCCGCAGGAGGTGTCCCCATCGAAGGTCGTACCGGTGATCTGGACACTACCCGCAGACGGCGCGACCCATCGGCGCACGGCATCGGTGCTGTTGCCCGGATGGCTCCCATCGTCCCACAAGCCGATATAGCCGTCGGTCCCACTCCAAAAATTGCCATTCCAGGTGAGTTGGGCTCCCGTTGAGCTCAGGTAGTACCAGCCCTGCTGACCCTGTACCCCAGAGAAGTCCGCCACGGCACTATAGGTCGTGCTACTGCCACCGCCGCCGCCAGAAGTCGTCAGGACAATCGTGGGCCTGAACACGGTGTTGTCGCAGGCCGAGGTGGTCAGCTTATTCGTCACAAAATCAAGCTGATCTCCCATCGCCACCGTATTGGACAGATTGAAACTGTAGCCGGTGGTATCCCCGGCCGCGATGGTCTGCTGCCACAGGACGGCCCCATTCTTCTTGATGGTCACCTGAACACCATCTATCCCGCAGGAGGTGTCCCCATCGAACGTCGTACCGGTAATCTGGATGCTGCCAGCAGAGGGCGCCACCCAGCGGCGCACGGCATCGGTGCTGTTGCCCGGATGCCCCCCATCGTTCCACAGGCCGATATAGCCGTCGGTCCCACTCCAAAAATTACCGTTCCAGGTGAGCTGAGCTCCCGTTGAGCTCAGGTAGTACCAGCCATGGAAGCCCTGCGTGCCGGAAAAATCGGCCACAGCACTATAAGTGGTATTGGATCCCCCTCCACCACCTCCGCCACCAGAACCTGGGCCATTCGTCTTTAAGGTACAGAGCCGAAAGTTCTGCTGGCTGCAGACGGTATTGCTGGCATTGGCATAGGTCATCGTGGTGGACACGCCATTGCCATAGGTCGTCGTGCCGGCCTGCCCAAACGCATTGTAGTTGATGTACTGAATATAGGTGGTGGTGCTTTCAAACACCTTGTCCAACACCGGCCCATTGTAGGCATAACTAATGGTCTTCGCAGGGGCGCTCGGATAGGTCACCGTCAGGAGCCGCCCGAGCCCGTCATAGGTGCTTTGCGTGGTGTAGGTCGTGCCATCCAACGTTTTGTCCGACTGGGTAATACGACCGAGTCCATCGTACTGGAACACGACCGTCCCTGACGCATCGACGACCTGTTGCAATCGCCCCTTTCGGTTATTTGTGGATCCGTCATAGGTGTAGCGGACATCCCCGGAGCCGACGGCCTTCTGCGTCGTGAAGTCCTTTTGCACCCGACGGTTGAGCGCATCATACTGGAACCACAGCACCTGGCCTTTGGCATCGGTCTGCTTGGTCAAATTGCCGGCCGCATCGTACAGGTAACTCCAATTCCCCATATCGGGGTCATGCATGGCGGTCTTCCGGCCTAAGGTGTCATAGGTCATAGTTGAGACGTTGCCCTTGGCATCCGTCACGGACAGAAGATTGCCCTGTACGTCATACTGATAAGTGGTCGTAGCATAGGGGGTGCCGACCGCCGTGTCACAAGTACTCGTGGTACTTTGATATTCATCGACACGAACCGTCCGGCCGTAGGCGTCTTTAGTCTCACGCTTGCGATGGTCGGCCGCATCAATCGTGACCGTGACCCAATCTGCGAAGCAAGCGAGGCCCCGGGTGCTGTCTGGACTGTCCATGCGCACGACCCGCCCGAGCGCATCATAGCTTGTCGTGGCCCACCGGCCAGTGACGGATTCGAGGGTTTTAAAATAGGCCAAGCTTTTCTTCCGGACTGCTCCGCGGCTGTCGTATTGCACCTCGGTCACAATGATCTTGGCATCCGGTCCGGTGCTTTCTTTCTTGAGCGAACGGCCTAATCCATCAAAGTAGGTAGCGCTCGTAAGTGCCGTAGCCAGGCCGGCGCCGGAGGTGCTCGTCAACACATGCTGGGTGCCGATGGTGAAACCTATGCCGTAGTTGTAGGTAGCCGTGGTGATCAGCCCATCCGGAGTCGTGGTTTTGCTCTTGCGGCCGAAGGCGTCATATTCGCTGGTCGTCGTTTGATTGTTTGGATCGGTTACGCTCTTGACCTGGCCAAAGAGCCCCTTGTCCGTGGCCACGCCGTCCACCCCGTAATATTGGGTGGTCACCACATGCCCCAGCGGATTGACCGTCGTCTTCGCGAAGGTATTCATGCTGTCGTAGGTCAAGGTCGTGGTATTTCCATTGGCGTCGCGGGTACAGAGGATATTCCCCATGGCATCGTAGGCCATGCGAGTCTCGGGATTGGTCCCACCGTTGAGCCAGCGGACCGTACGTGTGAGATGCCCCAACGTGGGAGTCTGGTTCGTCGAGGCCGTCCCGCAACTAGCCGTGCCGTCGTAATAGAGCGTAGTCTGAGCGACCTGAAGACTGAGTCCAATCCCTTCATAAACCGTCTCACTGGTCGGGAACCCCAGCAACCAATCCGCCGTGTTATTGGCGAAGGTCCGGATCAATGTCCGATCGTCAGTAGTCGTACTAATGTCTCCAACCTGGTCTTCGCGCAGGACATTGCCGTAGGTGTCATATTGGGCGTAAACGGTTCTGGTTTGCTTCGCCCCATTGTCAATGCTGGCATCCACCTGAGTTACTGGAGTAAAGAATGGCGCCACACCATCGGCATCAGCCAAATAGGCCGTCGTTGCGTCCGACCAGACATGGCCAGTCGCATCAGTCACCTTTGTCCGATAGGGCAGGCCCTTCGTGTAGCCATGCGCGACGTTCGGGTTGTTCGTCCCCACGGCCACGTCATTGCCTTGATGAAACCATGTCTCGGAAAGGAGCTGCTCGCCTGTGGGCCCCACCGGCCCAGTCACCTTGACGTAGTTGAAACCTCGGAACTCCCGCTCGCCGATATGGTGATACCCACCGCTGTAGGTGTGGGCCGTTGTGAGCGCAGTTCCAGCACAGGCCGAAGTCGTGCTGTTCCAATTGTCGCACGTCGTAATCGTCGCGGTGGTCTGGACGGGATACGGTAACTGCGCATTCGTGTACTGCGACGAAGGTACGTAAGTGATGGTTGTTGTTCCGCCAAGGCCATTGGAGAGACTCGTTAGCAAATCCGGCAGGGGATTGTTCGGATCAGACAGGAACATGTAGGAGCCACCATCCCAGGGATTCATATAGACGAGGTCATGTTTCCCTTCCCCGTTAAAATCTCCCACTATCCACCGATCTTTGAGCTCGGTCGCCCCCGCATTCCCCCATTGCGCCGAACCAAAACCGCTCCCGGTAGATGGAAAGACATAGAGTTGGCCACCCCACGGGTTGTGATACGTGAGATCACTCTTGCCATCCCCATTGAAATCCCCGACCAGCCAGCGTCCGCTTAATTCCGTCGCTCCTGCATTGCCCCATGACGCCGAGCCAAAATTACGCCCGGTAGATACGAACACATTGAGTTGGCCGCCCCACGGATCGTGGTAGGTGAGGTCACTCCTGCCATCTCCATTAAAGTCCCCTACTAGCCACCGACCATTGAGTTCTGTCGCCCCTGCATTGCCCCATTCGGCCACGCCAAAATTGTCCCCGTTAGATGGAAAGACATAGAGTTGGCCACCCCACGGGTTGTGATACGTGAGATCACTCTTGCCATCCCCATTGAAATCCCCGACCAGCCAGCGTCCGATTAATTCCGTTGCCCCCGCATTCCCCCATTGCGCCGAACCAAAACCGCTCCCGGTAGATGGAAAGACATAGAGTTGGCCACCCCACGGGTTGTGATACGTGAGATCACTCTTGCCATCCCCATTGAAATCCCCAACCAACCACCGACCTTTGAGCTCCGTCGCCCCTGCATTGCCCCATTGCGCTGAACCGAAAGTGCTTCCTGTGGATATAAAGACATTCAGTTGGCCGCCCCACGGATCATGGTAAGTGAGATCGCTCTTGCCGTCTCCGTTGAAATCCCCCACCAGCCATCGTCCCATCAAATCTGTCGTGCCAGCACCGGCCCAGGCGGACCAGCTCAAACTTGTTCCTGTCGAGATGCCGACAAGAATCTGACCCATCCACGGAGCGTGAAACGCCAAATCATTCCTGCCGTCACCGTTAAAGTCGCCGACGAGCATGCGATCCCTTAAATCTCCTCCCCCTGATCCAAACGACGACCAAGTGGCATTACTAAAATTCGATAGTGCACTGGATACGCCCATTGTGATCGCAGGGAGTACGCTTCCCCCACTCACGGCTCCGGAGGCATCAATTAAAGCATCCTTCCCAGTTTGCTGAATGGAGACCAATATGGAGTTGGACGTACTGGTACTCTGACTATAGGTGAGCGCATAGGCGCGGACGAGGGCCGAGTTCGCCCTGACCTCAATGGTCTTCAATCGCTTCGCAGTTTTGATGAGATAATTGCCGAGATACATCGCCGGTGCATCAGATCTATTTTCAAGATAGAATTTGACCGTGTTCGTTGGGGCTGTTGCGCCATTCCCGGTGTAATCGATATGGTCAAGATAGGCCTGTCCCTGGTCCCCCGCATAGGCGACGGTCATGAAATTGCCGTCACGGTCTTCTACTCGCTCTAAACACCATTTGAATATCCTTGTTGCATCGGCAGGATCACTCATCCGAGTCGATGATGTTGTACCAAAGAGATATTTCTTGCCCGTCTTATCCGTGACCTCCCACCCAGCTGATCCTCCAGAAAGCTTCTTGACCCTGAGAAATCCGCCTTCAATCTTGGCGCGATATTCGTCAGACGACGCGGGGGATGGAGCCGGCACGAGATCAGCACTCACTCCATTGACACGAATGGTATAGACTCTGCCGGCTTGTTCGTCACTCGCCGTAGGAAGATAGGGCACGCCCCAGCGAGTTTGTCGCTCAATGGCCCCGACCTCCAGCTTCCAGCCCATCCCGACCCAGCCATTTCCGCCAGCACTCGCATAGGTCAGCGCTAAATTCGGCTGCACCCCGTTTCTCCCAGGTACCACGTCAATGGGAATACTCGTCGTCGCCATACCCGTGAATGGATCGGCGTGGACAGCACCTCCAACACCACCGATTGGAGAATCCGTATCCGTCTCTTTTGCCATGCTGGGGGAGCCAAGCATGAACATCAAGGCCGTGCCGAGTACCAGTATGAATATGAAGGGCAGACGACGAATGGTACGCATTCTGGCTCCTTGTTGCGCGATGACGTCGATGGTGGGAAACCACTTGTGCATGCGCCTGAGAGTAGTAGAGCCAGAGTCATCTCCACAATCACCCCAGATGCATGTACACCCATCTGGCGGGCATCAGGTCACAGGCTGGTCGATTCACAGAAAGGAAGGAATTCGACACGGGTCAAGGGTGGTAAATGCTTCAATCTGGCGTTCGTGGAAAGAAGAGTGAACATGTCTGGACCTTGCAGCAGAAGAGAGCACGGTGGCGAGGGAGCGCCGACGCTTACTCAGAAGGAGGGCCCCCGAAGGCGGGATTGAGTGCTGCATGTACTGGCATTAGACTCGCCGGAGTGCTTCTCCTCCAGCAAGAACGACTCAGGCTTCCGTTCGGAGCAAGGACATACTATGGTGGCTGCACAGAAGTCTCATTGGCCGTTTCCCTACAGTGACCAGTCGAGTCGACCAGCTCAAACCGGCGTGCTTCTCCTTTCATCCACCTTTCAAGTGGTGCACCTCAATGCTGACGGGCGCGCATTGCTTCAGGAATTGATCATGCGGCCAGGGCCAACGGTAGACCTGCCTCCAGTCATACGATCATTCTGCCAGGAACTCATCCAAATGCTTCCTCCGTCTCCCGAATCGACCGACTGGGAGAATGTGCGCCTCTCTCAGACCGCCTTGTCTCGCTCTGGTCGAATCATGCTCCGCGCATTTGGTATCCCGTCACCGCTGCATCCTGGTGACGGGCAGCTACTCGTGCTGATTGACCGACTTGAGCTGTCAGATGAACGAGGCTATGCACACCCCGCCTCGGCCACGCCGATTCATTTGACACCACGCGAAGCAGCGGTCATGCGCTACCTCCTCGAGGGCCTCACGAACAAAGAAATTGCGAACAAGCTGAGCATCAGCGAGCACACGGTGAAGGATCATCTGAAACGCTTGATGAAAAAAACTCGGGTGACGACCCGAACCGCCGTGGTCAGCCGACTGCTGAGTGACCACCGTCTGCTCGCTCAACTCGCAAATGCGCCCGTCCCTTCCGCGGACCAGGACATCCATGACCTCGCGGTGTAATCAAGCTCCGCTCGATGTTCTGCCCATACCGCGGATGGCACCGGCAACAGTCCTCACCGTCTTAACACTAGTGCTGCTGGTCGTACCGACTACCTTCGCAAACGGCACCCTCTTTGAGTGCGTGGATGCCCATGGCAAGACAGTATTCACAGATAGTCCCCGCCAGTTTCTCTCCTGTCACGCCGTCAATCTTCTGTCGCCTAAGGCCTCGACAGGACCGATGCCTCCGACCGGCATGCCGTTTCCCCCTAACGCGCCGCAGCATGTCGGTAAAACTCCCTCCTCTCCCCTCTTGTTGGACTATTCCCATGCTACCGCCGTTCCGGTGGAACGCTCGGGAAGTGTCCTCGTTGTCATGGCCACCTTGAATGACTCCAAACAGGCACGACTCATTGTCGACACCGGTGCGTCGCAGACCATCATTTCGCGTCGACTTGCCACGGAGCTTGGATTGGCCTCGACCGCCTACGCAACACGCGTACTGTTGCACACCGCAAGCGGTTCGGTTCAGGTGGACGCGGTGATACTGGATGCGATTCGCATCGGCGGGGCAGAGCTCAGGAATAGCCAGGTCTTAATCCACGACCTTCCCGATCTCCCATTTACGGTTGACGGGCTCTTGGGATTGAGCTTTCTCGGGGCGTATCAGATTACCCTCGACAGCAGCCGAGGAGAATTGCATCTGAAGTCACTGCCAGAGAAAACACGTGAACTCGGGGATAGATAGATAAGTGGCAGTGGGAACCGGAGCAGTGACATCGCGCGGACATGTGATTTCTTGAATCTCTTCGCTGTGGCGATCTGCCCCCACTTGTGCTGGAGTCACGTCGCGCGCTTCAACACAGACTACGGTGCGGCAACAAGGACGTCGAGGCGCTGTTTGACACCTCTGCTCACGGAAACAGACACAGCGGTTGGAAAATCATTCGGCAGAGCATTCTCGACTGTTTCGAGCGCCTTGGGCGCCGTGTCCACGACCTCTTCTAGCACCATGGCAATAGCTGATCTCGAGAGACCGGCGGCTAGTGCGGTCTGCACGAAATGCCGGCGCTGAATTTCATCGATCCGGTAGTGACGGTTCGTGCCGACCGACATGGAAAGCTTCATCTGCTTGCGCTGCACCTGTCCTGCCTCAAGGCTTGGCTGGGCAGTCAGCACATCATAGAGCGGCGTCAAGCGATAGCTGCCGCCGGGGCCGAGAAAGATGCTGAAATTCTTCGCATGTCCGTCCGTGGCCCCAATGAGCCAAAAAAATATCTGCGCCTTCAATAGCGTCTCTCGGTCCACCGTCGGACTATCGCTGCCTCTCAGGACCTCAAGCATCTGTATCAGTCCCGGCCCGCCTTCACTCTGATATTTTCTCGTCGGCGGCACCGAGAGCACCTGACAGAAGTCCTCCTGGGGCATGCGCAGCAGGCGCTTGTCCGCGGTCCATCGCCGGTCGAACCGTTCGACGACCAATGCCCGCATCCCATTGAAGTCCTGCATCTCCGCCTTAGTGACCGGCAACCCAAACGCGGCGGCAAGCCTGAGGCAGTAAAATTCATTCTCGACACTATTGGACAGATCAATCCCATCTGGCAAGCGGCCAATCTGCTTTTTGAATATATGCGTGGTCGGCGTGGTACCCGACGGCTTCCACCACTGTCCCTTGTGCCGGAGCAGCGCTGTTTTCTCCTGGGCTCCGGCCACAGAAATCCGAAAGTCCACATCCCGACTCAGCCCTAGCGGAGCCTGCGACAGGCCCTGCAGTAGTCTCTCTATCGCCGACTCGTTCACCAACTCACCTGTGATCGCGCCGCTCTCACCATCGGGCGCATTCTCGTCGAGCCCCATGAACTGCAGCGCGCCCACGCAATCGCGCCCGATGGCCGCCAACAGGCTGTAAAAATCTGTTCCGGCCGCGCCGACCTTTTCGGCCACGCGCCGGCGTAACGTATCGGAATCCGGCAACAGATTGTCGAAGACCGCCGTGACCGCCGCCCCCCTGTATGCGTCCTCCCGAAGAGGAAGCGACAACGACACGGGCATTGCATACTCCCAGTCGAGCCACGCGGGCTCATACTGGAAATCAATGGCGCCCGTGGCAGCCTTGTTGAGTCGGCCGACCGGTCGGTTATTTAGCAGCACGCGCAATGGCGCATGGGCGCGGCGGCGGGACATCAGAAGATCTCCTCGATGTCCGCAGCCTGCCCCTTCGACCGTGGCACAATCCGAAGCTCGAGATCGAGCGCCGCCAGAATCCCCAGTATGGTCTGCAGCTTCGCTGCCGGATGACCCGTCTCGATCAGAGAAATCGTTTCCTGTCGCAATCCCGCCTTATCGCCCAGCTGTGACTGGCTGAGCCCCTGCTTCTTCCGGGCGCGGCGTACGAGATTTCCAACCTGTCGTGGATCGCGTGCGAGGTCTTTCATCGACATGCCTTATTTCCTAGCTGATCATTATGTGTCACATCACATAAAGTTGCAATATGCTACTTGGAGCATATTTAGCTGATATGCGACGTCTATCATACGAGACGTAGACGCGTGAGGGTGTGCGTTGAAGGGATGCTACTTTTCTGAAGAACCAGAATCTCGAGTGGTCCAAGGGAGATTCAATCGCGTCGCATCAATCGAGACTAGTTTAGCCAAATAACTGCCCATATTGAGACGCTCGCCGCGCGCATTGCGCTCACGCACTTCGCCGATCCGTCTCCAGATCATCGGATGTGGCACGCTGGCAATCGCGCGCTTCCACCATTTCTCCCACACCTTTGGGTCCTTCCGTCGGCCGGACAACTCTAGCACGATGCTCAATAGCCTCGCGTTCGAAGCTTCTCGTTCCTCATCCTTCTCGGGACTGCTCTCATCCGATTGCTCAATGAGGAGGAACGGGTCGAGCTCTCGTCCGAGCTGCGGCAATTCACGCTGACTGGCTCCGACCATCTCTTCACGGAATTCTCGCGTCTTTTTATCCGTCGCCCACCAGGCTGGCCCCGCCTCCCAAATAATCTCAAACTCCTTCCCCTCAGGCGTTCGAATCGGCACATATTCCCAGCGCGAAATAAATTCCTTTTCGAGCAACTCACGATGAGCCTCATCTAATTGCTGCTTTACCAGCGACAGGGCACTGTGTCGCTTGATCTGCCAATTCCGGACCAGTTCGGAATACTTTTGTGAAGCCGTTCCACGCCCAAGGTAAAACAGGTTATGCAACAGTTGATGCAGCAGTTTTGTGATTGATCCATGAAGATCTCGAAAGAGTTCATGATCGATGACGATACAATTGCCCGACCGCAGGCTCATCCAATACCACGTGGCAAGCTCAACCTCGTACTTATCTGCCACAAAGCCATCCGCATTGACTTGCCCTGGCAACACTACCGTTTGAAAGATATGAAAAACGATTCCCTTGTTCGAGCGAGGACGCTTCTCCGTTCCTCCTGATTCGCCTTCCTGTCGCCAATCCCGCCCGGCGCCAATCATCGTCCCAGCCATGCGTAGGAAGAATCGATCCATTTCCTGATACGAAGCCCCGCCAAGACCTTTCCCGCTCGCCTCCAACAATTCGCGCCCTGAGATCTTGACTAACTGATTAAACGGCTCGCCGC
>WBZL01001089.1_pt1 | contig 29269 bp, 21 predicted proteins | sample 5204291 | NCBI WGS metagenome assembly WBZL01 (sample SAMN12344345, study PRJNA552823) | activated sludge metagenome | biome: Activated sludge suspended growth; feature: Nitrification reactor; material: Wastewater; isolation source: activated sludge from nitrification reactor of wastewater...
AAACCCCGGCACGCACCGGCAAAAACATTGGCTTCACTGACTGGACGCACTCAGTGCATCGCATTATTATGTCTGCACAGATGCCAGCTGAAGAACAAGATTCATAACCACTTTTTTGCTAGACATTCTCTCAAACGCTCTGGGTAACTTGTTGCCCAGAGCGTTTTTGTTTACCCGTATAGGAGATCGTTCCTAATTTGTTTCATTGTAAGGTTGCGCGTAAGGTACGTACTCAGAATGTTAACAAGGTGCTAACATGTGCTAATGGGGTGTTTTGAGCCAAAGTCATTTCGTAACAGGTTCTTCACTTCTTGCACCTTATCCTGCCTCTTGGGGCAGGCTGACTGTAGACAACATCGTAACCAAAAAGGGGAGATTTAAATGTTCCAGCTTGGTAGATCTATTGTGTTCTGGCAACGGCCGTTTCGCTTGTTATCGTTAGCAGCGGTCACCTTAGCCATCCTCGTCTTATCCACCGTTCACCCGAGTACCTCAGCCGCATCGTTGTTGAGCTTTAGCCCAACACATGATGCCCATACAAAATCCTCCAGCCCAACCAGCAATTACGGCAACGACTCAACCGTCCGCCTGCGTGCTGGCTCACCCACCTACAATGGGTATTTTCAATTTGCCGTCACTGGTGTTACCGGCTCCATCAGCCAGGCCAAGCTGCGCCTTTATGTGAAGGACGGCAGCCCGGATGTGGGTACTGTTTACCTGGTAGACAATGGCTGGGATGAAGCCACCATCACCTGGGAAAATGCGCCCGCCCTGACAGGATCGCCGCTGGGCAGTTTGGGTTCTGTGGGTAACAAGGTATGGGTAGAGGTGGATGTAACGGCCGTTATTTCCACCAACGGCACCTATAGCTTCGGCATCACCTCCAGCAGCACCAACAGCACCTACTTCGACAGCAGCGAGGGGAGCAACCCGCCGCAGTTGGTGCTGACCGTAGACGACGGCCCACCCCCGCCGCCCCAGGCACCCGTAGCCGCGTTTAATGCCAACATCACCAGCGGCAATGCACCGCTACTGGTCAACTTCAGCGACCAGTCCAGCAACACCCCCACCAGTTGGGCATGGGATTTTGGCGATGGCAGCACGTCCACCAGCCAAAACCCCAGCCATAATTACACTTCAGTCGGTGTCTATACCGTTGAGCTGACGGTGAGCAATAGTGCTGGCAGTGATGGCGCAACCAAGACCGACTACATCACCGTTACTGAGGCACCACCCCCAGCCCCGAACCCACCCATAGCCGCCTTTCGTGCTGATGTTACCAGCGGCGACGCGCCTTTAACGGTGAACTTCACCGATGAATCCAGCAACAGCCCCACCAGTTGGGCGTGGGAGTTTGGCGATGGCAGCACCTCAACCAGCCAAAACCCCAGTCATATTTACACGACGGCTGGAACCTACACTGTGGTGCTAACCGCAGCCAATAGTGATGGCAGTGATGGGGAAACCAAAACCAACTACATTACCGTCACCGACCCGCCGCCGCCTTCAGATAATTTGACGTTTGCGCCATTGGCCGATGCCCATGTCAAATCATCAAGTGCTACCTCCAATTACGGGTCTGATTCCCAAATTCGCACCCGCTTTGGCAGCCCGGATTATGACATCTATCTCAAATTTGCGGTGACGGGTGTGTCAGGCAGCGTTTCACAAGCGATTTTACGCCTGTTTGTAACCGATTACAGCAATGATGGTGGCTCGGTTTATCTGGTTGGCAATGATTGGCAAGAGACGACGATTACCGCGCAAAATGCGCCGGTGATCAGCGGCTCGCCTGTGGCTGAGATTGGGGCGACAACGAATGGGCAGTGGGTGGAGGTGGATTTAACGGCCGTTATTCCCACTAACGGCACCTACAGCTTCGCCATTAGCACCAGCAGCACCAACAGCGCCTACTACAGCAGCAAAGAAGGCAATAACCCGCCCCAACTCCTCATCACCCAGGGTGCCCCCGTTGACGCACCGACCGCCGCCTTCACTGCCGATGTCACCAGCGGCGAGACCCCGTTGCAGGTTAGCTTCACCGATGAGTCAACCAACAGCCCCACCAGTTGGGCGTGGGATTTTGGTGATGGCAATACATCAACCAGCCAAAACCCTGTCCATACCTACACCTCGGCCGGAACCTATACCGTTGAGTTAACCGTAACCAATGCCGGTGGCAACGACACGGAAACCAAAACCGACTACATCACCGTCACCGACCCGCCGCCGCCCCCGGCTCCCGTGGCCGCCTTCGTTGCCGATGTGACCAGCGGCAATGCACCGTTGCAGGTTAGCTTCACCGATGAGTCAACCAACAGCCCCACCAGTTGGGCGTGGGAGTTTGGCGATGGCAACACGTCCACCAGCCAGAATCCCAACCACAGCTACACGGTGGCCGGAACCTATACCGTAAAATTGACGGTGACAAATGGTGGAGGGAGCGACAGCAAAACCCGCACCGACTACATCACCGTCACCGACCCGCCGCCGCCGCCTGCGCCCGTTGCCGCCTTTACGGCCAACGTAACCAGCGGTGAGACGCCGCTACAGGTCAGTTTTACCGACGAATCCAGCAACACCCCAACCAGTTGGGCGTGGGAGTTTGGCGATGGCAACACGTCCACCAGCCAGAATCCTAACCACAGCTACACGGTGGCCGGAACCTATACCGTAAAATTGACGGTGACAAATGGCGGAGGGAGCGACAGCAAAACCCGCACCGACTACATCACCGTCACCGACCCGCCGCCGCCGCCTGCGCCGGTAGCTAACTTCAGTGCCAACGTCACCAGCGGCAACGCCCCGCTACAGGTCAACTTCAGCGACCAATCCAGCAACACCCCCACAAGCTGGGCGTGGGACTTTGGCGACGGGGCCACATCCACCAGCCAAAACCCCAGCCACAACTATACCACTGCTGGAACCTACACCGTTGCGTTGACCGTGACCAATGCTAGCGGCAACGACACGGAAACCAAAACCGACTACATTACCGTTGCCGAACTCCCGCCGCCTGCCAGCCATATCGGGATGTGGATTTCGCTGGAGGAAATTGCGGCGTTGCCTGCCTCCGGGCCGGCGTGGGACAACATGAAGGCATTTGCCGATAGCAATAACGAAACGCCTGACCTGAGCAACCAGGATTCTGATGCCAACGTCGCTACGCTAGCACGGGCATTGGTTTACGCCAAAACGGGTGACACAACCTACCTGACCCGTGTTTTGGCAGATTTGGCCGTTGTGACCTATGACAACACCGAGTCTGGCGGGCGCACGCTGGCACTGGGGCGCGAACTTGCGGCCTATGTCATCGCCGCCGACATCATTGCTCTGCGGGATGTTAATCCGACGCTTGACACCGCTTTTCGGGCTAAATTACAAGCATTGCTCAACGAGCCGCTGGGCAGCGGAGATGCGACCTCGCTGGTGACAACGCATGAATTGCGTGGCAATAACTGGGGTACGCACGCTGGCGCATCGCGGGCGGCCATTGCGCTTTACCTGGGCGACACTGCCGAATTGGCCCGTGTGGCACAAGTCTTTAAAGGCTGGCTGGGCGACCGCGACTCGTATGCTGGTTTTAACTACAAGGATACTGACTGGTATTGTGACCCGGCAAACCCAACCGGGGTGAACCCGGTGGGATGTGAGCGCGATGGGCATTCGATTGATGGAGCATTGCCCGAAGAAATGCGGCGTGGTGGTTCGTTTGCCTGGCCGCCCAAGGCCACGGGTTATGCCTGGGAAGGGATGCAGGGTGCGGTGGTGCAGGCTGAATTGTTGAGCCGCGCCGGGTATCCGGCCTGGGAATGGTCGGATCAGGCACTTTTGCGGGCTGGCAACTTCCTCTACAGCATTAACTGGCCGGCCGAAAGTGACGACAAATGGCAACCGTGGCTGCTGAACCATGCTTATGGTGCTGTGTTTGTAGCTGTAGAGCAGACAGGGCCGGGTAAAAATATGGGGTGGACGGCCTGGACACACCCACCGGCACCGCCTGTTGCACCCGTGGCCGAATTTACGGCCGATGTGGTGGACGGGCAGGCACCGCTGCTGGTTGCCTTCACCGACTTGTCGCACAATTTGCCGGCCGCCTGGTTCTGGGACTTTGGCGACGGGCAGACATCTACCGAGCGGCACCCAACCCACACCTATCTAGAAGCGGGAACCTATACGGTCAAATTGACGGCGAGCAATACGGCCGGCAGCGATGTGGCGGAAAAGGTTGACTATATCACGGTGACACCACCGCCAGCACCAACGGCCGTTTTTTCCGCCAACAAACAAACCGGCATTGCTCCCCTTACCGTCACCTTTACCGACCTGTCTGAGAACGCCCCCACCAGTTGGGCGTGGGATTTTGGCGACGGTGGCACCGCCTCCGTACAAAACCCTGTCCACACCTACAATACCCCTGGTGTCTACACCGTTGTACTGGAAGTTGCTAACGCCACCGGCAGCGACACGGCGACAGAGATAGACTATATCGAAGTTGTCGCGCCGCCGCCGCCAACGGCCGCTTTTCATGCCAATTTCGTCACCGGGGTTGCACCACTTACAGTAACCTTTAGCGATGATTCAACCGGGAACCCAACCGACTGGTTCTGGAACTTTGGCGATGGCGGCAACGCCACGCAGCAAAGCCCCCAGCATATCTACACTACACCCGGGGTTTACACGGTTTCGCTGCTTGTCACCAACAGCGAGGGTAACGATACCCTGACAAAAACCGACTACATCGTTGTCACCGATGCCCCAACAAGCCAAACCTTTGCGCCAACAGACGATGCTCACGTCAAGTCGTCCAGCCCAACAAGCAGTTACGGCAGCGACAGCCAAATACGTACCCGTTTTGGCAGCCCTGACTATGACGTTTACCTCAAATTTGCGGTAACGGGCGTTAGCGGTGCTGTGCAAAAGGCGACCTTGCGGCTGTATGTTGCAGATGGCAGCGATGATGGCGGTACGCTTTATCTCGTTTCCAACGATTATCTAGATGGTAGCGGCCCTTGGCTGGAAACGGGGCTAACCTTTGCCAATGCCCCGGCCATTACGGGGTTGCCGGTGGACAGTGCAGGGACGACCAGCAATGGAAGCTGGATTGAGCTGGATGTAACGGCCGTTATTAACGGCAGCGGCAGCTACAGCTTTGCCCTCACCAGCAATTCAACCAACAGCAACTACTACAGCAGCAAGGAAGGCAGTAACCCGCCAGAGCTGATCATCGAAAACTGAGCGTAGAGACGTATTGGCAAAAAGGGCGACCCCAGCGGGTCGCCCTTTTTGCCTCTGGCTCATCAACCTTGATACACTTGTGGTAAAAGCGTGTAAAAGAGGTTTGTATGGTTTCGGACGATTTTCTCAGCATTGATACCCCGGAAAACGTGGTTTTTGGCTATGAAGTCGTGGGCATTGGCTCGCGGTTTATGGCGGCGCTGATGGACACGTTAATCATCTTTGGGCTGCAGTTGGTGGCACTGTTTGGGCTAGGGCTGGCGTTTCGATTGCTGGGCGAGGGCGACATCGTGCAGGGGTGGGCAGTGGCGGCGTATGGCTTGGTCTCTTTTGTGCTGCTGTGGGGCTACTACATCTATTTTGAGCTGCGCTGGAACGGCCGTTCTCCCGGCAAAAAAGCAGTCGGCATCACCGTCATCCGCAAAGACGGCACCCCCATCACCCTCGCCGAATCCGTCATTCGCAACCTGGTGCGGCTGGTAGATTTCATGCCGTTTGCCTATGGGGCGGGGGTGGTGACGATGTTTATAGACGGCCGTTCCCGCCGCCTGGGCGACATGGCCGCCGGAACCCTGGTGGTGCGCGTGCCAGACGAGGTGACGCTGGCAAGTTTGGCCCACAAGGCCAGTGTGCCAACCCGTTTTCGCGCTCCGGGGGTGGCAGAAACGGCCGTTAACGACTGGCCCATCTACCACATCCCCGAAACCGACATCCTCCTCGCCGAAGAGTTCCTCCGCCGCCGCATCGAAATCAACAACGAAGCTCCCCTCATTCGCCCCATCCTCAACAAACTGCTGGCTCCCATGAACATCCCCGGCCAAACCGTCAGCGACGACGATGCCCTGCACGTCCTGGCGCGAATCGTCAAGCTGTATCGGGAGAAAGAAACGGGGGATTAGCGATTGGAGATTGGAGATTATGAACCTTCACCAATCTCCAATCTCCAATCCTTAATCTCCCCACACCCTACACCCTACCCCCCTCTCTCCGCCAAATAATCCGTATACCCACCCAAAAACTCCGCCAAATCCCCGTCGCGCAGCTCCACCACCCGGTCAACCGTCTTGTCCAAAAAGTAGCGGTCGTGCGAAATCACCAGCACCGTCCCCACAAATTCCTCCAGCGTTGCTTCCAGTACCTCAATGGCCGCAATATCGAGGTTATTCGTCGGCTCATCCAGCAGCAGCAGGTTTGGTTTTTGCAGCACCAGCTTGGCTAATTGCAGGCGACTGCGCTCCCCGCCGCTTAGTTTGCCAATGGGCTGCTGCATTTGCTCATAGCTAAACAAAAAGCGCAGGAGAAACGCAACGGCCGTTTCCCGCGTCACCGGCGCCGTCTGCCGAATCTCCGTAATCAGGTCGTTGTCCATGTTCAACGTCTCCTGCTCCTGCGCGTAGTACCCAATTTTGATGCTTGGGCCAATCTTGATGACCCCCTCCGTCACTTCCTCTGGCTGCAAAAGCTGCTTTAGCAGCACCGACTTGCCCGCCCCGTTTGGCCCCACCAGTCCCACCCGCTCCCCGTGCCACAGCGTCAGGTTCAGCCCCAGAAAAATCGTCTCCCCATTGTCAAATGTCTTCACCACATCTGCCAGCTCAATCACCTTGTTGCTGCCGCGCCACCCGGCCAAATCCAGCTTCATCCGGCGCGAATCCACTACTTTTTCCACCTTGTCCATCTTGTCCAGCATCTTTTGCCGGCTCCGCGCCTGCCGAATGTGGCGCTCATTCACCACCAGCGAAGCCCACAGCTCAAAGCGGGCGATGGCGGCCTCAATGCGGGCAATCTCTTTTTGCTGGGCAGCGTACATTTGCTGCTGCCGCAGTCGCCGCAGCTCGCGCTCGTTGGTGTAGGCAGTGTAGTTGCCGGGGTAGAGGGTTAAACGGCCGTTTTCCAACTCCGCCACATGGGTCGCCACCTCATCCAGCAAATACCGGTCGTGCGAAATAATCACCACACACCCCTCATACCGGCTAATCAGCTTCTCCAGATTTTGCTTCGCCGGGATGTCCAAATGGTTGTCTGGTTCGTCCAGCAGCAGCAGGCGTGGTTTTTGCAGCAATAATTTTGCCAGCATAATCAGCTTTTTCTGCCCGCCGCTCAAATGGTCGGTCAAAATCTCCCATTTGTCTGCCCCCAGCCCCAGCATCGTCAACGTCTCCTTGATGCGGCTGTTATAACGAACCCCTTCGGCCTGCTCATACGCCAGCAGCCGCTGCTCGTGCCGCGCCATCACCTTTGCCAGCTTGTCGGGGTTTTCATAGATGGCCGGGTCGCCCATTTGGGCTTCCAGTTCAGCCATTTCGGCTTCCAGGCGGGCGATGTCGGGAACGGCCGTTAACGCCTCCGCCAGTACCGTTTTGCCCGGCGGCAGCGCCGGTTCCTGCTCCAGCCGCCCCCACGTCAGCCCCGATGCCCGGTAAATGTTGCCCCCGTCCAACGGCAACTCTTGGGCAATCAGCTTCAGCAGCGTAGATTTGCCCGCCCCATTTGGCCCCACCAGCCCCACCCGCTGCCGGTCTTGAATTTCCCAACTTAGCTCACTAAAAATCGGCCGTCCGGCCAAACTCACGCTTGCTTTGTCCACATTGATTAAAATTTCTGCCATCGTTTTCTCCCAAAACAAAAAAGGCCGAGACGGTTGCGCCTCGGCCTGATACTCACTCATTCTGCTCTATACTTTACATAAATTTCATTCAGGAGGCGCGTTTAATGAAGGTCGCGCTGAAAACCCACCCAAAGATTGGGTGCGAATGACCACATTGGCAAAACCTGAAAAATAAAGCATGAACAAAATGTAGCGCAGCCGGGGCAAATTGACAACTCTTTCCCTATTGTGCCATTTCGCACAATTTGTTTATACTTCTGCCATGCAACATTCGGCCAAGAAAAGCCTGCGCCTGCTCCTTTTGTTAACGTTTTTGTTCACCCTTTTTGCTCTCGCTGCCTGTGATTTTGTGCGCAGCGTGGTGCAAACCGGAGTGTTAACGCCTACGCCTGAACTGGCAACGCCGGGCGCAACGGCCGTTCCCAACAACATTGACCCTGGACAAAACCCTACCCCCGTGGTTCCAACCGACACCTTGTCTGTTACCCCTGCAAATCCACTCAAAATCTGGGTGCCAGCCGACCCGCCCGGCCTCAGTGAAACCGAGGCCAATGAATTGGTTACAAAACTCATTGCCTTTGCCAACAGTCCATCTGAGTTGCCCATTCAAGTACAGGAAAAAGGATTGAGCGATGCTGGCGGCATTCTTAACTATCTCCGCACCGGTCGCGGGCTGGCGGATGCCGCCCTGCCTGATTTGGTGCTGCTGCCGGCCGAACAACTGCCAACGGCCGTTACCGAAGGTCTCATCTACCCCCTGGAAGAGTTTATTAACCGTGAAGAGACCTTAGACCAGCTTTACCCCGCCGCCGCCACGCTGGGGCAGGTAGATGGCGAACTGGTTGGCTATCCGATTGCCCTCACCAATCTCACCCACCTGGCTTATGACAAAGCAGTGATTACAGCCACCTTGCCCCTGCGCTGGGGCGAATTTATCTCTGACACCAACAGCACCTTTCTTTATCCCGCCTCTGGTTATGAGGGAGCCGTGTTGACCTATCAAATCTACCAGGCGTTGGGCGGGCAGTTGGTGGATGATGCCGGGCAGCCAAGTTTGATGATAGAGCCGTTGGTGAGTGCGTTGACGTTGTTACAGCAGGCGCGGGTGGAACGGCCGTTTATCGTTGCCGACAGCCTCAATACCACCACCCTGGATCAAGCGTGGGAAGAATTTCACGCCGGTTCAGCCACCGTGCTGCTGACCACCGCCGAGCAATATCAACGGCAGCAGACCGAGCCGGTGCCTGCCTTTAGTGCCGTTGCTGGCCCCAGCGGGGCATTGTCGCCGCTGGTCAATGGCTGGGTGCTGGTCATCACCGCCACCGAAGCCCGGCGACCGCTGGCCGCTACCTGGTTGCGAACTGCCACCTCGGTGCAAAATGTTGGCGAATGGAGCGAACAGCAGCAGTTGCTTCCCAGCAGCTCGGCGGCCTTTGCCACCTGGGCCAGCGAAGATACGTACCATCTTTTTCTGGAGCGGGAACTGGCGCGGGCATTGCCAAACCCGCTGCCCAAGGGTGGGGCGATGACGCTGTCGCTGCAAAATGCGGCCTTTGAAGTGCTGTCGCAAGATTTTACGCCAGAGGAGGCCGCCCAACGTGCCGTTGAAGTCCTGTCGCCGTAAGCAGATTTTTACGAGGGCGTTGTTGTCATCGTTTAAAAATCACCTGGATACTATTGGAGATTGGGGCTTGGAGATTGCTCAATCGCCAATCTCTAATCTCTAATCTCCAAAAGCGCAATCGGATGAAGAATGCAGCCTCGTTTTAAAGATTATCAGCAGCATGTGATGCAGTTGGTGCGGGCAGCCTTAACGGCCGTTAATCCACAAACGGCCGTTTCCCGTCACCTCAAGCGCAGCGGCCAGCGCCTCACCATTGGCAGCGGCAGCAATGCTTCCACCTTTAACCTCGACCACGGCAAGCTGTATCTGGTTAGCGTGGGCAAGGCGGCTGTGCCGATGGCAAAAGCCGTGCTTGAGCCGTTGGCCGATGCCATCGAAGCGGGGGTGATTGTGCCCAAAAAGGGGGAGCGCGACTGGGAAGCTGACCTAGGCGACTGGGTGCTGGGCGAACGGCTGCGCTTGTTTCCCGCCGCCCACCCCGTTTCCGATGCCGACAGCATGGCCGCCGCGACCCTGGTTTTTGACCTGTTGGCAAAGACGACCAAAAATGATCTGGTGCTGTTTCTCATTTCTGGCGGGGCATCGGCTCTGCTGACGCGCCCGGTGCTGGCACTGAACGACTGGCAAAAGCTGACCGATGTGCTGCTGGCAAGCGGCTGCACCATCCAGCAGCTTAACACGGTGCGCCGCCATCTGGACGAGGTAAAAGGGGGCGGGTTGGCACGGGCAGCGGCACCGGCGGCCTGCATCAGCCTCATCCTCAGCGATGTGGTGGGCAACCCGCTGGGGGCGATTGGCAGTGGCCCGACGGTGCTTGCCAGCGACAGCCCGGCCGACGCGCTGAACATTTTGCAGCGGTATGGGGTGCCGGAGAAGATGGAAACGGCCGTTTGGCGGCGCATCCTCCTCTCCCTCCACCGCGCCAACAACCAGCACGAAACCCAGCTTTGGCCGGCCGTCAACCGCCACACCATTGTGGGCGACGTGCGCCAGGCGGCCACGGCGGCTATGCTCCGTGCCGTCCAACTTGGCTTTGTCAGCGACATTTTGACCACCCATTTGGAGGGGGAAGCGCGGGAGGTGGGGCGGGTGGCGGCGGCTATTGCCCGTGACACTCAGCCCGGCTGCTGCCGCATTTTGGGTGGGGAAACGACGGTGACGCTGCGCGGCCAGGGTATTGGCGGGCGCAACCAAGAGGTGGCTCTGGCGGCGGCGATTGCCCTGGCTGGCAAGCCGCGCACGGTGTTGGCAAGCGTGGCAACGGATGGGGATGATGGGCCAACGGGGTCGGCGGGGGCGGTGGTGACGGGAGAAACGGCCGTTGTTGCCCGCCAAAACCAGTTAGACCTCGCTGCCTACCTCGACAGCAACGACAGTCATACCTGCTTCACCCACTTCGACAGCCAGCATTTTGGCGACCATCCCGTGCCAACGCTTATCAAAACCGGCCAGACCGGTACCAATGTCAACGATCTCATACTCATTTTGACCTATAATCAGTAACCAGTAATCAGTTGCCTTCTGACTGATTACCGATTACTGATTACCAAAACAAGGAGCTACGCATGACCATTAAATTTGGGACTGACGGCTGGCGTGCCGTCATCAGCGATACCTTTACCTTTGCCAACCTGCGGCTCGTCGCCCAGGCCATTGCCGACTTTGTGCTGGAACAAAACGGCAGCAAACCCAGCGTTGTCGTGGGCTTCGACACCCGCTTCCTGTCCGACCGCTACGCCGCCGATGTCGCCCGCGTTATGGCCGCCAATGGCATTCACACCCTGCTGGCTCGTGCCGACACCCCCACGCCAGCCATTAGCCATGCCATTGTAGACAAAGGTGCCACGGCCGGGGTGATGATTACCGCCAGCCACAACCCGCCTCGCTACAACGGTGTCAAGCTCAAGGCTAGCTATGGCGGCAGTGCCAGCCCGGAGCAAAACAAGCGTGTTGAGCAGCTTCTAGATCGTAACGTGGCGATGGTGCATGGCCCCAACCTGATGGATTTTGACCAGGCTCTGGCCGCTGGTCTCATTCGCAAATTTGACCCCGCCTGGGCCTACTACGAACACCTTAGCACCCTGGTTGACCTGGACAAAATTTCCGGCGGCGAACTGCGTGTGGTGGCCGATGGGATGTTTGGCGCAGGGCGTGGTGCCATTGGTGAAGTGCTGACCCGTGGACGCACCCGCGTTCACAACATTCGCCACGAAATGAACCCCGGCTTTGGCGGCATTCACCCCGAACCCATTGCCAAACATTTGGGGCTATTAATGTCCACCATTCAGGCGGGACATTGGGATGTGGGGCTGGCGACCGATGGCGATGCTGACCGGATTGGCGCAGTGGATGCGCGGGGCAACTTTGTTGACCCGCACCGCATTTTTGCCCTGGTGCTGCGCTATCTGCTGGAAAAGCGGGGTTGGACGGGCAAGGTGGTGCGTACGGTTTCCACTACGCGCATGTTAGACCGCATCGCGGCCGATCACGGGCTGCAAATCATTGAAACGCCAGTAGGTTTTAACCACATCGCCGACTTGATGATGAGTGATGATGTGCTGATGGGGGGCGAGGAGTCGGGTGGCATTAGCATTAAGGGGCATATCCCCGAAGGGGATGGGGTGCTGATGGGGCTGCTGCTGCTGGAAGTGATGGCTGATGCCGGTGCGCCGCTGCATGAGATTGTGGCTGATTTGCTGGAAAAATATGGTCCGGCGCAATATGCCCGCACCGATTTGAAGCTCAAGCGGCCGGTTGCCAAATCGGCCATGGTCAAGATGTTGTTGGATGAAGCCCCGGCGCAAATTGAGGGGGTGGTTGTAGAAGACATCCAAACGACTGATGGCGTGAAGTATTATCTCGATGACGGCAGTTGGCTGCTGATTCGCCCCTCTGGCACGGAGCCGGTGCTGCGGGTTTACGCTGAAGCACCCAGCGATGCGCGGGTGAAAGCACTGCTTGGCTTTGGCGAAATTATGGCGAACAAGGCGTAGGGTGTGGGGAGTAGGGTGTGGGGTATGATGCCTTATACCCTACTCCCTATGTAGGAGCTATCTCCTAAATTTCACCCCGCCTTCACTCTTCTTTGCGGTTTGTTCATGCTATAGTGGGGCTTGTTGCAGTTTTCGCTTATTAACCTGGTAAAAGGGGAGTACCAGTAAGCCCTTTACCCCATTTGTCAAACATGGAGGAAACCCATGAAGATACCACGTTGGATTGCTGTTGTAACGGCCGTTTCTCTGCTTGCTGTTGTTGCTTTAGCCACGTCTGCGCTTACCTATCGCGTGCAATACGGTGATACGCTGTCGGCTTTGGCCTGGCGGTATGGCACGTCGGTAGGTGCCATTGCCGCCACCAATCATATCGCCAACCCCGATTTGATCTATGCTGGGCAAACCCTGGAGATACCCGCCGGGGAAGTGTATGCGGCGCAGCATGGCAACACCGCCATTCAGGCGGTACCAGTTTACCAGTCTGCCCCGGCTCAGCACTATGTGTCTACCTATCCGGTGGCGCCTGCATCCAGCACCCAGGTGCTACGGAGCGGCGGCACGGCTTGCGCTCGCTTCAACTTTGAAACAGGGCGTGATTCGTTCACGGGGTCGCGCCAGGCCGGCACCTACATCATGCGCCAAACCACAGGTGAGGATTTGATCTCCTGGTTTGCCCGCACGGGTGACAAGGATTCGGGCTGGTTTAACGGAATTGCCCTCTCGTTTGAGGCGGTGCATATCACGGTGACGTTCTACCCGGCCGACGGTGGCCCGGCGATTCCCATGCAAATTGTCAACCATGCGCCCGATACATCGGCCGGCTGGCTGGCGCGGGATATGTGCCACGCCATTGAGATTCAGTTTCCATAGTACTTTGTTGGTCAAACACTTGCTTCAGAGACACAGATTTTTCTCATTGTAGTGGTTAGTGGCTGGTTGTTAATGGCTGGGAAAAGGGCGATTCTTCACCAGCCACTAACAACCAACACCTGAGCCTGTTTAGAAGTTCAACTTCTCAGAAGAAGTTGAACTTCTTGCGTAACTTATTTAATCCTCGTTCCTAATCACTCGTCGTTTGCCCCAAGTTGAAGTATTCCCCTGATTTTAATAAAGCTGTGACACTGGCTGAAAGTATGGTAGCATAGTGGGTGGCTGGGCTGTGTCTGTCTTGAGCGGTTCCCAGCATCCACTGTTAACAAGAACCCCATAGAAACCCAACATGATATTGGCAACAGAAGTGCTGTTTACGGCCGTTTGTGAGCCATTCTTTCAGGGTGCCTGTGGTTGTACGAGGAGATTGATAGGTAGATGGTTAATACAAAAGAGCTGGCGGATGAGGTGTTTTATCCCACGCCAGAAGCAGTGGCGAACGCATATCTTCCAGACTATGCGGCGGCGGTGGCGGAAGCAGCCAATGATTTGTCAGGGTTTTGGGGGCGATTGGCGCGGCAGTTTGAATGGTACCGGCCGTGGGCGCAGGTGATGGATGATAGCAATGCGCCGTTTTACCGGTGGTTTGTTGGGGGGAAGGTGAATATTGTCCACAATGCGCTGGATCGGCACATGCGAACGGCCGTTCGCAACAAAGCCGCCCTCATTTTTGAAGGTGAACCCGGCGACACCTACGTCTACACTTACCAACAACTCAACCGGGAAGTATGCCAATTTGCCAGCACCCTGCGCAATATGGGCATTAGCAGCGGCGACCGCGTTGCCATTTTTATGGGGCGCGTACCGCAGCAGCTTGTTGCCATGCTGGCCTGCGCCAAAATTGGCGCGGTGCATGTGGTTGTACCCAGCGGCAGTTCCGCCGCCATGCTGCACCACTGCCTGCAAGACAGCGAAGCCAAATTGCTGATTACCAGCGACGGTGCCTGGAATAACGGCAAAATTGTTGATTTGAAGGCCGTTGCCAATGTTGCCAGCAGCCGCGTTGGCTCCATTCAATCGGTCATTTGTGTGCGCCGCACGGGGCAAGAAGTGAGCATGGTATCGGGGCGGGATTTCTGGTATCACGATTTGATGGCCTTGCCGGCCGCCTCCTGTGATGCACCCACCGCTTTTGTAGATGCCGGAGACCCGCTTTTCTGGTTTTACGCACCCGGCAGCAAGGAAAAACCAATTGTCCATGCCCACGGTGGCTACATGGTCAATGCCGCAACATCACTGCAATGGGTCTTTGACCTGCGCCCCACAGACGTATATTGGTGTACGGCCGATCCCGCTTCCATGACCGGCCACACCTATTTGGCCTATGCGCCATTTTTGCTAGGAGCCACCAGCTTTATGTACGAAGGCGCACCGGGGCAGCCGTCGCCAGAACGGTGGTGGCAGATGGTGAGCAAATATGCCATTACGGTGCTATATGCTGATGATGTGTCGCTGGCACATTTGCGGCAGTATGGCAACAGTTGGCCGGAGAAGCATGATCTTGCCAGCTTGCGGCTGTTGGGGGTGAATGGGGAGGTTGTGGGCGAGGCGTTGTGGCGCTGGTTTTATGAGGTGATCGGAAACGGCCGTTGTCCCATCATGGATACTTGGTGGCAGGCCGAAACGGGCAGCATTATGATTTCACCGCTGCCGTCCACGCCCATTAAGTCTGGCTCAGCCGGACGGCCGTTGCCGGGCATTGCCGCCGCCGTGGTAGATGCTGAAGGCAACCAACTGGAAGCCGGTGAAGAGGGGTATCTGGTCATTCAAAGCCCGTGGCCCGCCATGTTTTGCCGTGTCGAAGGCGACACCGACCGCTATGTGCGTCGCTACTGGGGGCAGTTTATGGATCAGGGCTGGTATCTTAGCGGCGACAAGGCTCGCACGGATGAGGATGGCTATATCTGGCTGGTAAATCGCCAGTCGGCGTAAGATTAATTGGCGGTTGGCTCGATCTAACGGGTTGAGCCAACCGCAGATGACCGTTAAACGGCCGTTGCCAACTCCGGCATAGCCAAAAACGATAACACAATATCTTGCTCCGCAATACCATGTCGTACTAAATCTTCGACAATGCCGTGCTCGATACCATCATATTCAATAAAGACTTTGTTGTTTTTCAACTTGATGTAGATAAGGTTGCCATGTACTCGTCTTCCGCGATCCCAACCAATTTGCATGAGGGCAAAACGCTTCCGCTTTTCATCAAAAATTGATTCTAGCTGGATATTGCCATGGGAGGGTCGTAATTCAGCATAGCTTTCAATCACTTGTTTTATCGCTTTTGGGTAGCTGTTTATATCCACTGTTTCACCTCGGTTTGTTGCAAATCAATTACAACCAGGCGCATCGGTAACTCATCAATTACCAACTTGCCTATTGGCTCGCTAAATATTTCATCATACACAACATCAGAAATGGCAAGGTAAATCTCGCGTGCGGGGTCAACTTGAGCAAGCAATAATTGGTATAACATATATTGCCCAATAGCTTGTTCCAAACTTTCAATAGCTGACCTTCCGCGAAAATCTTTGATTTCAACGGCAATTCGTCTGTCTTGTCGTTGTGCGCCAATAAATTGGCTCATGGTTTCATTACCCGTTGCGCCTAAGTCAATGAATAGAAATCTTTCACCGTAAGAAATGACATAGGGGTCATTTGTAATTTGCCAGCCATCTTTTAGCAAGGCCTCTCGAACGTTGTAATGAATAGAGTCTCTTTGCGGCATATTTGTAGCTATTCTAGCATAAAACGCTTGGTGCTTTGCACTCATATAAAAAACCCGCTGCTTAAACAAGCAGCGGGTTTTGTTAATTGAGCTTGCCGAAGCTGGTTATGAACTATAGCAAAACGGCTTGCGCAGGCTTTGTTTTTTCACTAGGCAAAACTGATGCTAGCCATAAAAGGCACTGTCGTCGTCGCCTTGCACCATGCGGCGCACCTCTTCCACAATTTCGGGGTTGGCGAGCGTGGTCACATCGCCCACATCGGCGCGGTTGGAGATGGAGGCCAGCACGCGGCGCATGATCTTGCCGGAGCGGGTCTTGGGCATGTCGGGCACAATGTAGACATTACGCGGGCGGGCGATCTTGCCAATTTCGGTTTCAATGGCGTGGATGATCCGCTGCCGAATCGCCTCGCTGGGTTCAATGCCCGGTTTGAGCGCCACGTACATATCCGGCACCTTGCCGCGCAGCTCGTCGGCCAATGGCACAACGGCCGCTTCAGCCACTTCCTGCACCACCATTGCCGCCGATTCTAGCTCCTTGGTTCCCAAACGGTGTCCAGCCACGTTGATCACATCATCCACGCGGCCAAGAATGCGGAAGTAGCCATCGGGTGCCTGGACGGCGGCATCACCGGGGAAGTAGGGCCAGTCGCGCCAATCCTTGCTGTCGGGATTCTTGCAATATTTGGCGTAATAAGTGCTGACATAGCGGTCACGGTTGCCCCAAATCGTCTGGAAGGCACCAGGCCACGGGTTTTGAATGACGATGTTGCCCGCCACGCCCGCGCCCGATTTGATCGGGTCGCCGTTTTCGTCGAGGATGGCGGGGTGGATGCCGGGCATGGCCGGGCCGGCCGACCCCGGTTTCATGGGGTGCAGGGCAGGCATGGTACTGCACAGGAAGCCACCCGTTTCCGTTTGCCACCATGTATCCACAATCACCGCTTCCCCCTTGCCCACCACTTCGTGATACCAACGCCACACTTCTGGCTCAATCGGTTCGCCAACGGTGGTCATGTGCTTAAAGTGGTAGTTGTATTTGGCCGGTTCATCGGGGCCGGCCTTACGCAACATGCGGACGGTGGTGGGGGCGGTGTGGAAGATGTTGACATCGAGCTGCTCGGCAATGCGCCAGGCGCGGCCAGCATCGGGGAAGCCAGGAACGCCTTCGTACATGACGCTGGTGGCGGCCAAAGCGAGAGGGCCATAGACGATGTAGCTGTGGCCGGTGATCCAGCCAATGTCGGCCATGCACCAGTACACGTCGTTGGGGTGAATATCCTGCACAAATTTGGAGGTGCCGGCCGCGTAGGCGAGATAGCCGCCGGTGCTGTGTTGGCACCCTTTCGGCCGGCCGGTGGTGCCGCTGGTGTACATGAGGAACAGAGGGGCTTCGGCGGGCAGCTGAACGGGGTCAACCCGTTTGCCCCGGTATTGCTTGAGCAAGTCATAGACAAAGTGATCGCGCCCTTCAACCATCGGGTTTTCTTCAGCGATGTATTTATCCTGGTAACGCTGCCAAACGAGAACAGTGTCAACGGTTTGGCCTTCGCTGGCGGCCACGGCAACGGCCGTATCTGCCTTCTCTTTGTGGTTGATCAGCGTCCCGTTGCGATAGTAGCCGTCCATGGTAATGAGGACACGGCTGCCAGAGTCGGCGGCGCGTTCGCCGCAGGCGCGGCCGCTAAAGCCACCGAACACAACCGAGTGGATGACACCGAGGCGGGCGCAGGCCAGCATGGTGATGGGCAGTTCAGGCACCATCGGCATGTGGATGGTCACGCGGTCGCCCGTTTTGAGCTTGGCGGCATCTTGCAGGAGGGCGGCCATTTCGTTGACGCGCACATAAAGCTCCTGGTAAGTGAGGGCAACGTGGGCTTCTTCTTCTGGCTCTGGCACCCAAATGATGGCGGCTTTGTTTTTATGCTGTGCCAAATGGCGGTCAACGCAGTTGTAAGAGGCGTTGATTTTGCCACCGACAAACCATTTCCAGCAGGGGGCGTCGCTGGTGTCGAGGGTGGTTTCCCAATATTTGTACCAACTGAGCAGGTCGGCATATTCCTTAAAACATTCGGGGAAGTTGTCGAGACTGAACCGATTGTAAATGTTGGTATCGGTCATGTTGGCTTGGGCGATAAATTTGGCGGAGGGTTGGAAATACCCTTCTTCTTGCCAGTGGACAGCAATGGCGGCTTCACTTACTTCAGCAATTTCCTTTTCACTCACAATGTTACCTTCCTTTTTGATTGGGTTGGTTTCCGATAACGGCCGTTTTTTGCGCCAAAATTGTGGGGAAAAACGGCCGTTTTTGACGCTGAGCCACCCCTTCGTAAGAAGTTAATGGGCTGACTCTTCATTTGTGGGGGTCGTTTAGATCATATTGATTCCCCGTGTGTTTGTCAAACAGATGACACGTTTAATGTTAAAGCGAAATCATTGCGGGCTGGCTTACGATTAGGGCAACAGGTCGGCAACGGGAAAGGTTTCGTTAGGGAAGGAAACGGCCGTTAATGCCTTCTCTTTTGTGGCACGAAAAAAGGTTTGGTAGCCAATCCCGGCAGGCTGACGATACACCTCAACTAGATTATCAACCAGATTAACGATCCACACCTCAACAATGCCGGCCGCTGCATACAATGGCAGCTTTTGTGTTCGGTCATACCCCAGCGTCGAATCTGATACCTCGATCAGCAGCAGCACATCATCACCCGTCGGAGCCGCCTCAGCGTAATAATCTTGCTGATAGTGCAGAATGGAAATATCTGGTTCTGGCTCATTATGGTTATCAAGCTGAATAGGGTCTTGGACACCAACAACTGCTTTTCGTCGCAGGCGATAGGCAAAAAGCGCATTTAATCGTTTAACACAGGCTGCATGGCGCACGCCAATCGGGATCATCTCTACCACTTCTCCTTGAATGAGTTCAACAGGGGTGTCTTCGGTCAGAATGCCTGCTTCTGCCATCTGATGATATTCATCTACGGTAAATAATTTACGTTTGACTTCCAGAAACATCGCTATCCTCACTTACCGGGGCAATTAACGTTAGCTTAGTCGCAAGCTGGGCAAATTGCAACCCTGATACGCCAGCACCGCCACTGATCGTTATTCGCGCCACACGTCCGGGTTGACCAGATGGGGTGGTTTGATGCCTTGCAGTACCTGGACGACCTGCAAAACGGCCGTTTCCATCATCTTGTGCTTGCCCAAATCCGTACCCGAAGCGACGTGAGGGCTAACAACCACGTCAGGGCGCAGCAGCAGCGGGTGGTCAGCCGCCGGTGGCTCCACGTCAAACACATCCAGCCCGGCACCCAGCAGGTGGCCGCTTTCCAGCACCGCCAGCAGTGCCGCCTCATCCACAATGCCACCCCGCGCCGCATTGACCAAAATAGCCCCTGGCTTCATTTGTCGCAGCCGCGTTTCGTTCATCAGCCCCACCGTTTCCGGGGTGCGCGGCAGGTGCAGCGTCACCGCATCGGCCTGTGCCAACACCGCTTCCAGCGTCGGCAGCACCGTGACCCCCAGGGCGGCCATTTCGGCGGCATCGGCAAACGGGTCATAGCCAACCACCTGCATCCCCAGCCCTTGCCCCAGGCGGCTCATGTGGCGGCCAATGCGCCCCAGCCCCACCACGCCCAGCGTTTTGCCAAACAGCTCCACGCCCCGGTTGCGGCCGAAGAAGTCAAACGGCCGTTTTTCCTCCCGCACCCGCCGCTCATTCACCTTAATCTGCTTTGCCACCGCCAACAGCAGTGCCAGCGCGTGTTCCGCCGTGGAAATGGTGGGGCCATCGGGTGCGTTGCAGACGGCCACGCCATGGCGCGTCGCCGCCGCCACATCAATGTTGTCAATGCCAATGCCAATGCGCGACACCACCCGCAGCCTGGGCGTGGTGGCAAACAGGGCATCGTTGAACTGGACGCTCGCCGCTGCCACCACCCCTTCAGCCTCTGCCCAATCGTCGGTCAGCGTGGCAACGCCGTCGAGCAGTGCCAAATAGGGTGGGGTTAACGGCCGTTGTGACAAAATTCTGTGCATGGTTCTTCCTCTTGTATTCCAGTCGTAGCGACGCGAAATTTTGCGTCGCTACCGTCCAAACCGCAAATACCGCCCCGGCTGCGCCGCCAGAGGCTGCCCATCGGCCACGATGGGGGTGCCATTGACGATGACGTGGGAGACACCAACGGACGTTTTTAACCCATCCTCATACGTTGCCCTGTCTGCCACCGTCTCCACATCAAACACAACCAGGTCGGCAAAATTGCCCTCGGCGATGATGCCGCGCCGGGTGAGGCCAAACCGCGCCGCCGGGAACCCCGCCAGCTTGTAGATGGCATCTTCCAGCGACATCAGCTTTTGTTCGCGCACATATCGCCCCAGCAGCCGCGCCCCGGAGCCAAAATGGCGCGGGTGGACGGCACTGTCGGGGTGATAGATGCCGTCGCTGCCCATCATGTAGGCGGGGTGGGCCAGGAAGGGAGCCACCAAGTCATCCCGGTCGGCGTGGCTGAACACCAGCAGCACCGCCAGCCCTTCCTCGATGAGCAGGTCGCAGAGGGCATCGGCTGGGGCTTTGCCGACCGTTTCGATGTATTCGGCGAGGGTGTGGCCTTGATAACGGCCGTTTTCCTTCCCCGGCACCCAGCCAATAAAAATCTTGTCCAGCGGCTCATGCGCCAAATTGCGCCCCCATTGCTGCCGCAACGCCTTGCTTTTTAGCTTTGGCAGCACCCCCAGCGGCCCATCGTGCCACACTTCATAGGGCAGCATGTAATTGAGCATCGTCGAGGAGGAGACATAGGGGTAGACATCAAAGGAAAAATCCACCTCGTTGACGGCCACGTTGTCCATGTAGCTCAAAATCGCCTCCGCCTCTTCTGCCGTCGTCCCTTTGAGGTGGGAGATATGCACCGGCACCCCCGCCCGCTTGCCAATTTCCACCGCCTCCTGCACCCCGGCCAGCGTGCCGCGTTTGTAGCGGACGTGGGTGACATAGACCCCCTGCTGGGCGACCAGTGGCTGGCAAGCATGCACAAATTCGTCGGTGCTGGCGAAGCATTCGGCCACATAATCCAGCCCGTTGGACAGCCCGGCTGCGCCTTCGGCCATGCCTTCGCCAATGATGCGCTGGATGTCGCGCAGTTGGTAATCGTTGGGTGGGGTGGGGCTAAACCCGGCGGCGAGGGTGCGAGCGTTGGCGTAGGGGACAAAGGTGGCGACGTTTTGGGCGGTGCGGCCATCGAGCAGGGCCATGTAGTCGCCCAAACTTTGCCAGCCACTGTACTCTTCTAGCCGCAGGCCGTTGAGGGCGCGGAGGTAGTAGACCCAGTCATGGATGGTGTTGCTGTTGACGGGGAAATAGGAGATGCCGTCCAGCCCGATGATTTCGGTGGTAAATCCCTGGCTGGTTTTGGAGAAGAAGTTGGCTTCCTTGAGCAGCCAGGCGTCGGAATGGGTGTGTACGTCAATAAAGCCGGGGGCAACGATTTGGTTGGTGGCATCTATGGTGTGGTGGGAAACGGCCGTTTCCAGCTTCCCCACCGCCACAATCCTGTCCCCTACCACCGCCACATCCGCCCGCCGCCGCGCCCCCCGCGTGCCGTCTATCACTGTGCCATTGCGAATAATGAGATCGAACATTGGATTTGGGTCACACAAAGCGGTTGTCTGTAGTTGGTTGAACAGCTTTGGGTGAAATGAGCTTGTTTTTGTTTGTTAGGAGTTTACACGATATGGGGTTGGGGGAAAACGGCCGTTTGGTGGGGAGTGGAGGGCGGGTGATGCGAGAAACGGCCGTTTCCTTGAAACCACAGATAAACACAAATAAACACGGATTCTTAACTATTTTCATCGGTGTTCATCGGTAGTTGCGAGATTTTTTGGGGAAAAACGGCCGTTATTCAACGACAAATGGGTTCGGATAGGATAACAGTTGCAATGCCTCGATAAAGACATAATCTCGTTGGTTCTTGGTCACAAGAGGCTGCTGCAAGGTAATAGCCGTTGCCGCGATCAACGCATCTGGAATTAACAAGCCATGACTTAAGCGATACTGCTGTAGCAAATCAACCGCTTTTTCTGAAATAGTTTCGCTAACCTTGACAATTTGGAATCGCGATAAAAACCTTTCAACGGCTCGCAATTCACCTTTGTTGCGGCACCCCACGATCAATTCCATTTTGGTAATGACACTAACGCTCAAGATAGATTGTTGCTCAATTTGCTGGAGGCAGGCAACGGCTTCCTCGATACCCCGGCTCACATCAATATCAGTATATCGGTGTCAACAATGATCAAATCAGCCACCTGATTTTGCCCACTCGTGTTCACGAAGATTGCGTACCCAAACCCGGCTATCATCCATTTCTGGGCGATTGCGCCACAGTCCTACAAAAGGCTCATCAACAAGGTTGGTGACTTGCGGTTTCTGATATGTTCGTTTGGAACTGTATTGAGAACGTAAAAAAGCAATGAAATCAGCAACTGAGCGTTGCGCTTCGGGCGGCAGGGCAGTAAGCTCACGCCACAAAGTTTCTTCGTTCATCATAAAATCCCTCGTTTTTATGCAACAAGCTCGTTTTTATTGAACACGCTCGTATCGTTTCTCTCGCCATCAGCCTTTAATCATACCATACGTGCAAGGGAAAAATAAACAGCCGTTTCTCCCCAATGTTGGTGTGGAGAGAAGCGTGGTGCAAAACGGCGTTTTGTCTATGCTCCTTCCTAATTTATGGGGTGAAGGAAACGGCCGTTTTCCCTCATCCCCCCCGTCATTCGTCATTGTCTTAAACCACCACCCCATGCCTCTCTGCCAGCAGCGACCGGGTGCGCTCAATTTCAGCTTGCTGGCGGGCGGTGTCCCAGTGGAGGGTGGGGGCAAGAACGGCCGTTAATTCCACCACCAGCCCCGTCGTCACCTCACCCAGCATCCCCAGCAGCGACCGCCGCAAAATCAGGTCGTCCAGATGCACCACCTTTTCCGTTTGTGCCAGAAAGATGATCTCGCGCTGGCTGTAGCCGGGGTGATGGGTCAGCGGCGCGTCGTCGCCCTCGGCAATGAAGGCGGCAATTTCGGCGGCGCGGGTGCCGTAGCGGTCAAATAGCTGCTGCAGTCGGGTCGTTTCCACCCCCGTTTGGCTGTGCCACACCGCCACCCACTGTACCTGCTCCGCCGCACTGCGCGGGTAATCCCGCCCGCCGCCAATCGCCACCGGCTTGGTGCTTTGCTGGCGGCGGCGACCCAGATGGTGCAAAAGCTGGTCAGTGGTCTGCTCGGCAAAGGCGCGGAACGTTGTCCACTTGCCGCCAATAAGGTTGTAGATGGGATAAGAACGGCCGTTTCGCCCCGCCGCCAACAACTCAATGCTGTGATCCCGGCTAATCTGCCCCGCCGTCGCCGCCCTGCTGGCAGGCAAAGGGCGCACCCCGGAAAAGCGGAAAACAATGTGGGAGCGATCCACGTTGATGGATGGGAAAACCCGCTTCACCAGGGCAAAAAAGTAATCCACCTCCTCCTCCGTGCAGCGCGCCTCATCAGGGTCATCAATTGGGATGTCGGACGTGCCAACCATTACCTTGTCCAGCAGTGGATAAATCAGCACAATCCGGCCGTCGTCGTTTTCAAAGAAAAATTCATGCCCATCAATCGCCGCGTGCAGTTCCGGGTGATCCAGCACCAGGTGCGACCCCTTCGTGCCGCCAATAAAATGGGTTTCCTGCCCCAGCGTATCGTTGGCATAATCAATCCACGGCCCGGCGGCGTTGACCACAAGTTGCGGCACCACGGCCAGCTTTTCGCCCGTCAACTCATCACGCAACGTCACCGTTTTGTCGGCGGCGGCGATGGCGCTGACGTAGTTGAGCACCCGCGATGTGGGCAAGGCGCGTTCTGCGTCCAGCATCAGCTCCACGCAAATGCGTTCTGGCGATGGCATGGCGGCATCATAGTAGGTTGCCAGCGACAAAATGTTGGGGTTGAGTTTGGGGTATTTGGCAAGGGCTGCCCGCTTGCCGATGAAGTCGTGGCGGGGGACGGTGCGGTGTTTGCCGGTGTAGGCATCGTACATCATTAGCCCGGCCTTGATGACCACCGCGCCCCGTTCGGCCGGCCGATCCATCAGCCCCAAAAATTTGAGCGGGGCGTTGAGCAGCCCGGAAAACGGCCGAAAAATGGGGACGTTGGTAGCCAGCGGCTTCACATATTGCGGTGCGTTTTGCAGCAGCCGGTTGCGCTCCCCCACCGCCTCGCGCACCAGCCGAAACTCGCCGTTTTCCAGATAGCGAATGCCGCCATGCACCATGTGGGAGGAAGCAGAGCTGGCCCCGGAGCAAAAATCCCCCCGATCCACAATCAGGGCATCCACCCCTTGTAGTGCCAAATCCCAAAAAGTCGCCACACCGTTAATCCCCGCGCCAATGATCAGCACGGTGACTTGCGGGTTTTGGGTCAGTTCTTGCCAAATTTTGTTTCGTTTCATAGTGGGCAGAGTAGGGATTGGAGATTGGAGATTATGAACCTTCACCAATCTCCAATCTCCAATCTCTAATCCCTTTTATTACTCACGAACTTTAACAACCAGCTTACCCGTTGACTTGCGCTGGATCATGTCATTCATGGCTCTGGCGGTTTCGGCCAGCGGGTAGGTTTGGGAGACGAGCGGGTTGAGCTTGTCCTGGGCGTACCAGCCCAGCAGCTTTTGTAGCGAGCCAATGAGGACGGCAGGGTTGCGCTGGGCATAGGCTCCCCAGAAGACGCCAACAACGCTCATGTTTTTGACAAGGGCAAGGTTGACGGGCAGTTGGGGGATGCGGCCGGCCGCAAAGCCAATGACCAGAATCCGCCCTTCCCAGCTTACACAGCGCACTGATTCATCGAATACGTCGCCGCCAACGGGGTCGTAGATGACGTTGGCACCCTTGCCGTTGGTAATCTCTTTAACCCGTTCGCGGAATGATTCGGTGCGGTAGTTGATGAGGTGATCGGCGCCGTACTGCCGGGCAACGGCCAGCTTTTCGGCACTGCTGGCGGTGGCGATGACGGTGGCTCCCATGAGTTTGCCGATTTCAACGGCCGTTAATCCCACACCCCCCGCCGCCCCATGCACCAGCAGCGTCTCCCCCGGCTGCAAATTTGCCCGGTGTTCCAGCGCCACATGGGACGTGCCATACGCCACCGAAAACGCCGCCGCCGTTTCATATGGCATGTTGTCGGGAATGGGCAGCGCGACCTGGGCGGGAACCACAACTTGCTCGGCAAAACCACCGTGGCCGCATAATGCCGCCACCCGGTCGCCCGGCTTGAGGTGCTTAACCCCGGCTCCCACTTCCAGCACCTCACCCGCCGCTTCCAGCCCCGGACTAAACGGGAACGGTGGTTTGACCTGGTACAACCCCTGAATCATGAGCGTATCGGCAAAGTTCAGCCCACAGGCGTGAACCCCAATGCGAATTTCACCGGGATTAACGGCCGTTTCTGCCACATCTTCTAAAACCAAGTCTTCCGGCTTGCCCCAAGCCTTACATAAAATCGCTCTCATCATGCTACCACCTTTGTCTGAGGATAAGGCATTGTAGTCAAGAGTAGGCGTTGGGGCAACACCATCAGATAAAACAGCAAAGGGCCGGTCTTCACAAATGGAAGACCGACCCTTTGCCCACAGGAGGAGGAGAGGAGAACCGAATCATGTTTGACTCTCAAAACATTCCCTTGCCCAAACAGTAGTTGGAGCCAATTTACTGTTTGCACACAGCGGGCGCTGCCTGCAAGCGTCTGCTTTGGTGAAGTCAATGCGGCCATTCAAGGTTCTGACCCTTGATTGCAGCCCCAGAGGCCGGCGTACCAGCGTGGTTCCAGGCTAGGCCATCACTTGTTGTTGGTTCGTTTGGCTTTGTGGCCGCCTCAACAACATGACCATATCATAAAACACCATCGCCACATCTTCCATCAACACGACGTTAACGGGGCATATAGAGGGAGTAAAAGCAGGATAAAGGGGGGGTGAAAGGGGGAATTGGTAATCGGTAATCAGTAATCGGTAATCGGTCGTGCAACTGATTACCGATTACCGATTACCGTTTACTGATTAAAAGAGGACGCTCGCCAACTCGTTGCGGTATGTTTGCGTCAGCGTGTCGTTGTCGCCCAACAGTTCAAAAATAGCCAGCAGCACATTGCGTGGCTCGCCCTTGCGATACCGCTTGTTTTGCCGCAGCACCTCAATCAGCCCGTCCATGGCCGCCTCAAAGTTGCTGCGCCGCAGCAGCCGTGCCGACTGCCGATATTGCACCTCAATCGGCTCAAATTCATCAGGGTCTACCCCATCATCATCGTCCGTGCTAACGCGGCAGAGGAAGTTAGCCAGCGGCATCAGCCGCTGGGCTTGCAGCAGGGCAGGGCCATCGGTGCTGTTTTCCAAAAGGGCAATGGCCTCGCACCCTACGCCCTGCGCCAGCAGCGCTCGCGCCAGCAGCAGCCCGGCACCGGGATAGGTGGGAAAATCTTCAATGAATTCACGCAAGAACTCTTCTGCCTCGCCCCAATGGTGGGTAGCAAGCAAGCTTTTGGCCTCAGTAAAGGCGTCGTCTACCTCGCTGGGAATCAGCTTTTCAATAAATTGGCGTACTCGGGGTTCAGGTAATGCGCCCACAAATTCCCCAACAATTTCGCCGTTGAGGAATGCTTTAACGGCCGGTATTCCCTGCACCTGAAACTGCATCGAGATACGCGGGTTGTTGTCTACATTTACCTTTGCTAGAACAAAATCAAGATTGGGATCGGCCGCCAGCCGCTCCAGAACGGGGCCAAGCATCCGACAGGGGCCACACCAGGGTGCCCAAAAGTCAACCACGACCGGCACTTCAAAGGATCGCTCAATCACTTCTGCGTCAAACGTTTCCTCGGAGACATCAATGATGTTATCAAGTTCAGCCATTGGGTTCACCTCGCTTAGAGATTTGGAACCGACGACCCTGTGGTTCGTGGTTCCATAGGTTGACGAGCATCGTCAACAGATTAGCGGGTATTGTAGCACGGTTAGGAAAAGGGTGTGTAAGATGTTCATAAAAGTTTGGGGAGAGGGATTGGAGATTAGAGATTGGAGATTGGTGATTGGTGAGGGTTCATAATCTCCAATCTCCAATCTCTAACCAGCCAGTAATGTTTGCAGCAGGGATTCGCTCTGCATCACATTCCAGCAGCTAAGGTCGGCAAGGAGGTTAACCTGGGCGGGGGTGAGTTTAACGATGTCGAGCAGGTCTTCATCAACGGTGAGATAGTTGGGAAAATGGCGGAAGGGGCCGACGGGGAGAGGGTCATTGCCCAGTTTGATTTGCTTTTGCAGGGTGTCGGGAAGCTGCTGCTCCCAACTGGCAACGCGGTCGTTGTAGACCCAGCAAATGTCAACGTCCCAGCCGCCTGGCAACCCCCACCAGGCGTTGGCTTGCACCGTTTGGGTTTGGACGGTGACGAGGGGTAGCCCTTGTTTCTTTTGTGCTTGCAGGGCGGTGATGAGGGCTTGCCACGCCTGCTGGGTGAAGACGGTATTGTTGGGGTTGAGCTTGTTGGGGAAGCCAAAGAGGGGCGGCAGGAAGGCGTCTACTACGTCTTTGCCAGGGGGCTGGCTGGGGTCATAGCTGAGGCTGAGCTTGGTTTCGGAGTTGACGAAGACGATGATGCGGTTGATACCGCGCAGCAGAAGGGGGATGAGGCCGTAGTTTTCGATGTTGCCGCCGTCGCCAAAGGTGAAGGGGGTGGCATCTTGAAACTGGCCTTGATTAATCGGCCAGTAGGGTTGTTCGGGGTCGAGGGCGTTGGCGATGTGGAGTTTGTCGGCAATGGCGGCAAAGGCAGAACTGCTGATGCCGCTGGCATTGGTGAGAGAAAACGGCCGTTTTCCCCCCTCAACAGCCACCTGACACACACTGGGAAGTTGCGAGGGTTGGCACGGGCTGGTTGGAGCGCTGCCGCCAAAGGCAAATGGTTCCATATACCCCCCACCAATCGGCTGCGTTTGCCTTTGCCCGTGTTCCGATTGATAGGTGATGGTTTGGCCGTAGGGGACACCGATGTAGAGCGGTGTCATTTCAAAGCTGACGATCTTTTCCTGCGCAAAGGGAGCCAGGGCATCGGGGCCGAGTAGGGTGCCATTGATGAGCAGAAACGGCCGTTTTTTCCGCACCGTATAAAAGATTGCCCCTGCAAGCTGCGGGTTTCGCGCCACAATGTCGGCCACCGTGGCGGCATCAAGCGAAAAATAGGCCGGTTTATCGGTTTCGTGAAAGCCGAACGGGGCAAAAAAGACGCGCCCAACCCCTTCCAGCCACAGTTGGTCGGCTGGCACCCCTTCTTCCATCAGCTTAAGCAGGGTATCGCGTAGGCTGAGGGTGGCGGGAAAGCCTAGCCGTGAGGTGGGCAGTTGGTCGAGGTTGGTGTAGGTGATGTCGGCGGGGTTGGTGACCGGGCCAAGCAGGTCGTCATCGTCGTTGGCTCCGCTGCGGTAGTAGGTGTAGATGGTGGCAGCCCAGGAGCCACCAGAAACGGAGGAGATGTAGCCGATGCGGTCTATTAGTCCTAGGGCGTGCAGCCCGCGCAGTTGCCCAAAGGCGGCGGCCATGGCTCGCGCGCCGCCGCCGGAAAAACAAACGGCCGTTTTGCGCGGCGGCTGCGCTAAACTGTCTTCGGCAAAGATGTAGCTGGTGTTGTCGCTGATCCAAACGTTGGTCTGTAGGGTGGTTGTTGCCATTATCACTTTCTCCTGATTATGCGGTCGAATGGATAATGAGTGAGGCGGAGCAAGAATAGCGCAAAATGGAGAAAAAGCGATGATTCGGTTAAAGAGAGGATGGGAGGGACAAACGGCCGTTTGTCCCCACCACCCTCTAATCTGCTTTATCCGTTAGGAGGGCAGTTGAAATAACGCCACGGTGAGGGTTCTCCCACGTTGCCCGCCCCATCCACAGCGGCGACGCGCCAGCGATATGGATAGTAAGAGCCAACATCCAGCATATAGCTCGTTGCCGTTGTTTCTCCCTCGATCACGGATTGCCAACTGGTAATATACATTTCCGAAGTGACAAGATACACCCGAATCTTGCTGATGTCGCCCACTGGCTCCCAGCTCAGCGATGGCGGGCAGACGGCATAGCTT
>WBZL01001091.1_pt1 | contig 29217 bp, 17 predicted proteins | sample 5204291 | NCBI WGS metagenome assembly WBZL01 (sample SAMN12344345, study PRJNA552823) | activated sludge metagenome | biome: Activated sludge suspended growth; feature: Nitrification reactor; material: Wastewater; isolation source: activated sludge from nitrification reactor of wastewater...
CTACACCGACAAAAAGCAGTTGGCGTTCCTGTGGGTGGTTGACTTCCCGCTGTTTGAGGAGGAGATGGAGGAAGGCCACTACGCGCCCAGCCACCATATGTTTACTTCGCCCAAGCGGGAACACATTCCGCTGCTGGACACGGACCCCGGCCAGGTGTTGAGCGAGCAATATGACCTGGTGTGCAATGGGTTTGAAGTGGCGGGCGGCAGTATTCGTATTCACGAACGGCCGTTACAGCGCAAAATCATGGAACTCATCGGCTTTTCCTTTGAAGAAGCCAAAGCCCAGTTCGGCCACATGCTGGAAGCGTTTGAATATGGCGCACCACCCCACGGCGGCATCGCCCCCGGCATTGACCGCCTTGTGGCGCTGATGGCTGGTGAACCCAACATCCGTGAAGTAATGGCCTTCCCCAAAACCGCCCAGGCCACCGACCTCATGGCCGATGCCCCCTCCGAAGTGGCGCAACGCCAGCTAGATGACCTCAATCTGGCAATTGCTATCAAAGAAAAAAGGTAACTATTCAGGTCTACCTAAAAGCTACGAAAAAAGCGGGCTTACCAGAAAATGGTAAGTCCGCTTGAAAAAACACTCCTAACAAGTTGGTTAAGGGCAAGCGCATATTACCAGATACCGATCCGGCTTCTGCTTCTTGTTCTGCTTCTTCTGTTCAACAACAGCCGCAACCCAACACAACCCTGCTAAACGGGCTGCGTTTGTTGATATGCGGTTTTGTCTCTCTGCCAAACTGTTTTATCATCACAACGTTTGCCTAAAACCAAAGCACCCCACCGGTCGGGTGGGGCGCTTTTGATTCTCTCTCTTCTTCCCTACGCGAGGGCAAGTACAACCGGCCAAACACTATCTTGTGTCGGGAGTCTTCTTACCCTTCTTCTCCGCGTTTACGTGCAAAATCATCATAACGGGCGAAATTATAAACAGCGGGACAGGGAGTGTCAACATTGTTTTGATTGACATTTTCTATTGATTCTCTAATTAAATACGGCTTCGTAATAACGGCCGTTTCCATCCATCGCCACCGGCACCAAAAACAGCCCCGGCAATTCCCCCATCGTTGCGTGCGATAGCTCAAACATCATCTGCGGCAGCGCCAATTCGCGTGGTACACGAAATACAACCGAAAAAGGCTCCGTCCGTGCATTGTGTTCACGCCCCCACCCATCGGCCGGCCGCGCCCCCAGGCTCTGCACATCATGCAGCACCACATCCACCCACTCCGCCTCATTCAGCCGCAGCCGAAAAGTCTCCCCCACAAGAGGGGCAAATTGATCTCTCGTCAATTTATCAAGCATCTTGTATTCCTCAAGCTCCTTTATGCTACGTTATCACCTTTGCACCTCAGTATCCTTTGCTCATTCCAGGCTGTCAAGCTGTTTCCGCCATGCAGCCATTCATTTTGCTCAGTTGCTTGTCAATCTTAAAAAGTTCTGTATCCTTTTCACAATGACAGCCTGGCAAGCTGTCCCATCAAACGCTCAGGAGCCTCACCCTGTGCAACCTGTAGACAACAACTCAATCATTGTCTTTATTAGGCTGATCCAGAAAAGGAGATGCTTCGCCGGATATACCTTCATGAGTTTCACTCTACATCGTTGTTGATCATTTATATTTTCTGGTATTTGCGCTGTTTTATGACAGCATCAAGACCAGGTTAGCAAAGGACAAACATCATGACCGAACCATTTCTTGGGCAAATCAGCCTCTTTAGCTTTAACTTTCCCCCAAGGGGGTGGGCGCAATGCAACGGCCAACTGTTGCCAATTAACCAAAACCAAGCACTTTTTTCCCTTTTAGGCACCACCTATGGCGGCGACGGACGCACCACATTCGCTCTGCCAGATTTACGTTCGCGGGTGCCACTGCATATGGGGAACTCTCACCCATTAGGGCAAAGAGCGGGTGAGGAAAATCATACGCTTACCCTGAATGAGCTGCCCAATCATACGCACAGTGCGGTTGGCTCGTCGGCCGCTGCCGATTCACCGCTGTCGTCTGGCACGCTGCTGGGAACAACAACGGCCGTTAATATCTACAGCGACCCCAGCAACCTCGTTGCCATGTCCAGCAGCCAAATCGGCACCAACGGCGGCAGCCAGGCTCACCCCAACACCCAGCCCACCCTGGTGCTAAACTTCTGCATTGCCCTTGCCGGCATCTTCCCATCCCAGAACTAATCAAAGGAGATTACAATGTCTACTCCCTATGTTGGCGAAATTAGAATGTTTGGCGGCAACTTTGCCCCCGCAGGCTGGATGCTCTGTGACGGCAGCCTGCTGTCTATTAGCGAAAACGAAACCCTGTTTGCCCTCATTGGCACCACCTACGGCGGCGACGGGATGGAGACCTTTGCGCTACCCGACCTGCGCGGTCGTATTCCTGCCCACATGGGTGCAGGCCCTGGCCTTTCCACCTATACCCTGGGTGAATCCTTTGGCAGCGAGGAAGTCACGCTGACAAACCAGCAAATGCCCGGCCACAGCCACACGATGATGGCTTCCACCAATCTTGGCGGCCGCACCAGCCCCACGGGCAACGTGGTGGCTCGCAGCACCAATGCTGATATTTACAGTGGGGATGCGTCAAATGGGGCAATGGCAGGAACGGCCGTTTCCACCACAGGCGGCTCCCAACCCCACAACAACCTCATGCCCACCCTCTGCGTCAACTTCATCATCAGCCTCTACGGCATTTTTCCATCCCGAGGCTGATAACCACAAGGAACCTTATCATGAGCGACCCATTTGTAGCAGAAATACGTATCTTCGCCGGCAACTTCGCCCCCCGTGGCTGGGCCTTTTGCAACGGCCAACTCATGCCCATTAGACAAAACACCGCCCTCTTCTCCCTTCTCGGCACCACCTACGGCGGCAACGGAAGAGATAACTTCGCCCTGCCCAACCTGCAAGGGCGCGTCCCCATGCACCCCGGCCAAGGCCCCGGCCTCAGTTGGTACGAGTTAGGGGAAACGACAGGCAACGAAACCGTCACCCTGCTCACCTCTGAAATGCCGGCCCACAACCACGCCGTCAACGTCAACACCCGCCCCGGCGACCTGGCCGACCCCACCGGCCACACCCTCGCCCGCTCCGGCGGTCCCAACGTCTACCAAACCAACGCCAGCCAAAATCAGACTGCAATGGCCGGCAATACACTGTCAGCAACAGGCGGCTCGCAACCCCACAACAACATGCAGCCCTACCTTACGCTCAACTTCATCATCGCCCTTCAGGGCATTTTCCCGCCTCGTTCTTAACCAGTAAACAGTAATCGGTAATCGGTAATCAGTCCTGTAACCGATTACTGTTTACCGATTACTGTTTACCGATTACTGTTTACCGATTACTGTTCCCCCCCCCCTCTCCCCCAACTGGTCACGTTTTGGTCACGATAGCGTGATATTCTAGTGTCAGCCTTTATGAAAACAAGGCTGATTGCCCTTTTCACGTTGGCAATCCCGTTATCATGTTGCCGCAGCCTGGCTCGGCACCCAATCAATTAACAAGGAAAGAACTATGGATAGCCTCACATCCACTCTCTCCCCCCAAACAACACCCCATACAACCACCCGACCTGCCACCAGTCAAGATGACCCCTTCCTTCTTGAGCTATATAAAACCATGCGTGCTTGGGAAATGGCGCAGGTAGACTGGAGCGAAAGCGAAAAAGACACATTTTTGCAGCAGCAGTTCAACGCCCAACAAACTCACTACCTGCAAGCCTTCCCCAATGCCACCCACGACATCATCTTGCAAAACGGCCAGCCCATTGGACGCATTTATGTAGACCATAACCCCACCGAAATTCGGCTGCTCGACATTGTGCTATTACCAGAAAAGCGCAACCAGGGCATTGGCGCAGCTTACCTCCAAACTTTGCAGCAAGCAGCCGGGCAAGCCAATATTCCACTGCGCTTTTACGTCTGGCAGCTTAACCACGCTGCCCAACGCTTTTATCAGCGGCACGGTTGTCGCGTCGTAGAAGAGGTTGGGGCCTATATTCTTATGGAATGGCGGCCTCTGCAAAGCACATAGAGCAGCTACCGGCAATTGCCAGCAGATAATGGCTTCGTTTTGCCGTCCACCGTAGGACAAGTTTGCAAACTTGTCCTACAAATTCAGAGGAGGTGATGCGCTTATCTAGAAAACCAGGGAAAAGTTGCTTGGCAGCAAATGCCCAAGCCTTACTACAACATTAACCACAATTACTGACAAGGAGAAATTCTCATGAGCGAACCCTTTTTAGCCGAAATTCGCATGGTCGGCTTCAATTTTGCCCCGCGTGGCTGGGCCTTTTGTGACGGCCAGGTCTTGCAGATTATGCAAAATCAATCCCTCTATTCGCTGCTTGGCACCACCTATGGTGGCGACGGCCGCACCACTTTTGCCCTGCCCGATTTACGCGGGCGCACCCCCATTCACGTTGGGCAAAGTGATAGCGGCCATTTCCATAATCTGGGGGAAAGAGGCGGCGAGGAAAACCACACCCTGATTGGCACTGAAATGCCTTCGCACACCCACAGCCTGTTAGCCTCAACGACAACGGCCGACTCGCCTATAGCCGCCAGCCAGGTGATGGCAGCAACAGATGCTGTGAATATCTACGATGATAGCAGCAACAATCTCGTCAACATGAACAGCAGCGAAATTACCAGTACCGGTGGCAGTCAGGCGCATAACAACATGATGCCTACGCTGGTCGTCAATTTTTGCATTGCCTTGCAGGGTTTGTTCCCCTCGCGGAACTAAAGCCAGGTTTCGGAAGTCCGGAATCTGATTGGAGAAGATCATGTCAGAACCATTTGTCGGCGAAATTCGCATGTTTGCCGGAAATTTTGCTCCCCGTGGCTGGGCCTTTTGCGACGGCCAACTATTGGCTACTTCACAAAATGATGCCCTGTTTTCCCTGCTTGGCACTATTTATGGCGGCGATGGCAACACCACCTTTGGCTTGCCCGATATGCGCGGCCGGGTTCCCGTCCATGCGGGTACAGGCCCTGGGTTATCAAGCCGCCGGTTGGGACAAAAGTTAGGTACAGAAAACGAAACGCTTTCGGTGCAGCAAATTCCCGGCCATTCGCACCAACTGCGTGCTTCGGGCAACATTGCCAGCCGTACCAGCCCCCAAAACAACCTGCTGGGCAAATCCACCAATGCTGATCTTTATACGGGGGATACACCTGACGGGATGATGGCAGGAACGGCCGTTAACAACACCGGCGGCTCCCAATCCCACAGCAACCTACAGCCCTACCTCTGCCTCAACTTCATCATCTCCCTCATCGGCATCTACCCATCCCGCAGCTAATTATCAGGCTAGAACGCAGATTCGCGCTTAGTAAGCACATCAGGCCAATCTGCGCCCCATTTCAGGAGAAACCATGTCCGAACCATTTGTCGCTGAAGTTCGTATTTTTGCGGGCAACTTTGCCCCCCGTGGCTGGGCCTTCTGCGACGGCCAGCTCTTGCCCATATCCCAAAACACCGCCCTCTTTTCCCTCATTGGCAACACCTACGGTGGCGACGGCCGCACCACCACCGCCCTACCCGACCTGCGCGGTCGCGCCCCCATGCACCCCGGTAGTGGCCCCGGCCTCACCAGTCGCCGCCTGGGTCAGCGCGGCGGCAACGACAGCATCACCCTCACCGAATCGCAGCTACCCAACCATGACCACAACGCCCAGGCCTACGCCCGCCCCGGCGACCTGGCCGACCCCACCAACCGCTTCCTGGCTCGCTCCAGTGGCCCCAACACCTACCAAAGCGACACCACCAATAACCTGACCACGATGAACAGTGCCGCTCTCGCCCCCGCTGGTGGCTCGCAATCCCACAACAACCTGCAGCCCTTCCTCACCCTCAACTTCATCATCGCCCTCGTCGGCCTCTACCCATCCCGCTCCTAAAACAGTAATCAGTGAACAGTAATCAGTGTAAGGCATCTCACAAGCCAACTGATTACCGATTACTGTTCACCGATTACCGTACGCGAAGCGGTCGTGAAACGACATTCTCCCAAACTGGTCACGATTTGGTCACGATGCTCTTCTACAATACAAAAGTCTAATGACAATGCCTCTCAGCAAGAATGGCAAACGAGTGAGGCACCTCGCCCAACTTGCTGAGAGGTTTCTCTAATCATGAAAAATGATGATGCTTGTAAGCGAAAAGGAAAGAAACGGCCGTTATCCTACCATAGCCTCACTCAAGCGATCTGGCACTTACCAGATGGCAGCCTTTCATTTAACGCTTACACAGGGAGCTGAGTGATGGACAAACCAGAAAGCTAAACAACAACCAAAACAACCCCAGGCATTGGTCAACCAATGCTTGTTTTGCGTTCACAAAATACCTTCGGTGTGGCTCACACGCAAACCTTCCATACACCCCATCCCCGAAGGCAGGACAATAACCGTTTCACATTTTTTAAGCGGCTCATTCAGCCCAAAGCTGGAGCCAAAGAGGAGCAAAGCGTGAATCCACACCCTAACAAACCCTATACCCCAAGAAGACAACTGCTCTTGCCAGTTGCCCTGCTGCTAATCTTGTTTGCCATTAGTAGCCGGTTTGTCGGCCAGGCCAGCAGTGCCCCTGTCGTCACCGCCAACAAAACCGATGCCCTACAAACCGATGCCGACAGCAGCGGTGGCCTCACCCCCGGTGACACCATCCGCTACACCACCGTCATCAACAACAGCGGCACCGACCCCGCCACCGGGGTCTCCTTCAGCGACACCATAGACAGCGGCACTACCCTTAGCGGTTCTGCCCACGTCTCCCCCATCGCCTTCGACGACAGCTACAGTTCCCTCGGCAACGTCGGCATCACCGTTCCCGCTGCCAACGGCGTACTGGCGAATGATGTAGATCCAGATAGCTTTAGCTCACTGAGCGTTGTGCCAGCGGCTGGTGCCTCAGCCCATGGTGCTTTTTCCATCAACGCCAATGGGGGCTTCTCCTACGCATCATTACGAGGATATGAAGGCCCCGACAGCTTCACCTACACCCTCACCGATAATGACCCACTCACCCCCAATGCTACCGGAACAGTCAACATTACGGTAAATGAGGTCATCTGGTTTATTGACAATAGCCAGCCAACGCAAGGGACAGGTGTAATGAGCAATCCCTTTAACAGTTTAGATGGTGCGAATGGATACAACGCCAATGCGCCTGATGAGACAGGTGACATCATCTTTATCTACAGCGGCAGCGGCACCTATGGCGGCGGCATTGCCCTCCTCAACAACCAAATACTCATCGGCCAAGGTGCTTCGGCGTCTATTGCTGCCATTGCCGGCATCACCGTTCCGCCCTTTAGCAACACCCTCCCCAGCACGGGCGGTAGCCGCCCCACCGTTGGCAACACCAGCGGCAACGTTGTCACGCTATCCAACGGCACCAACACCGTGCGCGGCCTCAACATCAACCAAACCAACGGCATTGGGTTATTTGGCAGCAGCTTCTCCATCCAAACCATCAGTGAAATGAATATCGCCGGTTCCACCAAAGCCGTAGACATCAGCGACGGTAGCATTCTCAACCTGACCTTGGGACAGGTGCAGGTCACTGGCTCCAGCAACGGTGGTGTCCGCCTGCAAAGCACCGGCGGCTCCTCCAACCTGTCTAATGTCAACATCACAACCACAGGCGGCACTGGCTTCCTGGCTAGAAACAGCGGCAATTTAACCATTGCTGGCAACAGCAACACCATCGCCAGCACCAATGGCACCGGTGTTGATATCCGCGACCTAACCATTGCCGCCAACATTATCTTCCAAAGCGTGGGAGCCACCAATGGCACCGTTGGTATCAACCTTGATAATACCGGCAGCAGCGGCAGCTTCACCGTCAACGGCGGCACCCTCAGCGGCCACAGCAGCGATGGCATCAAGCTCAACAATGTCCCCGGCGGGGCCAGCTTCAACAACATGACGGTTGACCAAAGCGGCAAAAGCGATGCTGACGGGGTGGATGCGACTTCTGTCACTGGCCTCAGCTTCAACGGCACAACAACTACAGCCGGGTCGGGTAATGCCTACGCCCTGCTGGGAAGCACCATCCGCAACCTCACCGCCACCAACACCGTTTTTGACGGCGGCAACGGCAGTGCCGTCGCCAACATTGACGGCGTAAAAATCACCAACCTGCTTGGAACCAACACCCTCACCGGTGTCACCGTGCGCGATGGCAAAGACATCAACATGCTGGTTGACAACAGCACCAATGGCGGCAGCCTGGACACGCTCACCATTTCCGGATCCACCTTTACCAAAAACATCGCCGGGGACAACCTGCAAATCCGCACCAGCGGCACCGCCAATCTCAAGGTTGTGGTGCAAAACAATGGTGGCACCAACTCCGCTTTTAGCGGCGCCGTCACCGACTCTATTGACTTCCAGGCCAATGGCGGCACTTTGCAGGGCATTGTCACTGGCTCTACCTTCACAGGTAATCTGGGCAACGTGGTCAACATGTCAGCGGCCAACAGCGGCCACCTGATCGCCCGCGTCCATAATCTCAGCAACTTAACCAGCTCTGGCTCCAACGTCATCAATACCATTGCCTTTGACAATTCCACCATTGAAGCGACAGTCGAAAACAACACCATCACCAGCCACCCGCAGGGGGCCGGTATTCGCTTTATTCTGGAAGGCAACGGCACTGTGAAAGCCAAAGCCAGCGGCAACACCATCAGCGGCGCCACCCAATCCTGGGGAATCATTGCCCAGCCACGGGCGGGCAACGGCCGTTTAGACCTCACCCTCAACAACAACATCATCACCAACACTGGTGCCAATGCCCTCGACGGTATTGAAGTCACCTCTGGCTCAAGTGATGGAGGCGATACCAATGTCGTGTGCCTCAATATGTTTAGCAACACCAGCAGCAGCACCGATGCAGCGCTTGATGGGTACTTTCTCCGCCACCGCACTGGCACCACCTTCTTCTTGCAAGATTTCCCCAGCGGCACGGCTGCCAACTGGGTGACAACGACCAAAAGCAACACTGGCTCAGTGTTTACCAGCGGCACCTTTACCAACGCCACATCGGCCTGTGCCACGCCCACCGTGCCAACGGCCAGCGTGTCAACCAACAGCGTTGTGGACAGCGGGCTTCATCGCGCCCCCCTTGCCGACATAGCACCACTGAGCATCACGAACGTTGCTTCTACCATCGTTTGGGACAACAACGACAACCTGGTTATTGCCAGCAAAGACGTTCACGCCAGCAAAGCGGTTGCTCCCCCCCCTGCGGCCGATGTTGAAGTGACTATCGGCACGCTGCCGGCCGGAAAAAGCGTCACCATCGTCTTTGATGTCACCGTCAACAGCATTACCGAGGTCAGCGACCTCAAGGCGCAGGTTTGTAACCAGGGTACCGTCAGCGGCACCGGCTTTAGCAACGTCCTCACCGACGACCCCGATGTGGGCGGCAGCAGCAACCCCACCTGCACCACCTTCCAAACCGGGACTATCAACATTGTCAAAGATGCGTCTCCTAATGGCAGCCAAACCTTTGGCTTTGCTTCGCCAGGCTTGTCACCGACCAGCTTTACCCTCGATGACAATGGCAATAACGGGGATACTTATTCTAATACCCAGGCGTTTACTGCCGCCCCAGGCCAATACGCGGTCAGCGAAAACGACCCCTCAGCTACAGGCTACACGCTCACAGGCCTCGATTGTAATGATGATGCCAGCAGCGTCGCCAGCGGCGAGAACACGGGAACCCGCACGGCAACCATTAACCTTGAACCAAACGAAACGGTGACCTGTACCTTTACCAATACAGTTGCGCCAGAGCCGGATAACTATCCGACTAACTTTGCGGCAACGGCCGTTAGTCACACCCAAATCACGACGACATGGACTGACTCAACAGGCACCAATTTACCTGATGGTTATCTTGTCATGTGCAGCGAGACCAACAGCTTTACCGACCCAGTGGATCTCACAGCGCAAAGTGACGACACCGCCTGCGCCGATGGCACTGGCGTGCAAAATGTGGCTCATGGCTCTGGTGGTTCGGTGGCCTGGCCAGGGCTGGATCCTAACACAACCTACTACTTCAAGATCTACCCCTACAGCAACAGTAGCACGAGCATTGATTATAAAACCGATGCCACACCACCCACGGCCAATGCCACCACCTTGCAGACACCCGGCACCATCACGTATCAAAAGGCCGTGACCCAAGGAGACCCCAACAATCCCAATCAAGGCTTTACCCTCAACATTCGTCGCCCCGACGGTTCAATTATATCGGGGTTGTCCGATGTGAAGCCAGGGACAGGGCCATGGGGCGATGGCGGCTTAACGCCGGGACTGACCTATACGGTGCATGAAGTCAGCATTCCCGCCGGCTGGCGGCTCGACAATATTACCTGCGTTGATACCGTTGCCAGTTCGACTTTTGGCACCTTTACGTTGGGGGACACCTCGATAGAGGTGACACTCGCCCCCGGTGGTGATGTTGTCTGTACCTTCACCAACAGCTTTGATATAACGGACCCAGTCATTACGGTGCCGTCCAATGTGACGGTGGAAGCCCCCGCCGACACCACTCCAAGCAGCACCGGCACGGCCACGGCGACCGACGACAGGGACACCAGCCCAACCATCTCCTTTAGCGACGTGGTTACGGCCGGCAACTGTGCGGGCAACTTCGTCATTACGCGCACGTGGACAGCGACCGACGATGCCGGGAACCAGGATTCAGCGGATCAAACCATCACTTCACGAGACACCACAGTTCCCAACCTGACCGTGCCAGCCAATGTCCAAATCAACGCCGGTGACTCTACAAATCCCAGCAACACAGGAACGGCCACGGCAACGGACGCTGGCAGCGGCCCACCCACCATCACCTTTAGCGACAGCCAAGTTGGCACGGTCATTACCCGCACCTGGACAGCCACCGACGGCTGTGGCAACTTTGCTTCCGCTAATCAAACCATCACCATTATCAGCGATGTTGACCTCGAAATCACCATCAGCGAAAGCACAGACCCCGTCGTCGCTGGCTCCAACGCTGGCAGCGGCAATGGCAACGACAACCTCGTCCACACCATCACCGTCAAGAATAACGGCCCCTCCACGGCTACCAACATCGTGATCCAATTTGGCGCCAACACCTTGACAGCACCATCAGCTGGCAGCTTCTCCGTGGGCAACAACCTGCCCCCCAACGACCCCAACCAGTGGGGGATTCCCAGCCTGGCTTCTGGAGATTCAGCAACCATGACGCTAACGTGGGATGTGGGAGCAGGATATAGCGATTCCAACCCCATCTTCTCCGATGCCTTCGTGCAGTCCGTAGACCAAACGGACACGGACGACAGTAACAACAGCGACAACGAAGGCAGCAGCGTCGTTTACGATGTGGATCTGACGCTAACGAAAGAGGACGGTGGGGTGATGGCTGCCCCTGGCGATGTCCTGGTCTATCATTTGTCTGTGCAAAACAGCGGTGCCACCGCTGCCCTTAACACCATCTTCAGGGAGACGGTGCCTGCTAACACCAGCTTCAACGCCGCCAGCAGCACCGCCGGCTGGAGCTGTAGCGATGGCGACCCGGCCGGCACCGTTTGTACCCTGAACGCTGGCACGGTTGCTGGCAATGGCGATGACGCAGCCGTCAACTTCGCCGTCAACGTGCTGCCCTCAGCCTATCCCGGCGTCATCGTCAACAGTGCCTCCGTTAGTGCAAACAATAGCAGTACGGCCGGCGCCAGCAGCCGCACCGCCACCGCCCTGATCTACCTCAGCAGCGAGGACACCGCCAGCATTGACGGGCTGTCCTACGCTGACGAGGACATCATCGTCCACAACCCGGCCGACGGCAGTTGGGCAATGTACTTCGATGGCTCCGATGTGGGCATCACCGACGATGTGTATGGCTTTATCATCCTCAGCGATGGCTCCATCCTGATGGCGTTCAAGAACCCGATCAACGTTCCTGGCGTGGGCAGCGTGACGCGCAACGATGTGGTGCAGTTCTTCCCGGCCAGCCTGGGCGCAAACACCACCGGCACCTTTGCCCTCATTTTCGACGGGTCTGATGTGAGCTTCACGGCCGACGGCGAGGATATTGATGCGGTGGGGGTGACGGCCGATGGGCGACTTGTTCTTTCCACCACCGGCTCCTGGAGCGTTCCGGCTACCGGTGGCGGCACCATCAGCGGCAGCGATGAAGATCTCTTTATCTTCAACGCTACCAGCCTGGGTTTGCACACCACCGGCACCTTTGAACTGCTCTATGACGGCAGTGACGTGGATATGAGCAGTGAGGATGTCAATGGCACCTGGATTGACCCGACCAACGGCGACATCTATCTGACAACCACCGGTGACTTTAGCGCAGGCGGCTTGACGGGCAAGGACGAAGACATCTTCCGCTTTGTTCCGTCGTCGCTGGGCAACAGCACCACTGGCAGCTATGGGCCAATTCTGTTTGACGGTTCGACGGTTGGCTTCACCCGCCGCGTCACCGACTTTAGCATTGATGATAATGCACCGCTGCTGGCTGTTAGCCCACCGCCGCAGTCAGATAATGCTGACCTGAGCGTGACGCTGAGTGATGACAACGACCCGGTAACGGTGGGCGACACCGTGAACTACACGGTCAACGTCCACAACGGCGGGCCAGATGCGGCACAGAACAGCACTGTCCACGTTGTGCTGGACAGCCAGGTCGTAGTGCAAGGCTACAGCAGCAACGTTGGCTCGTGCAGCGACAGCCTCAACTTTAGCACGGGGCAAACAGAAATTAACTGTTCGCTGGGGACGTTGGGCAACGGTGCCAACGCCACCATCAGCATTGAAACGCAGGCGACCTCGACGGGTGTCGCCAACCACAGCGCCAGCGTGGGCAGCGACACGGCCGATGGCACGAGTGGCAACAACAGCGTGGCTGAAACAACGACCATCAACAGCGGTGGCGGCGGCCAGACGGGCAACATCATCTACATCAGTGCCACGGGCAGTGGCTCCGTGGGCGGGGTGCGCTATGAGGATGAGGACATCCTGGCCTACTATCCCGACAGCAACACCTGGGCGATGTTCTTTGACGGTTCGCTGCAAGGGTTCACCCGCGACATTAACGCTTTCCACATCACCGACAATGGCAGCATCTACATGAGCTTTGACGGTGAGGTGACGATCCCGGATGCGGGGGCGGTGACGAGACAGGATATTGTCTTCTACGACAGCACGACCGGCATCTTTAGCCTCTTCTTCGATGGCTCTGCCCATGACTTGACGAGCAGCGACGAAAACATTGACGGGCTGTGGGTCTCTTCCGTGTTGCCCATCTTTGCTGTCTCTACCACTGGCACGGCCAGGGTGAACGGCAGCAGTCTGGAAGTGCGGGATGAAGATGTGATGATCTTCAACATGAGTACCGGGACGTGGACGATGGGGGTTAACAACTCGGCTGTCGGCTACACGGGTGACGTGGATGCGCTGTTCCATACCGGCAGCGACTTCTATTTCTCGATCAACGACAGCTTCTCGGCGGTGGGTGCAGAGCGGCAGGATATGTTTATCCTGCACGCAACGGCCATTGGTGAGAACACCACAGGAACCTTTGGACCCGGCTTGTTCTTTGATGCTTCGGCCGTGGGCTTCTCTGGCGATGTGGACGGGCTGCATGTGACGATGAATCCATAAAGTAATAGCCCTATGAGCCTGACAAACGGCCGTTAATCGTTTGTCAGGCTCTTGGCTTTGGTTAAGGGGATGGGGACACCCCTGCCTGTTGAGGGCAGGGTGTTTTCGCTTATACGGGAGCAACATATGAATCGAACAAAAACTAGATACAATCCGTGAATCAACAAATCTTTACTTGGCAGCATTCCTCCTGGGACGTTTGGCAAGCGTCCTTTTGGAAATGCCCGGTTGTTAAGATTAGCTTGTTTGTGGGCAGATACAGTGGCGACAGACAAGCTGGCTGAAAATAGTCTGAATAATAATGAGGAGCAATACAATGAAAAAAATGACGCAGATAATTTGGACTTTCTTATTGGCATTGGTGTTGGTGCAAACGGCACCGGTTTATGCGGCACAGTTGACGGTTGATAACGGCGACCCCGGCTGTAGTGACGCGGGCGGCAACCCATTTTGTACAATTCAGGCGGCTGTTGATGCGGCAGCCGCCAATGATGAGATTATAGTGAGAGAGGGCGTTTACAATGAGTTGGTGACTATTGGCACGGCCGGCTTAACCTTACGCTCGGAAAATGCAGTGATTGATGGCACGGGTCTGACGGGCGACTTGGTCAGCACTTACGCCAACAATGTAACGATAGATGGTTTTGAGCTTCGCAACGGTTCAAACGCAGGTATTGTGGGGGGCTATTTCAACGGCCTACACGTTCTCAACAATTACATCCACAATACGGTCTACATTGGCATATTCTTTTTTCATGCCCCAAACGCAACCATCGAATATAACCGTGTGCTGCATACAGGGTCTAATGGCATTGATGTTATCGGTGATGCTTCCGACAATGTGACCATCCAATACAATGAGGTTGGCTACACAGGCAGCGGCGATACCGGGATTGACGCACGTGATGGAGACAATATCAATATAAATGACAATGTTGTCTACAATAGTGGCGACGGCATATTCCTGGCTAATGCGAGCAATAGCACCATTCAAAACAACATTTCTATCAACAGCTTTTTTGATGGTATTGTTGTTGGTAGCAATACGAACATCACCGTTAGCAACAACCGCAGCATCAACAACGGGCAAAGAGGGCTGGCTATTTTGAACAGCAGTAGTGGTGTTCAGGTTGAAAACAACATCATTGATGGCAATGGAGATGGTGGCCCTAATACTGGGGGTCTATTTGTCTTTGGTAGCACAGGAACCTTTGCCAACAACGTCTGCCGTGGCAATTTCGGTGCCGACACCAATACTGTGGGTGCCTGTGTCAATATTAGCGAAGCACCTAACCCTGATATCTGCAATGTTGGCTCGGCGACAAGCATCATTCACGGCACGAATGGCAATGATAAACTCGTAGGCACGCCCGGCAATGACATCATCTTTGGCTATGGCGGCAACGACCGTATTGACGGGATGGGTGGCGACGACTGTCTCATTGGTGGTCCAGGCAACGATCAGCTCTTTGGCAGCGACGGCAAAGATATTTTGTGGGGTGGTGAACTCGATAACGGCACCCTCTATACCAGCGGTGATCGTGACAAGCTCTATGGTGGCGACAACAATGATAACTTGTATGGCGGCGGCGACCGCGACCGTCTACAGGGTGATAACGGTATTGACTACCTTTCTGGCGGCGATGACCGCGACAGCCTGTATGGCAATGATGGCGATGATCAGATGGACGGGAGCAACGACCGCGATATGCTTGATGGTGGTAAGGGGAATGATTTCCTTGCTGGCGGTGGTGAAAAAGACCGGCTGGATGGCAAAGACGGTCACGATACGATGTATGGCGGCGACGGCGATGATACGATGGTCGGCCACGACGGTCACGACTCCATGTTTGGCGGCAGCGGCCGCGACAACATGCGTGGCGACGATGGCAACGATATGATGTATGGGGAAGCGGGGGATGACCGGCTGTACGGCCGGCAGGATAATGATCTCCTCAATGGCGGCGGCGACAACGATCAGCTTGACGGCAGCGCGGGGTTCGACACTTGCATAGATGGGGAGAAGTTGAAGAGTTGTGAACTGTAAGCGGTAGTTGGTTATTGGTTATCGGTTAACGGCCGTTTTTCCTCATCCTCTCCTGGGTGGGGCAAAACGGCCGTTTTTTCTTGCCACCCCAAACATCAAATCCCGCGATGCCGCCGCCCGTGAGCGGGGCAGTCTGGATACCCCACGTCCCAATTGCCTAATTAGGTGACCCAAATAGGTAAGCAATATAGGTAAGTTGCCGATGTACCCAGCACACAGGTTTTGTAGACTGGTGCTAATTCATTTTCGTTCATGGCAGCTTCACAGCGACAACATGCTTTAACGGCCGTTTCCCGCATTTACCGTTTGCAAGTTGAGAAAAACGGCCGTTATGAAACAAAGCGGCAGCCGCCCACAGCGGGTCTGCCACCAACCAACAGGAGGTCATCTATGACTGGCAAACTTTATCAACACACATTATTCGTATTAACCCTTTTCGGGCTGCTGCTGCTGGTACCCTTGCAGATAGCCAGCGCCGCCCCCGGCGACATCGAGCGCGTTTCCGTGGACAGCAGCGGCAGCGAGGGGAATGGTGCCAGCGGTCGCTCCAGCATCAGCAGCGACGGCCGTTTTGTCGCCTTCGAGTCCGCTGCCAGCAACCTCGTCAGCGGCGACACCAATGGTACTCAAGACATCTTTGTCCACGACCGGCAAACGGCCACAACCAGCCGCGTCTCCGTCAGCAGCAGCGGCATTCAGGGGAATAACCTCAGCGAGACCCCCAGCATCAGCAGCGACGGCCGTTTTGTCGCCTTCGCCTCCCATGCCAGTAACCTCGTCAGTGGCGACAACAATGGTAATCAAGACATCTTTGTCCACGACCGGCAAACGGGAACGACCAGCCGCGTCTCGGTGGACAGCAGCGGCAGCGAGGGGAATAATAGAAGCGAGTTCCCCAGCATCAGCAGCGACGGCCGTTTTGTTGCCTTCCACTCCATTGCCAGCAACCTTGTCAGCGATGACACCAATGTCACCGGCGACATCTTTGTCCACGACCGACAAACGGGAACAACCAGCCGCGTCTCCGTGGACAGCAGCGGCAGCGAGGGGAATGGCCGCAGCTCTTTCCCCAGCATCAGCAGCGACGGCCGTTTTGTCGCCTTCGACTCCCATGCCAGTAACCTCGTCAGTGGCGACAACAATAGTAGTCAAGACATCTTTGTCCACGACCGGCAAACGGGAACGACCAGCCGCGTCTCCGTGGGCAGCAGCGGCAGCGAGGGGAATGGCGGCAGCAGTTTCCCCAGCATCAGCGGCGACGGCCGTTTTGTCGCCTTCTTCTCCTTAGCCAGCAACCTCGTCAGCGGCGACACCAATGGCACTTTCGATGGCTTTGTCCACGACCGGCAAACGGGAACGACCAGCCGCGTCTCGGTGGACAGCAGCGGCAGCGAGGGGAATAGCAGCAGCTTCGCCGCCAGCATCAGCAACGACGGCCGTTTTATCACTTTCTACTCCACTGCCAGCAACCTCGTCAGCGGCGACACCAATGGCACTTTTGATGTCTTTGTCCACGACCGACAAACGGGAACGACCAGCCGCGTCTCTGTGGACAGCAGTGGCAGCGAGGGGAATAGCGCCAGCAATAGACCCAGCATCAGCAGCGACGGCCGTTTTGTCGCCTTCTACTCCGATGCCAGCAACCTCGTCAGCGGCGACAGCAATGGCCAGCGCGACGTCTTTGTGGCTGAACAAGCCGTCACCGTCCCGCCTGCCAGTTGTGACCTCGCTTCCGGGTTCAACGTCATCTACGGTACGCCCGGCAATGATAAAATCCAGGGGACACCCGGCAATGACCTCATCATTGGCTATGGCGGCAACGACCGGCTGGAAGGGATGGGCGGCAACGACTGCCTGATTGGTGGCCCCGGTAACGACCAGCTCTATGGCGATGAGGGCAATGACATCCTCTGGGGTGGCGAAGCCGACAACGCCACCAGCTACGACAGCAAAGACCGCGACAAGCTCTATGGCAACGACGGCGACGACGAAATGCACGGCGGCGGCGACAAGGATCGGCTGGACGGCAACGACGGCGACGACATGATGTACGGCGACGATGGCGACGACACCATGGTCGGCCACGACGACAACGACACGCTATATGGCGGCAACGGCCGCGACAACATGCGCGGCGACGATGGCAATGACACCATGTATGGCGAGGCGGGGGATGATCGGCTCTATGGTCGCCAAGGCGACGACACCCTCGACGGTGGCGACGACAATGACCAGCTTGACGGCAGCGCGGGGACGGATTCCTGTGTGGCGGGGGAGAAGTTGAAGGGGTGTGAAGCGTAAACGGTAGTCAGTAAACGGTAATCAGTAAACGGTGACTGATTACTGTTTACTGATGACTGATTACTAGTTGCACAAGTGCCAGGCAGTTTGAACCTGCCTGGCACATTTGGCAGAAAAATAGGGGGGAGAAAACGGCCGTTTTCCCCCCCCTCCCCCCCCACCTGGTCGCGTTCTGGTCACGTTCCAATGCTAAACTGCGACAATAAAAGCAACCCCAGCTATACTTCGGAATGAGGATCTAATAACTTGTGCATTGCAGGTATCGCGTTATTTGTTATTGGTTATTATCTACTCGGATAATAACCAATAACCAATAACAAATAACAAATCTCATGGCGTAAGTTAATTAATTCTCGTTCCTTAACGAATCTCATCCCCATAGCCGCTGCGGGTAACAAACAACGAGATTAGCGCAGGTAAAGCCAGGGGTTTTAGGCAGCCCCGCAAAACCAAAAAAGCCCCTTTGTTCTTCATTCCAACAGGAGAAAATAATGATAGCCAAACATGACCAACCCAAATTGTCCTTGATAGCCCTTTTGGGGCTGCTGCTGCCTATCACCCTGCAGATCGCCAGTGCCGCGCCCGGCAGCCTCACCCGCATCTCCGTAAACAGCAGCGGGGTCGAGGGCAATGGCGAGAGCTATAACCCCAGAATCAGCAGCAACGGCCGTTTTATCACCTTCACCTCCAACGCCACCAACCTTGTTCCCAACGACACCAACAACAACGGCGACGTTTTTGTGGCTGAACAAATCGGCAGCCCCACTCGAATCTACCTGCCCATTCTCACCCACACAGCCAACCGCTCGTGAGACAGCGCAGGAGGTGGCAATTTAGAAGTTCAACTTCTCTCAGAAGTTGAACTTCGGAAAAAGAAATGGGTTCTTCAGGAATTCAGGGGGTTGACAATTTATTACGTATTGCGTAAAACAGCTTGAATACGCAATACGTAATACGTAATACGCCTGAAACCCCACGAAATCCCAAAGACCCAGAAAATGAGGAGATATTTGATGATTCGCAAACTTTATGATGGCAAACTGTCGTTTGTGATCCTTTTAGGGCTACTGACAGGGCTGCTGGCTCATGCCTATGCCCTGCCCACCCTTGGTAGCGAAACGATCCTCGCTGCCGGTGACTACCACACCTGCGGCCTGAAAGCCGACGGCAGCGTGGATTGCTGGGGCAACAATACCAACGGGCAGGCCACACCCCAAAGCGGTCCGTTTACCCAAATCAGTGCTGGTGCTTTCCACACCTGCGGGCTAAAGCCAGATGGCAGCGTGGCGTGCTGGGGCGACAGCATCTTTGGGGGAACAGAAAGCCAGGCTGGCCCCTTTACCCAAATCACCGCTGGCTGGAACCATAGCTGTGGCCTCAAACCAGACGGTGGCGTGGATTGCTGGGGGTGGAACGATCATGGGCAGTCAGAAGACCAGGCTGGCCCCTTTACCCAAATCAGCACCAGTGAAAATCACAACTGTGGCCTCAAAGCAGATGGCAGCGTGGCTTGTTGGGGCGACAATACGGCTGGCGGCGCAGAAAGCCAGGCCGGCCCCTTTACCCAAATCACGGCTGGCTGGCACTATAGCTGCGGCCTAAAGCTGGATGGCAGCGTGGCTTGTTGGGGCGACAACAGCAGCGGGCAGGCAGAAGACCAAAGCGGCCCCTTTACCCAGATTAGCGCCGGTTACGCCTTTAGCTGCGGTCTCAAACCGGATGGCAGCGTGGTGTGCTGGGGGAACAACGGTGCCGGGCAATTAGATACGCCATCTGGCCCGTTTGTTCAAATCAGTGTCGGTGGCGGCCACGGCTGCGGTCTCAGGATAGACGGCAGCGTGGATTGCTGGGGGTACAACGAGTTTGGGCAGGCCGAGGATTCCCTTGGCCCTTTTGCGCCCTACCGCGAACCTAATGCGATTCAGCGGGTGTCGGTGGACAGCAGCGGCGCGGAGAGTGATGGCGATAGCTTTAGCCCTCGCTTGAGCAATAACGGCCGTTTTGCCGCCTTCCAATCCCTTGCCAGCAATTTGGTCAGTGGTGACACCAATGGCGTCGCCGACATTTTTGTCCATGACCGCGACACGGGGGAAACCACGCGGGTGTCGGTGGACAGCAGCGGCAACGAGGCCAATGGCGGCAGCCTGTTTTTTAGCCTGAGTGGAAACGGCCGTTTTGTCGCCTTCGCCACCGATGCCAGCAATTTGGTCAGCGATGACAGCAATGGCCTCTACGATATTTTTGTCCACGACCGGGAAACGGGAACCACCGAACGCATCTCGGTGGGCAGCGGGGGCGAGGCCAATGGGGACAGCATTTACCCCAGCCTGAGCGATAACGGCCGTTTGGTCGCCTTTGCCTCCCGCGCCAGCAATCTGGTTCCTGATGACAGTAACGGCGTGACCGATGTGTTTGTCTATGATCGGCAAACGGGCAGCATGGAGCGCGTTTCGGTGGATAGCAATGGGGTGGCGGGCAATGACACCAGCTCCTATTCTGGCCTGAGCGGAAACGGCCGTTTTGTCACCTTCTACTCGTCCGCCAGCAATCTGGTCAATGGCGACGGCAATAACGAACGCGACGTGTTTGTCCATGACCGGCAAACAGGGATCACCGAGCGTGTCTCGGTGGACAGCAGCGGCAATGAGGGGAATGGGCGCAGCATCAACCCGGTGATTAGCAATAACGGCCGTTTTGTCGCCTTCCCCTCCCTCGCCACCAATCTGGTCAACGACGACACCAACAGTCAGCAGGATGTCTTTGTCCACGACCGCCAAACGGGAGCCACCGAGCGGGTTTCGGTGGACAGCAGCGGGCATGAGGGGAACGGGGATAGTACGGTGGCTGGCCTGAGCAATAACGGCCGTTTTGTCACCTTCCAATCCACCGCCAGCAACCTGGTCATTGGCGACAACAACAACAGTCTCGATGTTTTTCTCCGCGACCGCGAAACAGCCACGACGGAACTGGTTTCGGTGGACAGCAGCGGCAATGGGGGAAACAACTTTAGCGGCGGCCCCGGCATCAGCAGTAACGGCCGTTTTATCGCCTTCGCCTCGGATGCCAGCAACCTGGTTAGCGGCGACACCAATGGCCGCTCCGACATCTTCGTCGCCGAGCAAGCGGGCAGTGACCCGGCCGTCATACGCATCTACCTGCCGCTGCAATTTCGTTCGCGGTAAGACAAAAGCAAGACACAACAGTGCAAGGCATCTACCGGGTGCCTTGCACCACCAACGCGGCCAGTACTTTTGTCCTAGTAAACAACTCGCCCTGGGTATGGTATGATTTCAACCATCTGTAGCGTGGCCGTGGTAATTTTGTGAGCAGCCGGAAGGGAGCCAGGCAGCGATAACCTTTGTGACAACTAAATAACGTGCTTAAAGTGTATGTTGTACAGTTGTTTTTATTGTGCCAGCACTGTTTTAATAACGGCCGTTTTCGCTTACACTGATCGGTCGCTGCCCCTTGGGAGGAGGCATGTTTCATTTCAAATTCATCATACACAATAATATCTAAACACCCCTTCTGTTCGGTTTCTGGGCGGTCGTTCTGCCCAGAAAATTGTCGTTTGCAGTCTATCGTTTTTCTCGGTTTTAGTTATCTACGTGCCGCAAGGAAGTAATCATTTGCTTCCAAACGGGGAAAATGTGTTATGAAACCCAAAACAATTCTAACCTATACGTTTATCGTCACGGCTATGCTGCTTGCCTTAAGCAGCATCGTCAGTGCAGATCTATCCAATATTGATTTTGAAAGCTACAGCAACGGCACCATCAACAACCAGGATGGCTGGAGCAGCTTTGGTGCCGCCGGTTCTGGTTGCGCCGTTTATGACCATGCCGTTGTAGACAACACCTACGGCTATGCCAGCTTTGGCTCGCGCAGCTTGCGGATATCCAACGCCGTCACCAGCGGCTGCTTTGGTGACCAAACCTTCTCCAAATCTTTGGCTGACGAAGCCGGGGAAAGCACGGCCGGAAACGGTGGCTTCTCTGGCGGCACGCGCCACGCCAGCTTTGCCGCCCAGTGGGATTTTGCCTCAACCAAACCCAATGAAGAGCAGACTGGTTTGTCGGTTGTCGCCAGCCCTGACCGGGGTGATGGCGCCCGCATGAGCTGGATACAAATGGCGGACACACCCAGTGGGTTGGAAGTCAATTTTTATGATTACCAAACGGCCGTTCCTGACTTTATCTTTACCAACGTCGCCAGCGGTCTTGATCGCACCATCCCCCACACTATCCGCATTGAAATGGAGTTTGTGGAAGGAACCGCTAACGACATCGTGCGCGTTTACGTTGATGGCGTGTTGGGTCACACCGGCACAAGCTGGGAAGATTACTTCCGTGATGTAGAAGGCAACCCAACCCGTACCGTAGACTCCATTCTCTTCCGTACCGCTGGCACCGCCGCCCCAGGTACGGCTGGTTATGGCTTTCTGATTGACAATCTGACGCTGGAAACGCCTGCACCACCGCCCGCTGCCAGTTGTGATCTCAATGCGCCTAACGTGAACGTGATCCACGGCACGCCCAAAAACGACAAGATTAAGGGTACCCCTGGCAACGACATTATCATTGGTTACGGCGGCAACGACCGGCTGGAAGGCATGGGCGGCAACGACTGCCTCATTGGTGGCCCCGGTGATGACCAGCTTTATGGGGATGAAGGTGGCGACATCCTGTGGGGTGGCGAAGTAGACAACAGCACCGTTTACACCAGCAAAGACCGCGACAAGCTCTATGGCGACGACGGCGACGACGAACTCTACGGCGGCGGCGACAAAGACAGGCTAGATGGCAATGACGGCGACGACTGGCTGTACGGCGACGACGGCGACGACACCATGGTTGGTCACGATGGCAACGACACCATGTACGGCGGTGCTGGCCGCGACAACATGCGTGGCGATGATGGCAACGATATGATATATGGCGAAGCGGGGGATGACAAGCTGTACGGCCGGCAAGGTGACGACACCCTCGACGGTGGCGATAACAATGACCAGCTTGACGGCAGTGCGGGGACGGATACCTGTATTGCAGGGGAGAAGTTGAAGAGCTGTGAACAGTAAGCGGTAATTGGTTATTAGTTATTGGTTAACGGCCGTTTTTCTCATCATCCTCTCCTGGGTGGGGAAAAACGGCCGTTTTTTCTCTCCACTCCACCCCCATGTAAATGCTACAACTCCCTATGCAAAAGAATAACCTGGTTCCTGAATACACAAACCCAGCTCACATTCAGGGATCCGGGCTATCATCTTTTTTGGGTAAAACCGAAGACAATTGGTTTATAACAGTGGCATAAGCCGTGGCGGTCGCATCCTCCCCCGATTTCCCTTCAGCCTTTAATCGGCGCATCCGAGCGGCGCGTTGTTTTTCACTAAACTCAATTAACTTGCGTAATGTCTCTTCTACTTTTGTCATAGGGTCTCTTTACCGTTTTGGCATCATCTTATCATGTTTATGCCTGCTGCCAACCAGACCAGACAGAAAGATGCAACGATAGCTCCTAAACCGCAGGTGGCTGGCGGTTAGTGGCTAGTGGCTGGGAAGAAAAGAGGGCCTTCACCAGCCTCCAACCACTATTTTGCACAAAAACGGCCGTTTTCCCTCCCCCTTCACACAATCTTCCCCCCGCCTTAAGGTTTAGCGCAAGCTCATTTTGCTACAGTAGCGGCAATTATTTGGATTATTGGATGTTTTCCGCAAGCGAGTTACCAAATATGATAATGTTTTTAAGACGAAAAATTAGCTGGATGCTGCTGGTGGTGATGCTGTTAACGGCCGTTTCCACCCTCACCCACGCCCAACCCATTGTCCACAACCCCGGCAAATGGGATTTACTGGTCATTGACGAAGACGACACCGCTGCCACGCCTGAGAGCCATCAGACAACGTTGCCGGGAAGCCAAACGGCCGTTTCCCGCCACCTCTCCCCCGACGACGCCTACACCCTGGTCGGCCAAAGCGCCGCCCTCATGCCCACCCTGCGCCCCAGCGCCGCTGGCGACCTCATTCTCGTTAGCTCCAGCGAAAACGGCACGGTCAACGGCATAGATTACAAGGACGAAGACATTTTGGCCTATGACACCGGTACCAGCGAATGGCAAATGGTGTTCGACGGCTCCGACGTTGGCATTAGCAACGATGTCAACGGCTTCGCCTTTTTGCGCGACGGCTCATTGCTGCTCACCTTCAAATTCCCCACCTACATTCCCGGCGTGGGGCAGGTGCAAAACGCCGACATGGTGCGCTTTATTCCCACCCGCTGGGGTGACAACACAAACGGCCGTTTTGAACTCTTCTTCGATGGCTCCGACGTGGATCTGGCCGCCCCCAGCGAAGACATTGACGCCATTGCCGTGCTAGACGACGGCCGCATCCTCATCAGCACCCGTGGCTCCTCCCGCTTTGGCCGCCGCCCCTACCAACTGCGTGGGCGGGATGAAGATATTCTTGCCTTCACACCCACCAGCCTCGGCAGCGAAACGGCCGGCAGTTGGCGCATTTACCAAAGCGGCGAACTGCTTGGCTGGGTCAATGATGAAGACGTGCAGGCACTCTGGATGGATTCCGCCAACGGTGAACTCTACGCCAGCACCGACAGCCACACCTTCACCATCCTCGGCAGCGATGGCAGCCGCAGCGAAACGCTCGTCTATGCCCCCGGCACCGTCAACGCCAACATTCAAGCCAACGCCAACGCCAACAATTCCTCTATCAGCAGTGCCAACAGCAGTGCCATTGGCTTTTTTGATGGTCTAGACATTTTGCGTTAGCAATCAAGAAGTTCAACTTCTGAGAGAAGTTGAACTTCTGAACCGCAACGTTATGTTTACTTAATCTCAACGTATCGGAAAAAATAATGACCACTTATACGTATCGGATCACGCACCTTTCCCAGCTTGCCCAAGCCACCCTCCCCATTTTGCATCAAAAACGATTTCGCACCATTGTCGGTGGCTTTTTTCTGCTAATGTTGGCACTGCCGCTGCTGCTGCGTGCCAACACCCCGCCTAAATTTGAGCTGGCCTGGGGCAGCCAGGGAAGCGAAGCCGGGCAGCTTGTTTTTGCCCGTGGCATTGCCGCCAACAGCGAGGGGACGGTCTACGTGGCCGACACCCACAACCACCGCATTCAAACGTTTGACGAAAACGGCACCTTTTTGAGCGAATGGGGCGAGCGGGGCAGCGGTAAGGGTAATTTTGACCTGCCCAGCGGTCTTGCCATTGACAACGCCGACCGGGTTTATGTAGCCGACTCGTTTAACCATCGGGTGCAGGTGTTTGATAAAAACGGCCGTTTTCTGCAAACCTGGGGCAGCCTCGGCAAACAAAACGGCCAGTTCAACTCCCCTGCCGGCATCGCCGTCGGCAGCGACGGAGCCGTCTACGTGGCCGACACCAACAACCACCGCATTCAAAAGTTTGCCAATAATGGCAGCTTTGTCAAAGCGTGGGGCAGCTACGGCAGCGAAGACGGGCAGCTTACCTTCCCCAACGCCGTGGCCGTCAACAGTGAAGGACTCGTGTATGTGGCCGATACGTTTAACAACCGCGTGGTGGTTTTTGATAAAAACGGCCGTTTTCAACAAAGCTGGGGCAATCTCTCCTTCCCCCACGGGCTGGCCGTTGACGATGACGACAACGTCTATGTAGCCGACACCTTCCAGCATCGCATCGTCAAATACAGCAGCGACGGCACCCTGTTGAGCGAATGGGGCGGCGCGGGCAGCGGCGAAGGCAGCTTCAACCGCCCCCACGCCCTTACCACCGACCACAACAACCACATCTATGTGGCCGACACCAACAACCAGCAAATTCAAAAGTTCCTGGAAAAAGCTGGCATTACCATCCAGCTAAAGGGAACGGGCAAGGATCGCAGCTCCATCACCATCGCCCCGGCCGCATCTGACCGTGAACGGCTGCGGGCGCAGTTGGATACGGAAAGCGTGGTGCCGCTGGTGGCAGTCGGACAAGTTATACCCGCCACTGACACCACTCCCAACACAAACGAAAACCGCCCCATCATCTACGGCTCACTCCGCGCCCCCGCCATCACCACCATCGTCGTCGAACCCACCCCCATCCCCGCCCCAGCCAGCAGCAGCAGCGACAGCCAGCCCCCTGCCCCCGGCGAATACGTTGGGCTAAATAGCCCGTAGGAAGTTGTGGGGAGTAGGGTGTGGGGAGTAGGGTGTGAACACTCTACTCCCCACACCCCACACCCCACACTCCCCACACTCCACACTCCCCACACTCCACACTCCCCTACCGCAGCGTCAAATCGGCAATCATCAGCAAAAACACCTCAGATTCCAGCTCATTGTAAACAGCACGCGGGGCTTCGGCCCAGGCCGCAATCTCCTGGCCGTCGGCCACCCGCACCATCACAAACCCCCAAATTTCCTCGCCGCCCCCGTTGACATAGGAAAAATCCACCCGCTGCCAGACCGCGCCGCCCAAAATCGTGCGAAACGGCCGTTCTGCCACAAACTCCCCCACCTCACTCCCCGCCGCCTGCACCAGCGAAGCCAGCACCGCCCCGGTATCAAAATTAGCCGGAGCCGTCCGCAGGGCAACAAACGTTTGCCCATCCGCCGCAAATTTGTCCCACTCCCCCTGGCGGCTGTTGACAAAATCGGCCCGCCTCGCCACTGAAAACCGCTCCAGATCCACCGTCCCCCACCGCCCCGGCTGCAACCCGCTACCCACCGGCGCAGTTTGCCAACTAGCAGCAATGTCAGCAACGGCCGTTAACGTCCCCTCTTCCGCCTCCGCCAGCCCATCCACATCCACCACAAACCCCGTCCCATCCTGCACAAAGGCCAAAAAGACCCCCGTGTGGGCGGTGGCTTCATCATCATAGCCATAGGCCACGCGGCGGGCCGAACGGCCGTTTACCACCACCTCATCCTCATACAGCAGCGACACCCCACCAAACGCCTGCAGCGTCTGCGCTTGCAGCGTCGTCGCATCGCCGCCGGGCGGCAGGTCGGGGTAAATCACCACCTGCATCGTGGTCGTGGTGCTGATGCTGGCCGTGTAGAGCAGCGTCCCGTCATAGCGCGGCGCGTACCAACTGTCGGGATAGTTAAAGCGGAACCCCAAATACGGGTCAAGGTAGGTGTGAAGACCGGGCAAGTTGCCGTCGTTGACCACATTGACATCGGTGAGGGCGGTGGTGCTTTGCCCGGCCACGTTTTCGGCGCGGAAACCGAGAAAATAACGGCCGTTTGGCAGCGGTCGCCAGGCAAAATAAAGCTGCCCCGCTTCGTCAAAGGTCAGCCTGCCCCCCAGCTCACGGGCAATCGTGTCGTCGCCGTTCAGGTAATAATCGTACACCTGAAAGCCGTCGCCCGGCTGCGGCATGATTTCCGCCGCCGCTGCCCCTCCTTCCCACACCCCCACCAGCTCCCCGCGCCGATGGTCAAACAGCAGGCTGGCCTCCACCCCGTTCGCCGCTCCCGTCGGCCAATAGCGCCCCGGTACGGAGAAAAGCAGCTCGTCGGCGGTCGGTTGCGACGACGGCCACATCACCACAAAACCACCGGCGCCGCTGCTGTCGTAGAGGTACGTCACCTGCGTGTCCCAGACAAAAAAATCTTCGTGCAGCCCGTCGCGCCACGCCCAAAGCTGGCTGCCGTCGGGCAAAAAGGTCGGTTTGGGGATCAGGTTGTCATATTCCAGCAGCCGTCGCCGCCCGTCGTCCTGGTACAGCCCGCCCAGCAGCACCCCGTTCTCAATCTCCCGCCCCACAATTTGCCAATCGAGGTAAAGCGGCTGCTGTAGCCCGGCGGTGTCGCTGGCAACGTTCACAATTTCGACGCTGGGAACGGCCGTTTCCACCCCACTCGCCGCATAATACGCCCCCAAAAAGCGGTTCCACAGCGGCAGACGGGTCGTTTGGGCATAGCTGTCGCTGTAAAAACGGCCGTTTCGCGGAAAATACACCCCAATCCCCCGACCATACGGCAGCCCATTGCCCCGTTCACTCGCCACCACCACCTGCTCCACCGCCGCCATCACCCCGCTGGCCGCCTCCGTCACCGCTTCATCGGCGTTGCGCTGCGCCAAAATCGCGGCAAAATGGTGCAAATCCACCGCCGCGTACCGCTCCGCTTCCTCGGCATAAACCCGCGCATACGTTTCCGCCCCGCTGCGGGCATCGGCCACGGCGCTGGCGGCAAAAGCGGCATCGGCCGTCAGCTGCGCCGCCAGTTGCTCCACGGCGTGGCTCAGGTTGGGCAGCAGCGCCAACTCGACGGCGGTCATGGTGACAAACGGCTCCTGCGGGTAAGCCGCAGCAAAATCGGCTACGAGCTGCTGGGCAAAAAAACGGCCGTTTTGCCCCGAATTCGCCGCCAAATTCGCCAACACCGCCCCATAATCCCACCCCTGCCCCGGCGTCAGCTCCTCCGACCCCACGGCAAAGTCAGCCAGCGGCTGCACCGCCTGAAACACATCAAGCTGCCCCATCAGGCACGCATCAAACGCCACCACGTCGAGCTTGTCCACCCCCGCCGCCGCCAGCCCCGCCCCCAGCCCTGCTGCCAGCTCCGCCAGGCTCAAATGGTCGCCGTCGCCATTGTCAAAGGCAACCCCATTCCACCCCGCCCCGTGGTCCCAAACGATGAGGGCATATTGGTTGGCCGGGTAGCTGCCGATGCCCCACTGGACAAAATCAGTCAGGGTTTGGGCATCCCCCATGTTGACCGCGCCCAGCTCGGCCAGCACCAACGAGCCGATGGTGCTGCTGTCGTCATCGGGCTGCACCAGGTACCGCCGGGCATCTTGCCCACTATTCGCCGCCCGGTCTAGCTGCACCAGGACGTTGACGGTGGGGGGCAAAACGGCCGTTTCCATCTCGTTCAAATCGCGCAGCCCGGCCGCTTCCAAGCTGTTGTCGGCAGCCATGTAAACCAGCACCGTCCAGTCGGCCAAATCGGGGCTGTAGGTGGGGCTGGGCAACGGAACGGCCGTTGGCGGCAGCGTCGGCACCACCACCGGCTCCGGCGTGGCGATTTCGCCCCGGTTGGAAACAGGTGTGGTAGTTTCAGGTGGAGCAATGGCGGCAGAAACGGCCGTTGGCACCTCCCCCCGCCCCGCGCCAAACCCGCATCCCAGCAACCATACGCCCAACAACCCAACCAACCCAATACAACGCTTCATAC